>Ga0105160_1001076_pt1 | contig 11518 bp, 12 predicted proteins | sample GXS110809BmetaG_FD_89591 | JGI IMG/M metagenome (GOLD analysis project Ga0105160, IMG submission 89591) | Hot spring microbial communities from Gongxiaoshe hot spring, China to study Microbial Dark Matter (Phase II) - GXS 110809B | ecosystem: Environmental > Aquatic > Thermal springs > Hot... | reverse complement strand
GTATTACCTATGAAATCTTTTATATCATACCTAGAAATTCTATAAGTTATAGCTGTCTCATTCTTATTTTCTTGAATAGATTTTTCAATAATTTCATTAGCATAATCAATTAAAGTAGATTTAAACTCAAACCCACTCCCAAAAATATTAGGAATTCTGGCATGAATACCTGCATTATTACCAGTTCCTACTCCTGCCGCAAACTGCAACAACGGTTGATACATATTAACTCTCCATCCTTGATTTAAGAAAAATACCGCTTCACCCCACTTCTGCCAAAATTGAATGTGAGAAGAAAAATCATAAGTCCCAAGATAAGATGATATATATCCTCCGCTTGAATAAGTGCTACTAAGAGAAGACTTGAATATGGACCAAAAGTTAATACCAGGTGCTGCAGCTCCCTGTAGATTTATCTCAAAATTACCGTAAGGACTACCGCTAGATATAGACCATAACCTTATATCATTAGTGACAACAGAAGAATCTATCGTCATACCTAATTTTGTATATGTTCCAAACTCAATCCCAGAAAAACCTAAAGATACACTAACTAAAATACCTAAAACAACTAAAAATATCTTTCTCATAGATCCCTCCTAATTAAAATATGTCAACAAAACCTAAAACATCTATCTGGTAATACCACCCAAGGTTTCCTCTATTCTGAACTCCAAAATTTATCTCAAACCCTGGTCCTTTCAAACCTAATCCCATAGTAATGTTGTTATCCTTAAGACCTATTCTTGTAAATATTGTATCAGCATACGAAATCTCGGTGCCAACAGATAAAGAAGATGAAGAATTTGAATTTAAACCAAGAGTATAAGACGAGAAAACTTTCATATAAGGTTTAACCAAATACAACGAAGCTCCTACTCCTAAACCTGAGAAAATCTGAGTTCCATTTGTTCCACCAATAAAAGAAAAAGTATAAGGGACCAAATTATACCCAACAACAGCAATTTTAAAGTTCTCTTCTACCAAAGATATACTAGCACCAACATCCATACTGAAACCTACTTTATCTCCATTTAAACTAGTCTCTATCTCATAACCACTTAGAGATAACCTCAATAGTTTACCAGTTAAACCTACAGAAACTTCATCTAAAACATCTACCTCAAATCCAAATTTTTTGGCAAAAGATATACCAAGGGTAGAATAATACAGCCCAACTCCAACATCAGGGTTTACTCCATATGCAGACAAACTAACACCTGTCTGAAAGATATCAAAAATATTACCAGCAAGATTGACATTCACTAGACTCATTCCAGGAACACCAAACGGTTCTGAATAAGACACCGAAAAAGCAATTCCCTTTATGTAAGACAAACCACTAGGATTATAAATCATAGCATAAGGATCATTAACTTCTGTTATATTAGCACCACCTACCCCAACATATTTACCACCAACAAAAATAGGTTCAAATAAAGCACTAGCACCACTTACAAAAACTAAAACTACCAAAAAACCTAATAATTTTCTCATAAAACACCTCCTTAATGTATAACAGTAATAATTCTACTACCAATCATATCCAAAGCAGCAATATTTTTACCAGCAACTACAACAAAATAATTACCCATTGGAACAAAATTACCATTATCATCCTTACCATCCCAAACGAAGGTATAAGGAGATTCATAAACACCTGGTTTAGCATTCGGTGGATTTTGTCCCGACATATCTCTTGCTAGGTTTATATTATCCGCCAAAGTTCTAACCAACTTCCCTCTTTCATCATATATCTTTATATAACCTTGAGCGAAGAAGTCAGTTTCTTTTTGTATATCAATCCTTATTTTAACTTTATCACCCTTAGTTGGAGCAATAACCTTAGGCCTATCATCCTCCTGTCCAGAAACACTACCTCTAACAACTTTCATATAGAACCTTGGAGACTTATCAGCCTCTATCTTTATACCAGGATAAAAATTAACATATGCTTCATCTTTTACATTTACTCCAATTCTAGGTTTACCATCACCGTCAGTGACTCTTATCATTATAAAATTATCCTGAACCGATTTAAACGAAGGATTAACTGGAGTAGAGTTATCTGGCATATATTCATAATTGTAATTACCACTGTCAGGCCCGGTAGTAGCAACAGCAATCTTTAACCACATATTAGTAGGATTCACATTTGTAAAGAATAAATCCCACCTTATCTTACCTAAAATAACCCTTTTAAACATATCTGGTTCATATTGCCCGTTAAAGAAGAAATCAAAAACATTTGTATTCATATTAGGGCTACCTGGAACATTACCAGGATCTGCATAACTACTGATTCCTAACTCTTCATCACCGGTAGCCAGAGAATAAAGTTGAACTCCTCCTTTATTAGCGGAAATATCAAACTCAACACTATCATTAGGATTCCAGAAACCAATATACATATCAGGATCAAAACCAGAGAAAAAAACTCCTCTATTCCAAACAACAGTAGATTCAACAAAACTAGTTCTACCTTTACCAGGCTCTCTATCAAAATATATCATCAAATTATTGTGCCTACCTGCAGCTTGTCCTCTAACAGCAAAGTAAATATAATTGGTATCCCAGCTAAGCCATAATTCTGAGAGCTCGGCTTTAGTTAGAGTATCAGTCTCACGCCCCGGATAAGCAGAATCATTAGTAGCCTCACACTTATTCTGATACGGAATACCAAAATAAGTGATCATCCTACCACCGTTGTTTGTCAAATCATTCTGATCAACTATAGCTCCTAAAGGTTTGTTAAGAGTATTAGTAGGAGATATAAGCAGTTCATCCGCCTCCCAACCCATAGAAAATGGATCCCAACTACCTAAAACTTTGATAACAACGTTTTTATTAGAAGAAGTAACTCCAAAAACAAAAGAAGAAAATAATAGCAACACTATAAAACTCAATACAAACCTACTTAATCGCATACTACCCTCCTGCTTAACTTCAACGATTATAAAAAATCAAAACCTCATTTTCAATAGTTTTCTAAAATTTTATAATTCATATCACTCTAAGACAATAATAAAAAATGTATCTAAAAACCCAATTAAGAACTCCTTAACATAGTTCTGGTGAATTACTCCATCTTATAGAAGATTGAGCTTCCTACTTCAGCAACTGATGGCTCGTAGACTGGAATTACTTCTATTCCGCCGCCAGAGCAGTCTCCATAGGCTTAAGTTTGGGCTGTCCCACCCCTACTGCCTGTTAGGTAGGCAAAACCATATCTTAGCAGGTTTAATCCTGCATTCACATCTCTATCATGCTTCGTCCCACACACAGGACATATCCATTCTCTGTCAGATAATCTGAGGTCTTCTTTCTTATAACCGCATACACTACATAGCTTTGTGGATGGATAAAAAGCATCTACTTCTATGATTTGTCTGCCATAAAACTGTGCTTTGTAAGAAAGAAACTGCAAAAACATAGCCCATCCACTGTCTGATATGGATTTAGATAGTCTGTCATTAATCATCTTGACAATATAAGAAGGGCATAACTTCGATGGTCGCTTTCATCTCTCCTTTGAAAAAGAGAGGCTTCCAGCTCCATGCTCCTAAACCTAAATAAAAGATACCTTTTTGTCAAGAAACCAAAAAAGATAAAACGAGATATTATTGTAAAGTATTTGTTTGAAAATTTGAATTTCTACTCAAAAACAAACAAAATTTTTGTTGAAAACTATGAAGAAAAAGTATATAATAAATCTAAAAATGCGGGAATAGCTCAGTTGGTAGAGCATCGGCTTCCCAAGCCGAGGGTCGCGGGTTCGAGTCCCGTTTCCCGCTCAGGAGGTATTTATGCCAAGAGTAATAACAGAAGCATGTATAGGTGTAAAAGACACTTCTTGTGTCCAAGTATGCCCAGTTGATTGTATACACCCAAGACCAGATGAAGCAGATTTCGCAAATGTTGACCAACTATTCATAAACCCAGATGACTGTATAGACTGCGGTGCCTGCGAACCTGCTTGCCCAGTAGGAGCAATTTTCACATTAGAGGATGTCCCTGATAACCTAAAATCATACATTGAAAAAAACGCAAATTACTATAAAAAATAATAAACAGAGGAGGGTAACCTCCTCCTAAATCAGTAAATTGCACTAATTACACTAAAGGTAATTCCTTTGTTGGTCGCATAAATTATTATATCTCCAGTAAATGGTTCTGTCTCTAGATAATTTTTTGCTTTGGCAACTATTTCTACCCCATTAATATTTGTTTCAATATAACCTTTAAACTCAATATTACCCAACAAAATATCGTAATAAACCTTGTTTATAGATCTTATCATAACTTCAAAGTCCTTATTTTTACTTGAAGACAGAAGAATATATCTATAAACCTCCACAACAGAGAATATTGTTATAGAGACTATAAAAATAGCAACAACAACTTCTATAAGCGAAAAGGACTTTTTATTTCTTAGTTTGTGTATAAACTTCTTCAACATAATGTTTAACCGTATCGCTCCAACTAAACTCAGATTTCATAGCAGTTTCCACTAATTTATTCCATCGTTTTGGATTCTTGTAATACATATCATAGCACTCCAAAATTTTCTCTTTGAAAACAGTAGGAGAATATTCATAAAATTTGAAACCATTTATTTTATCTCTAACAACATCATTAAGAATACCAACTCCTCTAACCAAGGGTAAAGTCCCATACACTAAGGCTACCATAGGTAAAATACTACTAGATTCAATAACTGAAGGCATAAGTAAAACATCAGAAGAAGCAAGATAAAGAATAACATCTTCATAAGAAAAATCTTTGAACCAAATTACTTTATTATTGTATGAATTAACAAGTTCTCCAATCGCATTTTCCCTAAAATCATCTCCTCTACCAAATATTACCAGAGAAACATTAAATTTAGGCAAAATTTCACTGAATATCTCGTATACCAAAGATATACCTGAATTCTCCTTAAACTCACCAAAAAACATAAAGAATAAACTTTCAGGTGAAAACCCATGCTTTTTAGCAATGTAATTTTTTACTTTCTTTTTGTTTTCAATATTATCTCGTGTATAGTTAAACCCAACTGAAGAAAGAACCTTATCCTTTTGAGGAGAATACTGGTGAGAAATACCCGGTAGAATAGATTTAATCTTTGATTCAGAAAACTTTTGTTGTATTAATCCTTCAAGTCCTTTACCAAACTCTTCCTTTCTAATCTCATCAACATAAGAATTACTCGTAAAGACAATACAATCACTAAAAACTATGGATCCTTTAACAATATTGACTTTTCCAAAAAATTCCAAGCAATCATACCTATAATAACTCCAATCCAACCCCAAGATAGGATATTGGTCAACAACAAAAATAGGTAATTCTTCAAGCGAATCTATGCTAAAAACTAACCTACTTTTAGCAAAAAAGTTATCATACTTATATATGGTTTTAAGATATATACTTGATATACTCGCCCACTTACCAACAACATGAACAACATCAGGTTTAAAAGGAATAAGTTTCAACGATTCAATAGCAGACCTTGAAAAATTAGAAAACCTTAGAAGGTTATCAGGATAAAACATACCGTTAGCAGGATCAAATATATACCCTTCTCTTTCCGAAAGATACGGATCTTTAACGAAAATAACATTTACTCCCGAACAATTATAAAAATTTATTTCAATTTTTCTATCTTCTTTTCCTTCTCTATCAGGAAGAATAACTTCATCACTTCTAAGGTATGACATCGCCTTAAACATCTTTGAATTTTCTATCTTTTTATGAAAAGGCAGAACTACTGTCAAATTTTGTCCTTGAGATTGTAATTCTCTTGAAAATTCACACAAAAAATAACTACTAAAATTAAAAATTTTCATTGGATCATCAAAAAAATGATCTAAATAATCAGAAATAATGGCAATATTCATAGATTTTTTAACATTTCTTTTCAAAAACATAATCCCCCTCCCTTTACTTACCCCATATTAATTTTATTTCAACTCTTCTATTCCTTGCTCTGTTTTCTTCAGAATCATTAGGAACTATAGGTTTATCAGGGCCATAACCTCTATAAGAAACTTTATCTTGTTTAACTCCTCCTTGAATCAAAACGTTAGCAACCGCTCTAGCTCTATTTTCAGATAAATTAAGGTTAAACTCTCTTGTACCAGTATCATCTGTATGCCCTTCAACAACTATATCTATTTCCGAATACTGTTTCAAAACACTAGCTAACGATTCTAACATTTGTCTATAACTAGGTTTTATAGAAAAACTTCCTCTATCAAATAATATATCAGAAATACTCACTTTTATTTCATTATTTTCAGGTGGAGAAACCGAAACTTCAGAACTTATTTTCTCAATTTCTCTAGCTAACTTATATTGTTTCGCAACATTTATTGGTATAACCTCCATAATCCCTATAGAAGTGCCTTGACGTCTAGTAGAGCTGTAAGCATAACCTTGTTGATAATTCTTAGTTATATCAAATATTTCTCTATATTCTGTAAATATTCCTTCAATAACATCCCAATTATATTTAGTAGTTGAAGATAGTTTTATATCTTTTATATACCTAGCGTTTGGATTATTGAAAAAGAAACTATAATTAGCATTAAATACCACTATATTCTTACCATCCTTCATAACAATATCATCAACATAGTAATTTACAACATTTCTAACTCTAACAATCTCATCTTTTTCTGTAAAAACATCTTCACCAACTGCTTGCCATTGACTACCTCTAGCAACCGAAGACCTTATAAACGATGGTATACCTCTCCTTGGAGGAAGATAAGAATCTTGTAAAACTCTCATATCACCCTGAGCACTTACTAAAACATCAACTTCATCAACCTTTGCTAATTTGTATTCTAAATCTTTTTCTTTCTTGTTCATATAGTAAAACAAATATTTTACAACAACATACTCACTATCACCAACTTTTCTATACTCATAAGGTTGTAAAGTTATCTTTGACATTGCTTCAACAGTCCTAAAAAAAACACCATCTATGTAAATATCTTGTTTAGTATAAACCTTCAACCTGTAAATATTATTCGTAGAAAGTTTATAAGATAAAACAAAACCAAAAACTTCACTCCAGAATACTAAAAAAACAAATATTACAATAAACCTAAATACCATTCTCATACAATTAGAGTATAGAAGATTTTATATATCATTTCAAATTCAGAAAACTTTAAATAACACTATTCGGTTTAAAAAGCATAAAAAACATAAAGTTCAAGTGATATAAAACTAATTTTTGAAAAAAAGGACGGAATAAATTAATAATTCTTGTCTAAATGGAGGTTTAAATGGTTGATCTAACTAAAGTGAATATTTCAGAAGAAGCAAAGAAGAATATAACATTGTGGATAAATGAATTTGGGAAAGAAGTTGAAGAAGAGGTTTCAAATCTCATAAACAGCGGTAAATACGAAGAATTAGAAGATAGATTCTACAAAAGACTAGAGTTTGGAACTGGTGGGATGAGAGGTAAAATGTCTATAGGGACAAACAGAATAAATAAGTTTACAATAAGAATAGCAACTCAAGGACTAGCAAATTACCTAAAGAAATCAATACCCAATGGTAATATTTCTTGTGTTATAGGTTATGACACAAGGAAAAACTCTTATGAATTTGCTCTAGAATCTGCCAAAGTATTAGTAGCAAACGGTATAAAATGCTATCTAATAAAAAAACCAATGCCAACACCATTTATATCATTTGCAATAAGGTATCTAAAAGCATCAAGCGGAATCATAATAACCGCTTCGCATAATCCAGCAGATTACAACGGATACAAAGTATACTGGAACGATGGAGCACAGGTTGTGCCACCTCACGATAAAGCAATAATAGAAGAAGTCTATAAAATTAATTCTTCAAAAGAAATAAAAACTACACAAGACAACGAACTAAAAAATTCAGAACTATTCCAAGAAGTGCTAGAGGAAGTCAAAGATGCTTACCAAAAAGTATTAAAACTTAACCTAGGAGAGTTATACAACCTTGAAGACACATCCTTTAGAGATAAGATAAAGATTGCTTATACTCCTCTTCACGGAACTTCCATAAATCTAACAATAGATGCTCTAAACTATATTGGTTTTAAGAATGTTTTTGTTGTAGAAGAAGAAACAACAACAGATGGAACATTTTCAGCAGTCCCATCACCAAACCCTGAAGATGATAAATCATTCAAAAGAGTCATTGAACTTGCTAAAGAAGTTAATGCTAATGTATTCTTTGCTAGTGATCCAGATGCAGATAGAGTAAGAGCAGGAATTTTAGTAAAAGGTCAACCTATCCTATTCTCAGGAAATCAAATTGCGTCAATGATGCTAAACTGGATATTATCAAAACTAACAAAAAATGGTAATTTACCTGAAAACGGTTTTGTCGTTACAACTATAGTTACAACAGATCTAATAAGAAAAATCGCTAATAATTATAACATTGAAACATACCTAACACTAACAGGATTTAAATACATAGGAGAAAAAATTAGACAATTTGAAGGTAAGAAAAAGTTTATATTTGGTTGTGAAGAAAGTATTGGATACTTATATGGAGACGATGTTAGAGATAAAGACTCCGTAATATCAACTTGCTTAATATCACTTATGGTAGAAGACCTACTAAAAGACGGTAGAACATTACAAGACTACCTTATGGAAATCTACAAAAAGTATGGAGTTCACATAGAAAGTCAATTATCTATTGAATTTGAGGGAGTAGAAGGAGTAAAAAAAATAGAATCAATAATAGATAAAGTAAGAAATGAAAAATTTGAAGAATTCTCTGGTTTAAAAGTTATATCAAGGATAGACCTAAAAAACAAAACAATAGAAGATTTTAAAAATAACACAAAGACAGATTACAAAACAGACTTACCAACAGCAAACACAATAATAGTAAACCTTGAAGGTGGTAGCAAATTTATAGTAAGACCTTCAGGAACAGAACCTAAAATAAAAATTTATTTCTTCAGTGAATTCGGAACAGATGTTGAAAACTACAACATATATCAAGAAAAACATAATGAATTAGTAGAAGACTTTAAAAGAAAAGTTATTGGTTAGAAATAAACTCTACCCAATCTCCAGATTCAATCTTAACAGAATCATCAAGATCTTGAATAAAAATATAGCACCAAGCAATTACTTCATTACCCTCATCAAGTTTAACCTTCACTTTAACTCTTTTTGATAATCCAACATCAAGATTTTTTATTTTAAGAACATCTTCTGCCTCATCAAGGTAAAGCAATTGATTTTCATCAATTTCATAAACCTCACCAACTACCCTACCTTTACCTTCCACAATTCCCGGAAAAATCTTATAAACATAATACAAATCAAACCCTTCAATAACCCCTTTACCAATAAACTTGGCTCCACCCAAAAGATAATGCCTCGGTTGTCCCTTTCTAAGAGTTCCAAATACAAAAACAAAATCACCCATATGAGAAGTTTCAACATAAATCTTAATCATTTTCAAATTCAAATAACAAATAATTCTGTATTTTGAAATAGAAAATTATTCTCTTTTATGATAGAGTTATGGGACCTATAGTATTGCCAGTTTTTGAGAAATATATCTTCAAAATAGAATTATTCGGGATACAAATAGGAGCAACTTGGTATGGACTTATGTATGCTTTAGGTTTTTTAATTGGATACCTAATTCTACTTTATTGGTCTAACAAGAAAAAGATAAAACTAACTCAAGAAGATATATTTGATATTGTTTTCACAACATTTCTAGGAGTAATACTAGGTGGAAGACTTGGATATGTAATATTTTATAACCTACCTTACTATCTTGATAACCCTCACAAAATAATAGCAGTATGGGAAGGAGGGATGTCATTCCACGGGGGACTTATAGGAGTAATAATTGCTATTATGATATATTCATACATAAAAAAATATCACCCATTTGATATACTAGATCTACTATCAATGTTAGTTCCTATAGGACTAGGTTTAGGTAGGATTGGGAATTTTATAAACCAAGAACTTTACGGAAGAGTAGCAGAAGGAATACCATGGGCTATGATATTCCCCACAGATCCTCAAAAACTACCAAGACACCCATCACAACTATATGAAGCATTACTGGAAGGATTAGTTTTATTCCTCATCCTATTCTCAACCAAAAATATTAAACTACCAGTAGGAATAAGAGCATCTCTTTTTGGAATACTATACTCTTCCTTCAGAATACTCTCAGAATTCTTTAGAGAACCAGACCCACAGATTGGGTATATTCTAGGTTTCATAACAATGGGACAAATACTAAGTTTTATAACACTATTAATAAGTGTTTACCTTTTGTTCTACTTCCTAAAACAAAACATCCACTCAAAAATTATGGTATATGAACAAACTAAGAAAAAGTAATTTTTTGAAAACTACAAAGTTTTTATTTCTATCATCACTTTCATTAATATTTGTAATATCGCTCTTCTCTACACTTTTTATTACACCTTTACGATTAATTGAGTTAATCTTACCTATCAAAAATATTCCCTTACTAACAATTCTAATACTACTTATAATACAAACCATCTCAAACATAATTGAATACATAGAAAACGATAAACCTAAAATATTGAGAAGACAGATAATTATACTAATCATACTAACAGTATTAACAATTTTTTTACTAGGATTTATAAACATCATACAAATAACGAACTTTGAAACACTGCTACTAAGTTATTTAATACCTATCACTTTAATATCGGTTGTAGGAGTATTAACCTTTGTAAACATTATAAAGATATTTTACCTATATCCCCCTATTCTATTCGTAATTACTGCTATTGTTATGATAATGATTTCTGCTATTCTACTACACTTACCGATGTCCTCATCAACAGGAGAACCCATACCCCTTATAGATACGATTTTTGTGGCAACATCCGCTGTATCTTGCACAGGTTTTTCAACCATAAGCGTAGGTAAAGAATTATCAACAATCGGACAAATTATTCTTATGCTTACTATACAACTTGGAGGACTGCTTATAATATTCATATCAACTATAGGTATTCTATTCGGCTTTGTATCCCGCGATGCAATAATAAGGTTAAAAATGGCCTCTTTATTTGAAGTAAAAGATGTGATAAAAATACAAAAACTTATATTCAAATTTCTTTCAATTGCTTTTTTATCACAAATAATCGTAGCAATAATAATCTTTCCATACATATTAGAGGTAGAAAAAGATATTCCCAAAGCAATACTATACTCAGCATTTCATGTAATATCTGCCCTTAATAACGCAGGATTCTCCCCTTATGAAGATAGTCTCATAAGGTTCAACAATAACCCCATATTCCTACTATCTATAGCATACCTAATACTAATAGGAAATACAAGCATCATAACAATTACCGAAATTTTTGAATATATCAGAGTCAAAATACTAAATTTCTTTAGAAGACTAATACATAAAAAAGAACTAGAAGTTTTTAGATTCTCATTATTTTCAAAAATCATTCTCATAACACACTTAATTC
>Ga0105160_1001074_pt1 | contig 11534 bp, 13 predicted proteins | sample GXS110809BmetaG_FD_89591 | JGI IMG/M metagenome (GOLD analysis project Ga0105160, IMG submission 89591) | Hot spring microbial communities from Gongxiaoshe hot spring, China to study Microbial Dark Matter (Phase II) - GXS 110809B | ecosystem: Environmental > Aquatic > Thermal springs > Hot... | reverse complement strand
GGTGATCACCAGGTCGATCGCCGCGCCTTCCAGGATCTGCAACGCCCGCTCGGCGCTGGGGGCTGTGCGCACCGTATAACCCGCCACCCCGAGGATATCGCTCAGGGTCTGCAGCGTATCAATGGAATCATCCACAATCAGCACACAGGGTGACTTCGCCATCTTCCTTTCCCTGCCCCTCCAACTGGGCTCTGGAGGATCCGGACAGCACGTCCCTCAACTGGGGGTCTTCGCTCCACGCCGGGCCAGGCCCCTCCTTATGGTCCTTCGGGCCGTGGGGTGGAAGGATGAAAAAACCTGTTCAGGGCCGGGAAGGCCACCGAAGGCGACCCCGCCCACCCCCGAACTCCTGCCCTTCCAGAGAAATCGGAGGAATCGCCTCTTCACCCGCCGCCCGTGGTGATCGCCCGAAGGGTCAACCCCACCATGATGGCCAGCGCAATACTGTAAAGCAGCTGCTCCCGACGCCCATCCCGGCCGCGGGTGTAGGCATAAACCAGGGGGAGGGCCAGCGCCAGCACAATCCCGTATAGAAAGTGCAGGCCGCCGCGGGCGGGCCAGAGCCGCATCAGGACCATCACCAGGCCCAGGAGTCCCTGGAGCAGGATCACCCCTTCCAGGATCCACAGCGCCCCCCAGAAATCCCCGCGGACCCCCTCCCCTCGCAGATAGCGCCAGAATCCCCACAGGGCACAGATGAGAGTGAAAAACAGGATCGTTCGACTGAGGCCGTCATGCAACGTGATCAGGGTTCCCATGCGTGAAGCCCCAATGGATCCGTTGTGCGATGCTCAGGATTCTGGACGAACCAGCTGATCTTGCGCCGGTGGCTCAGCGGCCCAGAAGCGGGCGGATGGTCTTCTCGACGTCTTCGCGGCCCTTCAGGATCCCCACCACGACTCGATGAACGATCCCCTCCCGGGTGATGAAGACGGTGGTGGGCACCCCGAAGATGCGGTATGCCCGCTCCGCCCGGCCATTGTGATCCAGCAGGATGGGGAAAGGCAACTCGAATTCCTCGACGAACCTCCGCACCTCCGCCAGATCATCCTGGGAGGTCAGGTTGATCCCCAGGATCTCCAGGCCCTGGTCATGGTAATCCCGGTAGATCTGGGCCAGCAACGGCATCTCCTCCCGACACGGCCCGCACCACGTGGCCCAGAAGTTGAGCAGCACCACCTTCCCCCGCAGATCCCTCAGGCGCACCGTTCCCCCATCCAGCCGCTCCAGCTCGAAGTCCGGCGCCGGGATCCCGGTGGTCAGGCCCATCGAGACCGGGGTGGAGATCTCCGGGACCGGATTCCCTTCCGGAAGCCGCTGGCAGGCTAAGGCCAGCAGCCCCAGCCCCACAAGCATCGCCTTACGCATGGACCCCTCCCAGGCTCCGGCCGCTGAGATAGCCCAGATAGGCGGGAACCAGCGGGAAGACACATGGCGAGAAAAACGACAGCAGGCCGGCCACGAAAGCCACCGGATAGCCCAGCCCGGCTCCCGGCCCCACATCCAGGAACAGGCCCAGCTGGAACGTCCATACGCGCAGATTCGTGAACGTTGGCACCCAGCCGGGGAAGCTCAGGTTCGGGAAGAAGCGAGGCAGCACATCCAGCAGCACCATCCCGCCAATGAGCAGCAGCAGCACCCCGCTGGCGGCGTGGAAAGCCGGAAGATAGCGACGCATCCGCCGCATCCCCGCCAGGGCGCGATCCAGCAGGAACCCCAGCGCCAGGAAGGGAACCCCCAGGCCGGCGGCGTAAGCCGCGAGCAGGCCCAGAGCCTGGCCCGCTGTCTCCTGCTGGAAAGTCAGGGTCAGGATCGCCCCCAAGGTGGGGCCCACGCATGGCGTCCACCCGGCGGCGAAAAACACCCCCATCAGCCCCGAGGTCAGATAGCTCAGCGAGCGGACCTCCCGAAGCTGTGGGCGCCATTCCGACATCACCAGCGGGTAAAGCCCCGGGATCCGGACCCCCAGCACCACCAGGCCCATCAGGATCACCACGCTCCCCCCGATGGCCGCCAGCAGATCCCGCCCGTTGAAGAAGAGCTGGCCGAGGAGCGTCGCCGCCCCGCCCCAGGCGAAGACGAACACGAACGAGAACCCCAGCACAAAGGCCAGGGCATGGGAGAACGTGCGCCAGCGAAGGGTCCACCCCATCCCCTCACCGGGGCTCATCATGCTCCTCCCGAAGTTCTGGATTCAGCCGCGCCCGCAAACGGGCCATCCGCTCCTCCAGCGCCCGCTGCCGGCGCGCAAGATACAGGACGTAGAAGAAAGTGAGGCCCCAGAAGACCAGATACGCAGCAACCAGATAGACCATCGGGATGAGCTCCTCGTCTGTGAATGACATCCTGGGGTCAGGAAGGCTCTGCCATCGCCTCCATCTCCTCAAGCGTCTCCTGAGCCCGCTGAATCCGATAACGCATCCAGAGGAGCACGCTGAAGAGCAGCGTCCAGGCCACCAGGCTGAGCACCATCGTATGCACCATGCGGGGTGTCAGGCCGAACTGCCCCTGCGCCTCGGAGGAGACGCTGGGGCCCAGCACGATTGGATGAATGGTGCGGAGCAGGCGGGCCGAAAGATATGTGATGGGCACCGTCACGAAGGCCACGATGGCGTAGACCGCCGCGAACCGGGAACGGGTCTCCGGGTTCTCCACGGCGTTTCGCAGAAGCAGATAGGCCAGATACACCACCCAGGTGATCGTCGTGGTCGTCAGCCGTGGATCCCATGTCCACCAGGTATTCCACACCGGCCGGGCCCAGAGCGAGCCCGTGATGATCGCCATGGTCAACAGCACCAGCCCGACCTCCACCGCGGCATGGCTCAGCTGGTCCCAGCGCCGCGCCCGCGACCGCAAATACGCGATGGACCCAACCAGGGCCACCGCGAAAGCGAGAAAGCCGGACCATGCGGTGCTGATATGGAAGTAAAAAATCCGCTGGACATCCCCCATCTTCGCTTCCCGGGGGGCGTAAACGAAAACCACCAGGGTCGCCAGGACCATCAGGGCGATCGTGATCCCCATCCAGAGCCGTTCCCATAATCGCATGAAGACCTCCTGTTCCACACCTGACCCATCGTTGTTATACCGAGCACACGGTTATCGGTATTACTTCTCGCGATAAGACAGGAGTCAGGCCGTTGACTTTATCCCTAAGCGCTGACCGCCTCCTCGAACACCAGCCACGCTACAGTGAAGAGGAGGAGATCATAGGCGATCAGGATCTGCGCCCAGGTCCCCCACCCGGAGGGATCGGCCTCCAGGATCGCGCGGATGCCCTGGATCCCTGCGATCAGCAGCGGGGCGGCCACCGGGAACAGCAGGATCGGCAACAGCAGCTCGCGAGCCCGAGTGGCCATCGCCATCGCCGCCAGGAGGGTGGTCACCCCCGCCAGCCCGGCCGCCCCCAGGGCCAGGAGCAGGAGGACACGGGGATCCCATAAGGAAAGGTTGAAGAACACCCCCACGGCGATCAGGGAGAGAGCAATGACCAGCCCCAGCAAAAGCCCGTGGACGATGGCCTTCCCCCAGAACAGGAGGCTCCGATCCCCCGGCACTAACAGGAGCCCTTCCCACGTTCCCCGATCGATCTCCGAGGCCATCATTCGCCCCACGCCCAGGCTGCTGGCGAACAGGAGAAGCATCCAGAGGAAAACCGGGACGAAGGCCCGGGCCAGATCAGGGCGCAACTCGAAGGCCGCTCCGAACAGGAAGAGGCTCAGCCCGGCCAAGGTCAACAGAGGGGCTAAGGTTTCCCGCCCCCGCCCTTCAACACGCAGGTCCTTCCAGAGCAATGCGGACATCGGGCGAACCACAGAGGCCAGGCCGGACCGGAGCGCCGTCTCCCCTGGAAGCGCTCGCGAGATCGCCGCCTCCCGGACCGGGTGCAGATCTGGGGAGAGCCCGCCCTCCCATGCCGGTTCGGCGGGGTGAAGGCCCGGAGCGGTCCCTGGCTTTGCCGGGCGTCCCAGAATGAGGAGGGATTTCCGGGAGGATGTGCTTTCCGGCAAGCCGTGGGCCGCATATCCCGTTCGATACAGATCCTGCAGCGCCCTCTCATGGAAAGCTTCCGGAGGGCCCTCCGCCACCAGGCGGCCCCCAACCAGCACCACGACCCGGTGAGCGACATCCACCGCCGCGGGATCATGGAGCGCAGCCACTACCGCGCGTCCCTGGGCTGTGAGCTCCCGGATCGCCTCGCGGGCCTGTTCCAGCCCGACCACATCAAGGCCAGCAAACGGTTCGTCGAGGAGCAGCACGGGCGCTGGGGAGAGGAACGCGCGCGCCAGGGCCAGCCGCTGCAGCATCCCCCGGGAGAACCCGCGGACCCGTTCGTGGGCGCGCTCCGCCAGGCCCATCCGCTCCAGCGCCCTCCACAAAGCCTCCTGATCTTCCGACCAGCCGTAGAAGCGCTGATAGAAGCGGAGATTCTCCTCCGCCGTGAGATCTGGATAGAGCCAGGGCTGATGGCCCAACAGGGCCACCCGGGCCCGCACCCCTGCGCCATCCGGTGGCCAGCGATAACCCTCGACCCAGACGACGCCGGAGGCGGGGCGCAACAGGGTGGCCGCCACCCGAAGCAAGGTGCTCTTCCCAGCCCCGTTTGGCCCCATCAGCGCCACGATCTCCCCCCGCCGCACCGCCAGGGAGACCTCCCGCAGCGCCCATCGCGGGCCAAACGCTTTTGAAACCCGCTCCAGTCGTAGAACAGGCGACGATTCCATGAGAGCGCCAGCAAGATCCTGGAAATGCGGGGTTGGGGGCCCAAAGCATCCGGTTCACTCCCCAACCCCGCAGGATCGATCCGGGGAAGAGTCCTGCCCTGCAGATTCCGATCCCTTGTCGTGATCAGAGAAAAACCTGCGCAAACGAAACGGGGGACGCGATGGAGTCGCGCCCCCAAACACGGACCGCTTCCTTCGATCACTCCTCTATCGGAGCGCCCTTCTCCAGAGACCACAGGGTCGGCGGCACCAGCATGCCCTGCGCGCTGATCAGCAAGCCGACACGGGCTCGCTGAGCAGCGTCCATGGCGTGCCGATCCAGCGTGAACCCGAACACAATTGGCAGGACTGGATCCCCGATGCCCTCCGATCGCAGCCCGGCGACAGCGGTAGGATTCCTCAGGATCGCATCCACAAAGTCCCTGATCGCACGGGGCCAGACCTTAGTCTTTACCGAGATCAGCACCCAGGCCTCCGCCCCATCTCGAAGACGGATGCGAGTTACCCCATCGATCTCCCCGATCCCATCGAGGGCGATGGAGAACACGGGTTCCAGCATGACACCGCCCTGCCCCTCCACCCATTCGCGTAGCGCTCGGATCATTCGCTCCTCCACAGCAGGACCGATCACCTGACCGAAGCGGCTCAGGGTTGCCTGCATCTGCGCCTGAGCACGGATGAGCTCCTGAAGCTGCTCATCTGTGCGTCGCTGCGCCTCCGCCAGCTCCGCAAACCGACGATCCGCCTCCGCACGGGCCGCCGCCACCTCCTCCCGCAGCTCCGCAAACCGACGATCCGTCTCCGCCCGATAGGCCACAAACTCCTCATAATGCCGCCGCTGCGCCTCGGTTAAGGCGGCGACGGACTCTGAGAGGGTCTTCACGCTCTCGGCAAGGGAGCGCAGCGACTTATCGATCTTTCCCACGCGGATGGAAAGGCCCCGTAAGGTTTTCGGTGACTGCAGCAACTCTTTCGTCAGCAACCGCTGTCGCAGTGCCTCCAACCAGTGAGGGTGTTTATCTAACAGCCGGACAAAATCCTCGAAATCCCGAACCGTAAATGCCATGGACCCTCCCGTGGCGCGAACTCAGGAAGGCTCTCCTCCACAGATCATCTTTGCCTTGAAAAACCTTTCTAATTGTATCACAGTAGCGTCTTCCGTCCCTTTCTCATGAACGAAGTTTAGACCTGTTGCGCAATGAGCTCCACATCGCCTCTCCGAGAGCGAATTCCATTCCTCTCCTCGTGATGGGCACACCACCCCCTTACCCGGGGGAAGGGCCTCCAGCCTGATAGCGACGGATCGCCCGGGCCATCAGGGCGGCACGCCGCCGCCGGTAGGTTCCTTCATCGACTTCCCCTGCCGCATAGGCCTCATCCAGCCGGGCGATCTCATCAATGGGATCCGCCTCCCACCTCCGCCAGAGACGGAAGAGACCGATGGCCACCCCGGCGCCCAGGACGAGCATCAACGGCACAACCCATGGGGGGACCGGCCTGCGGGGCTGTAACGTAATGACCCGGGCCCCGCCCGGAGCGGGCGGATCCACCTCATAAAGATGATACGTCGTATTCCCCAGGGTGCGCATCCCGAGATCCCGCAACCCGAGGCCGGAGACCTGGAGCGCGCCCCCGGCGATCAGAAGGTTCCATCGATCCACCGGGTATACGGCGCGCAACGAGAGCGTCCGCGCCCGGGCCAGCGGCAGCTCATATCCGAACGCCGTCTGATATCCCATCCCCGGCGGGATCGGCGCCGTATCAATCAATCGATCTTCCTCCTGACGATACCGAACGCCCAGCTCCCCTCCCGAGATTTGCAGATTGGAGGCGCCGGGAGGCAGGAGGAAGATCATCCCGGGGCTCCCCGCCCCGCCATAGGTAGTCGATCCTCGGTTCGAATACACCCACACCTCGGTTACGAACAGGCGATCCGCCAGCGGCTGCAGGATCCAGTGCGCCTGGTCAATATGGATCCCGCCCGGATCCGCCGCCCGATCGAAGACCATCAGGGTAAGGGTGACCTCCTGACCCGCGGTCAGCGTCAGCGGATGGGCCGCGGGATAGGCCACCTCCTGCCATTCCGCCACCGGAAGATAGGCCGCCTCGGGATAAACGGGCACCGTTTCAAACCGGAAGGTCCCATCGGCTCGCGCCTGAACGGTTTGGGAGAAGATCGGCGAGGCCTCGATCAGGGCATAGAGGGTGACCGTCACCCCCGAGGCCGGCGCTTCCGTGGTCCCGTTGAGGACCTGGCCGCTCACGGAGGCGGTGGCCACCGGGCGCGGCGGCTGAAGGGCCGCCCCATCCACCGCAAAAAAGGCGAGCTGGGGCAGGTAGGCGATCAGGGCCTGCTGAAGGTCTGTCGGGAGCTCCGGCAGTCCGGCATGGGCAGGGACACGCCCGGGCTGCAGGGCTTCCATCCAGGCCGCCGGCGCGATCCCCAGCACCCGCTCGGGATCCGCCAGAGGAACAGGCCCCTTTCGTCCATCCTCCCCATGGCATGTTGCGCATGCTTCCCGATAACGGTCTCCGGCCTCCGCCAGGACCTCCGGCGGCGCCGCAAGGGACCAGGCGTAGAGCACCACCGCCCAGCGCTCGCTCTCGCTCAATGCATTCGACCATGGGGGCATCCCCCGATCCGCCCGGCCCTGCGTGACCACCTGGAACCAATCCCGAAGAGAGGCTGTGCGCTCAGCCAGGCTCCCCGTCAGATCGAGGCGCGCATCGGGGATCCGGGCCCGAAGGGCAGCCGCCTGCGGACCATCCCCCTGTCCCCTCAGGCCATGGCAGTTTGCACAGTGCTCCTGGAAGAGGGACCGGCCGGTTTGCAGGGAAAGGCCGGCTGGGGGAAGTGAGGGCGTGGGCGTGGGCCAGGGTTGGGTTCGGAAGGGGATCTCGCCAGCGGGAGGGGGAGCCGCCAGCGTCAGGGAGCACCCGGTCAGAAGCCCCATGGCCAGCCCGAGGACCAGTCCCGCGCGTCGATTCCAGCTCATGCGCCCTTCCTCCGGAGCTGTGCCCGGCGGGCCTGGACCGCCGCCTCAACCCGGGCTTTCCAATCGACGGTTTCCTCCCCCTCCTGAAGCGCCCGCAACAGGGCGGCACCCTCCTCCAGGTAGCGCCGGCGCAGCTCGTGATAATCCTCATCCGGGATCTTCCCGGTGCGCCAGTCGGTCTCCAGATCCCGCAAGATGCTGAGCACCCGCTCGTACTGGATCTGAAGGGCCGGCCTGGCGGAAGCAGCACTCCGATCCACCCACCTCCCCCGGAGCGGCTGGAGGATGTAGGCGAGGACCAGCACGGTGATTCCGAACAATGTGACCAGAGCCGCCAGTGTTTCGCTCATTCGAGCGCATCTTCCTCAACGAAGGATGAGGAGCCCAGCAATCGCTCGATCACCCCCTCCAGCTCGCCGGGCCGGATCGGCGCCGCCTTGTAAAAGACCACCTGGCCCTGGGAATCCACCACGAATGTTTCAGGCACGCCCGTGATGCGGTATAGCCGGGAGATCCGGGTGCCCACATCGAGGCCGTTGGGATAGGTGATCTCGAACCGCTTCAGGTAGTTCATCGCTGCGGAAGGCGCATCCAGATAATCAACCCCCACGAAGATCACCCCTCGATTCCGATATTTCCGCCACAGGGCCTCCAGCAGCGGAGCCTCCTCTTCGCATGGCTTGCACCATGAGGCCCAGAAGTTGATCACCACCACATGTCCCCGCCAATCCCCAAGCCGAAACTCCCGGATCCCAAGCCCCCCATCATAGCCTTCATAGAGAGGCAGAGTGAAATCCGGGGCGAGGCCCTGAGTGGGAGCCGTCCGCCCCCGCTCCACAAAGGCCCAGCCCAGAAAGGCGATGAAGACCACCGCCCCCGCCAGACCAATCCACCATCCCCATCGCCCTCGACGCAGCATATCCGTCCTCCTCACCACTGATCCCGGATCCACCGGTCCAGCATCCGGGCGTTCTCATCGAGCGCGGGCTCTGATGGGGGCTCCGGCGCTGGGGAGGGGCGGCGCCAGCGAGCGAGACGGAGGGCCAGCCACAATCCGGCGGCAGGGAGACCGAGCGCTGGAATCAACCAGACCCCCAGGCCGATCCCCTGAGGAGGGGGGACGGCCAGCACGCGCATCCCGTAACGGGTGACAAAGAAATCGAGGATCTCGGCCTCGCTCCGCCCCTCGGCCAGCATGGCGCGGATCTCTTCTTTCCACTGGATACACGCCGGGGTGTCACAGACATCCAGCGGCACATTCTCACATACCGGGCAATAGAGGTTCTTCGCCACCCGGTTGATCTCATCATCCGGCACAACAGGCGGGGGGGATTGCGCCTGGGCCGGCTGTCCTATTGCCAGAGCCCAAACCAGGAGGATAAAGTGGAACGCAGGATGGAAAACGAAGGATCGCGGCATTGGCGAATAACCTCTTCGGGAATTTCCTGAACCACTCTGGCACGGAAGGCACTATCTGGCTTAAAGCCAGCAACTCTAAGGCCACGCAAAGCGGATTTCGGATCCTTTGGCTTATTGCTTCCCGCTCGTCTGTTTTGTAAGGTCTTAACAATGCGATCCTGATCCTCCTTCCGCGGAGAGATCACGCGAGCCAGCGTCTGGATATCTGCCCACAACCAGCTCTCCAGCATTGGATCTATTACGACCACCTCGCAACGTCCATCCCAACCATTTTTCTCCAGCTCATCTTTTAATTGATCACGCATTTGCATCGCGCTGTTAAAGGAGTGAGACCACCTGAAATCCAGAACCACGAGACAGTAACGGGCGCTCCTTATGTAAGGCCTCAGATACTCAACTGCCCGATGAAAAGCTGTCTGATCGTTGCCAGCTATTAGGTAATCTCGTCGGATGCGAGACAGAAACCGCTTAAAGAACTCCTCGAGGACGATCTGAATGTGCTTGTCTGCAGCCATGACGATTAAATCCAGATACATGGAACGCCACCTCATGCCTCAGCTATAAGAAAATTCGGGCGAGGAGTAGATCGGCCAGATCGGAGCGAGGATCCAGGTTGGCCAATAGAGGATGGCGATCGCCGGACACAACCCGAACTCCCTCCTTGTCCCGGGAAAAGATGAGGAGTCGCTCCGGGCCAGCCAACCGAACGAGCAACGGGTGATGGGAGGTCACCAGCCATTGCATTTCGGGAGTTTCTTCCATAATCCGAAAGAGCATTTCAATAGCGTCCGGCGAGAGGCCGTTCTCGATTTCTTCTATGAAAAATATGCGGCCTTCGTTCTCTGGGTCATAGGCCGGCAAACTCAGGGCCATAAACCGGAGCCACCCATCGGTAATTCCAGAGGGCGAAACCCATAATCCATCCCAGCGCATAGCGATGCGATGGATGCCGGTGACCTCATCTACATGCACCTTGAACTCAAGGGGGGCATTCGCCAGAATGCGCATCTCTTCAAGCCAACGCCGGTAAGCTTCTGGATGATCCCTCTGAAAACGATCCATCACCAGCGCCAGATTCCGGGCGTTCGGATATATGCGATGATGCCTGGGCTCTTCCCACTTACGACCTCCCAATCGAATTGCGAAAGGATGTGGGTGCAGAAATTCTGGCCATGCGTTGACCATCCATTTTTGCAAATTTTGCAAACGCATAGGGAAAGACCGCATAAGCTCGGACCGCATAAGCCCGGGGAAGAGGAATATACCAGCTAATACGGTCATATCATCTTCATCTGCCCACAAAGGGATCTGCTTCCCAAACAGCTGAACCTCGCGGCCCCGCCGAATATAGATCTCAGTCCCGGAATCTTTCAGATACTCCTTCGCGATTCGAAGGTCTTTTTGCTGCCTCTCCAGGGCGATGGCATAGGTCACCTCATGGAGCGGTCCCTCCTCGCCCTCTTTCCATTCCCAGGTCAGCTCGATTTCCACTCCATCTGCCTTTCCTTCCCAGACTAATTCTTCCGGGTTCCAGACCCGTCGGGCGATGGCCCGACGCAATCCATTCCGAACGATATCCTCTACGAAACGAACTGCGTCCAGGAAAGCGCTTTTCCCGCTTCCGTTTGGACCAACTAAGATCTGTAGGGGCTTGAGCTCAATCGTCACATCCTGGAAGCACCGATATCCTTGAATCCACACCCTCTTGAGCATGGCTCCCCCCATCAGGAAGACATCCTGCGAATTCGTGGAATGGCTTTGAATATTGTTCGGATCACAGTTACAGCGATTTTACGCTCACACCGTAGCTACCCGCGAGGGGACCTTTTGCAGCGCCCGAACCGGAGCCGGTGCCGGCATGGGCCACGCAGCGATCAGCGTGCCGGCGATCAGCACGATCCCTCCAAGCCAGATCCACGAAACCAGGGGGTTGATGAACACCTTAAACGTGGCCCGGTTGCCCCCCTCCACCCATCCGCTCAGCAGCAGGTAGAGATCTTCTTTCAGGGTCGCCCGCAGGGCCGGGGGCGTCAGGCTTTCCCCCGTGTCGTATTGCAGCACATACGGATACAGATCGGCCAGCCATCGGCCTGAGCGGTCGTACACGCGAACCCAGGCCTCGGTCACCACGACATCCGGTTCCGTCGCCGGCGTGTATTGCCGGATTCCCTGATAGACCAGATGGTAGCCGCCGAAGGCCAGGGAATCGCCCATCCCCAGCGTGCGCTGGGTTTCCTGCTGGTAAAACTGAGACCCGATCACCCCAATCCCGATGAGGACCACGCCGAGATGAATCAGATATCCGCCATATCGCCGCTGGCTGCGAGCCACCAGACGGGCCAGGGCCACCGGCCATGGCTCGCCGGTCGCCCGCTGCCGTGCCCGGACCCCCAGC
>Ga0105160_1001072_pt1 | contig 11554 bp, 13 predicted proteins | sample GXS110809BmetaG_FD_89591 | JGI IMG/M metagenome (GOLD analysis project Ga0105160, IMG submission 89591) | Hot spring microbial communities from Gongxiaoshe hot spring, China to study Microbial Dark Matter (Phase II) - GXS 110809B | ecosystem: Environmental > Aquatic > Thermal springs > Hot... | reverse complement strand
TGCACTTTTAAACGACGATATAAAACTTGTATCGCTTATCGGAATTGCTGGAACCGGTAAAACATTTTTGGCACTTGCGGCGGCTCTCCAAAAAACTTTACAAGAAGGTCTGTACGATAATATCATCATCGCAAGACCACTCGTACCGATGGGAGGAAAAGATATCGGATATCTACCAGGCGCACTCGAAGAAAAAATCTCACCATGGATGAGTGGTGTAATGGATAATCTTGAGTACCTTTGCAGACTTAACAGTATAAGTTTTAAGGAACTTATGAAGAAAGAATTAATCGAATTGGAAGCACTTACGTACATAAGAGGTCGGTCTATTCCAAAGCAATTCATAATCGTTGACGAAGCTCAAAATCTCACCCCGCTCGAAGTCAAAACTATCCTAACACGTGCTGGTGAGGGTACAAAAGTTGTTTTAACAGGTGATCCTTACCAAATAGATACACCTTATCTTGACGAAAGCAGTAATGGTCTTGTACACGCTGCATCAAGGTTCAGAGGTCAACAAATTGCATGCCACATTGTACTAAGCAAAGGAGAAAGGTCAGAACTCGCTTCTTTAGCTGCATCCGTGTTGTAATGCAAAAAAAATTGTAACAAACATAGAGTACATAATGTCTGGGAGGAATGATGAGTGATCGTTGAAGTTAATAACCTACGCTTATACGATGATTATGGTGGATTTAAAAGGTTCAGCGAGCATATATTCAAATGTAAGGTGAACTTGTTAATTTACGTCTCAAAGTTATTTCCTGAGGCAGATTTTGTTTTTTACAATGTCTTGGGACAGTATGGTTTGGTAGAGAACGTTGAAGAATTGTTGAAAGGTATATTTCAAAGTTTCAATATAGATTTTACACAAGAAAAGAAAGATTTCGATTCCTCACCAATAAACAACATTCCAAAGGTGAAAGTCGATGGAAAGATCCAGGTTTTGGAAGATGTTGAAACTATAGGTTTATTGCATATCGATAAGCCGGAAAATTTAGTTTGTAATTATACTAATTGCTACTACATTCTCGAGAATTTTACAACAAGAGATCATGGGAATAATGTTATATCCCATGTGGTTGACATCACTCCAAAGAACTTCGTAGAATCGAATCTTGTGAGCTCACTCAATGAGACCGGAAAAAGATACTTTGTTCTTAAGCTCCTTAGGGGTGAAGAGATATGTTTCTAAAAAAAGCAAAAGTAAACGGTTTTGGTAAACTATTGAATAAGGAATTTCACTTTAAACCAGGAATGAATATCATCTTTGGACCGAACGAAAGTGGTAAAACCACTCTTGCAAAATTCATATTGTACACTTTATCTACACCGTCTAAGGACTCTTTGAAATATAAACCCTGGGATGGTGATGCATTTGGTGGATTTCTTGAAACATCGGATGGGGTTATGGAATTCGGAGAAACAAGTATCGAAAAATATGATAAAGACTTATTGGAAAGTATCTCATTTTTGATGGAAGACGATGATTTAGAGACTTTGAAAATAGACAAGGGGATAATAGAGAACTCTCTTAAGAAAAAGAGTGAACGAACTGAGACAGGACGAATAATAAAGAATGCCATAGTTAACCTCGAAAATATCGATTTAAATCGATGTTTTACGAAGTTATCGAACGAATTAGAAAAAATAAAGACACAGTTAGAAGATTTGAAAAGTAACATAAGAAAGAAAAATTCGCTGTACTTGGAAAAGAAAAAGCTGATAAATGAATTAAACACATTGAAGAACAGTCTGATGGAATCTCAAAAAAAACTTGAACTTTCCAGAAATGAACGGCTAAATTATTTAAGTAGCGAAATAGAAAAAATTAAAATAAAGCTTGAAGAATTAAAGAAAAGCTTTTCCGACGTTGAATGGATTGAAAAAATCGAGCAAAGTGTCGTCTTTGAAATTTCGACTTTAATTTCAAGAATTAACAATATCCGCTCTGAGATCGACAGACTTGAAAGTGAAGAAAAAGCACTGAATCAATTGCTTGAATCCAAGAACGAAGAGATAGACAGTAGATTCAAGATGCTTGGTGCAACTTCTCACGAAGACCTTGAAAGCATTAGTTTAAGACTCAAGCACCTAAATCTATTAACAAAAATGTACGGCGATGGTATCAAAGAAACAAAAACCGAAGAACCATTGTGGCATATATTTATCGAAGATCCAGCTGTAATTGATCGAGCGGAGGAGGAAGAGCAAAGATACACCGATGCAAAGAATTCTTTAGAACAACAAAAAATGGAATTGCAAAATAAGATCGAAAAACTTGAAAATAATGCAAAATACTCAAAAGATTTGTCTATACTATCGGCAGCGGCAGGTATCGTACTTTTGGCGTTGGGATTGCTTTTCAGCAAATTAGCTTTCTTCATGTACATTTCTTCCGCAGTATTCCTTGGCATTGCTTTGATATTACTTATTAAGTGTCGTAGAAATCTTTCCAATATCTCCGTTCTCCAAGAGAAACTCGTTGAGTTAACCATACGTCAACCAGAACCTCCGCAAATATGGAAAATTCTCTCACAACATGGTGTAAAAAATCTAAAAGAACTGAGGAAAAAATACGCAGAATTCTTAGAGTGGAAGGCAACGAATGTTGAAAAACAACGAAAATTAATCGAATTAAAAGAGATCGAACAGGAAATTATTAAAGAACTATCGCGATTCAACGTCAACGGTTATGCGCAAATGATTGTTTCAGCTGTTGATAACCTTCAAAGAACCTTCAACGAAGTCCAAGAACTAATATACGAGAAAGAATCTATCGAGAGAAAAGTTATGCAAATAAGAGGAGAGTATTTATCGTTGCAGAAGGATCTCAAAAACCTTCACGAAGTTCTCGAAGAAGAATTAAAAACACACGGTATAACAAGGCAGGATGTAGAAAATTACAGGCAATGTTTCGAGAAATATCAAGAAGTAAAAAGCATGATCTCCGAATACGAAAAACTGCTTGAGAAATTACAAAAACAATTGCATGATGAAGATAAAGATGGCGAGATAAGCCAGTTGAAATCCAGTATAGATTTACTTGAAGCCAATATAAGAAAATATGAAGAAAATCTCGTAGAGATTTCAAAGCAATACCAAATGATAAACATCGATCACGATCAAATTAATGAACTACTTGAGAAAAAAGATGATTTAGAATTCAAACTCAACTTGGTAAGTTTATTAAGCAGTTATGTACCTGGAATTTTTGAACATCTAAAACAAAGTTATTCAAATTTCGTTGAAAATTACTACAAAGTCTTCAGTGAAGAATTTACAAGGTTCTTCAGTCGTATCTCTGGACAGGCAAAAAATTTCTTCGTTACACCTGAGCTCACCGTAAAAATACTTGTCGAAGGTGATTTAAAAGAACCGTCAGACTATTTAAGTGGTTCGACAAAGGATTTAATTATATTCGGTATAAAAGATGCTTTATACAAAGCTTTTTACGATGGAAATTTGCCACTTGTGATAGATAATACGTTGATAAGACTTGATGATAATAGATTAAATAATGTATGCGAATACCTAAAAGAAGAGTCAAGTTACAGACAGATTATCATACTTACAAGTGATAAGAGAATAATAGAAAAATTGGGCAACGAAGCTAACATAATCTACCTGGAGGGATAGGCGATGTACAGACGTGTCTTGCTAAAATTAAGTGGTGAAGTCCTAAGTGGTGAATCTCAGAAAGGATTTAGCGATGATCATGTTGATTACTTAATAAACGAGATAAAGGAAATAGCCGATTACGGAACAAAATTGGGAATTGTTATCGGAGCAGGTAACCTTTTCCGTGGAAGAGATTTTGAAGGGTTACGACCGACTATATCAGATCAGATTGGTATGCTTGGTACAGTGATAAATGCACTTTACCTTAAAGATAGATTCGAACATGCAGGTATAAGAACGGTTATCGTTTCGCAAATCGTGACCTTGCCTTCAGTAAAATTGATCAATTACGATGATATAGACCTATATTTCGATGCAGGTTACGTTGTAATATTCGCAGGTGGCACAAGTAATCCTTTCTTCACAACAGACACAGGCGCTGCTTTAAGAGCTGTTGAGATGAAAGCAGAATTACTCATTAAAGGTACAAAAGTTTCTGGAATTTACGATAAGGATCCAAAAGTTTACAACGATGCAAAGAAATTCAACGTGATAACGTACGACGAAGCCATAGAGAAAGACTTGAAAATAATGGATACGGAGGCGTTCTCAATCTGCAAACGTTACAACATGAAAATACTGGTTATGAACTTTTTTGAAAATGGCAATCTTAAAAAAGCGATAAGAGGTGAAAACGTAGGAACTCTCGTTGTTCCAAAATTGTAAGAGATAAATGGATGTGATAAAATGCCAGAAGAAAAAGTAAGCGCCTGGTATCCTGGACACGTTCAAAAAGCCAAAAGACAACTTAAGGAAAATCTTAAAAAAATAGACATCGTGGTTATCGTCTTAGATGCAAGAGCCCCCGTTGCAACTACGAGCTTTGAGATTAAATTATTTAAGGATAAGGCAAAGATTTTCTTGTTGAACAAATCTGATCTATCAGATGAGCAATTAAACCAACTTTGGGTGAAAGAAATATCGAAAGAATTTCCAACGCTTTTGGTTAACAAAGCCACGCAAAGGAAAGAGATCATGAGCACTATCAAAAAAGCAACCACAAGAGAAAATCCACACATCGCTGTTGTTGGTGTTCCGAACGTTGGTAAATCAACGATTATCAACAAAATCCTTGGGCGACACAAGGCAAAAACCGGTGCTGAACCTGGTATAACCCGTGGTGTTCAGTGGGTCAATATAGATGGTGTAACTGTTCTTGATTCACCTGGGATTTTGTACTCTGAGATATTTTCAAAAGAAATTGCGGCAAAATTGTTGTTAATAGGTTCTTTACCAGTTGAGAATGTTCCCGAGGATATTTATGAAGTTGCATTCGATATATACAAAAGAGTTTCAAATTTAGATAATGATTTGTACACAACACTTGAGGAATTTGGTAAAAAAAGAGGTCTTTTAAAAAAAGGAGGCATAGTGGATTTAGTGCGGGCACGTTTTTTATTTTTTAAAGATCTGTCAGAAGGAAAGATTGGAAGATTTACATACGATACAGATTTTACTAAGTTTTGGGAGGTGTTAAAGAATGGTTGATGTGAGGATAGTTAATTCAGTTCTGGCTTCTGCACAAGGTACATACGAAGCTGTGTTACAGATGCAAGCACAATTTGGAAAACCACAAGCTGTGAAAGATATCACACCAAAATACAATATCGTCACTGTTATAGGTTTTATAGGTGATATAGAAGGTAACTTTGTTTACTCATTTAGCGAAAGTACAGCACTTAAAATTGTTTCAAGGATGATGGGAATGGAGTACAATACTATAGATGAACTCTCACTCAGCGCCATAGGTGAACTCGGCAATATGACATCCGGAAGCATAGCGATGAATTTAGAGAAGCTGGGATACAAGATTGATATCACGCCACCAACAGTTATAACTGGAAAAGACATGAGAATCACAGCTGAAGGGCTTATAATAAAATTACCAGTTACACTCTTTGAAGCGGAGGATGTTGAATTACACATAGCCATCAGAGGAGGAAAATAAACTACAATCCGAACTTCAGCCCCGAGCAGTTGCTTCGTAAAGCTCTCGTTAAAGAAGTCATTTGCGATTCAGGACTTCAAATTCCGGAGGTCGAAATTAATTTACGAGGTGATTAAGATGACCATTGTAACAGGTGTTTTGAAAGAAGAGATAATAGGCGTTTTTAGAGAATTGTTACCGCTTTTGGAAAATGGTGAACTGATAAAGCGAAATTACTCGAGAGGTATTATCGGCGGAAATGAGGTTGTGACAGTGTATGGTTTCGTAGGGAAGGTTGAAAGTGCTATGGTAACACAGGCACTAATAGACAAATTCCATCCAAAATACATCATACACTGTGGTTCGGCAGGTTCTATAGACCCAAATTTAAAAATCGGCGATATCGTTTGTGGAGTTGAGTATTACGAACACGATTTTCAAGGAGGGAACATACTCTCGATATCTGCTTCCACAAAACTCATAGAAAAGATAAAAGATGTCTATCCAAATATAGAGCTTGGTACAATTGTTAGTGGTGATCTTATCGTTAGCGATAAAAGAATAAAGGAGAACTTATACGACAAATACAAAGCCTTAGCAGTTGATATGGATAGTGCAGCGATGGCTAAGGTTTGTTATGAAAATGGTATAGAATTTTGCTCTTTAAAAGTTATTGTCGATACAAGTGAAGAGCATGCTCACGCAGAATATGAACAATATTTCAGAAAATTTGCAAGTTTACCTTCAACAATCGTTTCTGAACTTCTTGACAAACACCTGTTGTAAAAAAATTTGGTAAGAATTTAGAAAGTAGGTGTAACAAACCATGGTAAGTAATAACTCCACGTCGTACGAGTGGAACGTTGATGAGTCAAACTACTTCTCAAGAATAGACAAATTCCTGAGAAAAGTTCTAAAAAATGTTCCACTTAGTGCTATATACAAGCTCTTTCGAACAGGTAAGGTTTACGTCAACAACACACGAATAAAAGAACCTTCGTCGAAGTTAAATCTGGGAGATGTGGTTAAGATAATTGGAGAAGATTTGAGTAAATACAGTAGAGATTACAAGGAATTGAAACCAGCGAAGATGAAATTAGATATCATATACGAAGATGAAATTCTTCTCGCTATCAATAAACCAGCTGGTGTATCGGTTCACCCTGGTAAAAACGTTAATAAGCCATCATTGATCGAAGGACTAAAGTATTACGGCGAAAAAAATAACTTTGAACCATTCTTAGTTCATAGGCTTGACAGAGACACTTCCGGCGTTATGATAATTGCCAAAGATAGAAATACAGCCAGAGAACTGAGCAATATCATCTCTTCACGTAACGTTGAGAAAAAGTACATTGCGCTGGTGTTTGGGAAAATCTCAAGTATGGTTATAGAAGAACCTATCGATAATCAATACGCAAAAACGATCGCAAAACCGATTAAGTATTTCAAAACCTATCTAAATAGCGAAAAAATAGACTTATCATTCCTCGAGGTTGAAATAGAAACGGGTAGAAAGCATCAAATCAGAAAACATCTCTCGTTGAAAGGGTTCCCGATAGTGTGTGATAAAGATTACGGGGATTTCAGACGCAACAGACAATTTATGAAAAAATACGAACTAAAGAGGCATTTCTTACATTGTAAGCAGATGAAGTTCACATTTGATGGAAAGCAATACGATATAACAGCAATGTTAAGCGAAGATTTGCAAAAAATCATCAAGCTCTTAGAACTGGAGAGTGGTCAAATTTGAAGCTCCCCCTCTTTTCAAAGAATGAGAACTATGTAAATATGATCATCGCTGTATTCTCTATCGTTATAATATTTGCGATGTTCTTCAGAATACCATTGGACAAATCAAATATATCTGTAGCTGTTTTCTTTGACGATAACAATCGCATATTGTTTTATACTGGAAAAGAGGATATAACTCAAGACGTGCAACTGATCATTCCATTTGAAGAAGTAAAGATATCAGAAGAAGAATTCTTGAAAAAGGTAAGTGGTAAATACGTAGGAAACCTTGAGTTTTACGGCAATACAGATTTTATTAAACGTTTTTATGAGAAAACTCACTACAATAAGATAATAAAAGTGCATTATGTAAAACCTAAGGAATTACAAAGATACAATTCATTTAGCTTGTTCAAAAGATTATGGAGAGCGGTTGTTGAAAGAAGTGTTGAAGTAATAATACTACCGGATTCTGATATTTCACTTGATGCTTTTGAAAAGTTTAGCAATTTTTTTCAAATTTCCAATCAAATTCCTAAACCAGATGATACAGATTGGAATAACAAAATATTTAGTATACTTCTCGGAATATACGTGTCTCTACAAATGCCGGTTGCGATTTTCTCTTTCTTACTCTTAAATAAAAGTTGGCTCTTTGTTAGCATTGTAAGTATAATTGGAACAATTGCGTGTTATTTTTCAAGTAAGAACAACTTTACAAGAATAGCAAATTTCTTTATTTTGGGCGCACTAACCAACTTCTCTCTGTATTCTTTTGCATATCTCAACGATTTAGAGACCTATCGAGGTGTAAAACTTTCACTTATCATTCTTCCTGCAATCGTCGTTTTAAAAACTTTAGTTTCACCGAGAATAGAAAGAAAATCAGAAAAATTCACTATCAATAAAAGACAGCTTGCGTTATTCGTAGTTATTTTTCTTTCAGCAGGTGCATATGTAATACTTAGAAGTGGGAATTATGGCTATGTAACAGAGTTTGAAGAAAAATTTAGACTTGTACTTGAAAACATATTTATAATAAGACCAAGAATTAAAGAATTGATACTCATACCAGTACTTTTGCTTTCTTCAGATTTTAAGAATAAATACGTTAGTGAGGTATTTGCTTTTCTTGGTACATTTGCTCTTGTTTCTATATTCAATTCATTTTGCCATATAAAAACACCGATATTTGTCACATTTTACAGAGAAATTATTACTATAATAGTTGGTACGGTTATGTATTCTATCGTGGTTATAATAAAAAACCTTGTAAATGTCTGGACTGGAAAAGTGTAGTGAGAAAATTAATTATGTAATAAAGGGCTGGTCTTAAACCAGCCCTTTTTAATGTCGACATATATCTTGGTGGGTGTGGTAGGAATTGAACCTACGACCCCTTCCTCGTGAGGGAAGTGCTCTTCCACTGAGCTACACACCCACAAACCCAAAGACCTTGAATATTCTATCATGGGTTTTTATTTTTTTCAAGATCTTTGAATTCAGAACGTAATATGAGATAGCAACAAAATCATGCCAACTTTGAGAGTGCAATCTTCTCTTCGGCTGTAAGTAGATTATCTACCTCAAGAGTTAATACCATCTCCGATGGTAATTTAATGACACCGGATATAAATTTTGCATTTGAAATTCCACCAACATGTGCCGGTGGTTCATCTATTAAATCCTCTGTAACAGTCAAAACTTCCCTAACATCATCAACTAAGAAACCAACCTTCTTACCATTCTCTAACTTAACGACTATTATCTTTGCTTTTTCTTTGTTTGGAAAATCCTCAAGCATGAACTTCTTCCTTAAATTAATTATTGGAACAATTTCACCCATCAGATTAATTATACCTTCAACATAATCTGCGATATTAGGCATTTTCGTTGTCTTCTCGTATTCTTTTACCCTTTCAACCTTCATTATATTGATGGCAAATACTTCCGCACCCAAGTGAAAAGTCAAGAATTTCATCTCCATAGTACCACCCCCGGTTTTGAGATGTCTACAAAAACAATTCTACCACATATTTCTGTGGTTTGTACTGATAATTTTTCATTTAGCAAAACAATTTAGAATTTGAAAAGAGAAAATAGTATCGATAAGCCAAGTAAGGCAAGTGCATAGAATAACCATCTAAAACCAAGTGCATTACTTTCTTTACTCTTCCGTTCACTTTCTTTTCTGAGAGCACGTAAGCCTATTTCAAAAAATACAATAGCTACAACTAAAGCCACAACAAAGGCGATAAAAAATATATTTGAAATAACAAAAGAGATTTTCATCTGTTATCACCCTGTGAATTCAGTATATTTTTAGAACGTTAAATTAATTCTTGGCTTATTCACATCGATCTGACTTGCAGTGCTACCTGCAAGTTTCATCGCTTCACGCCAAGTAGAAAGCAAGTCCGAAAGAAGTATTTTTACATCATCTATCATATTCTTGTCCTTTTTAATGTTTGCTTCGACCAATGTTCTGTACATGTAATTGTACAACGATCTTAAATTCTTTGCTATATCTCCACCTTTTTCTACATCGAGTGCCAAGTTGAGTTCCATGACGATATCTTGCGCTCTCACAATCTTCTCATTTGCGCCTGTATAGTCTTTTTCATCTATCAATTTTTTCGCTTCTTCCAAAACATTAATCGCTTTGTCAAGCAACAGTTCTATTAACTTCGCAGGGCTTGCCGTCAAAACCATTTGTTCTGTGTAATCCATATATCTTCCTCCTTGAATTAATTTCTCAATTTATCCTATTTAAAGCCTCAAGAACTTTGGAAAAATATTCGATATAGTAATCGAGTACAGAAGGAATCTTATTCTCAACGATATCCGAAATTTCAACGTTATCTCGGTTATCGAGTGCTACGAGCAATTCTCTCAAAGTATCCGTGACCTCTCCCATAGTAGTTGACATTGCAAGTTCACTTTCTGAAAGTTTTGTAATCTGATTTGTTGAATTTCTCAAATTTTCCATTGCAGAAATACCATCGGCTAAATCTTTTATAGCTCTCCAACCTTCTTCATTTCCAACTATTACGTTACTTGAAACCTTTGGAAGCAACTCTTTAACGTTATTTATATACCCAAGTACATCGTTCAATGTATCTTTCAAAAATTCAACAGTATTAACAAGTTCCATCTCTATAGTTATATCTTCATCGATTCTTGCACCTTTTAGTTCATCAACGTAAGATATAGGAATGACTTTCTCGTTTATCTTTAAAGTTTTTAAAACTTTTCCTTCTGGAATAATCTTTTTGAGAAAATCACCAAAATTCTCAAATTCACTTGACATGTAATTTTGCTCCTGCCCGTTTATAATAACCTTTACCATCACTTTTACCCTCTTAACTTAAAGTATGCTCTCATTATACCTACGATAGTTTTCACATCTGTAATTTCACCACTAATACATTTCTCCACTACCTTATCAAAATCCTCAATATGAACCCTTAGTATCTCATCCTCATCCGGGTTCATAGTCCCTTTGTACAATTTCTGTGCCAAATATAGATGAATAACCTCGTTTGAAAATCCCGGTGTTGTGTGGATATATCCAAGATAAGCGAATTCTCTTGCTCTATAACCAGTCTCTTCTTCGAGCTCTCTTTGCGCACACTCAAGAGGATTTTCACCCGGTTTATCAAATTTTCCAGCGGGAATTTCCATTAGTTTTTGTTTTATCGGATATCTGTATTGCTCGACAAGTATAATTTTTCCATCATCGGTTATAGGCACTACTGCCACAGCCCCAGGGTGCAGTACGTACTCTCGAGTACTTATAACACCATTTTCGAGTAAGACCTCATCTTTCAACACTCTCAACAAAACCCCATCGAATATCACCGAAGTACTTATCGTCTTTTCCATAACCTTTTTTACCTCCATTTCTATCGTTTATTTAATATTTCTGAAAATCTAACCGTCAAAAGATTTTGTCCATCCGTTGTAACGATATCCCCCGTCTTTTTCGAAATCGCTATCGTTAGTATAGATTGTCTGAATTTAGCATATTCTCCTTTGAAATTCAATAATCTGTCCCAAACCTTTAGCAAATTATCCGAACCTGCTGTCAGTATATAATTATCGTAACATACAATTTTGAAAATCGTTGAATTATGACACCTTTTAACAATTCTGATCTTTAAGTCTTTATCAAGCACATATACATTTCCATTCCATCCAGCTGTGTAT
>Ga0105160_1001071_pt1 | contig 11555 bp, 11 predicted proteins | sample GXS110809BmetaG_FD_89591 | JGI IMG/M metagenome (GOLD analysis project Ga0105160, IMG submission 89591) | Hot spring microbial communities from Gongxiaoshe hot spring, China to study Microbial Dark Matter (Phase II) - GXS 110809B | ecosystem: Environmental > Aquatic > Thermal springs > Hot... | reverse complement strand
GTATGCGGCCTCTGTGTCGGCAGAGGGTGTACGCATCATTTTGCACTTGTGGGGCGACCACACGGTATGGCGCCCAGATGAGTACTTGCATAAAGTACCAGGGACTGAGCTTATCGTTATGGGCACTCGCGGCGCTACGAGCGTTTGGCACGGCGGGCTTTTCGGCACTAATACCGCGCGTCTTATCCGTCATAGTCCTATCCCTGTGCTGGCTATTCACCAGAAAAACAGTTATACAGACTTCCAGAAAGTGCTCCTACCAGTAGATATTTTTGAGGAGGCTACCCTGCCACTCATAAAGGGAGTCGTAGAGTTTCTTCGCCCCTGGGCAGGGGCTAAAATCGTGCTAATAGTTATCAATACGCCGTATGTATTCTACGACACGCCTTCCATAGATAAGTTTCTCGGACAGGTGAAAGACGCCATTTCCTACGACCCGATGGAACTTCGCGTGTATAATGACATTTCTGTGGAAGAGGGTCTGCGGCAGGCGATGGAAGCTGAAAAAGCCGACCTTCTCGTGATGGGCACGCACGCCCGTAAGGGGTTAGCTCAACTGCTTTTCGGCAGCATCACGGAAAATGTCGCTCAGCACTTGGAATATCCACTTTTAGCTTTTCCGCTACAGCGAAGCTAAACCGCTACTGTGGGTGCAGCAGGCGCCTGTCCATTTGCCATGGGTATTATCTTCGCCAAGGTACCGCAGCAGACCTAATAGGGCAAATCCTATCGCCTCCCGATACTCAACAAGGTCGGGAGGCGCTTTCTTGTAGGTGATTCCCAGCGCGGCGGCTTTTGCCTGTAAAAGCTCTATGAGAAAAACATTATGCGTGCCCCCTCCCGTACAAGTGAAGAACCGCGCCCCCACATCACATAAAGCCCGATTGAGCTGGTTAGCTATCAGGTGCGTCGCTGTATGGATTTTATCTATGGGTGAGGCTTCATACGCAAGAAAAGGCTGTACGAAATCTTTCTGTACAGTCTCGTTGTCCAGGGCTTTGGGGGGAGGCTGGGCAAAAAACGGGTGACGCTCAAATAGCCCAAGCAGTGCCGGGATGAGCTTCCCTTGTCGGGCTAAGCGCCCCTCAGGGTCATACCGAAGGGAGGGGTCAGCTTGAGTAGCGAGGGCATCCAGCAGTTGATTACAGGGGGCAATATCGAATCCAAGGCTTTTGGGCAGATGGGTGAGGTTGGCTATTCCGCCTAAGTTTAGGAGGGTCTCGTACGCTGCGAAGAGCTTTTCGTCCGCGTTGGGTATAAGCGGGGCGCCTGTACCACCGCTGGCTATATCGCGCGCACGAAGGTGGGTAATGACCGGCTTACCAATCTGGACCCGTAGCCTTTCGGCGTCACCAAGGCTCCACGTCAGCCCATGTAGCGGTTCATGAAAGATTACATGGGGATGCCACACAACAAGATCATACACACTTTGGCTGTACAGGGTGCGGATAATATCCCCTGTCCAGTCGGTGTAAGCGATGCTTGTTCGCAGAAGCGTTTTGGGGGAGAGATGAGGGGCAGTTTTGAGAGCTTCACGCAGGTCAGATGGATAAGGCGTCGTGTGCGCCACATGGAGCTGGTATCGCCAGCCTTGAGGGGTACGGTACAGAGTTACTAAGGCTGTGCTGAGCCCATCAGCAGAACTGCCCGCCATTGCAGAAAGCACCCGCCAGCTACCGACGCAGGAGACTTTCATAGAAAGACCGCAGCCTCGGAAGAAGCTTTTCTCGATCATACGCCTCTTCGGCAAGGCGCCGAGCGGCTTGACCCATTTTCATACGCAAGCTTCGGTCAGTATAGAGGACCGATAAGGCTTCGGCAAAAGCTTCCGGCCGCTCGGCTATAAGGAGATCGCGCCCCTCTTCATATACTAAACTCTCCGCAGCTATCGGGGTCGCCACAATAGCCCGTCCAGTTGCAAAAGCTTCTATAAGCTTTATCCGAATCCCGCTCCCAGAAAAAAGCGGCACAATAAAAATCTCATGCGCATGAAAAAATGCCTGCGCATCGGGAACTTCGCCAAGAATATGGGTATGGCTATCGGCATACTTATAGAGCCAGCGGGGCGTATTGCGCCCAGCGATGGAAAGATGCGCATCGGGATGTCGCCGGCGAAAAAGTCCCCATACTTTCTCTAAAAACCACACAATACCTTGCTGATTAGGCAGCCAGTCCAATCCTCCAATAAACCCTATGCGGGGTGGGTCGGCTTCTAATGGCGGAGCGAGATACTGTCGCACATCTATCCCGAAAGGAAAGACTTCCATGTGCCCCTTGTAGCCGCTGCCTCGGGCAAACTCAGCTTCTTTATCGGAAATGGGCAGCAGTCCATCATAAATATGGAGGCATTCTTGTTCATACCTTGCGATCCGTCGGGCTTGCAAGCGAAAGTATGGACGCAAAAACCATCGCTGCTCCTCTGCGTGTCTTGCCCAGATTTGGGACTCTATGTTGTGCAGGCGATAGACTTTTGGAATAGAGAGGCGCTCTACGTATGGGGTAAGGTAGGGGCTCTCCACTTGAAGAATATCTGGCTGGAAGGTCTCCACCAGCTTGGCTAAGGCTTGAGCATAGGCGGCACTGCGAAAGCGGCGCACATGATACGGCTCTGAAGAGAGCAGATTTAGGAGAGCGCTCATAAGACGAGGACGCGTATCCACAGGTATAGCGGTCAAGGGCACAGGTGTAGGATAGCTCGGGTCATAGGGATGCTTGTAGGTGCTCATCGTCAAACCATGTACAGACCAGCCCATAGCCCGAGTCATTTCCAGAAAGTAGGCATTTCCGATAGCGCCACCGTCTTTGGGAGGATAGGGGGGCTTAGGCGTGAGTTGGAGAAAGCGCAGCATGATGCGGGGCTTTGCCTGCAAAGAAGCAAAACTACTTTTGTCCTAATGCTGTGCCCCTCCGAAGGAGCCAGCTTTGAGAAAGGCTTCGGTTAGAGAGGATTTTTGGGTTTCCCTTTGATACCAAAGTGGCACATTACTTCGCCTTTTGAGGGTGGCGGCGGCGCCGAAGGCGCCGCCGCCACCCGAGAGCAAAAGTATAAGTCGCCATCGTCATCATAGTAGAGATAGCGACCCACCAAAAAACAAGGGCCGACGCCCAGAAGAATTTTCTCCCTGCATCGCCCCCGGGATTTTGAGGGTGCTTTCCGTAGCTGCTACAAAAGGAAAACGGCGTATAGCCCTAAGCCTAAGAAAAACGCAAACCAAGATGCCAGTAGCGGCACCGCTATATCGCCTAACTGAACTGTGGTTGCGGAAAGCGTACCCGTTGGGCTCTTGGCATTTTCATACAAGACGCGGATCAGGAAGAGGATGACGACGGCGCCGACAATAGTGGTTCCTGCGAAGGTGATGATAGCGCCCCAATCCCACCGATAAGGATAGTCAGCGACGCTGTATCCGAAGCGTGCAACCGAAGTAGCTCGGATCACTTCACGGATGACCGCTACCGCCATCAACACCGCCAGCCATACCCATATAGGGCGAGCCCCTTCTCTGATGGGGTCTTTCATGCGCCAGAAATACAGCGTCACCAGTCCGCCCAAAGCAAGGGTACTAAGCGCCACTACAAAACCCAACCCGAAAGAGCGTCCTTCGGTGAGTCCCCATAGCAGACCCATCAGCGCATACAGAGGACCCGTATAGAGCCCAAGTTTTTGTCCAAGGGCGGCTTGCCAGCGTAGATAGCTTTCGTCAGTATCCCCTCGACGCAGCAGAAGGTGCGCCACGAAGATAAACGCTACGCCCACGCTCAAGAGAGCCTGCATCGGCAATAAGAAGAGAGCCCGAGGAAGGTTCCATGCATGGAAGACTATGCCTCGGGTATCTACTATGCCTTCTTTGACGTACCACTGCTGCCAGTGCTCAGGGCGAATAGCCGTCTCCGCTAACACGTGCATGATCCATCCTGCCATAATCAGCAACAAGAAAGAGGCAATTGCGCTAATGATATATCGCCCCGCCGTGTTGGCTGCCTTTGAGGTAGAAAAGGTACGACAGGCTATAAGCGCCCATCATGATGAAGATGAAAAAGACCGTCCATGTGCCATTTAGTGTAGCGGAGGCGTACCACAGAGGATCATAGATCGTTTGTACGAAAAGCAGCGGCGCAATGCCAGTTACGATAGCCAGTCCGATGGAGTTGGGTGTAAGGCGGGCGGTTAGCTTACCGAGCTGCTGCCAGTTGGGGTCATTTTTTCTGAAAAGGAAAGCGTATAGGGTAAAAGCCGAGGTGCCGGTAGCCAAAGTCGCAAAGAGAATGTGAAGCGCCCATGTGATAAGCAGAAGTACCTGTATGAGCACAGGATGCAGAGGCGCCCCAATCGGGTCGCGCATCATTTGAAGGATTTCCGGGTTCATGGCTTATTACTTTTGAGCGGTTAGTTTAGGTGCGGTTCCGTACCGTGCCTCTACCAGGGCTTCCAGATACTTTGCCAAGGCGCGTCTTTCCTCATCTGTCCCTTGAAAAGGATGCATGTACGGAAAAGCGCCAATAGCTTGGATGTGCTGGTCTATGGCTTCGGCGGTGGTGCGTCCTCTTTCATAGAGGATTCGTGCCAGAGGGCGAAGGGAGAAGTCCATCTTACCGAGAGTAGGCATAGTCTGAAGGCCTACACTATGGCAGTTCCCGCACTGTTGGACCGCCAGTAGGCGCCCACGCGCGATTTCGGGGTCATAGTAGTTGATGAGGTAACTATTGAAGCCAATCTTACCTTTTGGACGCTCATTATACCAAAAAAGTGGCGCATTACTTTGTTTTTTGAGGGGGGCGGGGCAGCGCCTTCGGCGCTGCCCCGCCCCCACGTAGCCTACTCTCTGCCAGCATTTTATTATTTCCCAGCAGCCTACACAATAGAAAAGCAAATGGGGGGCTTTGGTATGAGTACCCCATCCACAAAGGCCGAGGCTTTTTCCCTTGCACTGACGCACCATCATCCACAGGGGCTTCATCCTCATACATTATGAAAGATAGGCTCGGTGAGAGAGACATTCGTAGCTGCTTGAGGAATAATAAGTAGCTTTGCGGGAATGAGCTTCCATCTCCCGCCGACTTCCCACACTCCAGAGATACTTATAGACCCTGAGAGTCGGACTTTTCTATTGAAAGGAACTTTATTCCCCGAGGACAGTGTAGCATTTTTCCAGCCTATACGGGCTTACCTGCAGGAGCATTTTTCAGACGACAAATCCACGAATCTGAGCGTTCATGCGGAGCTTGTGTATATAAACTCCTCTGCACAGCGAGAACTCTATCGCATCCTCAGTGAGCTTTTGGAGAGAGGCAAGGAGCTCAGCTTGACTATTTACACAGGTGAAGAGGAGGAGATGGATGATCTGAGGCATATTGTCGTGGGACTCCAAAATCTCGGGATTCAGCACATTACCTATCAGGAGGGATATTATTCAGGGGCGCCGATGGCGCAAGAAGCGTCGCCAGGTGAAGGGTAATGAAGGCTTACCTTTATAAAGCCAGCCGACCCCTCGCCCTTGGACGGTGACCCACTCTATGGGAGCATATGCAGGCAGGCTCTCTCCCCTTAGATACAGAGAAAAATCCTCTTCTGAGAGCCCACGAATGGGAAAAGCCTGTGCCATTCCGCCGGCGAGGAGTGCTGCGGCATGCGCTGGTCGGTGGCGAGTGCCCAGGGGAAAGGCTTCCCATTTCTCTTGATGCCAGTTGGGAGGTAGAAGCGCCGCCGCTGCCTCCGTGAGAGCATATATAGCTTCTCCTCGGGTAAAAGCCCGAATCCCTTCTGGCAAAGAATACGGTGCAGAGCTCCATCGCCATTCAGCACGGCGGTGTAGAGGCATGCCATCCACCCGCTCCCAAGCAGAGATAAAAAAGCCTTCTCCCGGACTGCGGTGCGGATAGAAGTAATATCCTATGCCTCCATTGGCATATCTCACGGGATAAGCTTCGGAGGGAGGAGCGTTCCAGCTTACAGGACTCCATTCCTCTGCCTTATCAAAGGCATAAGCCAAGTTCTCCTCATTCTCCTCAGGCGCAAAGGTGCAGGTGGAGTAGATAAGGCGCCCACCCGGCGCAACAAGGGCTTTAGCCGCGAAAAGGAGGCTACGCTGGAGCCGCTGCATGCGCCGCACGAGTTGAGGGCTCCACTGGCAAGCAGCTTGAGGGTCTTTTCGCCAGAGCCCTTCCCCCGAACAAGGCGCATCCAGCACCACCACATCAAAAGCCTCTGGATAGCGCTCAGCCCAATAGTGCGGATGTCGTCCAGTGATGAAATAAGCTGGTATGCCCCAGCGTTCTAAGTTTTCTTTTAGAGCAGCTCGGCGATGCGGGTCTGGATCATTTGCTATGAGTAAGCCGCCTGTCAAGCCCAGTTCGCCCAAGATAAGGGTGGCTTTGCCCCCGGGGGCAGCACTAAGGTCTATCACCCGTAAAGGACGCTTCTCGGGCAAAAATGCCCGCAGACTCATACCCGATGCCTCCTGCACATAGTAAGCCCCCGCATGCCACAAGGGACTGGTCTCAAAATCCGGGCGTTCGGGCAAAAGGCGCCCTAAAGGATGCCAAGGGACTGGCTCTGCCTCAGGAAAAAGATCGGCTCCCTTGTAGGGATGTAAGCGGACACTGGTACGGGGCTTCTTTTCCAGTGCACTGAAAAACGCCTCCGCCTCGCCGCCTAACCGCGTCCGCATCCGCTCCACGAAAGCCTCAGGCCACCTCACCGCATCATGAAATTCAGATACAAACGCCGCCCCTGTGCATCCACCCCTTCTATCGTCAATCTGCCTCGTACCTTCGACAGTATCTCCTCCACTTCCTTGGGAGAAGAAGGAACATAACCATTGAGCTTCAGTAGGACGAAACCCTCAGGTAGTCCCATCTGGCTAATGATACCTGAACGCACATTTTGGAAGCGAAAGCCCTTAGAGACGCCGAGTCGCTGGGCTTCTCGGGCGCTCAGAGTTACAATCTCCGCCCCTAAGGCTTCGGAACGGTACATCTCTTTTTTGAGAAGTACTGGCTCACCATCTTCGTTCGTGAGAGTGGCGGTGGTCTCAAAGACTTTGCCGTTGCGCCTGTAGAGGAGCTTGACCTTATCGCCGGGGCGACGCTGAGCCAGCATCTCTAAAAGGTCTGTTTGCGTCTGGATATTCACTCCATCCACAGCCAGTAAAACATCGCCAGTACGGAGGCCAGCTTTCTCCGCTGCCCCTCCCGGATAAACGCGTCCGACATATAACCCTTGTAGCTCCTCTGCGGACAGATCGCCGATTTTCTCTTCTGACAAATCTATCGCTTCCAGATCCAAAAAAGCCCGCTGAACTATGCCATATGCTTTGAGGTCTTCTACGACTTTACGGACGATATTGACGGGGATAGCGAAGCCGTAGCCCACATAAGAGCCTGTTCGGGAAGCAATAGCGGTATTGATGCCGACGAGTTGCCCTTTGAGATTTACGAGGGCGCCGCCGCTATTGCCGGGGTTGATAGCGGCATCGGTTTGGAGGAAAGATTCCAGCGGGAGAGGACCTTGGAGGAGGTTGAGGTTGCGTCCGCGGGCGCTGATGATGCCAGCTGTCACGGTATAGGTTAGGTTATAAGGATTACCGATAGCCAGTACCCACTCGCCGATTTGGACGGAGTCGGAGTTAGCAAGGGGAAGGGGAGAGAGTTTAGAAGCTTTGACTTTGAGCAGGGCAATGTCCACACCTGCATCAGCGCCTACGAGTTGGGCTTCCAAGGTGCGTTTGTCAGGAAAGGTGACCAAGATTCGGTTTGCATCCCGTACGACATGGAAGTTGGTCACGATATAGCCGTCGCTACTCCAAACGACACCGGAGCCAGCGCTATAAATCTGCTGGGTGCGGGGCATCCACATGCCCCAGAAGCTCCAGAAGTCATCGCCCGCTGTCCGCTCCCCAAATGCCCGAATAAAGACTACCGACGGGGTCGCTTTGCGGGCAGCCTCCGTGAAACTGTCGCTATTGGGGGCATTCTGCATGCGCATGGCGCGCAGAGGAACGAAAATAGGTTCGGGCTCTCTCGGGGTATGGCGCAGCAAAAAGTATACCCCAGACGCCGCTACCCCCCCAGATACTAACCCCACGATAAGTAGGGGTACCCACCGACGCATACAACAAAAGTAGTTCAGCCCAGAGAAAGCAAGCACAAGTCTAAAAGCCAGGAAGTTATCGTAGCGGCAGATTACGGGGATACCGACATGGCTTACTTCAAGAGAGGGATCACCCTAATGTACTGGCGTGCATGGGGTTATCTAAGGGGTGGTGCGGCGGCGCCTTCGGCGCCGCCGCACCCCATGTAGCTTACTCTCTGCCAGCATTTTATTATTTCTTACCGGGCTGCACAATAGAAAAGCAAATGGGGGTCTTTGGTATCACCCCGTCAAGAAACCAAACAGGCTAATAAGGATACCTCATCCCCAGCAAGCACAGCCGGGCTAATCTCCGCCAGAAAAGTTCGGGTATGGACTCTCTCACTATGGTATTTCCATTTTTCCAGTGGTACCAGATAGTGCGCCCTGCCATCGGATAAGGATCAGAAGGAAGAGAAGGATGGGTGGCAAGATACAAACTCGCCATGAGCAAGGGGGTCCGAAAAGTACCCTCCTTCCTCAGGATGAAGGTGGTATCCCGGCTGGACGGCGCAGCAAAAATCTGCGACACCACTGAATACAGTTGAGGATCCTTCTCCTTTGTTCTCCGTAGCATCACCGAAAAGGCGAGTTGTTCTATCAAAGGCGGCATGTACTGTCCAGGGAATACCGTTTGCGATACCTGTTTGATGAGGGCTATCTCCATACCCTGCGATAGCTCAAAAGGCTGCCATACAATAGAGTAGCCTCTATATGGGACCGCCCCCTCTCGCATGAAGGGCACTATCTCATAACGCTCCCGGGGTGAGAGAAGCGAAAGGGCGGTGTATTCGCAGAAGCTCTCTTCTATCGTGCGTGCCCAGAATTCTGAGAGGTCTGTTTTACCCTCATCATCCATCCAGAAGTGCCCCAGCTCATGATAATACACCGCCTTGAGTACCAGAGCATACGGTACCTTGCTCTTTTTAGCCGCCTTTTGGATCCGCACCGGACAGAGAAAGATAGCCGGTCCCTGTACGGGGTCTTCCAGAAAGGAGACCGTTTTCTTAGAGCCTCGCTTCAGGTAGCAGCCCATCAAATGATAGCGAACTCGGGGACACTGGCTAAGCGGATCCTGTTTGTCGGTCTTCCACAGCTCCTCCGGAGATTGAGGAGAGGGCGGGGCATTTTTCATAAAGCCTTCCAGCCAGTTTTTCACGCACTCGGGCGCAGGCTCTTCACGGGGGGGACATACTTTGTCCATTATTTCGGGAGAGACTAAATACACCGGTACGGTGGCAGCTTCTGCTTGAAGGTCAGGTGGCAAGGCATTGAAAGCCGCTTCTACCTCTGCCGTGCTCGCTTTTGCGTCTGCGGAGATAACTTGTAAAGTAGCCATATCTCTTTCAACAAAATCGCAAAGCAGCGACCGATGTACCTCACGGTGCCGAAGTGATAGCGTAAAGAGTGCCCATAACGCTCTGAGATAAGTATATCCCTGTGCAACCTCCTTCCCCCTTCTGCTCGTATAAGTAGTGTTATGAGAAAGATAGTCCTGACCATGGTACCCCTTCTTGGGGTAGCGCTGGCGAAAGCCGAAGCGAACGCAAGCCTTGTAGTAGAAAAAAGCCAGAGGACCGAAATCACGCAGACCCTGCTTGGACCGGGAAAAAACTACCGAGCGCAGATGGCACGCGCGTACTTCGGTAGCGGAAGCAAGTGTCGCAACTGGAAGCGCTTCTGCGGTCGGTAAGGTGGAGTCCTGCGTTTAGGGGACGCGATTGGTAGATAGGGGAGTGGAGGGGGCGGAGTGTGGTGCGGCGGCGCCTTCGGCGCCGCCGCACCACCTAAACAAAAACGAAAGCCTATATGTGGCATTAGCAGGTGCTTCTGTCCTTTATACCCTCCCAGCAAGAAGATACGGGCTAAAAGCCGCAGATTAGGGTTTAGGTTGTCTGCTTAGAGCGTCGTACCCACGCTCGTGCCACTTCCCAGTCAAAGGGGTAAGTGATCTTGATGTTATGCGGTTCGCCAGCCACGATACTGACAGGGAAGCCTGCGGCTTCTATCCAGCTTCCCTCATCAGTGAATGTTTCACTGACGGTAGGCGAAAGCTTATGCCAAGCGCTCAATAAAACATCCCCCCGAAAGGCTTGGGGTGTCTGAATCTCCCAGATGTCCCCTCTGGGCAGGGCTCGGGAGTGGGTTCCTTCTACTTTTCGGAGAGAAACGCTTACGGGCAGCCCGCATACGGTGGCGCCAGATTTTTCTGCCTCATCAAATACCCGTTTTATTAGGGTCTCTGAGACGAAGGGACGGGCTGCATCATGAAAAGCAATCACATGCGCTGATTGCAGAAGCTCCAGAGCCTGTAAGAGGGTAAGGGCTGCCTCGGTAGAAGCGCTGCGTGTATCGCCGCCAACAGTGAGATAGATGGAAGCGCCTGGAAAGGCGCTGCGCACGAGCTTCTCCCCATACCGAAAATGCAGAAGCGGTAAAACGACTATCACCGGGCTGTTTGGGTATGCTTTTAGAAAGGTCTCTATGGCGTGAAGGAGGAGGGGCTTTTTCCCTAAGCGCTGAAACTGCTTAGGTACCTTGCCACCGAAGCGTGAGCCCCTGCCTCCGGCCAGTTGTACCCATACCCGCATGCAAGAGCATCAAATGATTAGCAGTAGGTCGCCGTAGCATCCCCACTGAAAGCCTTCTGCTAAGGCACGCTCGTATGCTTTACGGACGCGCATGTATCCCCCAAAGGCAGCTGCGGCAATATATCCAGCGGATTTAGGCAGGTGGAACTGCGTCAAGTAGGCGGTAGGTATGACAGGCTTGTATGGAGGGAAAATAAACTTCACGGTCCAGTCTTGGGTAGGCTTGAGGTCGTTGTAGGCAGACAAGCTGGACTCCAGAGCGCGCAAAACGCTGGCACCCACAGCTAAGACGCGCTTGCCAGCGCGACGGGCTTCGTTGATGCGTTGGGCAGACGCTTCCGAGACTTCAAACCACTCCGCATCCATGGAAAACTTGAAAAGATCTTCTACTTCTATTGTGCGGAAGTTGGCGGCTGCGACATGAAGGGTCACGGGGACGAACTCCACGCCCTTGACTTCTAACTCCCGAATAAGCAGCCGGGTAAAAGGCAAGCTGGCATCGGGAGCTTGCACTGAGCCTTGGCCGCCACTCCATACGGGACGGAAGTTTTCATAGTCTTCGGGGCGATGCGGTCGCTTGATGTATCGGGGGAGCGCCATGTAGCCGATACTTTCTATCATAGCGGAAAAAGACTCGCCCGGCGGCACGATGAATCGTATAGCCCGCTCCCGGCTGGTGGTATTATCTACTATCTCCGCCATGAGGTCACTGCCCGGAAAAGTTAGCTTATTGCCCACGCGGATTTTTCGGGCAGGTTCTACCATGGCGTTCCAGAGGTGCGTCTCTTCATCTAACTCTCGCAGGAGCAGCACCTCCACAGGGGATGTGCTACGTT
>Ga0105160_1001070_pt1 | contig 11560 bp, 7 predicted proteins | sample GXS110809BmetaG_FD_89591 | JGI IMG/M metagenome (GOLD analysis project Ga0105160, IMG submission 89591) | Hot spring microbial communities from Gongxiaoshe hot spring, China to study Microbial Dark Matter (Phase II) - GXS 110809B | ecosystem: Environmental > Aquatic > Thermal springs > Hot... | reverse complement strand
TGTTCTCATTGAGTTTTCTGACGGCTGCCCTGCTGAGTTTCTTCGCGTGCAAAAGTGAGCCGGTGCGCAGTGGTAGCCCCCTGGTCAAGCCTGCTCCCGCGCGTCAGCCCGCGCCGGATTTCGAACTCAAAGACCCCGACGGCCGCATCGTGCGCTTGTCGGACTACCGAGGTAAAGTGGTCCTGCTGAACTTCTGGGCCACGTGGTGCGCTCCCTGCCGGATCGAAATCCCGTGGTTCATCGAATTTGAACGCACGTTGAAAGACCGGGGGTTTGCAGTTATCGGCGTATCGATGGACGAAGGTGGTTGGGAGGTTGTTAAGCCGTATTTACGCCAGGTGGGAGTGAACTATCGGGTTGTCTTGGGCGATGAACGGGTCGCGACCCTCTATGGTGGTGTCGAGTCGCTACCCACCAGCTTCCTGATCGACCGGGAAGGAAAGATTGCGGCTGTGCACGTGGGACTGGTCAGCAAGCGCGCTTATCAGCAAAGCATCGAGGCCTTGTTAGAGGGACCGACTGCCTCCAGTCAGCAGCCTGGCGCGCAAGCCTACTCCGGAGGCGGGCAACCCTAGGAGTCGCAGCAGTCAGCGGTGCGGCGGTTACTGATTCGCCCGGGTGGGATCGGCGATTGTATCCTGTCCTTGCCTGCGCTGGAAGCGCTCCGTGCTGACTACACTGAGGTGTGGGTTGCCCGCCCCAACATTCCCCTGATCCGTTTCGCCGACCGCGTCGTTGCCCTAAGCGACACAGGGATCGACTGGCTGGAAATCGATCCGCACCGGGCTCCTCCGAGCCTGCTTCCGACCTTGGCCAGCTTCGACTCCATCGTTTCGTGGTATGGAGCCAACCGAGCTGAATTCCGCCAGGTGGTTTACGCTTTGGGGTTGCCGTTCGTCTTTTTCGCTCCGTTGCCCACGGATGCGCGGTGCCATGCCACCGAGTTCTACCTACACCAGGTTGAGTCACTCGGCGCCCAGCCGCGCTCCGCGGTGCCACGCATCCCCTGTATCCCCCAACCCGATCCCGACCAACCCTATATCGTGATCCATCCCTTCTCGGGAAGCCCGAAAAAGAATTGGCCCTTGGCCCGTTATCGAGATTTAGCGGAGCGACTCCGGAAACGATGGATCGTCCAGTGGGTGGCAGGCCCCGAAGAGCCTTTGCCAGAGGCACGCCGTTTCGAAGACTTGTACGAATTGGGTTGCTGGCTGGCCGGAGCGCGTTTGTTCATCGGCAACGACTCCGGCATCGCTCATCTGGCCGCTGCGGTAGGTACTCCGACGGTCGTCTTGTTTGGCCCAACCGATCCGGCAGTTTGGGCTCCGCGCGGCGATCATGTCCACATCGTGCGTACCTCGCAGCCAGGAATGCCCATGGAGGCTTTGGAAGTCGATGAAGTGTTTGACGCAGTGGTCAAGGTTTTGGACAGGTAAGCACTCACCGTGGCGCTCCGAGCCCGACCGATGCGTGGGCATCCGTTAGAGATCCGAAGCCCGAAGAATCCGGGCGATTGCCGCCCCTGAGATATAATGGCACGGTTGCATTCTGCCGCTGAGAGTTGTGCAGCCTGTGCCGAGGAGCACCCCCAGATGCCCCACCCATGGAAAACCGATCAATGGTTCACCAGCCCTTGGAACTGGGAACCCGAAGTGCGAGCGCAGTTCGCGTTTCCGGAGAAAATCGAGATCCACGATGTCACCCTCCGAGACGGCGAGCAGCAAACCGGCATCATCCTGCGCCGCCAGGAGAAGGTAGCGATCGCTCAGAAGTTAGCCGAAGCGGGTGTGCACCGGATCGAAGCGGGTATGCCAGCGGTCTCGGCTGAAGACGAGGCAGCGATCAAAGACATCGTAGCGCTGGGCTTGCCGTCGAAGATCTTTGCCTTCGCCCGTTGCATGCCGCAGGACGTCAAGCTGGCAAAAGACTGTGGTGTTTACGGGATCATCACCGAGATCCCGGCAAGCGATCACATCATCAAGAATGCCTACGGCAAGACGCTGGAGTGGGCTATTAAGGCATCGATCGAGACCACCCTCGCCGCGAAGGAAGCCGGCTTGTACACTGTGTTCTTCACCATCGACAGCACACGCTCCGAGCCGGACAGGCTGCTCGACCTGATCGAGAAGGTGGCTACCGAAGGGCACATGGATGCCTTGACCGTTGCCGACTCGTTTGGCGGTTGCACACCTCAAGCGATTGGAATGTTTGTCCGGCGTTACCGCCAGCGTTTCCGTCAGCCTTTGGAGATCCATTGTCACGAGGATTTCGGCCTAGGCGTGGCCAACACGATCGCGGCGCTGGCGGCGGGTGCCAGTGTGGCGCACGTTACCGTCACGGGGACGGGCGAGCGAGCCGGCAACGTCCCGCTGGAAGACACTGTGCTCGCTCTCAGATGTCTCTATGGGGTCGACACCGGCATTCGGACGGAGAAGCTGTACGAGCTCTCCAAATTGGTCCAGCAATTGACTGGCATCGCGGTCCCTACCAATCGCCCGATCGTGGGCGACTGGCTTTACCACATCGAGTCGGGAATCGTCGCCATGTTCCACCGCCGCTGCAAGCACACTGAGCCGCTCGAATACATCCCGTTTTTGCCGGAGCTGGTGGGGCGCCCGCCGGTGCAGGTCGTGCTGGGCAAAGGCTCGGGGATTGCAAACATCGAGGAACATCTGGAGCGCCGTAACCTCAAGGCAAGCCCCGAGCAGACCGCGGAAATTCTGAGCCGGGTTAAGCGCTTGTCGGTGGAGAAAAAGCGGCTCCTCACAGACCAGGAATTCGACGAAATTGTGCAACAAGTGATGGGCCAAGCTTAAATTACGGCAACAGTACCGGCTTGGTCCCAGTGAACAGGGAGGAAGCACTGGGATGTTCCGGACGCTCCAAGAAATGGTTGAAGCAGCGCGAGCCTATGGTCCGGTGCGGATCGCCGTAGCGGCTGGACAAAGCCCGGAGTGCGTGGCGGCCCTGAAACAGGCTCGCGAACTTGGCCTAGCTGAGGGAATTTTCGTAGGCGACGCCCGACAGATCTGGGCTCTCGCCGATGAGATTGGCTTCGACCTACCAGCTCACCAGGTGCTGAACGAGCCGGATTTGCAAGCCGCGGCCCGGCGAGCCGTCGCGCTGGTCCGCGACGGAAACGCTGACCTGCTGATGAAAGGCAAAATCGGAACGGCTGAGCTCGTCCGGGTGGTTCTGGATCGCGACCAGGGTCTGCGGACTGGACGGCTGCTAAGCCAAGTGATAGTGTTCCAAGTGCCGGGCTTCAACCGGCTGATGCTAATGACAGACGCTGCGATCAACATCGCCCCTACCTTAGCGCAAAAAGCCGAGATGTGCCGGAACGCCATCGAAGTCGCCCACGCTTTGGGCATTGAGCGGCCTAACGTAGTGCTTCTGGCGGCACTGGAACAGGTCAACCCGGACATGCCGGCCACTGTGGATGCCGCAGCCCTGGTAGTCATGAATCGGCGTGGTCAGATCCCCGGCGCTTACCTCGAAGGGCCTTTGGCGTTGGACGCTCCCCTGAGCCGGTTCGCCGCCGAATGCAAGGGGATCGACTCTCCGGTGGTGGAGAACACCGATATCTTCGTAGCGCCTGATATCGAAGCAGCGAACATTCTTTATCGGGCGATCGTCTACTTCGCCCGGGCAGAGTCCGGGGGTGTAGTCGTTGGTGCCAAGGTTCCGCTCATTCTCCTATCCCGGGCTGAAACACCCCAGACAAAGATTCACTCTATCGCCCTGGCCATCCACGTGGCCCACTACCAACGTCAGCGGAGCACCAAGTGAGGGCATATCGTCAGGGCTGGCGAGGTGCCCCAGACACGACGAGTTTCGATACCCTATGAGTCCGACAGGAGGCTGCATGAGATTCCTAACTTGCCTCTGCGCCATAGTTCTTTCACAGTTGGCACTGGCCGAGGTACGACTCCCGCGGTTGATTTCGGATCACATGGTGCTCCAGCAAGGGCGGCCAGTGCGGATCTGGGGTCATGCCAACGCTGGTGAACAGGTTCGCGTCTCATTGGGCGAGCACCAGCGCGAGGCACGGGCCGATGCCCAGGGCCAATGGGAGGTGTTCCTCCCACCGATGGTCGCCGGGGGACCTTACGTGCTTCGCGTTTCGGCGAGCAACCGCATCGAAATTCAGGACGTACTAGTGGGCGAAGTTTGGGTCGCCTCAGGACAGTCCAATATGGAGTGGCCGCTGGAACGTGTCAATAACGCAGAACAGGAAATTGCCCAGGCGAATTTCGAACGAGTTCGCTTGTTTAAGGTGGTGCGGAAGACTTCAGACGTACCGCTGGATGACGTGGAGGGAACCTGGCAACCTTGTACTCCGGCAAGCGCGCGAGGCTTTTCCGCTGTGGCTTACTTCTTCGCACGCCATCTGCACCAGCGCCTCGGCGTGCCGGTGGGTGTGATTCAGTCTGCTTGGGGCGGTACGCCCGCCCAGGCGTGGACCAGCATGAATGCCCTCAAGCGCGAGCCTGCTCTTCATTACTACCTCCGCCTGTGGGACCAGGTCTTGGACGATTACCCAGCCGAGCAGCTCCGGTACGACCGGCGCAGGCAAGAATGGGAGCGCCAGGCACAACTAGCCCGCGAGCAAAAACAGGAGCCGCCACCGCGCCCCAATCCTCCCCGTGGCCCAGGTCACCCTCATGCGCCTGCGTCCTTGTTCAATGCGATGATCGCTCCCCTGACTCCGTACGCCATTCGTGGCGTGATTTGGTACCAAGGCGAATCCAACGCCGGTAACCGAGAGGACGCTAGCCTATACGCCTCGTTGTTCCAAACGATGATCCGGGACTGGTGGGAGCATTGGGGTCAAGGACCTTTTCCCTTCCTGTTCGTTCAGCTCGCCAATTTTGCTAAGGTTTCCGCCGATAGCGCCTGGCCTGAGCTGCGAGAATCGCAAACTCGTGCCTTAGAACTGCGCCATACGGGCATGGCCGTGACCATCGATATAGGCGATCCGGACGACATCCACCCCCGGAATAAGCAGGACGTAGGGTTGCGGCTGGCGCTGGCTGCTCGGGCCGTTGCTTACGGGGAGCCGATCGTTTACTCGGGTCCGCTGTTCCGCCAGCTCACTCGCGAAGGCAACCGGCTCCGCCTGTGGTTTGATCACGTGGGTTCGGGGCTGGCGACGCGCGACGGCAGCCTACCGAAAGGCTTCCTCATTGCCGGGAACGACCGCATTTTCCACCCAGCGCAGGCGGTCATCGAGGGCGACACCATAGTGGTTTGGAGCGACCAGGTCCCTGAACCGGTCGCCGTCCGTTATGCTTGGGCACCCAACCCCGACGGAAACCTGCAAAACCGAGAGGGGCTACCGGCCAGCCCTTTCCGCACCGACCGCTGGCGAAATGCAATTCTTCCCAAGCTAGGGCAATAACCGACCTACAACAAGGGTTCGTGCCCGAAGCCGGGAAAACAGGCTATTCCCAATGCCCCAGAGCTACAGCTCGGCATCGGTCCCGCGCAAACCCGGGAGATTCCCGGCACTGTGCTAAAATCACTTTTGGTCAGCGGTGGCTATAGCTCAGTGGGTAGAGCGCTGGATTGTGGTTCCAGTGGTCGCGGGTTCGAGTCCCGCTAGCCACCCCACCCCTTGTCGTGGGTAGGTGCCCATAGCCGAGGTTCCGCAAAGTCACCCGCCTTTAGAGTTCGAGTTCGCCTCGCCAGACCATCTTGCGCAGGTCGAAGCGGTGTTGGAAGCGAAAGAGTGAGGTCTCGCCGGAGCATTCAATGAATTCGTCCTCCAGCGTGATCCGTTCCTCCCGGGAGACCCGGAACCGGATCGCCAAGTAAAGGCCGCGAATTTCGGTTTCCACAGCCTCAGGCCGAATCAGGGGCCGCCGCTTGGTCCTGAAGACCGTGGTACGAGCCAGTTCAGCCTCCACCCAGCTCGTGCCCCGATGTGCCACAATCGCCGGCAGGCCCACGAGCTCGAGAACGTAATCCCGCTGCTCCTCAGCGCCGAAGGTGGGACCGCTGGCTGGTTGTGAGCCAGCTGCCGCTTGCTGCCTCCGGCTTTCGATTTGTTCGGCGTAGCGCAGCGGCCGCGCACTGACCCACCGCAAGATCACCCGAGCCTCGTGAGGATAGGTACGCCGAGGCGCTCCTAACCCTCCGACCGGACTCTCCGTCGACAGAGCTCGTGGGCTCCCTCCACCGGCTGGACCGCTCCCAGGAATCCCCAGTTCTTTCCATGTCGTAGGGCCGCGTGGTACCCCTCCTTCCCAGTTGAGGCGAACAGTCATGAACTTCGCCCAAGGCGAATCGATGAGAAGCCGCCTGGCCTCTTGCAGGCTCCATTGCTCCGGGGGCTTTTCATCCCAAAAGGAAGCCGCTAGAACGGCAGAGGCCAGCACGAAAAGCAGCCCCACACATTGCCCCCACCGACGCAGCCGTATACCCCGGCTGGGTTCCTCAAGAGGGCTGAGCCCAGACTGGGAATGCGATCCAGCCAGGCTGACGGCACGGAATAACAACCTGAACCCCAGCTGGTCGGTCAGAACCACGCATCCATTGTACGCGAGGGCAGCTGATCGTCAGACAGAGCGTAGTGCAGGTCCTGAAGGACCCACCGCAAATTGTCGGTCAGAGGAGCAGCTATCAGGACGAGCGTGAGCGGACCTCTGCAGCGATGTCCCTGAGCACCGGCAAGACATCGCCCACGGGTACCGCATCAGCCCGTGGTGACCCGAAGGCAAAGTACAGCTTGCGGAACAAGGGGTACAGCCGGTCGTATACAGCCGCCTCTTTCGGATCGGGCTCCACTACCCGATAGCGCGGGCATAGCCGATCCTGAGCCTCCTCGATGCTCTTAAACACACCCGCGGCCAGGAACGCGAAGATGGCGGAGCCCAGGCTCGTGACTTCGGTTTCCGGTACCAGGACGGGCTTGTTGAACACGTTGGCGTAGACCCTGTTCAGAGTCTCGTTTCGCTGTGGCACACCCCCGCCATTAATCACACGACGGATGGGCACACCGTACTCGGCCATGCGTTCGAGAATGACCCGAGTGTGGAACGCTGTACCCTCGATCGCGGCAAACAGCTCGTCTTGAGGCGTGTGCGTGAGATTCCAACCCAAGGTCACGCCCCCGAGGTTGGGGTTCACTAGGACAGTCCGGTCGCCGTTGTCCCAGGTCAATCGCAACAGGCCAGTCTGACCCGCACGGTACGTTTCCAACCCTTTGGAAAGTTCGGGCACCGTCGTCCCTGCGCGCCGGGCTATGGCATCGAAAATGTCGCCCGTGGCGGATAAGCCAGCCTCGATCCCGGTGTAGCTTGGATGTATGGAGCCTCGCACCACACCACAGACACCGGGGATCAGCTTCGTCTCCCTGGAGATCGCCATGATGCATGTGGACGTGCCCACCACGTTTACCACGTCGCCCTCGCGGATGCCCGCACCGATAGCATCCCAATGGGCGTCAAAGGCACCTACTGGGATTGGGATCCCTGGTTTGAGGCCGAGGCGTTCAGCCCATTCCGGGCACAGATAGCCAGCCAGCTTGTCCGAGGTGGCGTACCGGCCCCGTAACTTCTCCCGCATGCCCTTGAGCAAGGGGTCGACCTGGACCAGAAACTCCTCCGGCGGCAAGCCTCCCAGTTCCTCATTCCACATCCATTTGTGACCCATGGCGCAGATGCTGCGCGGGACGTGGTCCAGCTGTGTGATCCCACACAAGACCGTTGCGACCATGTCGCAATGTTCCATCACGGTGAAGAGCTTGTCCCGCTTGTCCGGATTATGCCGGAGCCAGTGCAGCAGTTTCGCCCAACCCCATTCGGAGGAGTACACGCCACCGACCCAATGAATGTTCTGCAACCCCAGCGCGTGAGCCTTCTCGGTGATTTCCGCCGCCTCCCGTTTAGCCCGGTGATCGCACCAGAGATAATAGTCGTCCAGTGGGACGAAACCCTCCCCGAGAGGCACGATGCTGGAGCCGGTGGTATCCAGCGCCATGGCAACGATCTCCTCGCCGCGGATGCCCGCGGCAGCGATCGCCTCGCGCATGGCACGAACCAGCGCCCGCATGTGATCGTCGTGGCTCTGGGTGGCGTGATCCGGGTCCTCCTTCTTCCGGTGCAAGGGGTACTCAGCGACGGCGCTCGCCAAGCGGCCTCGCTCGCTGTCGACTATGGAAACGCGCACACTCAACGTCCCGAAATCGACTCCAGCTACAACCGCCATCGGTCGTGACTCCTTCTCGCCAGATGGTTGGGACCAAGGCGACCACTGCTGGGTCGCAACAAACCTTCTACGGTACTTCAGCGGCAAGGAACTGGGCAAGGAGGTTGCGAGAAAATCGGCTACAACACCAGTTCCACCGTCACCCCTGGCTTCCGCAGTTCCAGGCGTCGTTCTACACGTCGGTCACCGAGCTCAGCCTCGACCAAGTACTCGCCCAAAAATCCCCGCGTACGGTACACACCGTCATTCCCCGTCCGGCCGCTCACATCCGTCCACCAACGGCGGAAGACCAACTCTTCATAAACTCGGGCGTTGGGTTTGGGTGTCCAGTCCCGACGGAACATGGCGCCGTTGGGAATCCAATGCTGCCCTTCCCAGAAGCCCCACATCAGAAAACCTTCAACTGCAGGATGACTGAAGGCGACTGTCATCAGGTCGCGCGTGAAGTCAGCCTGAAGCCTCTCGTCGACGGTGTCCACATCGAACTCGGTGATCTGCAAAGCCTTGCCGAAGCGTGCGAAGCGATCGAGTATGGCCAGTAATTCCTCGGGTCCGGTGACCTCGCTCTTGAAATGCCCTTGCATGCCGATCCCATCGAGCGGTGCCCCGCGCTCCAGCAAAAACCGGATCGTGGCCTCGTAATGGTCTCGGTGTGGCGGGTCGTAAGTCGTCAGTATGTCGTAGTCGTTGATGTAGAGCTTGGCCTCGGGGTCCACCTGGCGGGCTTGAACGAACCATTCGGCCATCACGTCGCGGCCAAGCAGATCCATCACATCGTGGTTACTGTACGGCTCGTTCAGCACGTCCCATTCAGCGATTTTGCCGCGGAGCGCCCCAACTTCGTCCCGTATGTGCTCCAGAATGAACCACCGTAGTTCATGCGGGCGGTCCTTGAGAGCCACCGCTTGTGGTGGCATCCACCGCCAGGAAGGCCATACCAGCACGTGACCGCGCACCTTTAATCCGTGCGCGCGCAGCCACTCGACGGAGCGGATCGCCAGTTCCCGCTGTTGTGGATCTATCCATAAAGGCCACTTCAAATGGTTCTCGACTACAGCCTTGTTGAACAAGCGGAGCAACTCCCGCCGGTAACGTTCAACGTCTTCGGGGCTGGCGTTCCGGGCCTGGCCGAGCAACAGAGGTGCGCTCACGGCGGTCCCAAAGCCGAACGCATGGCGCTGCATCCGAACGCGTACAGAAGCGCCAGGCAGTACTCGCCCTTTACGATCCACAACCCGAACGACCAACTCAGCCTTGCGAAGTTTTTCGATGCGCTGATCTGCTGCAGTCCGCCAAGAGGCCTGGAGCTCGCTACCTGGGTAATCCAAGCGGGTACAAGGGAGATCCTCCTTGCGAACCGTGTTGCGGTAGTTGAGAAGTCGTAGCCCCACGAGCTCCACGGTTGCGCGTTGGCGACGGGCCACCAGCTCCAATCTGGCCTCACCTGGACCGTAATTGCGCGAGACCGTGAAAGGATACTGCACCTTACGCCACTGCCGATCCAGCCGAGCTACCATGCGCAAGGGCGAGGAATAACGAGTCAAGCCAGGCTCGAAACGCACTTCCACCTTCGCGGGCAATTGCTCAGCCTCGACCGCCCGCCCCCAGAATTCGACTAGAAGAACGTCGTTAGCGTCAACTCGTTCAGCGATCGGCGCAGTAGCCCGGACCGTTTCGCCGGGATTGAGTGGCTCGGTGATGCTCAGCCGTAGACCAGCGGTCACCGGGGCGCCCGGCAACTCCACCGGCTCGACTACAGCCGCACCGGCACCCTCTTGCAGGCGGAAGCCGGCTGAGCGGCCCAACTCGTAAAGGACCATCGGGGCGACTTGACTCCAGCCAATGCCTGTCGCTACGATCCCCAGCGCCACAAGATGCGTCCACCGCTGCCGTAGGTTAGCTTTCCTCATGACGTCTACCCTATCAGCAACTGATCCTATCGTTGCAATTGGCGGTACCAGCTCCCGTAAGAAGGTTCTTCAAGGAGCAGTTCTGAGGGCGCGCCGAGGTCAACCCGGGCTCCGTCACGCCGGGTGCTGGTGAGCATGCCAGCATCGCCCTCTCGTTCGAGCCCACCACCGTGGCACGGGTCGGGGCTAACTGTGGCGCGGAGTCGTAGCTCTTTTTGTTATGTGGAGGTCTCCGACCCGCCTCGGGAGCGACTCCCCAAGCGTCGCGCCAACAACGCACGCTTTTCGGGCGACAGCTCCTTGAGAGCAGCGGTTCCCGGCGGCGAAATCGCCGGCTGGGCGAGCATATGGGCAGACGGTTCCGCTTCCCGGAGCGCCAAGCCGCTCAAGAACCGCTCGAACTCACCGATATCGAGTCGCGCAAGATAAGCCTGGGCCACCTGGTAGGAGCGCTCGGCCAGCTCCTCGTAATGGGGCCTATCCGTGAGTAGCTTGGCTAGAGCTTCCCGCCACGGCTCGACGTCCTGCTCCGGAACGATCGGGCGAGGCACCATCTGCTGATCCACGAACCGCTCATAGTGGCGTACCGGTCGAACCGGCAACAAATAAGGCACCCCGAGCTTTGCCTCAGCGACGCCCCCTACATCGCTGGCCAAAACAGGAACCCCGTGGGCCATGGCCTCCAGCACAATTCTCGGCTTGGCGTCGGGACATAGCGAAGGTACCAGGATGACCGAGCTCTTTTCGAAAATCTTCGAGATGTCCTCGACTGGCGGCAGCAGTCGTACGTTGGGCAGGGCCTCTAGAGCCAGCAGATCCTCGGCAGTTGTTCCCCACATCGGGACCGCTGCAAAAGCCTGTTCCGGGAATAATCGTGCGAGTGCCACGAAAATCGAGAGCCCCTTTACCGCGCAAGGATTCACCATGGTCACGTAACCCGCACCGAACTTGCCCAACTTCGGATATGGTCCTTTGGGGTGCGGAGAGATGGGCAAGGTGATGGCGGGCAGTCCCGCCCAGCGTTCCACGTATTGTCGAACGTATTGACTCACGGCCACGATTGCCCGGACCGACTGCAATCGCTCTAAGTGGGTAGGACTCTGGACGGGCGAATCGGGCCCGAAAGGCAGGGCCAGGGTGGTCCGGGCAAGATAGATCACCCGCCCCGGCGCAGCTTTCAGTGCTGCCTCTAGCAAGACTTGTAGCGGGTCATCGGTCGAGGCCAGGACCCATGTGGGGTCGAAACGCTCGATTTCCCGACTAATCGCTTCGCGCAGCCGGAGCAAGCTATCTTCCACGTGTACCGTGACGCCATTCAATCGATAGCGCAGCGATCCAAACCGGCCCGGCTCCACATCGATCCCCCGAGCCGCCAGCTCACCCATGAACGATTGCAAGCGCTCGGCGTCCAGCTTTTCACTCACGCGAGTCAAAAC
>Ga0105160_1001068_pt1 | contig 11570 bp, 9 predicted proteins | sample GXS110809BmetaG_FD_89591 | JGI IMG/M metagenome (GOLD analysis project Ga0105160, IMG submission 89591) | Hot spring microbial communities from Gongxiaoshe hot spring, China to study Microbial Dark Matter (Phase II) - GXS 110809B | ecosystem: Environmental > Aquatic > Thermal springs > Hot... | reverse complement strand
TCTCATCCCATCGATGGGCGAAGACGGTTAGATCCCGCTGTTCCGAAAGCTGCCGGGCCAGATAATCGAACCGGAATTTCCGATCCGAATACCCGGGAGGCGCCGCGCCATGATCGAAAACCGCCACCGCGATCCCATCCAGTCGGAGAGGGACATCGAAGGCCTCAAAGGCTTGCCGCAGGGCATCCCAATCGAAATCCCGCAGCGCCAGGCGGACCACCCGCTCATCCATGCGGGCGGCCTCGTCCTCGCTCACGATCTGCACCCCCATGGCCTCCACCGCGTCCAGATCATCATTGAAGGTGCGCGCCGCCTCGGGGGTCGCATATACCGGAAGACCCGCCCGGAGGTGATCCTCCACCGCCCAGTGGCATGGGCCGCCTCCCATTGTCACGCCGGTGAGGAGAACAGGCCGCCGCTCCCGGGTCGCCTGGCGGATGGCCCGGGCGACCCGGATCGTCGGCGAGGGCAGGATCAGCTGATAGGCGTTTTCCAGCTCCCTCCGGCTATCATACAGCAGGATGTCCTGGGTTCCGGTCCCGATATCCACACAGAGGATCTTCAAGAGGAACCTCCTCGATTCTTGTGGGAAAGGTAAAAACCGCCTCTGGTGGCTTCATCGGCTCCTGGAACCCCCGATCTAACCCCACGGGCGGGAGCTCGTCTCGATCGGGCGTTCCAGCTGGGCCTGCAATGTGGCGACCGCTTCCTCCGGCGTCTCCACCAGCTGCAGGATGGCCATGTCCTCCTTCCGGATGTAAAACGGGTCCAGATAAGCTTCCAGCAAGCGTCGCCACCGGGAACCCAGAAGCAGGAACGGCCGCGGGGGGATCTCGCCCGTCTGCAGGAAGCTCCAGGCCAGGGCCATCTCGCTCAAGGTGCCGATGCCCCCGGGAAGGGCGATCAACGCATCGCCGGTTGTGACCAGATAATGAAGCCGCTGGAAGAGGGTGGGGAACTTGATCTCCACATCGATGTAAGGGTTGGCCTTTAATCCCCATCGATCAAACAAATCCACCGTCACCCCGATGGTCCGTCCGCCAGCCTCCTTTGCCCCGCGGCTCACCGCCTCCATCGTCCCGTGATACCCGCCGCTCATCACGATGAAACCGGCCCGGGCCAGCCAGCGGCCGAGCTCCAGCGCAATTTGATAATCCGCGGATTCCGGCGACGGGGCGCTGCTGCCGAATACGGAGATGATCCGCTGCGGCATTCGAACGCTCCTCAAAGAAGTTCTTTGGGGTGTGGGGAGCGCCCCTTCGGTGCGCCCCCACGCCCTAAATTCCCCCTCTAAAACGCCCCGATACCCCGGTAACGGAAGCGTTCGATGAGAAGAATACCGAAGAACGTCATCCAGAGCAACAGCGTGCTCATGGCCATGGCCTGGCCCAGATTCAGCTCGCCGGGCTGGCTGAGAAAGCGGGCGATGGCCAGCGGCATCGTGGTCATCGTCGGCCGGGCGATCAGGGCGGTGGCGCCGAATTCGCCCAGGGAGACGCAAAAAGCGAAGACGGCGGCCGTGAGCAGCGCCCGCCCCAGCAGCGGCGCTTCCACATGCCACCAGACCCGCCAGGGGGAGGCTCCCAGGGTCATCGCCGCCTCTCGCCAGCGGGGGTTCATCCCCTCCATCGCCGGCAGGAGGATGCGCACCACGAAGGGATAGGCGATCAGCGTGTGCGCGATCACGACCAGAAGCGGCGAGGTGCGCAGGGCCATGATGGCTTCTACCAGCCCCGGCCACGCCTGCAGAAAGGCCGGCGGCCGGCTGAACCCCACCAGGAACCCGAATCCCAGCGTGACCGCCGAGGTCGAGAGCGGAAGCATCAACAGGGGATCCAGCCACCGGCGGCGACGACGGCCCGCCAGCCCATAGGCGACCATCCCACCCAGCAGGAGCGAAAGCACCATGACCGCAACAGCGAAAACCAGCGAATTGCGGATCGCCTCGATCGGCGGGATATATGTGACCGCCCCGCGCCGGTTGATCCACAGCTCCCGATAATATCCCAGCGTGATCCACCCGGTGTAGACCACCGCTTCCCCCGGCTTCCGGAGGGTCATGGGGGTGAACGAGCGGAGGACCAGCGTTAGCAGCGGCAACCCGATCCACAGGAAAAGCATCGTCATCCCCAAACCGATCCCCAGACGCTCCAGCCATGTGCGCGGGGGGCGGACCGTAGACGCTGCCGGCCGCCATTCCAGGGGGAACGTGAGCTGAGCCTGCAGGCGCGTATAGACCGATAGGATCCCAAAGGTCAGTCCCAGCTGAACCAGGGCCAGGGTGGCCGCGCCGGGGAGGTTGAAGAGGCCGACCGCCTGGCGATAGATCTCGACTTCCAGTGTGGCGTATTGCGGGCCACCTAACAGCAACACCACACCGAAGCTGGTGAAGTCGAAGAGGAACACCAGCGCGGTCGCCGCCAGGATCGCCGGCATCAGGAGGGGGATCGTCACCCGCCGCAGGGTTTGCCCGTGGTCCGCTCCTAAGGTGCGGGCGGCCATCTCCAGCGTCGGATCCAGGTGGGCCCAGGCGCTCCCGACGATGCGCAACACCAGCGTGAGGTTATAGAACACGTGAGCGACCACAATGGCGGTCAACGTGTTCAGGAAGGAAATGGGCGGCTCCGGAAGGCCCAGCAGGGCCATCAGTGCCTGGTTCACCCAGCCCCGGGGCCCCAGGAGCGCGGTGAAAGCGGCCGCCACCACCACGGTAGGCAGGACGAAGGGCACGGTCGCCATCGCCTGCCACCATCCCTGACCCGGAAAGGGATAACGAGCGAAGAGGCCGGCCAGAGGCAGGCCCAGGGCCAGGGTGACCCCTGTGGAGAGCGCCGCCTGACCCACCGTGAACCCCAGCACCTTCCAGAACGCCGCCCCCCGTAGCGTTCCAAAGATGATCTCCCAGCGGATTGCCCCCTCAGGGGCCAGGCTGAGGCGCAGGATCGAAAGCAAGGGATAGAGATAGAAAACCACAAAGAACAACAGTGGGGGAATCAGCAAAAGATCCCGGCGAGACATCATCGCTCTCACATTCTCTCTGGCGAGTGAGCGTGAGTCCTCCTCAACTGAGGAATGTATCTCACCACCGCCACCCGCACAACCTCCGCTCATACTGGATCGCGTCATTCCGTATGGCCTCCGCGACCAGCTCGCCGATGGCGCTGGAGAACTTGAAGCCGTGCCCGGAGCATGGGCTGACCACAAACACCTGGGGATGTTCCGGATGGCGGTCCAGGAGGAAGTGACCGTCCGGGGTGTTGGTGTACAAACATACCTCTGTTCGCATGAGCGGACCGCTCAGCCCGGGCAGGAAGCGCGGCAATAAGCCGCGCATGGCCTCGACCTCCTCTTCCCCAACCACGCGCCGCACGGTCTCCGGAGCACAGGGCTCCCCACCATGATGACGAGCCACTTTCACCCCCGCTCCCAAATCCGGGAATCCATAGAAGGAGCGCTCCGGGGCGAACTCCACGATGTAGATGGGGCAGCGACCGGGCGCGAAATTTTCCGCATCCCGGGCCGGGCGAAACCAGAACATCACCTGGCGCTCCACCCAGAGGGGGGCCGCAGGCAGCCAGGCGGGCAGCCACGCCCCGAGGCACCACACCATCCGGTCAGCGGAATAGCGTCCGCGCTCCGTAATGACCTCCACGCCATCCTCACCGGCTCGCCACTCCCGCACCGGCTCCTCGAAATGCAGGACGGCGCCGTATCGCGCCGCCATCCGCAGATGGGCCGCCACACAAGCTTCCGGCCGGAGGACACCCGCCCGCGGCTCATAGACGGCGATGAACGTCTCCGGTGGCTGCAGCGCCGGAAACCGCTTCCTCACCTCGGATGCGGTCAGGATCTCGTGGGCCAGGCCATGGATCTGAGCGCTGCACAGAGCGCCGGTGATGATCTTGCTCTCCGGCGCGCCCAGCAACACCCCGCCGGTGATCCGCAAGAGCGATTCCCCCGTGAGAACCTCCAGCTCCTGCCACAATCTATAGGCACGCTGGACCAGCGGCACATACGCGGGGTGCTCAAAGTAGGCCTCCCGGATAATCCGGGACTCCCCATGGGAGGACCCGAAGGGATGCGGGGGCGCAAACCGATCCAGGCCAATGACCCGAACGCCCCGGCGGGCGAGGTGGAAGGCCACCGCGCTTCCCATCGCTCCTAATCCGGCCACGATCACAGAAAACGTCATCCTGGATCCTCCTCTCCCTGGAATGGTGGGACAACTGCTTGCAGTTGTCCTACTAACCGCTTGCGTTATGATTTATGATAGTGGTAGAGACCTGACGAAATTATGCCTCCATTCCGAATCCGAAAGGGGGCGTGGTGAAGCGAGCACAAGCTCTCCAGGAGCTGCTGGAAGTCTTTGGACCCCGCGGGGTGCTCTGGGAAGATCACCACCTCCTCCTCTACGAATACGACGCCTCCATTGATAAGGGACGCCCCGATTTCGTAGTTCTCCCCACTTCCACTGAGGAAGTGGTGGCTGCCGTTCGGATCGCGAACCGTTACGGGCTGCCTGTTGTGGTGCGGGGCGCCGGGACCGGGTTGAGCGGCGGCGCGGTGGCCGACCAGGGAGGCCTGATGATCGTCACCACCCGGATGCGCCGCATCCTGGAGATCGACCCGGTGAACCTGCGGGCCGTGGTGCAACCCGGCGTGGTAAACATCGCCGTCTCCCAGGCTGCCGCCGCCCACGGCCTGTATTTTGCGCCCGATCCCTCCAGCCAGAAGGCCTGCACCATCGGCGGCAATATCGCGGAGAACTCAGGCGGCCCCCATTGCCTGGCTTATGGGGTAACCACCAACCACGTGCTGGGCTTAGAGGTGGTGCTGCCCGACGGTGAGGTCATCGAGGTCGGCGGCGCTGCCTGCGATTGGCCGGGCTATGACCTCACCGGGCTGATCGTCGGCTCAGAAGGCACGCTGGGGATTGTCACGAAAGCCGTCCTCCGTCTGATGCCCATGCCCGAGGCGGTGGTGACCCTGCTGGCGGTCTTCGACACCGTGGATCAGGCCAGCGAGGCAGTGTCCGCCATCATCGCCGACGGCACCATTCCGGGGGCCATCGAGATGATGGACCAAACGGCGATCCAGGCGGTGGAAAGCGCCAAACGCTGCGGCTACCCCATGGATGCCGGGGCCGTCCTGCTGATCGATGTCGAGGGGCTGCCGGAGGGCCTGGAGGACCTTGCCCGCCATATCGCTCGCATCTGCGAGCACTTCGATGCCCGGGAGGTTCGGATCGCGACGGACCCCGCCGAGCGGGAGCGCCTGTGGTCCGGCCGCAAGGGAGCCTTCGGGGCCATGGGCCGCCTGGCCCCCAGCTACCTGGTTCAGGATGGGGTGGTGCCGCGGGATCAGCTGCCACGGGTCCTCCGCCAGATCCAGGAGATCGGGCGGCGCTACGGCCTCACGATCGCCAACGTCTTCCACGCTGGAGATGGAAACCTTCATCCATTGATCCTTTTCGATGAACGGGATCCAGAGCTCACCCGACGGGCTGTGGAGGCCGGAGCGGAGATCATCCGGGCCTGCGTGGAGGCCGGCGGCACCCTGACCGGGGAGCACGGGATCGGGCTGGAGAAGCGGGATCTGATGCCCCTGCTCTTCTCGCCGGTGGACCTCGAGGTGATGGCGCGGATCAAGGCGGCCTTCAACCCGGAGAACCGCCTCAATCCCTGCAAGATGTTCCCTTCCACCAGGATGTGCCTGGAAACATGGAGCCGCCGCAAGGCCCGCATGGAGAAGCCCATTCGTTACCGCATCACACCCGCTCCTACAGATGCCGAGGAGGAATTGTGGATTTGATCGACCGTTATCGATTAAACGGCAGCGTTCCTCGCGCAGTGCGGCAACCGCAGACCGCCGAGGAGGTCGCCGAGGCCCTGCGGGAGGCTGCCCGCTCCGGATGGGCGGTGGTGCCATGGGGAAGCGGCGCGCATCAGAGCATCGGCTACGCGCCGGCCCGTTACGACCTCGCTCTGGATCTCACCCGCCTCTCCCGCGTGTTACGCCACCGCCCGGCCAACCTCACCATCCGGGTGGAAGCGGGAATCCGCCTCGCCGATCTGAACGCCATGCTGGCCGAACACGACCAGTGGCTCCCGCTCGATCCTCCCTTTGGGGATCAGGCGACGATCGGAGGGATCCTGGCGACGGGCCTGAGCGGGCCACTGCGGGCCCGCTACGGCTCGGCGCGGGACTTGCTGATCGGGCTCCGGGTTGCCCTGGCCGATGGGACGCTTATCCAGGGTGGAGGCGAGGTGGTCAAGAATGTGGCCGGATACGATCTCCCGAAGCTATTCCACGGCGCGCTGGGGACCCTGGGGGTGATCGTGGAAGCATCCTTTAAACTGTGGCCGCGCCCGAAGGCGGAGGCAACATGGGCGTTCAGCTTCTCCCGGGCGGAGGACGCGCTTCCACTGACCCTGAGCATGCTTCGCCACCCCGGATTCCCCCTGGCGGTGGAGGTCCTGAACGCGCGGGCGTGGGAGACGCTGCGGGGGACCCTGGAGCTCCCGGAAGATCCCGGGGCGCGGATCTGGGTGGTGGTGCGCGCGGGGGGATGGCCGGCGCAGGTGGAGCGCATCGGACGGGACGCCGTAGCGGCGGCCTCCGAGGCCCGGGGGAAAGACCGCCTGCCCGAGGAAACCACATCGGCCCTGTGGGCCCGCATGGCCTCCGTTGCGATCCTTCCCACCCCAGCGCCCACGGAGGCGCTGGGCGTGCGCCTGGGGCTGTTGCCCTCCCAGCTAACGGCATGCGCCGCGGCGCTGGAATCCACGGAAGAGATCCCGGTCATCTGGCGAGCCCACGGGACGCTGGGCCTGATCTACGCGGAGGGTCGCGGGCCGATGGAGACGCTCCTCCGATGGGCAGGCGAGCTTCGTTCCTTCACCCTTGCCCAGGGCGGGCACTTCACGATCCTGGGCGGTCTGGAATCAGCAAAGCGGACCCTGGGCCTGTGGGCCCCGCTCCGGCCGGAGGTCGAGGTGATGCGGCGAATCAAAGCCCAGCTCGACCCGGAGGGCCGGCTGAACCCCGGGCGCCTGGGGTGGGCATAAGGGCAAGGTCCATCCATACCCTGTGGGGGATTGAGGATGACCTGCGCCTTCTGTCGCATCCTTCGCGGCGAGGCCTCCGCTTGCATCGTGCTGGAGGATGAGATCTCGGTCGCCTTCCTGGACCATCGTCCCCTGTTCCCGGGGCATTGTCTGCTCGTCCCCCGAGAGCACTATGAGACCCTGATGGATCTGCCCCCGGAGCTGGTGGGGCCGCTGTTCCGGAACGCGCGCCTCCTGGCCCGGGCGATGGAACTCGGGCTGGGGGCGGAGGGATCCTTCGTAGCCATCAACAACCGGGTGAGCCAGAGTGTGCCCCACCTGCACATCCACGTCGTCCCCCGGCGGAAAGGAGATGGATTGCGGGGCTTTTTCTGGCCCCGGCAACGTTACGCCAGCGAGGCTGAGATGGCGGAGGTCGCCCGAAAGCTGCGTGAGGCGATCGCTCGCCTTTCGTAGGGCAACTGCTCGCAGTTGCCCTACGATTTAAGAAATCGGCGATTCGCGGGATCAAACCGCCCGAGGATCCCGCTGATGCGGATCACCTCGACCCCCCGTGCCTCCAGCTCCGCGATCCACGGGTTGATCCCCACGCTGTCGCTGGCGATGTGACCGGTGATCAACAGCTGTCCCCGCCCTTCCCGACGCAACCGCGCCAGCTCGCCTGGCGCAATGTGAATATAGACCACGGTGTCGATCCCGTGGTCGAAGTAAGTCCGGGCCACCGCGTAGCCGCCGTTGGTCAGGGCGCCATGGACCATCGCCACCTTCCCGGCCGGGGCATCCGGCTCCCCCAGCGCGATCCGGATGGACGTCTCCGCTTCCTGAAACTCGGAGAGCTGCCCCAGCGCCTCCGCGATTTCCCGAAGGCTAACACGGGGATTGCGCGCGAGGGTCTCATTGATGATCCCTTGCAGGATCCGACGGCCGGCTTCATCGCATGGGGCATGCAGATTCAGGAAGGGGATGTTCAGCAGGCGCGCCACGGAGACCACGTGATCATAATTGTCTGCATGGCCAGCAGTCTCCAGTTCCTCGATCCGTTCTCGAATCGCCGCCTCCGCTGCCTCCCGGGGGATTCCGTGTGCCATCATCAACTCCACGTGGCGACGGTAGACCGGGGCCATCCGGTGACGCATTCCAACCGGATGATGAGCGACCACCGCGTCGCAGCCCAGCTGCCGGGCCAGGAGCAGCTCCGCAGTCCCGATGTCGATGCCCACCAGCACCCGCCGGATCCCCTGCCCGGGCACATAGATCGCTGAATCCAGTGGCAGCTCCGACCATCCCACCAGATCCAGCGCGATGGTCGCCAGATCTTCCGTCGTCAGGCCATGAGGGCTCATCGTCCATTTCGCCTCGAGGAAGGGCTTTACTCGGCCCACAGGGCATTGCCCAGGCGGGCGATCCGGCGCGCCAGGCTCTCCCGCAGGCTCCACCAGCGCTCCGGGTTGGCCTGAAGCTCGATCCGCTCCAGGGCGATCTGGGCCCAGCGACGGGCCTCGAACGGATCCCGCCGGGTGCGCTCATAGTAACGGGCCAGCCGGGCCGCTGGCAGCACCTCGTCCGGGACCTCCATCGCCCATTCCCGCCAGATCTGCGCCGCCTCCTCCAGACGCCCCATCCGGCGTAACAGGGTCCCCAGGGCATGCCACGCCGCCCGGCGCAGCTCCCGGTCTTCCCCTCCCTCCTCCAGCGCCCGGCGGAAGGCTCGCTCCGCTGCCTCCCACCGGCCGCTATCCTGATACCACCGGCCCAGCTGCACCCAATCCCAACCCTGGACCGCAGGATCCATCTCCGGGGTCTCGAACAGATGGGCCAGCCGGGCAGCCAGGATCACCATGGAGAGCACATCCTGGCGGTTGTGCGCGAACACCCCTTCCAGCGAATTCAGGCTTCGGGTTTGCAGGTAAGACCAGTAACGGGAAGGGATCTCGTAGCCGGGCACATCGTTGGGGGAACGCTCCAGCCCCAGCACCGCCTCCTCCAGAGCGGTCAGCGCCCGCGAGGGAAGGCGGCGCCGCCAGAGGCGGCGGGCGGTGGGCAGAAGATCCCAGTGGGGAACATCCAGGCCGGGCCAGCGGAGCCGGTGAATGGCCAGGCGCATCTCGATCAGAGGGAGATCAAAGCCCCGCCCATTGAACGTCACCAGCCCCTGCACTCCATGAGTCAGAGCGAGGAAGGCCTGCCAGAAAGCCGGCTCGGCCGCCGGATCGGCGAGGAAGAGCTGGCGGAACACCAGGGCTTCACCCTCCATCCGGGCGAAGCCAATGAGGAAGATCAGCGTCCCGGCACCGCCCACCAGCCCCGTGGTCTCCGTATCCAGGAAGAGCACTCCCTGCGGTGGGATGTCCAGCCAATCCGGATGGCCGGCGAGAGTCGCCACTGCTTCCCGCGGGGCTGTCCGCCAGGCCTCCAGTGGGAGATCCCCATGCCATGTGAACAGCGGCAGGGATTCCTCCCACAGGCGAACCCCGCCTCCCTGCGAATGGGGGGATTCCGTTCGATCAAAGCGGCTTCCTCGAAGCCGGCGCCAGCGGGCTTCCAGGGATTCCATGTCCACGTCCTTGATCGATGGGTCGAGCCCGGAGGAGCTCGCCGCCGCACCCCGGCGTCTGAAATCAGCACGCCGGGAGCGCACCTTTTGAAGAGCCGGTTCATAAGCCCAGCATTGCAAAAGCAACCCCGCCGTCGCCCCTCCCTTCACCGCGGACCGCGCAGGACCTCCACGCCCATATACGGGCGTAGGGCTTCAGGGACGACAATGCTGCCGTCCCGTTGCTGATAATTCTCCAGGATCGCGATCACCGTGCGGGGAAGGCCCAGGCCGGAGCCGTTGAGGGTGTGCACATAACGCGGGCGCGCGCCCGGGCGAGGCCGGTAGCGCAGATTCGCCCGCCGGGCCTGGAAGTCCTCGGTATTGCTCACCGAGCTCACCTCCAGCCACTCCCCGCAACCAGCCGCATAAACTTCCACATCGTAGGTTTTCGCCGCCGCGAACCCCAGATCCCCCGTGCAGATCTCCACCACGCGGGTCGGCAACCCCAGACGCCGACAGGTGTCCACCACGTCCTTCACCATCTTCTCCAGCTCCAGGTAAGAGGTTTCCGGCGTGGTGAACTTATACAGCTCCACCTTATCGAATTGATGCCCACGCTTGATCCCCCGCACATCCCGGCCGGCGGACATCCGCTCCCGACGGAAGCACGGCGTATACGCCACGTAATAAAGCGGCAACTGATCCGCTTCCAGGATCTCATCGCGGTGCAGGTTGGTGAGAGGGACCTCAGCGGTGGGAACCAACCAGATGTCATCCTCCACATCGTGATAAAGGTTGTCCTCGAACTTGGGCAGCTGGCCGGCACCGACCAGCGCCTCGCGCTTGACCACGAAAGGCACATAGACCTCCGTGTAGCCATGGACCTGGGTGTGAAGGTCCAGGAGCCACTGGATCAGGGCCCGTTCCAGACGCGCCCCCAATCCCCACAGCACGTAGAAGCGGCTCCCGGAGAGCTTGACCCCCCGTTCGAAATCAATCAGCCCCAGGCGAGGCCCCAGCTCCCAGTGAGGGAGCGGCGTGAAATCGAATTCAGGGAGCTCCCCCTCCACCCGTACCACCCGGTTGGCGGACTCGTCCGGACCGACCGGGACGCTGGGATGCGGGATGTTCGGGAACTGCAGCAAAAGCTCCTCCCGCTGCGCCTCCAGATCCCGGAGCCGCGCCTCCTCAGCGGCCAGACGCTCCCCCAGCTCTCGCATCTCGGCGATGCGAGCTTCCCGGTCCGGGCCTGGCGGCATCTTCCCAATCTCCCGGGAGACCTGGTTGCGCACCGCCCGCAACCGTTCCACTTCCTGTAGCGCCGCCCGATACGCCTCGTCCAGCTCCAGAAAGCGATCCACCAGATCGGGGGATTCCCCTCGATGCTGAAGACCGATCCGGATCTCCTCCGGATTGCGCCGGATGCGTTCCACGTCCAGCATGGCGTTCACCTCGTTGAATGCGCTCGGGTAACCACTCTGTCGGGTCATAAGGAGAGCATGACACGATGCGAGGACCCCCTCCTCCCCGCGGCAACGCCACCCGGGCGAGGAGAGGAGGTTTCTCCGTGAGATGCGGGTCGCCTTCAGCAGTATGCATCCCACGTAAATTTCGCCCAGGGTTTGCTGCGCAATTCTGGCTCCCCTCTTCCTGGCCCTTCGGATCGCAGAGAGAAGCAAAGACAGGACAATCCCTCGCCGGATCACCCAGCAGGCTGGAAGAGAATTATCGTCACCAGATCGCGTGGCTGCCCGTGCTCCACTTTCCAGGCTCAAACCCATTACAACCATAAACCAGACAGATGGCTCTCGTCAACCTGTAGCCCAAAATGAGAGCGGCGCTTCCATTGCAAGAAATGACAGGATATAGGAGTTACGCAGTTCGGGGCTCGCGAGAAGAGGTAAAATGGCCCCACCCCCCTTGATCCCTCCTCCCCACGGCCCAAAGGGCCGTGGGGAGGAGGGATA
>Ga0105160_1001067_pt1 | contig 11586 bp, 12 predicted proteins | sample GXS110809BmetaG_FD_89591 | JGI IMG/M metagenome (GOLD analysis project Ga0105160, IMG submission 89591) | Hot spring microbial communities from Gongxiaoshe hot spring, China to study Microbial Dark Matter (Phase II) - GXS 110809B | ecosystem: Environmental > Aquatic > Thermal springs > Hot... | reverse complement strand
TCCTCAACCAAAGATTGCAAATAGATTACACTTTTAGAAGGATCTATCCCAAAAGCCAAATAATCAATCAAAACTTCGATAATATTATCTTTTATTTCTTGAGTTTTTTCGTAGCTTGTTGTAAGGGCATGCCAATCAACAATAATAAAGTAACATTTGTATTCATTTTGATATTTAACCCAATTATTAAGTGTTCCAAAAATGTGTCCAATATGTAGTTTTCCCGTTGGTCTCATTCCACTAACTAATATATTCTCCATAAAAATCGTACTCCTTGAACTCCTTTATTTTTATGTTATAAAAATTCCCAAGTTTCATTTTTCTTCTACTTTTTTGGTCTTTAACTACTTTTATCGTCGAGTCAACTTCAGGGGCGTCAAAGTAAGCTCTACCAATAAAATAATTCTCATCCTCTTCATATATTAGTGTTTTAAATACTTTTCCAATCTGTTTTTCAGACCATTCCTTTAATATTTTGTCTTGAATTGATGTAATGATCTTGAATCTTCTTTGCTTCGTTTTAAAATTAACCTGTTTTAAATTATAAGAAAAAGTGTTTTTTTCACGGTAGTATTTAAAGAAACCTGCTCTTTCTATCTTTACTTCATTAAGAAAATCAACTAATTCTAAAAAATCTTCTTCTTCTTCCATAGGATGCCCTACTATAAAAGTGGATCTTATAACAACATCGTTTATAGTATTTCTTATTTTTTCTAACAAGTTCTTGTAAAAATCTTTGTTTCCAGGTCTTCTCATTGCTTTTAAAACTCTTGCACTTACATGCTGAAGAGGTATATCAACATATTTAACTATTTTAGTATTTTCCTTTATTACCTCCAAAGTTTGCTTAGTAAGAGTAGTAGGGTATAAATAAAGCATCCTAATCCAAAAATCTCCATCAATACTACAAATAGAATTTAACAATTTATCTAAACAAAGCTTACCATATAGATCATACCCATAAAAAGAAGTATCCTGAGAAACAAGAATAATCTCTTTTATACCAATACTTACTAACTTTTTTACTTCCTGAACTATATCCTCAATAGGCCTCGATTTATATTTTCCTCTTATTAAAGGTATAGCACAGAAAGAGCATGTATGATTACATCCTTCTCCTATTTTTACATAAGAAAAATAACCTGTAGAAACAAATTTTGACAATTTTGCAGAGTAATCTGGAGTATAGCCAGACATCTTGACTATTCTTTTACCATTCTCAATATTTTCTATATCATTAGGAATACTAAGGAACGAATTAGTATCATAAAAGGCATCCACTTCTTTTAATTGATTAATCAATTTATTCTTGTATCTACTAACTAAACAACCAGAGACAATTACTTTGCTATCTTTACCATTATCTTTCAAAGTTTGAATAACATCTTTTATAGTTTGCAAAGATTGATTAATAGCTGGTTTTATAAAGCCACATGTATTAACGATAACATAATTACTTTCCAGAATGTTTTCAACATGTTCATAACCTCTATCCATTAAAGATGCAATTAATAATTCACTATCTACAGTGTTTTTGGAGCATCCAAGAGTTATAACGCTAAACTTTTTCTCATTATCTTTTATCTTTTTCATTATATATTTTATTCTACCTATTTTTCACAATACCTTTATTTTTTTTATTTATTGTATTTTGTAATGATATCCACATTCTTGACAAATAAAAGTTTCTTCATCTTCAAGCAGCATTTCTCCACCACATATATCACATATTTTTATGATATTTTTAAACTCTTTTATCATAAGTTTCTCTATACTTTCATCTGCCATAAAACCATCATTTTCTTCATCTTCGATAATATCGATTTTTTCGTGTTCTTGCAATTTGCATCCCCCCTTTTTCATCGATAAAATTTCATATTTTGATTAAGCATTATCTGATTAACTTTTTGTTCAAGCTCTTTTTTAGAATTACTAACATCTTCTTTATTTACAAAAGTTGATACAACATAGTCGTTAATGAAATATCTTATATTTTCCCAAGCCCATATAGGTTGTTGAACATATAATCTATCTTTACTATATTCTATTACTCTCTTATAGTCAGGATGAGAATTTAGAAATTCTTTATAACTTTCACTTTCTCCTTCAGTAGGAACAACATATCCTGTATTAATACAAAAATATTCTATGTTTTCAGGTTTAATTAAATACTCAATAAACTTAAGAGAGGCTTCCTCTTGCTCATTTGAAGATTTAAAAAGGACTAAATTAGTTCCGGCAGCATAAATTTTACCATTATCAGCAGGTAAAGGAGAAATCACATATTCCTGGCTTTTAGATTTAAGATCCATGTATTTACTTGTTGTAGCCAAGATTATAGGGGCTCTGTTTTCAATAAAATCTTTATAGGAATTACTCGTCCATTGGATTAATCCCTCATTTTCAAGATTAGTTAACAAGTTAGTAACTTTATCCAAATTACTACCTAAAAAAGAAGGATAAATTTTTGAATTTATCTCAAAAAATTTGTTTGAAGTTGTAAGTAAGTAAAATATTATAAAAGAATCTTCATTAAATTCTAAGTAAAGTGGAGGCTTACCTATATTTTGTTTTATTTCTCTTAATTTCACTACAAATTTATCAAAATCTGTTGGCAAATTATCAACCATTTTTGAATTGTAATAGAAAACAAAAATACTTTTATTAAAACTTAAAGAATATATTTTCCCATCTATAACACAAGAATTCTTAAACTCGGGATAAAGATTATTATAATATCTTTCGATTTCCTTACTTTGGAAAGAATTAAAATCTCTTAAAACTTGTGCTTCCACAAATTGAGAAACCCAGTTCTCGTAAGCTATTGAAACATTAGGCAAGTTCCTTTCATAAGTAGCTTTCAACAATTCACTAAACAAAGTATTATAGGGATTGCTATATTTTCCTTGACCACCTTTATAAACACTTTCAACAACTATATCCTTACCATTAATTTTATATTGCTTTTTATTAAAACTATCGATCAGATAATTAATAGCTTCTCCTCTTTTAGAAGAAGGAGAAAACACATGCCAAAATTTTATTTTTATACTTTCAGCAAAGGACAGTACACTTATGCATATTAGGGTTATAACCAAGCTTATTATTATCTTCATCCATCTTCCTCCTTTCTTTACTACCCTACATTTTATATTTAAAAAATTTTTCCAAAATTCCTTAACAAAAAATTACCAAAAACTAAAAATTATTAACAAAAGGTAGAATGACTAAATATGTAGAATTAAGAAAAAGAACAAGGGGGTGGTAATATGAAAATACAATACATCGGACATTCCTGCTTTATACTAATGGGATCCCAAAATATAATATTAGACCCATGGATAACAAATAATCCTACAAACACAAGTTTTTCTATCGATAACCTTCCACATATCGACTACGTCTTAGTTAGCCATGGACACTTCGACCATATAGCAGACGTCGAAAACATCTACAAAAAATTCAAAAGCGAAGTATGGTGTAATTTTGAATTATCAAACTACTTTGCAAAGCGAGGAGTTCAAGCAAACGGAGCATACATGGGTGGAAAAATCAAATTCCCATGGGGATACATAAAATTCTTACCAGCTTTTCACGGTAGCTCAACACCAGATGGAAACTACGCAGGTGTAGCAACCTCAATACTTATTAATTTCGATAAAACCGTAATCTATTTCGCAGGAGATACATGCTTAAATGCAGAAATGCAATTACTACCCCGATATAACGTTGAAATAGCTTTTCTACCAATAGGAGGATTATTTACGATGGACATCGAAGAAGCAGTAGAAGCAGTCAAAATAATTCAACCAACCTACGTCATACCAATGCACTATAACACATTCGATCCCATTAAAGTTAATCCCGAAGAATTTAAAGAATTAGTAGAAAAAGAAACAAAAACAAAATGTATAATTTTAAAACCAGGAGAAATATTTGAAAAACAAAAAGTTTAAAAATTGAAATTAGAACATTATAACAAAGACAAATTAAAACAAAAATTAGTAAATATATTTTCAAAATATTTGGATAAAAGCAGTTATTTGGTTTTCTTTTTCGGGTCAAGAGTTGAAAATAAAAATAATGAAAGATCAGATATAGATATAGGAATAATAGGACCACCGATAAAACCCTCTATCTTCCAAAAGATAGAAGAAGAAATCGAAAATCTAAACATATTATACAAAATAGACTTAGTAGATTTTAATTATGTATCAGAAGAATTCAAAAAAATAGCCCTTAAAAATATAGAACCAATATATGGAGAAATTAAAAATATTATTGAATAAATACAAAAAAGTAATAACAAAATTAGAAAGAGTAATGACAATAGAAGAAAGTGATGAAGAATTTTTAGAAATAAAAAGAGACAGTGCAATAAAGCGATTTGAATTTTGCTTCGACTTATTCTGGAAAACCCTAAAACATTTTTTAGAGTACTATCATGGAGTTATATGCAATTCCCTCAAAAGCTGTATAAGAGAAGCGTTCACAAACAAACTAATAGAATACGATGAATATTACCTTAAAATTTGCGATTACAGAAATCTAACATCCCATACTTATGACGAAGACATTGCTATCATCGTTTTTCAAGAAATACCCAAAATAATAAAATACTTTAAATCTTTTTTATTAAAAGTAGAAAAAATTATTGAAAACTAAGCTTTATGATATTAAGAGGGAAAATCACTATTGTAAATAATAAAATTATAGGTATATGAGTTTCATCGATATTTTTGAGGCCACTCACGAAAATAATCTAAAATTAATTAAAGAAATAATCGAAAAGGGGATCATCGATATAAATAAACAAAATGATTTCGGTAATACGGCTCTTCATATTGCCTCCTTTAGAGGACATAAAAAAATAGTTGAATTTTTATTGGAGAAAGGAGCAAATCCAAATATTCAAAACAACGTGGGATATACTCCACTTCATGATGCAGCATATTACGGACATTTTGCTATCGTTAAGATTTTAGTAGCAAATAAAGCTCAGATTAACATAAAAGATAACTACGGAAATACACCACTACACTATGCAACAATCAAAAACAACAAAGAAATCGTAGAATTCCTTATTAAATTAGGAGCAGATATTGATGCTAAAAATAATGAAGGAGAAACACCTCTCGATATTGCTCTAAAATTTAATTATAAAGAAATAATAAAATTAATAGAATTTTACAAAATAAATCCGCCTCGTGGGGAAGTCAGGCGGAATAAAAATCCCCACAAATAAAAAACTATGCACAAGACCGTAAACCAAGAAATGATAAATATTATAAAAGAAAGAAGATCAATAACTTTCTTTGACCCTTCAAAAGAAATTCCTGATCAAACATTAAAAGAATTAATAGAATTAGCTTCTACCGCACCCTCAGGATACAACCTACAACCATGGAAATTAATAATCGTTAAAAGTAAAGATAAAAAATCCAAACTTAAAGAAATTTGCTTCAATCAACAAAAAGTGGAAGACGCCTCAGCAAATATAGTAGTCTTAGCAAACACAAAAGGCGGCATTGAAAATGTAGATAGAGTTTTAGATAGTTGGGTAGAACTCGGATATATAACAAAAGATCAAAAAGAAGGATTAAAACAAAGTATAATTAACTCATGGAGTAATGAAGAAAACGCAAAAAGAAAAGCAATAAGAGATGCAGCAATGCTCGCAATGAACATTATGATCTGTGCAAGACTCTTTGGTTTAGAAACTCATCCAATGGAAGGATTCGACCACCAAAAATTAAGAGAATTCCTTAATATACCAGAATATTTAATACCAATAATGATAATAGCAATAGGTTACAAAGACGAAACTAAACAACTACTACCAAGAGCTTACAGATTTAAATTTGAAGAAATAGCAAATGCAATATAAATAAATTATTCAGGATTGGAGGAAAGTTCTATGAAAATAGCAATGCTATCAATGGAGATGGTTCCTTTTTCAAAAGTTGGTGGATTGGCAGATGTAATGGGATCACTACCAATTGCACTATCAGCTTTCTCAAAAATATCCGTTATAACACCATACTACGGACAAATAACTGAAAACCTTTATTCAAAATTCTCAGACCAAAAACTTAATACAGTAACATTTAAAGAATTAGAAATTTTAAATCATAAAGTAAAAATCTTAAAAACAGAATATAAAGGAATAGAAGTTTTTTTAGTATCCAATAAAGAATTATTTGAAAGGGAAGGAATATACTTGGACAAAGAAGGGAAACCATTTGAAGACGAAGTATTAAGGTATTATGTTTTTTCATTAGCAGCAGAAAGTTTATTACAGGATTTTGATGTAATCCACTGCCATGACTGGCATACAACATTTACGATAATACTTGCTAAACTTAAAAACTTAAAAAACACTATCTTTACCATCCATAACATTGCTTACCAAGGAATATTTGAAACAGAAAAATTAAATTTTCTTAACGAAGAAGTGAAAAATTTATTATTCCAATATGGAGAATACTACGGAAAAATAAACCTAATGAAAGCAGCTATACTTTTATCCGATTTTGTCACAACAGTCAGTCCCAACTATGCTAATGAAATTCAAAATTCATCAGAATTTGGAATGGGATTGGAAAATATCCTAAAACAAAACTCCCATAAAATCGTGGGAATACTTAACGGAATAGATCAAGAATTGTGGAATCCCAAAAAAGATAAACACATATACTTTAATTATTCCATAGAAAATGTTGAAGAAGGTAAAAAAGAAAACAAGAGAAGACTTTTAAATGATTTAAATCTTAAAGAAGCAGGATATCTTTTCGGAATAGTTGCAAGATTAGATCACCAAAAAGGATTTGACATTTTAGCTAATGCTGTAGAAAATTTAGAAATCGGAAAATTTAATTTAGTAGTATTAGGTACAGGAAATGTTGAAATACAAAATAGCATCAAAAAATTGTCAGAAAAATACCCAGAATTCATTAGTGTTAATATTGGATTTGATGAAGCATTAGCAAGAAAAATTTATGCTGCTTCTGATTTCTTCATAATACCCTCAAGGTTTGAACCTTGCGGATTATCACAAATGATATCATATAAGTATGGAACTATACCAATAGCAACAAGAGTAGGTGGATTAAAAGATACCATAATCGATATATTCGAAAATAAAGAAAATGGTACAGGAATACTAATTGATAAAGCAGATCCTAATTTGCTATACCAAGCAATGAATAAAGCAATAAACTTATCTACCCAAGATCTACAAAATTTAAGAAAAAGAGTAATGCAATTAGATTTCTCTTGGAGTAAAAGCGCTCAGAAATACATAGAACTATATCAAAAATTATTATCATTAAAAACATAAAAGAATTAAATAAAATATTTTAATGAACAAGTATAAGTTAAGTTTATTGGATTCTATATTTTTGGTTGTCGGTTCAATGATAGGGTCTGGCATATTTATTGTGCCATCCATTATCTCCTCAAAACTACCTGATGGTTTGTCAGTATTGATCATTTGGATAATAGCAGGGATTATAACAGTTTTAGGAGCGATAAATTACGCAGAATTGGCTTCAATGTTCCCTAAACACGGAGGACAATATACTTATTTAAAAGAAACATATGGGAAAATTATTGGTTTTCTTTTTGTATGGGCCAGTTTCTTTGTAATCCAGGCAGGGACAATCGCAGCTGTAGCAATAGCAATGGCTAAATATGTCGGTACATTCTTCCCCTTCATCTCTGAACAAAACTTTATTTTTAATCTATGGTTAATAAAAATAAATACTGCGCAGTTAGTCGGAGTTCTGTCAATAGTAATTTTAACTATCATAAATATCATTGGCTTAAAGTTAGGTGCCATCGTTCAGAATATATTCACTATTTCCAAAGTTTTAGTCATAATAGTTTTAGTTTTATTTGCTTTTTGGTACCCAGGAGGAAGTATAGAAAAAGTTTTTTCAAGCCATAATGTAGACAGTTTTTCAAATTTAAATTTAGCCTTAATGGTAGCAGCCTGGAGCTTATCCAAAGTCTTTTTTGCCTATGATGCATGGTATTATCTAACATATGTTTCTCACGAAGTAAAAGATTCAAACAAAAATGTTCCCTTAGCAATGGTTATAGGTACAATACTAACAACAATAATATATTGTATAACCACAGCAAGCTATCTTTATGTGTTAGGTATAGACGGAGTTAGCAAAGCCTTTGATAATAAAGTAGCAGAAGAAGTAGCAAAAATAATATTCCCTATAGCAGGGGTTTATTTCATCGCTTTAGGAATAATAATATCGACATTTGGTTGCAATAATGGTCTGATCTTGACAAGTTCAAGGTTGATATATTCCCTTTCAATTGACAAATTATTTTTTGAGTCATTTTCAAAAGAACATCCAAAATATCAAACACCTTATATTTCATTGATTTTCCAAGCAGTATGGGTTAGTTTATTGATAATACTTGGAAACTACAGCTCACTTTTAACTTATGTTACCTTTGCATCAATAGGGTTCAATTTTTTAACAGTTTTAGCAGTAATAGTATTAAGGAAAAGAAATCCCGAATTAGATAGGCCATTTAAAGCATGGTTTTATCCAGTAAGTACAATTATATACCTTTTAGCAACATCGATATTCCTCGTTTACACTTTCATAAGCAGCCCCGTTGAAACAATAACAGGAATAGCACTTATACTATCAGGAATAATTTTCTTCTTCTTTATAAACAAAAAACAATAATTTATAAAATTGAAATATCAGAAATAAAAATTCCGTATAACTCGTTGAGGTTATTAATACCAGCAGGAAAGGATATAGAATATTTTTGATTTTTTGGATTTTCGAAAAATAATCCACTATTAAAGTTATCAAGATATTTTTTAATTTTTTCAACTTCCACATTAATTTGATTGGAAATTACGGATCCGGCTCTATTTGTATTTCCATCAACACCATCAGTTGCAAAAGCAAAGAAAATAACCTCTTTTTGTATTTTAATCTCTTTCAATTCCTTTAGAACAGACAAACAGAGATGTTGTAAGCGTCCTCCAAATCCTTCTTTTATAACTTTTAAATTCGTCTCTCCTCCTAATAAAAACAAAGTATTAGAAAAATCTATATTAGTTATTATTATTGATTTTATTAGATTTAAAAGATCATTCAAAGAAAGATTAATATGAGAAGAAATTAAACGAGCATTCATTTCATTAGCTACAAATAATTCATACAATTTTCTTAAAGCAAAGTTATTATCTGCTAAAACAAAATGAAAAACTTGATCTAAATTGGCATTGTTTTTTTCTATATCCTCATAAATTTCAAAATTTTTTCTTAATGTTTGATGAATATTATAATGATCGATCAAAGGTTTTAGGATTTCAGAAACAAAGAAAATATCATCACTGGTAATCTTTTTCAAAAAAGTTATTCCTGAGGAAATTGAGGAAAGGTCATTGAAAGGCACATCAGAAAAAATTAGGGATATTACCTGTGATTTTTTTATGTATTGAAAAATTTTTCCGCTTTTTACAGAAGAGAAAAACCTCCTTATAGTATTAATTTGATGTATATTAAGGTTTTGAAGAAGAATATACTTATATATTTCAATGGCTAAATTTGGATTGATTAGGGGATACTCAAAGAGGCTACTTCCTCCCCCACTTATTAGAAAAATAAAAGTGGTATCTTCAGAATCATTTTCAATAAAAAAATCAATCATCTTCTTTGTATTTTCTATAGACTGATAAGAAAGATAAGGATGAGTTGAATAAAAAATATCAAAACCATATTCATTATCTACTAAATATTTTATGTCTGTAATAATTTTAACTTTTTTAGGATTTTCCAAATTTAGACTATTAAAAATTTCCTTTGCAAAAAGATACGCAACCTTTCCAATAGAAACAACGAAGATATTTTTCCTCAATTTTATGTTATTACCAAACAATTTTATCTCATCCTTATCAAAAAATAACGAATTAGAAATTATGTAATTAGGTGTAATAAATTTTGGAAACTCTTTCTCTATAATTTCTTTGAATTTTTTAATCATCATTAATATATTTTAACATCATTTGAAACTTTTCTTTCAAATCTAAAAAAATGTATTCAAAGTGTAGAAAAATTGGTCTAACTTTACTTTGAGATCTTTTTTATCTAACCTTCTGATCAATTCAAAATACATCAATGTTTTCAACTCTTCTATAACTTTGTATATGTAAACATAGTATTTTAAAACTTTATATTTTTTGAAATTTCATAACACTTATCAAATTTCCATAGTAAAATTAAATATTATTAAAAGTAAATTAACCTCATTTAATAAAGTTCTTAACAAAACTAAGGTTAGATTTAACATCTTCTACAAATTTTTCCAAATCTGTTTCCTCTATTTTTTTTAATAGTTCAAATTCAAAAAGGTCCTGATTGGAAGACTTAAAAATATAAACAAAATCTTGTTCCTCAAAGTAATTTGAAGTATCCCCTAAATTAGATTCTAATTTAAAATTAGATTTAGGAATTTTAAATACCATTCCTCTAAATACAGTATAAGAACGCTTTTCACTTTGATTTCTTAACTCAACCTCAGAAGCCAAAACATCTACACCATTTATCCTAAATAGAAAAACATCTTCCTCTATGTATCCATTAAAATCAAAAACTTTTTTCATAATGTCAATGAAATTTTTTCCTTCTGGAAAATAATTGATTAATTTAATATCCGCCAAATCAGAAATAGCCAAGTTAAATATCTTTTGCTTAATGAAAAAAGAAAACTTCTTCTTAAAACTTGATCTCAAAATCAAAAATATGATAACTATAGAAAAGATTGAAATAATAAAACCAAATATAAAACTACCAAAAATTTCCGTGAATAAGTATTCTTTCCTTAGCTGTTGTAATTGTTGTGCAACTACTTGCAATACATCCATAACTAATATATTATACTGACCAAAAGGTCAAGAAAATTACCTACATTTTCTCTTACATATTCTCTTGTTGGATTTTTAATCAAATCAAAGAAAAGGAGTCTATCATCAGTTATTATATACATAACTTTTCTATTTCCTTCCGAAGATATTCGTGTACTATATCCTTTCAGAGGCAATTTTTTGGATTGTATATTATTAAAGTTAATCGATTTGCTTTCATATATTTTGATTATGGTGCCATTAAAGATTATGTTTTCTTTACGTCTTCCTTTATAATCGCGCCAAATTTTTTTCAATTCAATTTCAGCAACTACAATGGGAACATCGTCAATAAATAACTCCATTTTTTGTTGATAATATTCATCAAATTCCCAAATTGAAGAGCAAAAACTATAAAAATCTTTTTCATTACTATCAAATCTGATAAATCTTGCCGAGTGATAAGGTGATCTCATAAATTTTACATTATTGAAAAAAATCATTTTTGCTTCCCTATCGTATTGATATTTCTGAGAAAAGAAAAAAAACCAAAAAATTATCGAAAATTCAATAATCATAGCAAGGAATGAAAAAATAATAAAAAAAATAAAAAACCTACGTACATATTTTTTTCTATAACTTTCAAATTCCTTAGCCCATACTAACATAATATCTAAATTGTCTCTAAAATATAATTC
>Ga0105160_1001064_pt1 | contig 11600 bp, 9 predicted proteins | sample GXS110809BmetaG_FD_89591 | JGI IMG/M metagenome (GOLD analysis project Ga0105160, IMG submission 89591) | Hot spring microbial communities from Gongxiaoshe hot spring, China to study Microbial Dark Matter (Phase II) - GXS 110809B | ecosystem: Environmental > Aquatic > Thermal springs > Hot... | reverse complement strand
GTGAGAGACGATTTCACCTTCAGGGCGCTTATGACGCCTAAAGTCCCAAATGAATTACTCAAACACGAACAACAGATACTGCGCGACGCCGATGTCGCCCTCGATCTGCAACTCGCCTGTGTTGTAGGCGTCCAGCGGGTCGCGCTTGCCGTTGATAATCGCGAGGAACACCTCCGCAGGGGCTTTGATGGTGACTGCCGCCTCGGAGGGGCTGCCTTCCCTGCTGAGCGTGGCTTTGCCGTCGGCGATGCGCAGGTAGAACTCGCCCGCGCCCTCCAGCACGAGTCGATAGGTCGCCTTGAAGCTGCCCGCGCGGTCGGGACGGAACCGCTGCAGATACTTCTCCAGCTCCTGCTCCACAGGCGACTTTTCGCCCTGCGCGACTGTCGCGCCTGTGGGCTTGCGCACGGCAAGCTGCCCCATCATCTGTCGCGCTGCCTGCACCATCGCCGGTCCAATCTCTGAGCCGACCGACATGCTACGCTCGTAGCTGTAGAGGTCTAAGTAGTAGTCCTCCAGGCTCAGGATGTAGCCCAGTTCGTCGTTCGCTAGCCCGAAGAGGAACACGGGGTCGCCGTAGGGCGCGAGCAGGCGTTTGAGCAAAATCCCGATGTTCGGCAGCACTTCGCCTGGCATCGTGAAGATGACCGCGTCGCCCAGTCGGATGAGGTGCGATTCGGTGGTGAGTTTATCGCCGCTCAGCGACGCCCCCATCGGGATGACGCCCGCCGCCATCGCAGCGCGGAAGCCCTCGTTCTCCATCGCCACCGTATAAGTCGCTTCACGATGCTCCAGTTGCACGGCGTCGGTAAAGCGGGCGTTCGCAATCGCTTCGAGGGCTTTGTTCGCGATGGTGGTTCCGTAGCGTTCGGCGCGCGCCCAGTCGCGCCCTTTGGGAATATTCGGGTCAGGGTTCGCCGCAGGCGAAATCATCCCGCCCAGCGCGCCGTTCGCGAAAATCGCCACGCCGCCCACCTTCGACTCCACCGTCTGATAGTACCAGTGGCAGAAGTCGGAGGTCAGCTGGTCGTTGTTCAGCACTTCGGGATGGCAGGCGAAGTTCGTGAGCGTCGCGATGACCTTGCCGTCCGTCTTGCTGCGGAACTGCATCACGGCGGCTTCGGTGTCCAGTATCTTCTCGACGCGGTAGTTATACGCGACGCCCTCGATATTCGTCTTCGCGAAGCCGACGGTCGCAGGCTGTAGCTTGCTTGCCGCTTCATCGACGGTCTTCGCAACGGTCTCGATGACGAAATTCACATACTCCTCGTCGCGCCCCGACTGCGCGCGGGTCGGTCCCCACAGCCCAATCGTGTCGGGCGCGGAGTGGACATGAGTACACAGCACCATCACCCGATTGGGGGGTACGGACTTGACCCGCTGGCGGATTTTCTGCACATCGTCGCGCAGCAGCCCCAGCAGGTCGCACACGACAATTGCGAGCCGTTCCTGCCCGACCTGCACGACGACGGCGCGCGCCCAGATGTCGTCATGCACGCCGCCCGTGTTGGGTCGGTTCGAAGCGTAGCCCGCGAGGTAGACCTGTTTGGTCGGAGTAATCTTATTCGCTGCGGCGCCCGCCTGCAGCCCCTGCGCCCAGCTACTTACCAAAATTGCCCAGCATAGCGTCGCTAAGAGGAATCGCATCGTTGTTCCCTCCGTACTGAACGGTTATTCACCCTGCGTGAGAGGGTTCCTGCCAAATTGCAACGCTATGAGATCCAGCGCCGTTGGCGGGGACGCCGACGCTACGAACGGCGCGCGTAGCGTCGGCGTCCCCGCCAACGCAGCCCAGTCTCACACGATTCACGGACTGGTTTTATTCGCCTTCTCGCTCCATGACAGCACGGCGCGGGTCTGATTGCCCTGTTTGGCGACGGCGACGCCCGCCGTGACAGTTTCGGACTGCCCCAGCACAAGCGACTCCTCGCCTTCTTCTGTTTGCTGGCTCATTTTGCTGACCTTCAACCCGCGCTTATTGAACTCGGCTTCGTAGAACTCGGCGACTGTCTGCGGCGGCGCGTTGCCTACAATCTCTACCTGCATGCCTTTGAAGTCCCCTGCGGTTGTGCGCATCGTCTTTTTAACCTGAAACCCCGCGTGGATGGGCAGGGGGAAATCGTCGGGAGCTTTCGCTGTCGCGGGCGCGCCCTGAGCGTGTTGGGGCTCCGACGGCTCCGCTTGGGGGGCGGGCAGCGGCGGCGCTGCGGGCTGCAACGCGGTTCCGCTGTCGGGTGGGGGTGTAGCGGCGGATTCCGGCTCCTGCTTGGCGCAGCCCGCGAGAGCAATCAGCGTCGCGCTAACGGCGATTGCGACAGTCATGCTCAGTCTTCGTTTCCAGTTCCTCATCGGTTGCCTCGCACAGGATACAGGATACCTAAACAGGCGACCGAGGCGAATCAGGCGCATTTTCCTGACATCCCCTTGACATCGAGGCGAAATTTGTGCTATAATAGAGTCGCTTGGAAACGCTTTTATAGCCAGAGAGGGTCACTCTAAGCATAAAACAGGGATGTTTTTTAGAAGCGTTTCTATAGCAGGCAACGGAGTCTGGAACGATGCGAGGCAAGCCGACGCTCCGCGATGTGGCAGAACGCGCAGGATGCTCGATTACGACAGCGTCGAATATCCTGCAAGGGCGCAGTCATCTGTACCGTGAGGATATGGCGCAGCGCGTGCTGAGCGCAGCCCACGAACTCGGCTACCGAGCGAACTCGGTGGCGCGCAGCTTAGCCCGCCGTCGCACCGCCACCATCGGCGTCGTGCTAGATCCGCAACATGCCCGCCTGACCCACAATGTGTACGCCCATGATGTGCTGGACGGCGTGCTGGCGTACCTCGAGCCGCGCGATTACGACATCCGCTTGATTACCCCGCGCACCAACGACCCGGCCGCCATCTGGCGACGCATCGACAACGGTTCCATCGACGGCGCGATTCTAATTGCGCCCGTGATGGGGTCGCCCCTGCTGGAGTGGCAACACTACTCCACGCTGCCTGTGGTCGCCGTCGGTAGCACGCTGCCAGATGAGTACCTCCTTTCGCAGGTCGATATCGACAACGACGCAGCGATGGCAAGCATAGCGGAGTGGGTCATCCAGCAGGGGCACCGCGCGATTGGGTTCATCAAGGGACACCCCCTCCACTGGAGCGCGCACCAGCGCGAGCGGGCGTTTCGGCGCGTGATGGCGCAACACGGGATTCCCGTGCGTGAGGAGTGGGTGCTGCAGGGCGACTACGGTTCCGAATCGGGCGCGTATGCGGCGGCGCAACTGCTGCGCCAAAAGGAACTGCCCACCGCCGTCCTCTGCGCCAACGACGAGATGGCAATCGGCTTCATCCAGAAGTGCCGCGACATGGAGATTCCGGTGCCCGATGCGATTTCGGTCGCGGGCTTCGACGATTCTTACTGGGCGCGGCGGATGGGCATCGCGCTGACCACAGTGCAGCACGACCGCTATCAGGTGGGCTACCTCGCGGCGCAGATGCTGCTCCACCAGCTGGAGACAGGCGACGCACGCCCGCAACGCATGCTCATCCCCGGCGCACTGGTCGTGCGACGCACCGTGGCGCTGGCGAACGCCCTCGCCGCCGTTCCAGACTCGCACGCGACCATTCTTACCGAAGGAGGTTCAAGACTATGAAGCGGACACTCGTTTCCCTATTCGCAGCGATTGCGCTGATAGGCACAGCGTATGTGCAACCCTACCGCGACGACTTCAACGGCGGCTTCAGCCTAGGCTGGAGCTGGAAGCTGCCCAGCAACGACCCATTGTGTACCTTGTTTGATAACGCTGTCTCGTTCAGCAGCAGTTCGATGACCATCAGCACGCGCGACGGCGGCATGTTCGAAGCCTTCAACAGCCACAAGAATGTGCCCACACTGCGCGTCGTCGGGCCTGCACCTGAGGATTGGTACATCGAAGCGGTCTTCCGCACTGATTGGAGCCAGGTGCCTGCCGACTACTTCACGCAGGCGGGCATTGTGATTGCGGTAGACGCCACGCGCTATTTTCAGGTGTTGATTACGCGCACCCCGCCGTTTATCGGCGACTCGACCACGGTGTACGGCTCTACCAACGCTGAGGGACCCACCGCGACGGAAAATCCTGACCAGTTCCGCTGGGGCGAGCGCGTCACAAATGCCTGGACGCCCGACAGCAACTGGATGGGCGTGCGCATCCAGCGCGTGCCGGGCGAAGTCAACACCATTCGCCTGCAGTTCCGCCACTCGGGCACGAACGGCTGGGTCGATTATGACGGCTTCAACGGCGGCGTGTATGAACAAGGCGGCTGGGGCAACGACTTTTATCAGCACATCGTGAACCTGCTGAACACGCCGGGCGTGCGCATCGGCGTCTACACCGACAACGCATGCGGTTGCGGCAACCAGATTCCGTTCGAGTTCGACTACTTTGAGACCAACATCCCCGTTGCGCTGCAGGGCGATGTGGACGGCAACGGCTGCGTGGACGACGCGGACTTGCTGGCAGTGCTGTTCGCCTTCGGCAACACGGGCGACTGCCAAGACGAGGATATCAACAGCGACGGCATAGTAGACGACGCCGACCTGCTGAGCGTGCTGTTCGCGTTCGGCAACGGGTGCTAAACCCTCACCCCTTGCCCCTCTCCCACGCTGTGGGAGAGGGGCGTAGCACGGACATTCCTGTCCGTGCCCTGAACTTTGCGCTTGGAAGTATCCAAGCCACGCCCGTAGCACGGACATTCCTGTCCGTGCCCTGAACTTTGCGCTTGGACAGGAATGTCCAAGCCACGATGGAGGTGTATTATGCGCAAGTATGGTTTTACACTCATTGAGTTATTGGTTGTGATTGCAATTATCGCCATCTTAGCGGCGATTTTGTTCCCGGTGTTTGCGCAGGCGCGCGAGAAAGCCCGCCAGACGCAGTGTTCTTCGAATGCGCGGCAGGTCGGGCTGGCGACGAATATGTATGTGCAGGACTACGACGAGAGCTTCCCCATCGGCTATCTGGACGCGCGGAGTGTCCCTGGAGTCGCGCGCGAGATAATCTGGCACTTCCTAATCTCGCCGTATATGGGCGAGGGCAAGTTCGAGAGCTACGCGGACGGCGCGAACGGGCAACGCCCCGCGCCGCAGGTGCGCAGCTGCCCCTCCGCCACCTATCGCGACGCGCTGGCGTACAGCATGAGCGAGCGCGTCGGGGGCAGCGGACGCATGCTGGGTCCCAACAACCCGCAGTGGCGCTGCTCGAATAACCTCACGCCCTGCCTGCCCGCCACGCTCGCGATGATGACCCACCCTGCTGAGACCATCGTGTACGGCGACGGCACACAGAACCGCGAATGGGCGGGCAACTGCGGCGCGCTGTTCTGGTGGACGCCCGGGCTACTCAACGGCTGGGGCGGCAACCCCGCGCGCACGGACGACGAGTGGGATCGCATCGACCGCGACTTCAACGGACTGGGCGCGAACCTGAACGCCGCCTTCCAGGTGCGCTACCGCCACGGCGGCAAGGTCGCTGTGCTGGTCTGGGCAGACGGGCATGTGAAAGCCCTGCGCCGCGGCGCGGTCAAAATCCCCTGGAACTGGCAACTCGGCGGCGACGACCCGAACCAGAACGACCCGAACATCCGATAAGCCCATGCAATACACACGCACGATTCAGTTCTCAGGCTATACATGGCGTGTAAAACGCCATACGACGCCTGTCGGTCCTGGACCGAACCTGTTCTCGGACGCCGACTGCAATGTCTGGGTCGACGCGCGGGGCAGGCTGCACCTGAAAATCACGCGCAACGGCAACCGCTGGGAGTGCGCGGAGGTCATCTGCACCCGCTCGCTCGGCTATGGAACCTATCGGTTCTATCTGGACAGCGAAGTGCATAACCTCGATCCGCGAGTGGTGCTGGGGCTGTTCACCTGGAGCGACACGCCCCAGCACGGCTTCCGCGAGATCGATATCGAATTCGCGCGATTTCAGGGACCAGCGGGTCCGAACGGCTACTACACAATTCGTCCGCACGATCCGGGGCATCCGCAGCACACATTCCAGTGGCCTGCCAATATCCGCCAGTCGGTTCACTTTTTCCGCTGGGAGCCGGGGCGGCTTTACTTCCGAAGCGTGCGCGGGCATCGCCCCGACCCGTCCAGCGCGAGCGCAATCGTCGCTGAGTGGACTTACACAGGCAGTTTTGTGCCCCCACCAGGCGACGAGAACCCGCGCTTGAATCTGTGGCTGCTCGACGGGCAGCCGCCTACCGACGGACGCGAAGTGGAGGTCATTATCAGTCGTTTCGAGTATGTGGGGTTGTAAGATGAAAGTCTGGTTGGCTCTTGACGCGCTTGCTCTTTCGAACCTCACCCCCCTGTCCCCTCTCTCCGCACGCGGAGAGAGGGACGCGCCTGTGCCACGCGCTGCCTGCTCCCCCTCTCCGTTTACGGAGAGGGGGCTGGGGGGTGAGGTTGAGAAAGCGAGGAACATCGTACTCGCGTCTCCACAGGTTGAGGCGACGCCGTGTACCCTTATCTGCTGCTCCCTCTCTCGCGGCGCGGGAGAGGGGGAGCAGGCGGCGCGACGCACACATGCGACTCCCCTCTCCCACGCCGTGGGAGAGGGGCTGGGGGTGAGGGTAAACAAGCAGACTCACATAGCGCCGCCGCCCCCCAACGCAGCGTCCCTGTTAGCTTACCCTCCTACCCACACCGCAGGAAAGGGGCTAGGGGTGAGGGCAAAAAACAGTAACTACCGCCTAATGAGTAGATTACTCCTTGTTGTTGCCGCACTGCTACTCTTGTTCGCGTCCGCATTTAGCCAGCCCCAGTTCGACGACTTTCGCGGCAACTTCGATGCGCAACTGGGCTGGAGCTGGCAGGTTCCGGGGAATAATCCCATGAACACACTCGATGCGGCGCGCCGTGCGTTTACCGACGACGCCTTGCACCTCACGGCGCAGGCGGGCACACTCTATCAGAACCTGAACAACATCCGCAACCTGCCGAGTCTCTCCGTGCCTGCGCTGCGCGGCGCGTGGAGCATCGAGACGCGCGTGCGCCTACAGCGAAATGGTCTCTCCAGCGCGTATCTGCAGGCGGGCATCGTGCTGCTGCGCGACGCCGATAACTATTTCAACCTTCATCTGGTCTACTTACCCGACAATAACAACTGGCTCTCAGTGAGCGGCGGGCACGAGCAAAGCGGCGTCTATCAGTGGGCGGGGCTGAGCGGAATCGTGTGGAATCCCAGCAGCGGCGACACCGCGCGCTTGCTCATCCGCTATGAACCCGACACGGGGCGCGTGCGCTTCTTCTACGACCGTGAAGACGGTTTCCACTGGCGCGAGCTGAGCGGCTCGCCGCGCCTGCTCAGCGATTTCCCGTCGCTGCAAGCAGTCGCGCAAAACGGCGGACAGGTCGGGCTATATGTGGATACGGCGGGCGGCGCGGGAACCCCTGCGCCCGTGGCGACTTTTGACTATCTCCTTATCCTGAGCGACTATCACCCCGCCGATGTGAATCAGGACGGCGTCGTGGACGACGCCGACCTGCTGAGCGTACTGTTCGCATTCGGAACCCAGCGCTGCAACCACCCCGCCGATGTGAACCGCGACGGAGTCGTGGACGACGCGGACTTGCTGACCGTGTTGTTTGCGTTCGGCGAGAGATAGCCCAGCAGGTACAATTAACCGCCACAGGAGGCGTTTTGCATGCACGAGTTGACCGAGGCGCTCAGCTTTGACGATGTGTTGCTCTTGCCGAACCACTCGGAAGTGTTGCCCGATCAGGTGGATGTGAGTACGACGCTGGTGGGGGAGATTCGCCTGCGTATTCCGATTGTGAGTTCGCCGATGGACACTGTGACGGAGTCGCGGATGGCGATTGCGCTGGCGCGGGAGGGGGGCGTGGGGGTGATTCACCGCAACATGCCCATCGAGAAGCAGGCGTTGGAAGTCGATCGCGTCAAGCGCAGCGAGCATGGCGTCATCTGGGATCCGATTTACCTCTCGCCGAACCACACAGTGCGCGACGCCCTGACGCTGATGGAACGGTATCACATCTCCGGCGTGCCCATCACCGACGCCGAGGGCTACCTGGTGGGAATCCTGACCAACCGCGACATCCGCTTCGAGACGAACTACGACCGCCCGATTCGTGAGGTGATGACCTGCGAGAACCTGATTACCGCTCCCGTCGGCACGAACCTGGAGGAAGCCGAGCAGATTCTGCAACGCCACAAGATCGAGAAACTGCCCATCGTGGACGAGCAGGGCAAGCTGCGCGGGCTGATTACCATCAAAGACCTGCTCAAGATTCGCCAGCATCCGAACGCCACCAAAGATTCACGCGGTCGGCTGGTAGTGGGCGCGGCGGTCGGACCGATGCGTGAGCCTGTCGAGCGGGCGCGCGCCTTAGCCGATGCGGGCGTGGACTTTATCGTGGTTGACTCGGCGCACGGGCACTCGGCGGGGGTGCTGAACGCCGTACGGATGATTAAACGCGCCTTGCCAGAGATGCTGGTGATTGGCGGGAATGTGGCGACGCGCGAGGGCGTGCGCGCGCTGGTGGAGGCGGGCGCGGACGCGATTCGCGTGGGACTCGGCGCAGGCTCGATCTGCACCACGCGCGTCGTGTCGGGCGTCGGCGTGCCGCAACTCTACGCCGTGATGGAGTGCGCCGCCGAAGCGCAGAAGCTCAATGTACCCATCATCGCCGACGGTGGGATTCGCTACTCGGGCGACATCGTGAAGGCGTTAGCGGCGGGCGCGAGCGCCGTGATGCTGGGCAACCTGCTCGCAGGCTGCGAGGAGTCGCCGGGCGAGATCGAAATCTTCCGCAATCGCGCCTACAAGGTCTATCGCGGGATGGGTTCGGTGGCGGCAATGCGACAAGGCTCCAGCGACCGTTACTATCAGACCGACCCGCGCAAGATTGTGCCAGAGGGCGTGGAGGGGCGCGTGCCCTATCGGGGACCGCTCTCGGAAACCATTCATCAGCTGGTAGGCGGTCTGCGTTCCGGTATGGGCTATATCGGCGCGCGGAACCTGCAAGAGCTGCGCGAGAAAGCCCGCTTCATTCGCGTCACAAACTCTGGCTTGCGCGAGAGCCACCCGCACAGCATCTCCATTACCCGTGAACCGCCGAACTACTGGACAGGGGACGAGGAGTGAGGCGTCAGGAAGGCTTCGAGGGCGTCTGGTCAGGCGTGTTGGAAGCGGCGGGGCAGCGTTTGCGGATTGTGTTTCGCCTCAGCCGCGGCCCGGAGGGCGCATGGAGCGCAACCATCGACAGCCCCGATCAGGGCGCGCAGGGCATTCCCGTTAGCTCGGTGCAGATCGAGGGCAGACAAATCACACTCAAATCCGACGCGGTGCAAGGCGAGTTCGTCGGGACGCTTAGCGAGGACGGCAAGCGCATCGACGGAGTCTGGAAACAGGGCGGGGGTGAGTTCAAGCTGACGCTCACGCGGGGCGAACCGCCCAAGCCCAAACGCCCGCAAGAACCCAAACCGCCCTTCCCCTACAGAACTGAAGAAGTGCGCGTGCCCAACCGCAAAGCCAAAATCGAACTGGCAGGTACGCTCACCCTGCCCGAAGGGAAGCCGCCGTTCCCTGCGATTGTGTTTTTCACAGGGTCAGGAGCGCAGAACCGCGACGAGGAGATTTTCGGGCATAAGCCGTTCCTCGTGCTTGCCGATTATCTGACCCGCGCGGGCTATGCGACGCTGCGCATGGACGACCGCGGCGTCGGCGGCTCTGGGGGCGACATGAGCCGCGCCACCACGCTCGACTTTGCGGACGATGCGCTCGCCGCCGTGAACTACCTCAAAACGCGCAAGGAGATTGACCGCAGGCGGATTGGCATTCTGGGGCACAGCGAAGGCGCATTGGTGGGCGCCGTCGCCGCGTCCAAAGCCCCGCGCGATGTGGCGTTTTTGATTATGCTCGCAGGCTCTGGCGTAACGGGCGAGCAGATTCTCTACCGACAGGCGGAACTCATCGCTCGCAAATCGAACCTCGCCGAGCCGCTCATTGAGCGCAACCGCGCCCTGCAGCGGCGTGTGTTCGAAATCCTCAAGCGCGAAAAGGACGACGCGAAGGCACAAGAGGCGATTTATGAGGCGATTGTCCAATCGCTCGGCGCGGGCGCGTCGCAACTCCCCGACGCTCAGAAAAACGCCTTGCGCATGCAGGCGAGCAACTATGTTAGCCCGTGGTTCCGCACCTTCATCCAGTTAGACCCGGCGGAGTACCTGCGCAAGGTGTGCTGCCCAGTGCTGGCGCTGAACGGCGAACTGGACTTGCAGGTGGATCCCGACCAGAACCTACCCGCCATCGAGCGCGCCCTGCGCGAAGGGGGCAACAGGCGCGTCACCATTCGGCGCATGGCGGGGCTGAACCACCTGTTCCAGAAGGCGCGCACGGGGCTGATTACCGAGTACGCTGAGATAGAGGAGACCATCAACCCTGCCGCCCTCGAAGCGATTCGCCAGTGGCTGGATGAGACCGTGAAGGCGCGGTAGAGGCTCTGGTGAGCCGGGAGGGATTCGAACCCTCGACCCACGGATTAAAAGTCCGTTGCTCTACCACTGAGCTACCGGCTCACGCCATAGAGTATACCCGAAGCCATTACGCCAGCGCAACACTCGCTACGCTGGCGCGCCAGAGTCGGCATGGGGTGGCGATCTCGTAGTTATAAGCGCTTACCAAAAAGAATCGTCTGCCCATCGAGGACACGCTTAGTGCGACGGCATTTCTGCCGTCGCGCACGAACCGATGTCCCAGCGCACCACACAACGGCAGGATGCCGTCGCACCAAGCGGACGATTTGTGTCAGTGGGGACTTATACCAAGTGGAGTTTCAAGTAATGCAAATCGTCGGCGGGGACGCCGACGCTACGCGAACTGCGTTCGTCGCGTCGGCGGGACCCTGACGCGACGCGAACTGCGTTCGTCGCGTCGGTGGGGATGCCGACGCGACGCGAACTGCGTTCGTCGCGTCGGCGGGGACGCCGACGCTACGCGAACTGCGTTCGTCGCGTCGGCGGGACGCTGACGCGACGCGAAGCGCGCCCGTAGCGTCGGCGTCCCCGCCGACGACTTAAGCTAATTGAAACTCCGCTCGGTATTAGCAGGAATCTTAGTCCATTCGGACTATAATAATAATATGCGCACCGTGCTGGCGTTAGGGCTAAGTTATATCGGCTTGCCGTTGGCGTTGGGCGGGCTGGTGTGGAGTACGCCCGCGCCGCCTCAGCCGCCGCAACAGCGTAAAGTAGACTTCGCCCGCGAAATCCTGCCGATTTTCAGGGCGTCATGCTTCCCGTGCCACGGACCCGAACGCCGTCAGGGGGGCTTGCGCCTGAGCAACCGCGAAGAGGCGTTCAAGGGGGGCATCAGCGGGCGCGTGATTATCCCTGGCGACGCTGAAAACAGCCTGTTGGTCAAGCGCATCAGCTCTGACGAGGAAGGTCCACGCATGCCCAAAGGCATGACCGCTCTCTCGAACGAGCAGATTGAACTCATCAAACGCTGGATTAACGAGGGCGCGGAGTGGCCCGAAGGCGCGGAAAACGCAGTCCACTGGGCGTTCGTGCCGCCGAAACGCCCGCCCGTGCCTGAAG
>Ga0105160_1001063_pt1 | contig 11616 bp, 12 predicted proteins | sample GXS110809BmetaG_FD_89591 | JGI IMG/M metagenome (GOLD analysis project Ga0105160, IMG submission 89591) | Hot spring microbial communities from Gongxiaoshe hot spring, China to study Microbial Dark Matter (Phase II) - GXS 110809B | ecosystem: Environmental > Aquatic > Thermal springs > Hot... | reverse complement strand
TATCTGAGCTTCATGAATAGTTGATGAGTTTGCGTCAGGGCTTTGAGGTCTAACCCATATGTAGGATGGAAGGCTACTAACAGCTTGGGCTCGTTCCAAAGCTCACGGGCTAGGATGAGTCTTTGTATATTTCCGCCCGAAAGTATTCTGACCTCCGTGTCCCATAGGTCTGGAGTTAAGACCTCGAATGAAACCACCAGCCTTTCAGCCAGTTCGGTGATTCTGCGTTTGTCCATTATCCTGTATCTTGAGAAGGGTGGGACATCGTATTCTCTCATGACGATGTTCTCGGCTGTGTTCATCGATTCCACGACGCCCATTCTCCTTCTGTCCTCTGGTATGTGTCTCAAACCCATTTTGGCGATTGTTCGAGCGTTTTTGTTTGTCGCATCGATTCCCTGCAGCCTTATCCATCCCTTTTTCACCGGCCTGAGGCCGACAATCGCCTCCACAAGCTCTCTCTGGCCATTTCCCGACACGCCCGCTATCCCCAGTATCTCGCCCTCGCGTACCGTGAGGTTAACACCCTTTACTGACTCCCTTCCATCATCACCCAAAACATGCAGGTTCTCAACCTCCAGCACGCGTTTGGCTTCTGGACTTGTATGCGTTCGCTCATAGCTGATGGGTTTAAACTCGCCGATCATCAATCTCAACAACTCTCCCCTGTTTGTCTGCTCCACGTAAAACGTGCCCATCTTCTTGCCAAGCCGGAGAACAGTCACCCTGTCAGCCACCTTCATTATCTCCTCGATCTTATGGGTTATGAAGACTATGCCTTTTCCGTCATCAGCCATTTTGCGCAGGATTCTGAAGAGTTCTTGGGCCTCGTTAAGAGTTAGCACCGATGTGGGCTCGTCTAGAATGAGTATGCTGGGTTCCCAGAATAATACCTTCAGAATCTCGACGCGTTGTCTTTCTCCAAGCGCAAGGTGTTCAACACGTCTGTGAAGGTTCACCTTTAATCCATATTTTTCGGACAGTTCTTGAGCTCTCTCCTCAACCTTTTTGAGCGGGTAGGTGAAAGGGTTGTTCTTCCGGAGCATCAGAGCTATGTTCTCAGCCACCGTCAACGGTGTTGCGAGCGTGAACTCTTGATGCACCATTCCTATTCCATGACGTATCGCATCCACAGGTGACTTGAACTTGACAGTCTTTCCTCTAACAAGTATCTGACCCGATGTGAGCGTGTAGAATCCAGAAAGGATGTTGGCCAGAACTGTTTTCCCAGCACCGTTTTCACCGAGCAGAGCATGCACCTCTCCAGCTCTCACGTCGAAGTTTATGTGGTCTAGTATTAGATGCTCCCAAATGCCTGGAAAAGCTTTGACAACGTTCCTTGCCTCGACGAGGACTTCGCCAGCCATTACCGCACAGGTTGATGGTGTAGGCCGCTTATAAGTAATATAGCGATGGTTAACATCCGTGCGTGGTAGTTTTTCACCGATTTCAGCGGCGGTCCAGACCTAGCCTGAGTGATGGGCTATGGATGTTTGTCACTTCTGTGAAAGGTTTTGATGAGCGAGGCTGATAGATGTTTCTTTCCGTGTTTTTGCTTCATCTCATCCCATTCGGCGAGAATCTTGACAGCCTCCGTGGCCACCTTAGCGGTTGTCTCCTCACCCTTCACTCCGAAACTGTCATCAACTCTGTTGGCGAAGACTGCGCAGACGGCTCCAGCCCTCAGCCCGTAGAGAGACGCCACGGTAAGCAGAGCCGACGCCTCCATCTCAAGGTTTAAAACATTCATCGCCTTCAAATCCTCCAGAATGCTCTTAGAGTAGCTCCACCAGTAGTTTTTAAAGCCAGGCCGGCCTTGGCCTGGGTAGAAGCTGTCGGTTGATGCTGTAACTCCCACATGGTATCTGACGCCCAAGCATTCCGCCGCTTCTACAAGAGCTAGGACAACCTCATAGCTGGCGTATGCCGGGTAGCCTTGCATCACATACTGTTGCGTTGTTCCGTCGAGTCTGACTGCTGCCGCTGTGATTACTTGGTCGCCTATCTCGATTCCAGACTGTATTGCGCCGCAGCTGCCCACTCTAATGAATGTGTGGCATCCCGCCCTCGCCAGCTCTTCGACCGCTATCACGGTTGAGGGAGCGCCTATCCCCGTTGAGCATGCCGATATTCCTACGCCGGCGACCTTGCCTTCCCATACCCTGTACTCCCGGTGGAAGGATATCTCATGGGCCTCGTCCCAGAACCGGGCTATCTTTGGAACCCTGTCCGGGTCGCCTGGCATCAGCACGTAGGGTGGAAGTCCTCCCCTCCTAACCCTGACATGGTAGAATTCATCACCAATTATCGGCTCTTTTGCCGACATGCTTAAGAGTAGGTTGATGCTGGGAAATAAACTTCTGCAGCTCCTGTGTGTTGGCTAAAGACTCAACCAGCTCGCCGCCTTTTAATCGGGCCGCTAGAAAAGCGCCTGCACAACACGCATATTCAACAGCCTCCAGCAAGTCGTATCCGTTTGCTATGGCTGACGCAAGAGCGCCGTTGAACGCGTCTCCAGCTCCCGTGCTGTCCACCGCATCTATTTGAGGGGTGTTGACGTGTTTGACCATGTTTTGACTCACGACCAAAGCTCCCTTTTCACCCATTGTGACCACCACGCAGCCAACGTATCTGGCGTATTTTTCCGCGATACTAGTAATGTCGGCCTTTCTGCTGTGATGACAGCCGGCCATCGTCAGAACCTCAACCTCGTTAGGGGTTATGATGTCTACGTCCTTGAGTGTTTCGGGCGTTATCTCTCTGGCTGGCGCTGGGTTAAGGATTCTCGTGCCATCGCTTTTTCTGAGGGCGTATAATGCCGTCTCAAAGGGTATCTCAAGCTGGGTTAGAACCACGTCGGAATCATGAATTTTGTCGCTGGCTGCAGCGACATCATCTATGGAGAGCCGCATGTTTGCTCCAAGGTCGACGACAATCATGTTCTTGCCGTTAGGCACCACTATCACGAGCCCCGCGCCGGTTGCAGCTCTGTCATCGCTTACCACATGAGATGTGTCTATGCGTTCTGCTTTCCATTTTTGTAATGCTTTTTCGCCGAAGATGTCCCTGCCGACACGGGCGACGATGGATGTCGCACAGCCCAGCCTCGCAGCCTGTATGGCTTGGTTCGACCCTTTCCCGCCATGCTCAAATCTGAAACCATGGCCTGGAAGAGTCTCGCCTTCAACCGGGAGCCTGTCTGTGTAGACAACGAAGCCCACGTTATAGCTTCCAACTATCGTTACTTTGCCGTTCATGTCTAGTACCTGTCTTCGCCTGCATCGATGCCTTTGACTATCTGGACCCCTCTGCTTGTTCCAAGAAGGTCGGCTCCAGCCTCGAGAAGCTTTGCCGCCGTTTCAAGGTCTCTGATGCCGCCTGAAGCCTTGACGCCTACTTTTGAGCTGACCATGCTGCGCATCAGCTTGATGATTTCCACGGTTGCAGGCCCACCCTTCCCCCATCCGCTCGAGTTTTTTATGTAGTGCACGCCGGCTTCCTCGCATATTCGTGCTGCCAGCCTCACCTCATCCACGGTAAGTATAGCGGTTTCCAAGATTGCTTTAACCACCCTACCGTCAGCCGCTCTCACAACAGCCTCAACATCTCTCCGAAACTCATCCAGCATACCTGACTTGAGATACCCAACGTTTATCATAAAATCGATTTCGTCACATCCACACGCCACTACGTCGCGTATCTCCACCACCTTTGAGATGGTTGACGAGCCTCCGATTGGAAAGTTTACGGCTGCACAGATTTTTACATCGCTTCCTCTCAACATCCCGGCCGCGTGCCTAACCCATATCGGGTTCACGACCACTCCATTAAACCCATACTCAACGCATTCGTTGCAAAGCTTCTCGATGTCCTGACGTGTGGCGTCAGGCGAAACGTTGGTGTGCTGAATTCTTGACGCAATGTACTTGACGGGGTATCTTGACATGGTTGACAGCCGTCCTGCTAGCGTATATAGCTGTTCATACTTCTCCCTTGAGAATTTTGAAGAGCATTTCCCTGAAGAGCTTTCCATCAGCCTCGTAGCATACGTCGGCGTTAGCCTCCCGACCCATCACTCCCAAATGGTCCACCACAGACATGCCGCGAGTCAGCTCGCTCTGGTTCTCGACATCAACATACCTCGGCTCCACCCGTTTAGCCAGCTTGGGTTCTATTGCTATGGCGGTTGTTATTGTGTCGGGGTGAGTGCTGCCTGGAAGCCCTACAACCTTCTTCTCAAACTCCACCACCTTCCGGTTCACCTTCACAAAAAAGTCAGCTTCTTTGGTCCCCCACGTAGCTATCTGACGATGCATCGACTCCTCAACTACACTGTACTTCACTGCTATGTCCCATCCGACGATGAAAGGCCGTATTCCTGAGTGAAGCACTATCTTGGCAGCGTCGGGGTCGACCCAGAAATTGTATTCGGCAGCGGGAGTAACGTTACCGAAGCCATCTGCATACCCACCCATCACATACAGGCGTCGAACTTTTTTCACAAAATCCCTGTCAAGCATTATTGCGGTGGCTATGTTGGTGAGCGGGCCTTGAGCTATTATGGTATATTCTTCCGGGCTCGAGTTGACCAGCTCTATAAGTGCTTGAACTGCATGCTTGTTTTCAGGCCTTTGCTTGGCTTTGGGAAAGTAGTTTTCGCCCATGCCGTCCTTGCCGTGTACGTAGTCGGCGTATTTCCAGCTCTTGAGAAGCGGACGGCTGCAGCCAGGGTAAACCGGCACATGGTGCTTGGCGAAGTTCTCCACGGTGTACAGGGCGTTCTCAACTTCTTGGGAAAACTCCACGTTGCCGCAGACGACCGTGACAGCCTCCAGCTTCACTCCCGGCCATCTCAACGCCATCAGCAGGGATATAGTGTCGTCCCCCGCTGTATCTGTGTCTATTATGAGACGGAGCATGCCGTCTTATCCCCTCCCTCTTGCCCTCAGTTCCTCGGGGCCGAAGCTGCGGGGCAAAAGCCTGTCAACAGTAGTTACCTCAGGTCTTCCTTTCAACCCAGCCACAACCACTCTTAGCCGAGGGTTAAACTCTCGCAGAACCTGTCTGCATGCTCCGCAAGGGTATGCTGGATTGGTCTTGCTTGAGACGACTGCTATCGCCTTAAACTTTTTCCTGCCCTCAGACACGGCCTTGAACACTGCCGTCCTCTCGGCACAGTTGGAGAGACCGTAGCTAGCGTTCTCCACGTTACAGCCGGTCACAATTTCCCCGTCTTCAGTCAGCAACGCGGCTCCGACCCTGAACCTAGAGTATGGAGCATACGAGTGTCTCATGGCTTTCCTGGCTTGTTGCAGAAGTTGAACATAGTCCGTCATGTAGTCTGTTGCAGGTGAACGGGTTTATAATCTTAAGCCGGCCTGCCACAGTAAAGGCTGGATATGGTCGAAAGCCGATGGACGGACACTATTCACCATTTCAGACCATTGTCTCCGAAAAGCCGTTTGCTAAAATCTCTCTGAAAACTTGCTGTGACAAAACATGACCTGGCTTCAACGAGTTTGGACATGATGTCGTTTTTTCTTGCATGGCCTCTGCGGCATGACAGTAACTGATGGATGTTCGGCAGGTTGAACCCATTTTCGCATGTTCGTTTTGGAAAGTCTGGTTAACCGAATTTTTGAGATAAGCTTTATATAACCTGCAGTAACGTCTAAAAACGCTATGTACGGGAAAGGTTTAACCAGAACTGAAACAATTCTTGCCGTCCTCTTCGTAATCGCCCTCATTGCTGCTGGTGTTGGATGGACTCAGACGGGGGCCAGGGCTACAGTCACTCAGACAGTGACAAATTTCGCCACCACAACCGTGGGCGGGGTGCAAACGGTGACTACAACGTGGCTGCAGACCACCACTGTGACGGTTGAGCGGCCGGTGGCACCCGGGACTATCAAAATCGCGGTTGTCTCAGACATTGGAGGCCGGGGAGACCTTTCTTTCAACGACATGGCTTTCAAAGGCGGAGACGAGGCTGAGAAAGATTTCGGGGTTCAGATGGTGGAGCTGATAAGCAAGACCGAGGCCGATTATGTCCCAAACCTTGAGACAGCAGCCAAAGACCCGGCCGTCAAGCTCATCGTGGGTGTGGGCTTTCTCCTCAGCGAGGCCCTGCTGGAAGTAGCTCAGAGATATCCGGACAAAAACTTCGCAGGCATAGACACGTTCACCCAATCCCTCGCAGCCAGCAAACTGGGAAAGCCTCTGCCCAACATGATTGACATAGTCTACGAGGAGCATAAGGGAAGCGCGATGGTAGGCGCCCTCGGATGCTTGGTCGCCGCCTACTACAACGAGAAGGGAGGGAGATACCCCTACATAGGCGGTGTCTTCGGCATAGAGATTCCTGTTCTGTGGAAGTTTGAGATAGGGTACAAGTGGGGGTGCGACTGGGGTCTCAAGTGGTATGAGCAGAGGTTTGGAAAGCGTGCGCCGGTCATAGGACAGGATGACATGTACGGCTCTGGTCCCGGATGGCAGGGCGGCCTGTACTGCCCGACCGCTGGACAGTGCTGGTATAAAGGGCGGGTTCTCTGGACATACACGGGAACTTTCAGCGACATAACGAAGGGCTATGCTGCGGCCAAGCCCATGTATGAGAAGGGAGCGATAGCCGTTTACAACATCGCTGGCCCGTTGGGGCTGGGCATAAACCAAGCTGTTCAAGAGATAGCGACGGAGAAAAAGCTTCAGAGCGGGCCGCCGTTCTGGATAGGCGTTGACGCCAACCAGGATTGGATTAACCCAGGCTTCATAATAGCCAGCATGATAAAGCGTGTCGACAGAGGAGTTTACTACGCCACCTTGCTCACTGTCATCGGCAAGTTCAGGGACGTGGCGGCTGAGACGAAAGGCGTCCTGACGCTTGGGATAGGAACGAAGGTCGGCAGGCTGGCGATGGAGGGCATATCTGTCAGCACACTCGCCGACCTAGATGAGTTCATCCAAATGGGTGTGGACGCTGAGAAGCTGACGGGCAAGAAGGTTTTGCCGATGCCACCCGAACAGATAAGACAGAAAGTTACATCCATGCGTCAAAGCCTACCGTCATGGGTTTGGGATGCGTTGACGGAGCTTGAGTCCAAGATAAGAAGCGGCGAAGTTGACGTTCCCCTCGTTATCACCAAAGACAAAGTGGACAGGTGGCGTGAGCTCCTAGGCTAACCCCATCCTTTTTTACATTCATCATGGTTCGACACGCTTCCAAACGGTCTGAGCGGGCTCGGAGAATCCTGTCCCGAGTAGCGGAGTCTATCCTAGCGGTGGCTGTCGGGCTGTTGGGAGGAGCAATACTCATGATTATCTACGGCTATGACGTGGTGACAGCCTATCGGGCGCTTTTTCTCGGGGCTTTCGGAGACCTCTCAGGAATTTTGGAGACCCTTGCCTTCGCCACACCATTGATAATGACAGGTCTGACGTTCGGAGTGGGTGTCAGGACAGGGCTGTTCAACGTGGGCGCGGAGGGCCAGATGTATCTGGGAGCGGTAGGTGCTGTATTCGTAGCGGGCGCGGTCAAGCTACCTCACGTTATCCACGTGATAATGGCTACGGCCTTCGCTATGCTAGCGGCAGCTCTCTGGAGTCTTCCCGCAGCCCTGCTTAAGATAGCCCGCGGAGTCCACGAAGTCGTCTCAACGATAATGCTCAACTGGGTGGCTTTCTGGCTTGTAACCTACCTGGTCACATATCAGCTGGCGGACCCGACTAGGGCTGAAAGAGCCGTTCCGGCCCAAGAGACAGCGAGATACGCTGTTTTGGGCGCGTCACTTACGACTGTTTTCTTACTTGTTATAGCGGCGGCCTTAGCGGTTTACTTCATACTGTGGCGGACCACGCTGGGATACGAGCTACGGGTTGTGGGACACAACCCTGATGCAGCTCGTTACGCAGGCATAAACATACCGAAGTCCTTTATCATGAGCTTCTTCATCGGAGGTTTGATGGCGGGGCTTGCGGGCGCGTCGCAGGTGCTGGGCAGACCGCCCCACTGGACCGTTTTCGCAACGATGGGAAACCTGATAAACCTAGGCTATGAGGGCATAGGCGTGTCGCTCATAGGCCGCAACCATCCCATCGGCATAATATTGGCGAGCATCTTCTACGGCGGCCTGCTTCACGGCGGAAGATTCATGGAGTTTGAGGCTGGAGTCGCCTCAGAGCTGGTGAGAGCCATAAACGGTATAATCATCATTTCGCTGGCGGTCCCCGGCTCGCTCCAGATAATCCGCAAAATCATCCGAAGAAGGAGAGAGGTTGTCTCTGGCTAAACTACCGTTTTCAACAAGCAGAGTTCTCTGGACGCTTCTGGCTTCTGCTGCAATAGGCATCACCATGTATGGGCTGTACCTTGCGGGAATGAGGCCGGCGCGTCTGTTAGAGTCTGGTCTGTTGGCGATGACGCCTCTAGCTTTCGCCGCAGTTGGCGAGTGCATAAACGAGAAATCCGGCCAGATAAACATAGGCATTGAAGGGATTTTTCTCATCTCCGCAGTCTCGGGGGTTTATTGGGCTGAGGTCTTTAACTCGGGTGTGGTAGGCGTGCTCATGGGAGGCGCCTTCGGCGGAGCTGTCGGCGCCTTCCTCGGAGTCCTAAACACCTACGGCAAGGCAGAGCAGGTCATCGCCGGCATGGCGCTTAACATCATGGGCTCGGGGCTGTTCCAGTACCTTCTTATGGCCATTTGGGCTTTCCCGGGCATACACATTTTCCCAAGGTCGCTTGTGATCTCACGCGTAAGTATACCGATAGCTGGGGGGGAGCTGGCGGTGAGCCCTTTAACCTTAGCGGCGATCGCTACGGCTGTGTTGGCAACTTTGATGCTTTATAGAACCCTCATCGGTTTGAGGATAAGGGCTGCAGGAGAGAAGCCTGAGTCTGTTGACGTTGCGGGGCTGAGCGTTAACAGGATTAGGATAATGGCCAGCACGTTAGGCGGGTTTTTGGCCGGGCTCGGCGGCGCCTTCATGCCGCTCGGATGGTTCGGCGGCCTCGTCAAAGAAATAACCGCAGGCCGTGGGTTCATAGCCTTGGCAGCTGTCGTTTTCTCGGGACTGAACCCAGTCACCGCTTTAGCGGCCACATTCATATTCGGATTCGCAGAAGGCATAGCTTTCACTATTGTTGTCACACCAGGCGTCAAAGAAGCGATCCCCTTCCACTTCATACAAATGGTGCCCTACCTGCTGACGATCGCAATCCTAGCGGTGTTCGCGACCTCTCGAAGGTTTCCAAGGGCTTTAGGAAAACCTTACGTAAGAGAATAAAGCCAACTATTGATATGGCGGCTAAGGGATGGAGATGTTCACGATAACTGTCAACGGAAGGCCCAGGCCGTATGTGGAGCGGACTGTCGATGAGCTGTTAAGGTCGCTGGGGCTTGACCCTGAGAAACCAGGAATAGCTGTGGCTGTAAACAGCGAAGTTGTGCCGCGTAGTATGTGGAGGAGTACCCGTCTCAGGCCGTTAGACCGGGTTGAGGTGGTGACAGCCGTAGCGGGTGGTTAGGATTGGGTGACGAGCTGGTTATAGCAGGCAGAAGATTCAGGTCAAGGCTCTTCGTGGGAACCGCCCGTTACCCAAACCTACAGGTGATGTTGAGGGCGATAGAGGCCAGTGGAGCCGAGGTGGTAACAGTAGCAATAAGACGCATAAACGTTCAGGAGAGGGGTGAAAGCCTCCTTGACCTGCTAGCCGGAAAATACTTCCTACTGCCAAACACAGCAGGCTGCTACACCGCCCGCGAGGCGGTTGTCACAGCCAGGCTTGCTAGAGAAGCTCTAGGGACTGACTGGATAAAGCTGGAAGTCATAGGTGATGAAGAAACACTGCACCCCAACGCACCTCAGTTGATCGAGGCTGCAAAGCAGCTGGTCGATGAAGGTTTCATCGTGCTCCCATACTGCAACGACGACCCCGTAGTATGCAACATCCTTGAGAAGGTTGGCTGTCATGCTGTTATGCCGTTGGGCGCCCCTATAGGCTCGGGGATGGGTATACTCAACCCATACAATATCCGGCTGATTAAAGAACGGGCCAGCGTACCAGTAATAGTAGACGCAGGTGTTGGCACGGCAAGCGACGTCGCCATCGCAATGGAGTTGGGTTGTGACGGGGTTTTGGTCAATACAGCCATAGCCCAAGCAAGGGATCCGGTGAGCATGGCGAGGGCTATTAGTTTGGCTGTTGAGGCAGGCCGGCTTGCCTACAAGGCTGGCAGAATCCCCAAGAGATACTATGCTCAACCATCCTCTCCGATGGAAGGCAGGATAGATGTGGGAAGCTCCTGAACCGCCGATCATGCTGGTGGCAGACTGGGGATTGGCTGGAGACAGGCTGTTCAGCATAGTGGGGGACGTGCTCAAAGCAGGTTGCAGATGGCTGCTGGTTAGAGGAAAATCCTGTCCAGTACATGTTTTAGCCGAAGTAACCTCAAGAATCTTACAGCTTTCAGAGCCTTGGGGAGCCAAAGTATATGTAAGCGGCCATCCAGAAGTTGCAGCCGTCACCGGAGCGCATGGAGTACATCTGCCGTGGGGCGGAGACCCTAATTACTGCCGGAGAGCCTTGGGAGAACATGTGGCAGTAGGGATGTCCACACATTCTTTAGAGGAGGCGTTACAAGCTGAGAGGTCTGGCGCAGATTACATAACCCTCAGCCCAATATTTCCCTCCATAAGCAAGCCTGGCTACAGCAAGTCGCTGGGTCTCGAGGGGTTGATGCAAGTAGTTCAAAGTGTCAGGATACCTGTCGTGGCGTTAGGAGGCGTAACAACTGGAAGAGCCCGGCAATGCCTGTCCAGCGGTGCAAGAGGCGTCGCCGTCTCTGGCTCGGTCATCTACTCGGAAACCCCTTACCATGTAATGGGCAAGCTAGTTAAAGAGGTTCGCTTATATTTATGAGCATCCAATCTTCATCACACAACAACATTCCTCACCAACTCACGTTACTGCTTCTAAAAGAGGCTAACTATTTTTAACTGGTTTTCTTAACCGATTTCCATGGTTAGGACATATAAGCTAACGGGTTTAAGAAAGGCCATAGCTGAGAGGCTGGGTTACAGCCTGCGCACGTCGTTGCCCGTTGCGTTGATGACCGATTTCGAAGCTTCCAAGCTACTTAACGTGTACAACGGTCTCAAAGAAAAACTGGGAGACGAAAGTCCCAGCATAACCGCTCTCTTAACCAAGTCTGTGGGCGACTTGCTCAGCCGCAACAAAGACTTCAACGCCGTAATCGAGGGCGACGAAGTGAAGGTCATGGACGAGGTCAACATAGCCATCGCCGTTGACACACCTCGCGGTCTTTTCGCTCCAACGATAAAGAACGTGGAACTGAAGACTGTTTTTGAGATTGAGGCTGAGCTTAGGAGGCTTGTGGAGAGAGCTGAGAAAGGCACGATTACGTTGAACGAGCTGGTTGGACACAGCTTCACCATCTCAAACCTAGGACATCTAGATGTCATTTACTTCACGCCCATAATAAACCCGCCGGACGTATGAATCTTAGGGGTTGGAGCGATAAAGGACTATGGCTATGGGCCTAGAGGCCATTTGACCCTCGTCTTCGACCACCGGGTTGTCGACGGAGGACCTGCAGC
>Ga0105160_1001062_pt1 | contig 11621 bp, 10 predicted proteins | sample GXS110809BmetaG_FD_89591 | JGI IMG/M metagenome (GOLD analysis project Ga0105160, IMG submission 89591) | Hot spring microbial communities from Gongxiaoshe hot spring, China to study Microbial Dark Matter (Phase II) - GXS 110809B | ecosystem: Environmental > Aquatic > Thermal springs > Hot... | reverse complement strand
GGGGTAGCTCGCTGGCTCTGGGAAAGGCCTTTGGCCCATCTCCCTACGCCCCAACCCATCTGGGAGAAGACGGTTCGCCTCGCCTCCTGGGCCGGCATAGGGCCTCGGGCTGGGGAAACGCCCCACGACTTCGCTCGTCGCTTGGCTACCACCCTTAGGGGGATCAGTGACCTCACCCCCCTTGCCGATGCCTATTGCCTCAGCCGCTACGGTAGGCGTAGCCCGCCACCCGAGACAGTAAGCTACCTGAACCGCCTCTGGCCTCACCTGAGGGGAGCTATCTTGTCCTATGCTTTGCGCCGGTTCTGGCGCCGGGAGACGCCCTGCTAATGAGGGGTTGGCTGATAGTTGACACGGCGTTGGGATGGATACCCCTTGTTTTCGCCTCAGGCGTCCTTGCGGCAGTGGGGATGCCTCTTCCTTCAGAGGAAGCAGCCCTCGCATGGGCCAAGGCACAAGGTGCCCAAGGGCCAGAAGGTGGAGAGGGAGCCCTAGCCTCCACCTTGAGACGGTATGCTCGCGGAGAACCCCAAGATTTCTCCTGGGTAACGATCTGGTGGGAGGGGATGAGCCCCTTCTATAGCCGCGTTCTGCAGGAAGTAAGGGCCATCCCCTGGGGATGCACCCGTACGTATCAATGGCTCGCCGAGCGAGTGGGCATCCCCAAGGGTGCCCGCGCCGTGGGCCAGGTCTTGGCCCGTAACCCATGCCCCATAGTGATACCCTGCCACCGGATAGTAGGAAAAGATGGCAGCCTCAAGGGATATAGCGGGGGCCTAGACTGGAAGAGAAAGCTCTTAGCTCTGGAAGGTTCGCTAGCTAGCCCGCACCTCTCCCCAACCTTCCAGGAGAGAACGAAGCCCATCCATCAGGTCAGGGCAGAGGCGGGCCTTAGGTAACGCCAAATCCACCTCTTCCCCGTCCCGCTGGCAGATGGTCAGAGAGACGGGATCTTCTCCAGGGTATTGGCGCAAAAGGGCCATGACCCGTCGCAGCCTCTCCTGATCACCTGTAACATCGTTCGTCTCTCGCAGGATTAGATGGAGGCGACGTCTCCCGTTACCACCCTGTGGTGGCATCTGGGCCGCCGCAAGCCCCAAGGCTGAGGGATCGAACTCCCCTTCCTGGTAGGGCACGGCCTGGACCACGCCCAGATTGACCTTATCGTCGCCCTTGGCCCGCACCCTCACCCTGGCCACCACGATGATCCCGTGGCGCCACAAGGAACGGGTAGCCTCGTAGAGCTCTGGCCAGACGGTAAGTTCGGCGGTGCCTGACAAGTCTTCCAACTGGACCGCGCAGAAGGGGCGACCGTCGCGGGTAGAAAGGCCCCGCACGTGGGCCACATAACCGGCCACCATTAGGTCCCTCCCATCCATATCGGGAGAGATCTCGGCCAGATGGCACGAAAGGTACGAAGAAAGCTGCCTTGCTGCCCGTGAGAAGGGGTGTTCCGAGAGGAAGACCCCCATTAGTTCCTTCTCCCATGACAGCCGTCGGCTTTGGGGGGTACGCACCCTGGGCACCTCCAAAGGTGGTGCCCCTCCTAGGAGATCGAACAGGGAAACCTGGCCCGTACCTCTGGTCTGTTGCTCCTTCTGGGCCAAAGAGACGAGGCGCTCCAAGGCCTCCAATAGGGCACCCCGGTCCCAGCCCAAAGAGTCCAAGGCCCCTGCCTTGATGAGACTTTCCAGGGCCCGCTTGTTGATGGCCCCTTGCGGAAGGCGACGGAAGAAGTCTTCCACTCCCTGGAAGGGGCCTCCCCTCTCCCTCTCCGCCACTATCTCTTGCGCAACACCTTCGCCCACGTTCTTTATGTTGGCAAGCCCAAAGCGGATCGCCCTCCTACCCTCCTCCATCTCTAGGCTGAAGTTCACCTGACTACGATTGACATCGGGAGGTAAAACAGGAATGCCCAAGCGCAGGCATTCGGCGTAGGCCTCGGCCACGCGGGCGGTAGGGTCTGGTCGCCGCTGGGCCATCCTCAAAACGGCCGTCATGTACTCTTCGGGGAAGTGGGCCTTTAGGTATGCCGTTTGGTAGGCGATGCGGGCGTAAGATACGGCATGGGCCTTATTGAAGGCGTAGCCAGCGAAGGGAGCGATAAGTTGAAAGACGCTCTCGGCCACCTCGGGAGAATAGCCCTGCGCTACCGCCCCCTGGACAAACCTCTCACGCTCCGCCTCCATAAGGGAGCGTATCTTTTTGCCCATCGCCTTGCGCATCAGGTCGGCCTCTCCCAGAGAGTAACCAGCGAATTTCTGGGCGATGAGCAGGACCTGGTCTTGGTAAACGATGATGCCGTAAGTCTCGTCCAGGATCTCGGCCAGGTCGTGGTGAGGGTAGCGGATAGGCTCTAGGCCGTGCTTTGCCCTGATGTAAGTGGGGATGTGCTGAATGGGGCCTGGGCGGTATAGGGCCACCATGGCCGCCAGGTCCTTAATGGAGGTAGGCCGCAGCTCTTGGATATAGCGGCGCATCCCCGCCGACTCCAGTTGGAACACGCCGAACGTCTCCCCACGGGAGAGCATCTCATACGTCTTAGGGTCGCCATCGGGGAGGCGGTGGAGATCTATCTCTATGCCTCTGCTCTCCCTGATCAGGTCAAGGGCGATGCGGATGATGGTAAGGTTAGCCAGGCCCAAGAAGTCCATTTTGAGGAGGCCGAGGGCAGCCAAGTCCTCCATATCGTACTGGGTAGTGGGGAGGGCCTCTGGGTCATCCCTTCCCGAGGGTGGACGCTGCAGGGGCACTAGCTCAGTGAGGGGGCAAGGGGCAATGACTATGCCGGCGGCATGGGTGGAGGCATGTCTTGCCACGCCCTCCAAGGCGCGAGCGGTATCGATGAGGCGGCGCACCTGAGGATCCTCCTGATAGGCCTGACGAAGCTGGGGCCCCTCCTGTAGGGCACGCTCGATAGTCATCACGCCGAAGGAAGGAGGCAGGTGGGGCACCATCCTGGCCACGCGGTCTACATCGGCGTAGCTCCAGCCTAGGGCCCGCCCTACGTCCCGTAAAGACGCCCTCGCCCCCAAGGTGCCAAAGGTGATGATCTGGGCCACTCGGTCTCTGCCAAAACGCTGGTAAGCGTACTGGATCATCTCATCGCGCCGGTCCTCAGCGAAGTCTAGGTCCACATCGGGCATCTCCCGGCGCTGGTCGTGGATGAACCGTTCAAAGACCAGCCTATGCTCCAGGGGGTCAATATCTGTAACGCCTAGGCAGTAGAGGATTATGGAGGCCGCTGCCGACCCCCTTACGGCCATGAATATGCCCTTCTGGCGGGCATGGCGGGCGATGTCGTATACCACCAGGATATAATTGGTGAAGCCGGTACGCTTCACCACATCGAGTTCGTATTGGAGGCGTTGGCGAGCCCCTTCGTGTTGGGGGCCGTAGCGGCGTAGCAACCTTTCCTGGCACAGGCGTGCCAAGTACTCATCGGGAGTGGTGCCTTCGGGCACCTCTACTGGAGGCAGAAGGATCTGGCCAAAATCTAGCTCCAGGTCACAGGTCTCGGCCACCTTCCAGGTGTTGTCCACGGCCTCAGGCAAGTCTTTAAAGAGCTGCCTCATCTCCTCCTCAGACTTTAGGTAATAAGAGGTGGGGTCGCCGGCCATACGAATACGGTTCGGATCGTCTACGGTGCTGCCCATCCCTATGCATAGGCGCACGTCTTGGATCACCCAGTCCTCCTGGCGGATGTAATGGACATCGTTGGTGGCCACCAGAGGTATGCCCGTCTCCCTGGACAGACGTACTAGCTCCCTATTGAGGGCTTCCCCCTCTTTAAGGCTGTGTTCCTGGATCTCCAAATAGAAGTGGCCATCGAAAAGGTCCCTATAGTAGCGGGCCAGCGCTACCGCCTCGTCCCACTGGCCGTTGAGGAGTAGACGCGGTATCTCCCCCGAGATGCATCCAGAAAGGCCTATCAGGCCCTCGTGATGCTCCTCCAATAGCTTTCGGTCGATGCGGGGCTTGTAGAAAAAGCCCTCCAGATGGGCCTTAGTCATCAACTGAATAAGGTTATGGTAGCCCCGCTTGTTGCGGGCCAAGATGGTCATGTGAAAAGGCTGCTTCTCTTGAGGGTCACGGCTGTGCCGAGAGCCTCTGGCTACATACGCCTCCACGCCAATGATAGGTTTGATCCCCCGCGCCTTAGCCTCCCGGTAGAACTGGATGGCCCCATAAAGCACCCCATGGTCCGTGATAGCCACCGCCTCCTGCCCCAGCTCCCGTACCCTCTCCATAAGGGCAGGGATCTTGCATAACCCATCTAAAAGGGAGTATTCGGTGTGAAGGTGAAGGTGAACAAACATCTGCGCTATTCCTCGCTGGGACAGCACCATTATGCCTTGGGCCCTTCCCCTGGGCAAGAGGGCCATGGGCAAAGGGCCTTATCTACTCCTCTGGGCCTCTGGAGAGGGGGATGCTTTCTGCAGGGCATCAGGGCGCCAGGGGGACGGTGGAGAGGAACTGGATTATTCTTTGGGCAGCCTCTTGGGGCCTCTCCCAGAAATACACGTGGCCTGCGCCCTCTATAATGTATAGCTCCGAATAGGGGATCCGCTCATGGAGGACGTAAGCGTTCTGCACCGGGACGAGGACGTCTTGGTCGCCGTGGATGATGAGGGTAGGGGCCTTTATCTGGGGCAGGCGCTCATAGGTATCGAAGACCTGAATGGCAGCGGCCTGGCGGTTGAGGGTATCGATAGGTGTGGGGTCCTCCAAGGAACGGCGCAGCATAAGCTCTAAAAACTCGCGACCCTCTTCCAAGAAGCGGGGGGAGCAGATAGCAGGCCAGGAGCGCCTTACCTGTTCCTCGCGCGAGAGGCCAGGCTGGGGCAACATCAACTCGATCACCTGGGGTGAAGGGGGTACTCCGTGGGCCCAGCCTGGGGTGGTGCAGCCGAGCACTAGGCCCCCTACCAGTCCCGGGTGGCGGAGGGCCAGCTCCTGGGCGATCATACCCCCCATAGATACTCCATAAACATGGGCCTTGGGGATGCCCAAGGCACGTAAAAGCCCCGCGGCATCGTCGGCCATCATAGGGATGGAATACTCCACTTGAGGCTTATCCGTCTTCCCGGTGCCTCGGTTATCGAAGCGGATGGTAGTAAATTGGCGTGAGAGGAGCTGGACGGTCTCGTCGCCCCAGGAATGGTGCTGGCCCCCGAAGCCCATGATCATGATGAGGGGCGGCCCCTCCCCTTCCTGAACGTAGTACATCTGAATGTCGCCCACCTCCACCTTGGGCATCTTTTCACCTCCACGCTGTCTTAGCCCCACATTATCCAGGGGCCGAAGGCAGGGCAAGGGGGTTCCTTTTGCCTAAGGGTGATCATAGCATGGTGGAGCAGGAGGTGCTCCATGAGTGAGCTGAAGTTTGGCGTAGTCATGCCCTGGGCAGCGCTGCGATTGGAAGAAGTGGAGCAAGTAGAGGAACTAGGGTTTGATTCGGTATGGACATCGGAGCACATCTTTTTCTACGGGCCGACGTTGGACGCCTTCACCTCCTTGGCCGCTATGGCCGCCCGTACCCGCCGCATTCTTTTGGGTACAGCGGTGACCTTGCTACCTTTGCGCCCGCCAGCAGTAATAGCGAAGGAAGCAGCCTCCGTAGACCTCATATCTGGTGGACGCCTCATCCTGGGCATAGGTGTAGGGGGAGAGTTCCCCAAGGAGTTCGAGGCGTGTGGCATCCCCCTTCAGGAGAGGGGCGCCCGAGCCAACGAGGCGATACGCATCCTACGCCTGTTGTGGCAGCAGGAGAACGTCACCTACCGAGGGCGCTTTTGGCACTTGCCTGGCGTCACCCTTATGCCCAAGCCAGCCCAGCCTGGAGGGCCCCCTATTTGGGTGGCAGGGAGGTCAGAGGCAGCGATGCGTCGGGCGGGAAGGCTAGGGGACGGCTACATCCCCTACCTCTTCTCGCCCGAGAGGTTTCGCGAGGGATGGGCCAAAGTCCGAGCCTACGCCCAACAGGCAGGACGAGACCCCGACGCCATAACCCCTGCCCTTTATCAGTTTATCGCCCTGGGCGATTCCTACGAGGAGGCAAAGGCGCTTGCCATCCAAGACCTTTCAGCCCGTTACAACCAGCCCTTTGAGCCCTATGTGGACCGGTATGTAGTGATGGGCAGTCCCCAAGACTGTGTACGGCGCCTAGAGCAGTATGCCGAGGCAGGGGTAAGGCACTTTCTATTAGTGCCCATCTTCCCAGTGGGGCGCTTCCTCCAAGACTTAGAAGTCTACGCCCGTGAGGTGGTGGCCAAACTGCGCTAGCCTTCCTCTAGCTGGAAGGCGCGGTGGAGGGCCCTTACCGCCTCCTCCACCCGGGACGCATCGATGAGGCAGGTGATGCGGATCTCGCTGGTGGTGATGAGCTCTATGTTGATCCCCGCCTGGTAGAGGGCACGGAACATGGTAGCGGCATAGCCAGGGACACTCTGCATACCTGAGCCCACAATACTCACCTTCGCCATGACATCGTCCCAGAGCACCTCTTTGGCCCCTATCTCCTGGGCTACATGGCGCACCATCTCCACCGCCTTACGCAGGTCGGCCTTGGCCACCGTGAAGGTAAGGTCGGTTAATCGCTCCACAGAGGCGTTCTGGACAATGGTGTCCACCGAGATGCCAGCCTCGGCCAGAGGGGTGAAGATGGCAGCAGCGATGCCGGGACGGTCAGGTACTCCCCGTATGGTTATACGGCCCACATCGGTGTCGTGGGCGATGCCCACCACCTTGTTGCGCTGTTCCATGCTCTCTCCCTCCTGGAGGCAGATGAGGGTGCCGGGAGCCTCGGTAAAGCTAGAAGCCACGTAGATGGGCACCTTGTATACCCAGCCCAGCTCTACAGCTCGGTTATGCATAACCCGGGCCCCTTGGCTAGCCAATTCCAACATCTCCTCATATGAGATGCGCTCTAGCTTGCGTGCCTCAGGTACAACGCGGGGGTCGGCAGTGTATATACCCTCTACATCGGTATATATTTCGCACCGTTGGGCTTTTAGGGCAGCAGCCAGGGCTACGGCGGTAGTGTCAGAGCCGCCTCGCCCCAAGGTAGTGATGTCCATCTCCTCGGTAATGCCCTGGAAGCCGGCCACCACCGCTACCTTCCCTTCACGTAAGTGGGACAGGATGCGGGAAGGATCTACCCGCAAGATGCGGGCGCGCCCGTAGCGGGCATCGGTACCGATGCCCGCCTGCGCACCTGTCAACGCGACAGCTGGCACCCCTATAGCCCTTAGCGCCATGGCCAAAAGGGTGCACGACACCACCTCCCCTGTAGATAGCAGCAGGTCCAGCTCCCTTGCTTCTGGCTCGGGGCTTACCTGGTATGCCAGCTGGATGAGGCGGTCGGTGGTGTTGCCCATGGCGGAGACGACCACTACCAGCTGGTCCCCCTGCTGATAACGTTGGGCGATGCGGTGGGCTACCGCCTGAATCCTTTGGGCATCGGCCACAGAGGTGCCGCCGTACTTCTGGACGATGAGGCCCATCATCCTTCCTCCACTACATGGGCTCCCTGGAGGGTGGGGGAGCAGACCAGAGCTTCCCCATATAGGCCTAGTCGCTGGGCTAAGGTCTGCATCGCTTTAGCTATCTCTTCTGCCTCCTCCGCCAAGGCGAAGGCGGCCACGCTAGGCCCTGCTCCTGAAAGAAAGGCCCCAAGGGCCCCTGCCCCCAGCGCCGCCTTTAGCAAGGAGGACATGGGGGGAAAGAGGCGGGCCCGGTAAGGCTGGTGTATCCGGTCTAGAGTGGCCTCCCGCAGGTAGTCCAGGCGGCCAGTAGCTAGAGAGGCTACCAGAAGCGCTGCCCTGGACAGATTGTATACGGCATCTTCTCGGCTGAAGGAGATGGGCAATGCCTCCCGCGCCTGGGCGGTAGCTAGCTCCTGGTGCGGCACAAAGATGGCCACCCTCAAGTTAGGGGGCAGCTCTATGCTCATGTGGATGAAGATGCCATCGTCACGACGGGCCACCACTTGTAGCCCCCCGAAGATAGCTGGAGCAGCGTTATCGGCATGTCCCTCTAGCCGAGCAGCCAGCTGCAGGATGGCCTCGGCATCCAGGGGATATCCAGATAAGGCATTAGCGGCCATGAGCCCTCCCACACGGGCGATGGCGCTAGCCCCTAGCCCCCTAGCCACAGGCACCTCCCCATCGTAGCGCACCACCAGGCCGGGAGGGGCAGGAGTACCCAACTGCTCCCATAGGCAGCATGCCGCCTCAGCCACCAGACAGGCCACAGGGTCCCGAGAGGGCGGCAAGGGCTGGTCTGCCACCTCCAACCGGATGACACCCCATAAATTGAGAGCCAGACCGAGGCAATCAAATCCGGGGCCTAGGTTGGCAGTAGTGGCTGGCACGCGTACCGTCACATAAGACATGAGCTCCTCCCTGCACCATCCTACCACCTTTAGCCTGATAGGGTGTCCAGAAGCCGACGTACGTAACCCCACGCCACAGCTGCTACTTCTCCTTGGGGACGGGAGGCCTCAATGACTACTACACGCTGGGGGTCTTGGCTGGCCAGGGCCAAAAACCCCTTGCGCACGCGCCTATGGAACTCCAAGTCCTCCCCGCCGATGCAGTCAAACTGGGGCTTGCGGGCCAGGGCCTCCTGAGGCTCCATATCCAGGAGCAAGGTGAGATGGGGAGCAAGGCCACCACTGGCCAACAGGCACACCTGCCTCACTGCCTCCAAGTCTAGCCCCCGCCCATACCCCTGATAGGCGATGGTGGAGTCAGTGAACCGCTCACACAAAACGACTTTCCCCTCGTTGAGGGCAGGGAGGATGACCTCACGCACATGCTGGGCCCTATCAGCGGCGAAGAGGAAGAGCTCAGCCCACGGCGAGAGCTCCAGGGGGCCCCCTAAGAGCAGGCGGCGCAGCTCTCGGCCCAGGGTTGTAGCACCAGGCTCACTGGTGAGCAGATAGGGAAGGCCCTCCCCCTCTAACGCGGTGGCTAGGGCCCTGGCCAGGGTGGACTTGCCCACCCCATCGTCCCCTTCTAAAGTGATGAAGATCCCCTGGGAGGGCATCTCCCTAACTCGGCGAGCGGGGCAGGATGCGCACCCGCCTGTGGGGCTCCTTGCCTACACTCTCGGTGGCCAAGTTATAGCGTTGGGCCAAAAGGTGTTGAAGCCGTCGTATATAGGCGTTCTGGGGCGAGAGCTCTACCGGCTGCTCCTCCCTCATCACGTGGCCTATCGCCTCCTCGGCCTCCTGGAGGGCAGCCGTCACCGGGTCCGGCATCCGCTCCCTCTGCATGGCCAAAAGCGCCTGCTCCATTTGGTAGACGCTGTTGCTCTTGATCACGTAGATGGGGATGCCTCTCTCCTCGGCCTGCCTCACTACCTGAGGGCGCCGACGATAGTGGCTCCTCAAGATGAGGAGGGCATCGGCCTCATCAAGGGAGTGGACCACCTGGCCAAGGAAGCGCGTCTCCTGGAGGGCCTGCTCTAGGCGGTCGCGGGAGAGGCCGTAGATGAACAGGCGTCGCTGGCGAGGATTAGGGACAGATGGGGACGGTTCGGCAAAGGGGAGGGTTACAGCCCGACGCGTAGGCCCCTCTAGGTGGGCCTTCTGTAACACCTTCACCTCCCCTGTGGGGGTGAGCTCCCTCAGCTCGGGCTGCACCGGGTAACCGCGCAGGATGGCATCCACAGTGGCAGCCACGTCCCTGTGGACGGCCACATGGTTGAACCCCTTTATCTCCACCACGATGTCGAAGGTAGGAGGGGCGCGCCTCTCTAGGATGGCCTTCTGGGTGCCTCGACGTCGCGCCTCCTCATCGGACAAGGTGACCGATTGTATACCCCCTACCAAGTCGGACAAGGTGGGGTTGAGGATGAGGTTATCTAAGGTGTTACCATGGGCAGTGGCCACCAACTGGACTCCCCGCTCAGCGATGGTGCGGGCGGCCGCCGCCTCCAGCTCAGTCCCTATCTCATCGATGATGATCACCTCGGGCATATGGTTTTCTACCGCCTCGATCATCACTTTGTGCTGCAGGTGGGGGGCAGGCACCTGCATGCGCCGGGCTGAGCCGATCCCTGGGTGAGGGATGTCGCCGTCGCCGGCGATCTCGTTGGAGGTATCTACCACCACTACCCGCTTATGGAGCTCATCGGCCAGATAGCGCGCCGCCTCCCTCAGAAGGGTCGTCTTGCCAACGCCAGGCCTACCCAGGAGAAGGATGTTCTTCCCCGTCTCCAGTAGGTCCTGGACGATGACCACGGTGCCAAAGACGGCACGGCCTACCCTTAAGGTGAGGCCCACGATACGCCCCTTGCGGTTGCGAATGGCTGATATGCGGTGGAGGGTGCGCTCGATCCCTGCACGGTTATCGCTGGTGAATTCACCCACCCGGCTCACCACGTACTCTATGTCCTCTTGGGTCACCTCTTTATCGCTAAGGATGACTTCTCTGTTAGGGTAGCGGGCCTGGGGCCGCCGTCCCAAGTCCATAACCACCTCTAGGAGCTCGTAGTTATCGGGCCGGCGCCGTAGCGCCTCAGATATGGGCTTGGGGATTACGTTCAGGAGGGCATCCAGGTCGTCAGTTACGCGCAGCATCCTTCACTGTATAGGGGCCCAACCCCGGACCTGGTGAGATGCGGTCTCAGAAACTGCAGGGGCCAATTGGGCCAGGGGGCGCAAGAAGTTTACAAACCGTCTGAGCAAGGGGAATCCCTCCCCTTCCAAAGCCGCTGCCAGCCCCTGCTGGTAAGACGGGACCAAGAAGTACACGGGTTGCCGCTGGCACCGTTGGAGAGCCCTAGCCGCTACCTCTTTCGCCCTCCCCTGGGCCGAGGGATGGAGAAGGGCCATGGCTACCGTGCCCTTGGCCCCAGGCCACAACCGTACCCAGGCCAGAAGCTGGCCCTTGTGCCAGAGGCCTAGGTCCTGCCCACGGCCTAGACCACGGAAGGAGGCCCGCCACTGGCCTAGAGTGGGCCCTTCCAGAGCCCTTACCCAAGACGGGGCAGAGGCGATGTACAACTGGAACGCCTGATGGAGCTGAAGAGGGGTCAAGGGTGCCAGAGGCTCTAAACCACCTATGCCCTCTGTCTCAGACAGCAGATAAAGGTCTTCACATCCTAGGGCCAGGAAACCGGCCTTATGGGCCACCGGCTCCAGGGGGCTTTCGGCCTGAAGACGCATGAGTAGACGTTGCCCTCCCCCCATAGCTAGGTGACGACAGGCCCAACCAAGGAGGAACAAGGCCTCATCGCCATCCACAGCGCTCAGGGCCGATATCTCCCAGGTGTGGTACCCCAAATATGAGGCGCCGATGAGGCCCGAGACCCAAGGCCCCCTCATGGCCACCCAGGCCTGCCATCGGAAGGGCCTTACATGGTGCAATGCCGCCTTCACCGCCGACCTGGGGGCATCGGCTAACCTGTCCCTAGACCAGGTCTCATCGGGAGGCAGCCGGCTCAAAAGTAGCGATGGCAGGTGGAGAGGGCTCAGGGGCAAAATAAGGCTCATATTGGCGCGACCCTGCCTGCCACTAGTTCAAGGAAGTGCCGGTGGAACCGCAGGTCCTGGGTCAGCTCCGGATGGAAGGTGGTACCCAAAACGCGGCCTTGGCACACAGCTATAGGGG
>Ga0105160_1001061_pt1 | contig 11621 bp, 10 predicted proteins | sample GXS110809BmetaG_FD_89591 | JGI IMG/M metagenome (GOLD analysis project Ga0105160, IMG submission 89591) | Hot spring microbial communities from Gongxiaoshe hot spring, China to study Microbial Dark Matter (Phase II) - GXS 110809B | ecosystem: Environmental > Aquatic > Thermal springs > Hot... | reverse complement strand
GATCAGATCTGCCTCATCGTACCCGCTGGTCATCGCTTGAGCGGGCGCGCCCAGGTGGTTCCCCAAGATTTGCTCGGGGAGCCTTTGTTGCTCCCGCGCTTTGGGCGGACCCGCGCCATGTTGGAGACTTGGCTGGCGCCAGTGGCAGACGAGATCCAGGTATCGATGGAGCTGGAGTCCACCCAATTGGTCAAGTGCTTCACGCTACTGGGGCTTGGTTTGGGATTCGTGCCGTGGCTCCATTGCCAGCCAGAAGTCGCCAGTGGCTCCTTAGTGGCGATCCCTTTAGGTCCCGAACCGGTTTACCGCCACCTGGCCCTGATCTACCGCCGAGACAAAGCGTTGTCCAAAGCTGCGCTAGGGCTCATTAAGGCCGTCTTGGAGAAGTCTCGCCCGGGCTGTGCGCAATCCGGCGTCCCTGGAACGTGACTCAGGCCACACCTCTCTAGGTTCCGCGCCACAACCCAATCCCGCAGCCCTGACGATGCCGATGGTTGCTCCCAGCCAGCTACTTCGGCGAAGCGCTGAAGTAGAGCGTAACCGTAACCGTGTGCCTCTCGGTATCTAAGTGAATTTCCGAACTTGCCTGCGACAGGTTGTCGAAAAGCTGAAGCTCCTGCAGGCGCTTCAAGAAGTAGTCCGGATAAGTGGCATCGAACGGCTCCCCAGGCTTTAATGCCCACAGGCGCCGCACTGCATGTTCGCCATGGAGGTCCAGTCCTACGATCTCTAGTTTTGCGAACGTGAACAGCGGCCCCACTTCGGCCCGAATGGTGAGGTCCACCGTGCGGGCGGAATCATCGAAGCTGCGGTGAATCGTGGTTGCAGCCTCTAGATAGCCTGCCGCTTGTAGTCGCCGGCGTACGCGCTCAGCCAACAATTGCACTCGCCGGATGTCCGCCACCGCACCCGGTTCCAATCGCACGTCCCGCATCGCCCGCTCGGCTACCGGTGAAGGTGCTTCGACTTTGATCGTGCCGAGTTTGTACACCTCTCCTTCCTTCACCTCGACCAGAACCTCCACGGCCCGTCGGTCAGCTTGTAATGGGCGAGCCCGAATCGTTGGAAATTCAACTCGCCAATAGCCCAGCGACTCGTACATTGGCCGCAAGGTAGCCTCTAGTAAGTCGCGGAATCGACCTTGGGTGAAGCGTTGACCAATGGCTACAGTGGTGATGGCCTCGCGCAATGTCCCCGTGTCAATAGCGCGATTGCCCAGGAAGTCGACTGCGCCCACGACGGGCAAGCCGCTGCCCGGCATGACCAGCACGTACAGCTCACCCGGGCGGTCAGCAGCTACTTCCACCCTCACCCGCTCCGGGTGCCCTGTGGAAGCCAGATACTCCTCCACCAGTCGCTGGTAGCGGCGCAGAACGACTTGGCTTGCCGCCACGCGGTCCCCTAGGTAAGGGTCCCGGGTACGAATCCAGGCAAAGAGCGACGATGCCTCCACATCCAGCCCTTCGACGCGGACCTCGCACAAGGGCCTCACTTCAGTGACTTCGAAGACTACGTCGTATCCGGGGCCGCTTGAGGAGGGCCCGTAGCGATAGCCCACCGTCTCAAACACGCCCGTGCTAAGGAGTCTTTGCTTCGCGGCCTCGAAGTCCGCCGGTCCCACCAAGCTGCCGAGTTGCAAGCCTGTAGTTTTGAGCAACACTTCCTGGGGGTAGTGCTCGCTGCCTTCGACCCGAACCGACCGCAGCGGCCAGCGATCTACCTCGGCCGCCAGCGACACACTAGAAACCGTGACTACGGCCGCTCCCCACAGCCATGCCCACCACTTTCGTCCTGTCCCCTTGAGGCCCATGTGTTGGCCCATCTGTGAGCCGACATGAAAGCTCACTCTATTGTCGCAAGCCAGCCGCCGGAGTGTCCTTACCACAGCTACTCGCCGGAGACGAAACGATCCCAGACTCTAACCACTGCGCCTCTATCCGCGAGGCGGGTTATCGCCGGGCACAAAAAACGGGGTTTTGGCGACGCAATGCTAGAATGAACGTCAAATGAGTTACGACGTAGTGGTGATCGGCAGCGGGCCGGGCGGGTATTCCGCAGCGATCCGCGCCAGCCAGTACGGCTTGAAAACCGCAATTGTGGAGAAGGACGGAAAGCTGGGAGGGACGTGCCTCCACGTCGGCTGCATTCCGACCAAAGCCCTGCTGCACACCGCGGATCTATGGGAGCATGTCCTTCATTCCCAGCAGGAGGGGATTCTTTGTGAGAACCCGCGTTTGGATCTTGCCCGCGTGCTGGAACGTAAAAACCAGATCGTCGACAAGCACGCTAAGGGCATTGAGTTCTTGATGAAGAAGCACCGTGTGGACTGGGTGCGGGGTTACGGCCGGATTCTGGCCCCGGGGCGAGTCGAAGTGAGCAAGCCGGATGGCACCAAACAGCTTTTGGAGACCAGAAACATTATCATCGCGACCGGGTCGACGGCGCGTATGCTACCCGGCCTGACACCTGACCCCGAGAGGATTCTGACTAACGTCGAGATCCTCAATCTCTCGAAGATCCCTGCGCGGCTAGCCATCATTGGGGCGGGCGCAGTGGGCGTTGAGTTCGCCTCGATCTTCTCGCGGTTTGGCTCCAAAGTCAGCATTTTCGAGATGCTGCCGCGTTTGGTCCCACTCGAAGATGAAGAGATCTCGCAAGAGCTGCTCCGATATTTTCGGAAAGCCGGGATCCGATGTGAGGTGAATGCCAAGGTAGAGGAGGTCGAACGCACGGAGGCCGGTGTGCGTCTGCGTGTGACATTGAGTAGCGGACAAACCGAGCAAGTCGAAGCGGACGCTTTACTTGTTGCCATAGGGCGCCGCCCGTTGACTGATGACATCGGCCTGGAGAATGTGCGTGTGGAAACAGACCGAGGCTACATCAAAGTGGACCAGTGGCAACGTACGTCGCAGCCAGGCGTCTATGCCATAGGCGACGTCGTGGCGGGTACGCCTCAGCTAGCTCATGTAGCTACCAAGGAAGGGATGGTGGCCGTCGCCCACATCGCTGGCAAGCCTGTCCAACCTCTGCGTAAGGACCGCATCCCCAGTGCGACGTATTGCAAGCCGGCAATCGCCAGTGTGGGCCTAACGGAAACGCAGGCCCGCCACGCCGGTTACCGGGTCCGCGTGGGCAAGTTCCCCTTCGTGGCGAACAGCATGGCTTCAATTGAAGGTTTGCACGCGGGCTTTGTTAAGGTTGTCGCCGACGAACGCTATGGTGAGATCCTTGGAGTGCACATCATTGGTCCACATGCGTACGAGCTGATCGGTGAAGCGGTTGCGGCGATGGAAGCGGAGGCTACGGTGGAGACCATGATGAATGCTGTACACGCTCACCCGACGCTTTACGAGGCGATGGGTGAAGCTTTCAACGCGGTGTATGGCCTGGCCATCAATGCGTAAGTGTGTGGTCCGGCAACTGGGTAGGGTCGGCTACGGCGCAGCTTTGGAGCTGCAGCTCGAGTTAGTGAGGCAAAGGCAGGAGGGGCTTATTCCCGACCAGTTATTGCTGCTCGAACATCCCCACGTGATCACCATCGGCCGCAACGGTAAGGCCGAGCATGTGCTTGTGAGCCTGGAGCGGTTGCGGCAACAAGGCATCGAGCTGTGGCATACAGACCGCGGTGGCGATGTGACTTACCATGGTCCAGGCCAGCTCGTCGGCTATCCCATCATCGACCTGAAGGAGTGGAAGCGAGATGTGGTCGCTTATGTCCGGGCTTTGGAGGAGGTTTTGATCCGCGCTCTCCTGGAATTCCACATCCCGGCCACGCGCCGGGCGGGGGTTACCGGCGTCTGGGTTGAGGATCGAAAAATCGCGGCCATCGGCGTGCATATCTCGCGTTGGGTTACGTACCATGGGTTTGCGCTCAACGTGGAAACGGATCTCCGTTACTTCCAGTACATCGTGCCCTGTGGGCTCCCAAACCCGGTGACCTCAATGCGCCAGGAAGGATCGAGCGCGTCCATGGAAACGGTGAGTGAGCGTGTGGCTCACCATTTCGGTCGGGTTTTCGACCGCGAGCTCCAGTGGCAGAACATCGCGATGGGGAGGATCGCATGATTGACGTAGTGATGCCCCAAATGGGGGAAAGCATTACCGAAGGCACACTCACAAAGTGGCTAAAAAAGCCAGGGGACCGCGTCGAACAGGACGAACCGCTTTTCGAAATCTCCACGGACAAGGTTGACACGGAAGTGCCTTCGCCCGCGGCCGGCATCCTTGCGGAGGTCTTGGTTTCGGAGGGGCAAACGGTAGCGATAAACACGGTGGTCGCTCGCATTGACGAGACCGCGAGTGCTCGCCCGACCCCGAGCGCGGCGCCGGCAAAGCAGGCCGCAGCTCCAGTGGAGGTGCCAACCCCAGCCGAAGTAGCCACAGCTGCCCCCGCTGAAACGCCGGCTACTCCGCCAGCGCCTCCCGAAGCACCGATGGAAAAGGAAGCTCCAGAACAGCTCGCGGAGATCGGGCCGGTCTCGCCCTTGGTGCGCCGCCTGGCGCGAGAACACCAGATCGACTTGCGGGAGGTCAAAGGGACCGGGCCCGGCGGCCGAATCACCAAGCAAGACATTGAAGCTTACCTAGCTGCTCGGGCTGCGCAAAAAGCGGCAGCGCCAGCCACGCCTACTATGCCTGCACCACCGCCTCCCGCAACCCAGGAGGTCCCGGCACCGGCCGTCGCCGAGGCGCCCAAGGTCCGCATCGAGCCCATGAGCCTAATGCGGACTAAGATCGCCGAGCATATGGTCTACAGCAAGCGTACCTCGGCCCATGTGACCACAGTCCACCGTGTGGACATGACCCGCATCGCTCGCCTCAGGGAGCAGATCAAGGAGGAGTTCAAGGCGCGCTACGGTTTCTCGCTCACATATCTGCCCTTTATCGTGCGGGCCGCGGCTCAAGCGCTGAGAGCTTTCCCCATCATGAATGCATCCATCGATGGCAACAACATCGTCTATCACAACGAGATCAACATCGGGATCGCGGTGGCCTTGGACGAGGGTTTGATCGTGCCGGTGATCCGGCATGCGGATGAAAAGAGCATCATCGGCCTGCAGCGGGACATCGTGGACCTCGCCACACGCGCTCGAGCCAGAAAGCTGAAGCCCGAAGAGGTACAGGGCGGGACCTTCTCAATCACCAACTACGGGAGCTTCGGGAGCCTGATCGCTACGCCGATCATCCCTCAGCCCCAGGTGGCCATTTTGGGCGTGGGAGCGGTGACTAAAGAACCAGTGGTCATCGACGATGCTATAGCGATCCGCTCCGTGTGTTACCTATCGCTGACCTTCGATCACCGACTGATCGACGGAGCCCCAGCCGACCAATTCGTCACCAAGATCAAGCAAATCCTCGAGAACTGGAACGAGCAGGTACTGTGAACTCGTAGCGATAGCATTAGCGTGGGTGGATTCCAGTAAAACCAAGCGACCTGTATGCAACAGCGAGATGTCGGCGCTATCTTTCTGGATTTTTCGGTCCGCAAGCTCCGACAGTTAACAGAACGTGTCTGCCGCTGTCTGGAACTGTTGAGCGACGAACAGATCTGGGCCCGATCGTCGCCGTCCCAGAACGCCGTGGGTAACCTCGTGCTGCATCTTTGTGGGAATGTGCGCCAGTGGATCGGCTCTGGAGTGGGCGGATTGCCCGATGTACGGCAACGTGAAACGGAATTCTCCACGACCGGCGGGGAGAGCAAGGACGAGCTTTCAGGCCGGCTGCGCTCGACGGTCAGCGAAGCCATAAGCGTTCTGGAAGAAGTGCCTGTGGCCCGGCTCACCGATCTCGTGGAGGTCCAGGGTTACCGCCTGACCGCGTTGGAAGCCATTTACCACGTCGTGGAGCACTTCGCTCAGCACGCCGCACAAATCATTTACGTCACCAAGCATTTCACAGGACGTGACCTTGGGTTCTACAACTACCTGCACAGGCCGCACGCTAACGAGACTCCCTGAACGATGGAGCGTCGCAAACTGGCTAGGGCGAGTACCTGGGTCCTCATCGCCTGTTGCGTGTACTTCCTTGGACTCGGCCTAGTGCTAATCCCCCACGTAGGCGTGTACGAGGACGAGGCGTTGTTTGCCCGGGGAATTTATTGGCCAGATCGGATCGCCGCTAGTAAGCAAGTCGCTAGCCACTGGATTCCGCTCATGCTTATGTCCTACGTGGGTGCGCTGAAGTGCTGGCTTTACGCTCCCTGGCTCGCCCTCACTGGCCCATCACTTTGGACTCTGCGCTTGCCCGTCCTACTTTGTGGGGTGTTGACGATCATTGCGTTTGCTTGGCTAGTGGACCGACTTTTGAACCGCCGAGCGGCCGTGGTCGGGGCAGCACTGCTTGCCACGCATCCGCCTTTCCTGTTCACCACCGTTTTCGATTGGGGGCCGGTAGCCTTGCAGCAACTGCTCTTCGTTTCGGGCAGTGCGTTTCTTGTCAAATACGTGAAGGAAAGGCGCGTTGCGTTCCTGGGCCTTAGTGGCTTGCTTTTTGGGCTTGGGCTTTGGGACAAGGCTCTGTTCGTGTGGAACCTGTCGGGGTTGGTCGTGGCTAGCTTGATCCTCTACGGCCGCCAGCTGCGCACGTGGCTGAACCTAAAGGCGGTTCTAGTGGCCTTAGTCGGCCTACTGGTTGGGGCAGCGCCTCTGGTCAAGTATGCCGTGTCCACCCAGGGCCAAACTTTTCTCCAGCCCAAGCACTCGTTTCGTGATCTCCGTGACAAGTGGGTTGTTTTTCGGGCCACGCTGGAGGGGACGGTGATGCAGGGGTTCATGGTGCCGCCCGCTGGCGCACCTTCTCAAAGTGTTGTGTGGCAGGCCCTGGACGGGTTGGCCCGACACCTCCAACGTGTCCCTGGAACCGCGTTCGGGTGGCTGCTCGTTCTGGCACCGCTAGCAGCGTGGGCGCAGCGGCAATCTGAACGAGCTCGGCTCGCTACCCTGATGCTCCTGGGGTTTGCCATTTCATGGCTCCAGATGCTGGCTACGGAGCAAGCTGGAGGAAGTGCGCACCACACGATCCTGTTGTGGCCCTGGCTGGTGGGGCTCGTGGTTTGTGGTGTGGTTAGCATGCGGACCACCGTGGGTCGCTTCGCTATGGGGGCGCTGGTGACGCTGGCGTTGAGTACCCAAGTGGCGGGCGGACTGGTCCAGACGATGCGTATCCTCCATTACGGTCCGATACCCCCATGGGACGACGCCACTATCCGCCTGGCTGAGATCCTGCGCCGGTCACCACCCTCTCACCTTTATGTCGCCGACTGGGGCATGGAAAATGCTCTGTGTTTCCTCCTTGCGGGCAACATTTCCATCGAGAACGCCGTGACGCATTACGAAACCAGAGAGCCCGATGTAGCCGAGCGCGAGCGAATCCTGGAACGCCTGAGGCAGCCTGGGGCACTGGTCGTGGCCCACGTACCGCAACGAGCGGTCTTCCCATGGTTGATTCAGGTGGTAGACCGCACGGCTTCTGAAGCAAACCTGGAGAGGCATGTAGTGGCTTTGGTGAGTGACCACCAGGGTCGGCCTGCCATTGAGATCCTGCGCTACCTCCCGCGCCAGCCGCTGTAGTATAGTGTCTGCTTCGCCCCGCCCCCGGGGGGAGGCGAGCAACGGCGACGAGCGAGATCCAGAAGGGGGGATTATGGCGAGCTCCTACCTCCGATTGCCGATTCAGGAATCCATTGGCTTCTACCAGGCAAGCATCGGCAAAAAGATGGTGATGGCCGTCACGGGCTGCATTTTGGTCTTATTCGTGATCGGCCACCTGTTGGGTAACCTGCAAGTTTACCTGGGCCCGGATAAGCTCAACTCGTATGCCCGATTCTTACGGTCCACAGGGTCGCTGCTCTGGATCGTCCGTGCTGTACTGTTTGTTTCCGCCGTCCTTCACGTGGTCACCGGAATTCTGTTGTGGCTAGAGAACCAGCGGGCTCGGCCGATCGGTTATCGCCGGCGACAGTGGGTGGAGGCCACGCTGGCATCTCGCACGATGATCGTCACAGGGTTGGCCATGGCAGCGTTCGTGGTCTACCACCTGCTGCATTTGACCTTCGGCACCGTCCACCCGAGTTTCAACCACGAACTCGATGTGTACTCGAACGTAGTCAAAGGATTCCAACAGGCGCCGGCAGCGGTTGCGTACATCGGGTTCATGATCTTCCTCGGATTCCATCTGTCGCACGGCATCTGGAGCATGTTCCAATCGGTGGGCTGGAACCACCCGCGCTACATGCCGTACATCCAACGTGCCGCGGTCGTGCTGGCAGTGTTGATTGTCGCGGGTAACATAGCCATACCGCTTAGCATCCTTGTGGGTATCGTTCGGTAAAGGGGGAGGCGCCAATATGAGACTGGATCCACGTGTTCCATCCGGGCCACTGGAGTATCGATGGACAAAGTGCAAGAATGAGCTGCAACTCGTAGCGCCTGCCAACCGGCGGAAATACACCTTGATCGTGGTCGGCTCCGGCCTGGCCGGTGCTTCTGCGGCAGCTACGCTCGGAGAGCTGGGTTACAACGTTCGGTGCTTCTGCTACCAAGACTCGCCTCGTCGGGCACATAGTATCGCCGCTCAAGGGGGCATCAACGCGGCCAAGAACTATCAGAACGACAACGACAGTGTCTGGCGGCTGTTTTACGACACGATCAAGGGAGGTGACTTCCGCGCCCGCGAATCCAATGTGTACCGGCTGGCAGAGCTCAGCATGAACATCATCGACCAGTGTGTGGCCCAGGGTGTACCGTTTGCACGCGAGTATGGCGGTTTGCTAGCGAACCGCTCCTTCGGCGGCGCGCTGGTCTCACGAACTTTCTACGCCCGGGGCCAGACCGGACAACAGCTCCTCCTAGGTGCCTACCAAGCCCTTCAGCGCCAGGTTGCTGCCGGGACTGTTCAGATGTTTCCGCGAACGGAGATGCTGGATCTGATCGTCGTGGACGGTAAAGCGCGCGGGATCGTCACTCGGGACCTGGAGACGGGCAAAATTGACGTCCATCTCGGTCATGCGGTGATCCTGGCCACGGGCGGGTACGCGAACGTGTTCTACCTGTCAACCAATGCGAAGAACTCGAATGCCACCGCCATTTGGCGATCTTACAAACGGGGGGCTCTGTTTGCCAATCCTTGCTTTACCCAGATCCATCCGACTTGCATCCCTGCCACTGGCGAGTACCAGTCGAAGCTTACGCTGATGAGCGAGTCACTCCGTAACGACGGGCGCATTTGGGTGCCCAAGAACAAGGGGGACAAGCGGCCGCCCAACGAAATCCCCGAAGAAGAACGAGATTATTACCTGGAGCGAATGTATCCCAGCTATGGGAACCTGGCACCGCGGGACATAGCTTCGCGGGCGGCCAAGCGAGTCTGCGACGAGGGTCGGGGCGTGGGGCCTACGGGCTACGGCGTGTACCTGGATTTCTCTGATGCCATCAAGCGGCTGGGACGCAAGGTCATCGAGGACCGCTACGGTAATCTGTTCGAGATGTACGAGCGCATCACCGGAGAAAACCCGTACGAGGTCCCAATGCGCATTTACCCAGCCAGCCACTACACCATGGGTGGTCTATGGGTGGACTATCACCTGATGAGCACTATTCCCGGTTTGTTCGTTATTGGGGAAGCTAACTTCTCCGATCACGGCGCCAACCGTCTGGGTGCCAGCGCCCTTATGCAAGGGCTGGCTGACGGCTACTTCATCGTTCCGTACACTGTGCCGCATTATCTGGCCACGACGAAACTGGATCCCGTTCCGGAAGACCACCCCGCTTGCCGGGAAGCTGTCGAAAATGTGCGGAGCATGATCAAGCGACTGCTGTCGATCAACGGCCGGCGCACTGTGGACAGCTTCCACCGCCAGCTCGGTCAGATTGTGTGGGAGTACTGTGGCATGTCCCGGAATGCTCAAGGTCTGAAGAAAGCTCTCGAACTTATACCTGCGCTGCGTGAGGAATTCTGGGAAAACGTGCGGGTGCCTGGCTCAGACGAGGAAGTGAACCAATCCTTGGAGAAAGCAGGTCGCGTAGCCGATTTTCTGGAGCTGGCCGAGTTGATGTGCCTGGACGCCCTCGCACGGGAAGAGTCCTGTGGAGCTCACTTCCGTGAAGAGTACCAGACGCCCGATGGGGAAGCTTTACGGGATGACGAGCGTTTCTGCCACGTGGCGGCCTGGGAATATCAGGGTCCGGACAGGCCTCCCGTGCGACACCAGGAGGAATTGGTTTTCGAATTCGTCACCCCCACGGTACGGAGTTACAAGTGATGCGGATCATCCTGCATATCTGGCGCCAGAAAAATCGCCATTCCCCGGGCAAGTTCGTACGGTACGAAGTCCCCGACGTCAACCCGCACATGTCGTTCCTGGAGATGCTCGATGTGCTGAACGAGCGGCTTATCGAGCAAGGCGAAGATCCCGTGGCTTTCGACAGCGACTGCCGGGAGGGGATCTGTGGGATGTGCGGGTTCATGATCAACGGCATTCCTCACGGTCCTTTACGCGAGACCACGGTGTGCCAGCTCCACATGAGGCACTTCAAGGACGGGGATGAGCTGTGGCTGGAGCCATGGCGAGCCAAGGCTTTCCCGGTGATCAAAGACTTGATGGTCGATCGCAGCGCCTTGGACCGGATTATTGCCGCCGGAGGCTACATCTCTGTGCGGACGGGGAGCGCGCCAGAAGCTAACTCCATTCTGATCCCCAAACAGATCGCCGACCGCGCCTTTGATGCGGCAGCATGCATTGGCTGCGGCGCTTGTGTGGCTGCTTGCCCGAACGCGTCGGCGATGTTGTTCACCGGCGCGAAGATCACTCATTTGGGGTTGCTTCCCCAAGGCCAACCGGAGCGTTACGAGCGGGCGATCCGGATGGTGGCCCAGATGCAAGCCGAGGGCTTTGGCGCTTGCAGCAACGCAGGCGAGTGCGAGGCCGCGTGTCCAAAAGGGATCAAGATTGAGAACATCGCCCGGATGTTCCGGGATTTTGCGGTCGCGAGCGCTACCCGCAGGCCACCTTCGCTGAAGGCTGAGGCAGCCGCGCTATAGCGGCTGCTCGCCTCACAAGGCGGTTGGACCCCAACGAAAAGAGGCGGCCAAGTTTTCGACTGGCCGCCTCCCTAAGGTAAAGCTGGCACAGCGAAGTTACTTCTTCTCCTCCTCCTTCTTCTTTTCCTCCTTCTTCTTCTCTTCCTTCTTCTTCTCGGTCTGCTGCGTGGTCTGAGTCTGCTGCGTGGTCTGGGTCTGCGGCAGAGCCATCATCATGCCAGGTGCCAGAAACGCAGCGAGAGTCAACACCGGAATCAACCGCTTCATCGGACGCACCTCCTAACGGATGTGTAGGCCTGTAGCCTACCATTTCCAGCCTCGCGCCTCAGAAGCTACCCGAGCCAGTCCCCAAATGGGCTACAAGTCTCTCCCAAATCGGGGGATAAGCCAGATTTGCCGGCGTCCAGACTTGGTCTGGTCTTCTCTTCGCGGCATACTGAGAAGCAGGAACCCACCACGATGCGCTTTTTGTTCGTGGGTCGCGGCATTGCAAGCTTCATGCGAAACGCGCTGTCCAAACGCTTGCTGCGAATCGTGCGTTCGGCCCTGGGTGAGGACGTGACCGAAAAAACGCTGGTCACGGT
>Ga0105160_1001057_pt1 | contig 11639 bp, 10 predicted proteins | sample GXS110809BmetaG_FD_89591 | JGI IMG/M metagenome (GOLD analysis project Ga0105160, IMG submission 89591) | Hot spring microbial communities from Gongxiaoshe hot spring, China to study Microbial Dark Matter (Phase II) - GXS 110809B | ecosystem: Environmental > Aquatic > Thermal springs > Hot... | reverse complement strand
GAACAACAACCCTTGCTTTTACCATATTATTTCCCACAGCGTTTCATCAGCGAAATCCATCAGCTTTACGCCTATACGCCCAAGCTCGTCGCGAATGAAGTCCGCCAAAGCGAAGTTTTTCTCAGTGCGGGCTTGCCGACGCAGTTGCACCAGTAGGTCTATCGCCCGCTGCCACGCCTGCCAACTCACGCTTTCTACAGGAAGTAGCCCTAAAATATCAAATAGCACTTCCCGCCAAGTTGCTTTGAGCAGTTCCAAATCCTCACGGGTAAGGTATGCCTCACCCCGACGCAGCTTTTGAATGGTATCTACTTCCTCAAAGAAGTGCGCCAGCGCAGCAGCCGTATTTAGATCATCATCCAAAGCTGCATAGACTTTTTCACGCCATGCCTGCACCGAAAAGGTAGAGTATCCATGCGGTACGACTTCCTGTAAGCGCCTATAGGCATTCATCAAGCGCAGATACGCCCGATAAGCCGCTCCCAGGGCCTCTTCAGAAAAATCCAACGTGCTACGATAATGCGCCTGTAGCATCAAAAAGCGCAGCGCCATCGGCGGATAACTGCGGGAAAGCTTGGGATGATTACCAGTAAAAATCTCCTCAATCGTGATGAAGTTGCCGAGGGACTTGCTCATTTTTTGCCCCTCAATCGTTACGAGGTTATTATGGATCCAGAAGCGAGCTTGATACTGGGCTTCCTTTCCATAGCAGGCGTGGGCTTGGGCGATTTCAGCTTCGTGATGAGGGAAAACTAAGTCCAGCCCGCCCCCGTGAATATCAAAAGGCACGCCCAAGTAATGAATGCTCATCGCTGAACATTCAATATGCCAGCCTGGATAGCCGCGTCCCCACGGAGAGTCCCACTGCATAAGATGGGTAGGTTCGGCGCGTTTCCATAGAGCAAAATCCCATGGATGCTTTTTCTCCGCTTGCCCTTCTAACTCCCGACTGCCAGCGAGCAGCTCCTCCACATTGCGCCCTGACAGAATCCCATAAGGATAATCCTGCCGATACTTTTCTACATCCAGATAAACGGAGCCATTGACTTCATAAGCGTAGCCCCGCTCTAAGATGCATCGTATCATGGCGATCTGCTGGGGTATGTGCCCAGTGGCTGTGGGCTCAATGGAAGGGCGCAAAACATTCAGCGCATCCATCGCTTTATGGTACAGCGCTGTATAACGCTGCGCAACCTCAATCGGCTCTACTTTTTCCAAGCGGGCTTTTTTGAGGATTTTGTCTTCGCCTTCATCGGCATCTCCTTCTAAGTGCCCTACATCCGTGATATTGCGCACATACCGCACGGTGTAGCCCAAGTGTCGCAGGTACCGATACAGCACATCAAAGGTTATCGCGGCCCGCGCATGCCCCAAATGCGGATCCCCATACACCGTAGGACCACACACATACATGCCGACATAGGGGGGATGGAGGGGAGTGAAAAGCTCTTTTCGGCGCGTGAGGGTATTGTAAAGGTGGAGCGGCACGCAGCAAATATATTTGCCTCTGTGCGAATCGGACGCGTACAGTGGTCGGGGAACCTTCCCCCGCTCTTTTTGGCACCAATGGAGGATGTCAGTGATGCAGCTTTTCGGCGACTGTGCCGCGAGATGGGCGCAGATGCCGTCGTGACAGAGTTTATCTCCAGCGAAGGGCTGATCCGTCAAATAGACAAAAGCTGGAACAAAGCCCGTATATGGGACGAGGAGCGCCCAGTGGGGATCCAAATCTTAGGGCACGATGTGGATAGCATGCGCGAAGCCGCCCACCTCATAGAACGCGTAGAGCCCGACTGGTTAGACATCAACTACGGCTGCCCCGTCAGCAAAGTCGTATGCAAAGGCGCTGGCGCCGGTATCCTTAGAGACATTGACCGCATGGAATATTTGACCAAAGCCATCGTAGATTATACCCGTTTGCCCGTCACAGTGAAGACCCGCTTAGGATGGGATGCTAATAGCATTCGTATCGTAGAAGTAGCCCATCGCCTTCAAGCGGTAGGTATTGCTGCCCTAGCGGTGCACGCACGCACTCGCGCAGATGGATACTCTGGCAGTGCCCGCTGGGAATGGATCGGCATCCTTACCTCCGACCCCGCTATCCACATCCCTATCATCGGCAATGGCGACATAGATTCCCCCCAGACCGCATGGCACTACTACCACACCTACAAGCCCCACGCGCTCATGATAGGACGGGCAGCTATCGGCTATCCGTGGATCTTTCGGGAAATAAAACACTTTTTCCAAACCGGCGAACTCTTACCGCCTCCTTCCTTAGAAGAGCGGATAGCCATGATAGAGAAGCATCTTACTTATGCCCTTCGCCTCTTGCCCGAGTCTCCCCAAAAAGTCGTTGTCGAGCTGCGCAAGCATTATACAGGCTACTTCAAGGGCTTGCCACACGCCAAAAAGCTACGGCTCTCCCTTATGGAAGCCCGCACACCCGATGAACTGCTTAGCGCCCTGCATCGCCTACCGGCTCTTGCACGGGAAGGCTTGACTTCGCCAGCGTAATACCAACGCTATGTATATGCTTTCGCTTTTGGGTAGCGGCGCTACCCTGTATAGCCTATGCTCCGCTGGTCCATAAGGTTGCGCAATAAAGAAATAGGGAAGTTTCTCCGGCTCCGCTAAGGGCTCGGGCAGCCGACTGCGGTAGTGCCCAGAAGGAGACTCGAACTCCTACGGCCTTTCGGCCACCGCCCCCTCAAAGCGGCGCGTCTACCAATTCCGCCATCTGGGCGTGACTCCGCTGGGACTCGAACCCAGGACCCCTTGCTTAAAAGGCAAGTGCTCTACCGGCTGAGCTACGGAGTCTCTCCTCTCCGAGCGGGACAAAGTTAGAAAAAAATCACGGTACAATAAGCAAGCGGCAACTGTGCCCCCTCGCATCCGTAGCGACATACAAGCCGCTCTGAACAAATGTCGCCTCTCCAACCGTGTATATACCCACCAAGCGCCCATCCATACTCCACACCCTAACTGGCAGAGATAGGCTGGAAGGAAAGGCTATCGGCTCCCCAACCCGCCCATGAATCGTAGAGGTCCCTGTCACCCTACGCCCACTAAATTCTAATGCCGACAAAGCCGGTTGAAGCTGTATGCGGAGCATCATACAACCCTCTATTTGTGAGGGGACCCATCCGCTTGGAGTCTCCACTCGCACCCGATCCACCCCACCACAGCTGGCATCCCAGCCTACCCCCAGCGGCTGATGGTCAGCTTGGATAAAACCTACTCCAATCTCCCCTTGTACAATCAAGGGCGTATCTATCTCAAACCACTGCCATCCCCCCACACTATCTATCTGAATGCGCTCAAACTTAAGGTAGAGCGGTTGAAGACCAGCTTGCATGTCCCAGACCCCAAGCTGAAATGGCTTCCCATACTGGGTAGGTACAGGGAAAAAGCGCACACCGACCCGCGCAAGTCGCTGCGCCGTATCTATGCGAAAAACCTGACAAAATCCTCGGTTAGGCTGACGCAGACCATACCCTGCTTCCATCTCCCCGTCATCATATCCCCACGTATGCCCGTCTAACACTACAACATCCTCTAACCGCAGAGACTCAGAACTCAAACTATCCCAGCTAAGCAGCCACTCTACACGATAGGTGTCTGGAACCCCAAACATGGGAAGCTTGATAGGGACAGGGTCGCCGCTGGGAGAAGGAAAGCGCCTCTGGTAAAAGATCCGCTGCTGATTCACAAAAACTTGAACCTCTACTTCTGTGTTGCCATCCCCGCTTAGAAAGGCATACACGCTATCGGGGTCATATCCTATTCCCCATGTACCATATACCTTGTCGTAAGTGCGGGGCAGTGCCTTCCATGCTGGGTAGCGTGGCAGGGAATCTGGACGGATCAGGGTATAGGCGATATGCCAGTTATCGTATGCGCCGTATGTACTGCCCCAGCTGGTCCATTTGAGGCGAAAGCAAGGATGAAGCCACTGGGCATCACTCAAAAAGAGGGTCACGGCGGTAAAAGTGGTTTCTGCCAGACCTGTGCCCTGCATCTGCCAGAGAGGGCGCCATTCCCCAGCGGCGTTTTGTCCCCACAAAGTAAGGGTATCGTCGGCTTCGGGCGGCTCCATCCGTCCACCCGCTTGATACGCAAACGAAATAAACACCGGTCCTATGCTGTCTAACCGAATACAACCACACACCGCACTATCCCCCCAATCGCTTAGGCGCGGGTTATCGGTCTGATACGGCAGCCCAAACTGATTAGCGCCGTTGAGTAAAAGAGTATAGGCATGAGGAGCGTTATAGGCGGAAGTTTTTCGTAGCTCTGCCCCATAAAACTGCCAAAAGCCTCGAGCGCGAGGCTCCCCCCAGGGCAAACTAAGCGCCACTTGCCCCCAAGCTATCCACAAAAGGCTCATTCTTCAATAGGAGAAGAGGGAGCTTGAGCATTCACTACAAGGTCTATCGGCATCCCAGCCGGCACAGAGTCTTTAGGCACGCGTTCCGGATATTGACGATAGACTTGCCCAGGAGGAATATTCGGCATGGGTTTATATCTGATTTGCCCCACCGCTAAGCCAACGGCATGGATTCGTTGCACGGCTTCTTCCAGAGGTAATCCGACTACGGATATAAAAGGCACCTTTACTTCACTCCAGCCTCGACTCACGACAAGGTCTATGGTACTGTATTTGGGAATCATGGTGCCAGGCTCTATGACTTGCCCTTTGTACTTAGCTGCAAGAACAATATCTGGCTCTCGTCCCGTTTGATACTCCACGGCGCCGATTCGGAAACCATAGGTTTCTCGCAACAAACGACTTGCCTCCTCGTATGGCATATCTTGCACGCGCGGGAAAGGCACCATTGGTGCTACTGCACTGGTGATGGTAAGATATATCTTGCGTCCTTTTTTGACGCGGGTGCCCGCAGGGGGATCTTGAAGGAGAATAATATGCGGCGGCTTATCCGGCACATACTGCGAGTCAAGCACCACGGGCAAAAAACCCGCCGCCTCCAACGATCTCTGCACCACAGGAAGGCGCCGCCCCACCAGAGACGGTAGCTTATACTCTTGCCCCTGACGAGTCACCCATGAAAGAAGCACCGACACAAAAAATAGATGACTCAGAATCCCCAGGGCTACCAGCATGCCTACAAATGCCAAGCCCTCTCTACTACGAACGTATGCCCACAGACGAATCCGCATGATAGGTCTCGTCGCCAACGAAGGTACAACTTCGTAGCGCCTCAACCCATGCATGCAGTTCATGAGCAGAGAGGTTAGGAAAAAATCGTCGCAGCGTTTGAGCACGTATGAGTTCTACTTCCTCCATTAGCTTATATCCTTTGGGGAGGATGCGCACCATGAGACGGCGACGGTCAGCCTCATCTCGCCGCAGCTCTACAAACCGCCAGTACGCTAAGTGCTTGATAAGGCGCCCAACTGCCGGCTGCGTGATAGGCAAATATGGATATAACCGCGACACCAGCATCCACTGCCCACGCCCTTCCTCTAAACGACTCAGCAAATACAGCGCCTCTACATGAGGAATGCCTAACTGATACTGGGCAGCCAACTCTTTCTCTTCACGCTGGAGCGTGGCATACACCCGCAGCAAAGAAAAGCCTAAATCACCCCACAGGAGAGATTCCTCTCGGCTCATACAGCAAAGCCTCCACTCAAATATCATGCCTATTTTCGCAACATCCTCTCTCAGAAGCGCTTAGTCATGTAGCTTTGTGGAAAGATGTCAATCTCGCCACACAGACGGTAGCACAATGAATAACAGGATGCTTTCCACCAAAAAAAGCCCTAAGAGCATCCAGAGCGAGGGCTCGTTGCGAGCACAGACCCACAGAAGCGGAAAGAGCAGCAGGGGCAAGCCCAGTACACCCGCTACGGTATAGGAAGCTTCGGCTTTGGCAGCAAGTAGGGCAGTGAGCGCCAGCGGCACCCCCAGCGAACTCCCCCCAACTGCTACGGTCGCCATCGGAGGCGCATAGCCCCAGAGTAGCGCAGTCCCCCCCACCAAATAAAGTCCCACTGTAAGCGTCAGGGCTACAGCATAGAGCCACAACCCCAACATGTGCCCTTCCGGTGAAAAAAGCTGATAAAGCCAGCGCCATTCCTCCGGACGACGATCTAAGATAGGACGCGGTATCGCATAGAAAAGCGCAAACGCATACACTATCCAGAAAAGCAACCGCAACCCTTCTTCGGAAAATCCGATGCGCCTGTACGAGAGACCCACGACAAGCACCAGCAGCGCTGTGAAAAGAGCAACAGTAGCGAGGCTTTGACCACGACGCAGTTCCATGCGCATCCACCAGTATGCACTTCGCACGGCTTCTTTCAGCAAAGCACGCACTAATGCTTCTAACGAAGGTAATCTTGGAGGGAAGAGGCTTCGGGCGACTCTTCTTTGGGCGACTGCTCGCAGCTGGGCAATACGAAACCAGGTGGCGGATTGATGCGCTTTTTCCGATCCAGACCCAGCCTCGCATCAGAATAAGCCGCTTTCATGTAAAGTGCCCAGATCGGCATCGCCATATAAGCCCCTTGACCATAGGCGGAGTAGAAATGTACATTACGGTCTGCTGTCCCCACCCATACCCCCGTTACATAGTCAGGGGTGTAGCCGACAAACCAGGCATCGGCATGCTGCTGGGTAGTTCCAGTCTTTCCCCCGATGTCTAAATCCGCCAAATCGTACCGCCAACGAAGCTGGGAAGCCGTTCCCCCAATCACCACCCATCGGAGCATTTCTACCATCAAATAAGCGGTCTGTTCGCTAAGGGCGCGGCGGCTGCTACCTACAAACTGCTCAATCACATTTCCACGCCGATCGCGTATTTCGCGGATAAAGATCGGTTCTCGCCAGATGCCCAAGGTGGGAAAAGTCCCGTAGGCACTGGTGAGTTCTAAGAGGGTCAAATCGCACACCCCGAGGGCTAAGGAAGGCACGGCTGGCATTTCCGACTGGATGCCCATGCGCCGGGCATAACTGATGACGACCTCTGGTCCAAGCGCTTTCATCAGGCGGGCGGTTACGATATTGAGGGAGAGCGCCAAAGCTTTGCGCAAGGACACCTTTCCACCAAAGGTTTGGTCGGCATTGCGGGGCATCCACCGCTCCCCATTCGCACTGGTATCTACCGTTATCTCTATGGGTATATTCAGTTCCTCGTAGCATGGCGAATAGCCATTATCCATCGCCGCTGTATAGACAAATGGCTTGAAAGTAGAGCCGACCTGCCGCTTGGATTGAATGACATGGTCGTACTTGAAGTAGTTATGATTGATGCCGCCTACCCAAGCTTTGATTTCGCCAGTATGAGGGTCTATGGTAACCACGCCGGCTTCTAAAAACCGTAAGTAATATGCCAGCGAGTCCAGGGGCGACAAGACTGTGTCTATATATCCCGGTGGTCGCCAAGAGAAGAGCCGCATAGGCACTGGCTGCCGAAATTGTTTCAGGATTTCTGCCTCAGAGGCACCGGCACTTTTCATGGCTTGATACCGTTCGCTGCGGCGCAAAGCGCGCCACAAAATGCTCGAGTCGCGCTTCCAGGGAAGCCCGAATGTGGCAAGCTCCTTATCAAAAAGCGGCTGAAACTGCTGTAAATGCTTCACGACAGCGGATTCGGCATGCTGTTGCAGACGACTATCTATGGTCGTGTAAATCTGTAAGCCATCGCGATACAAATCATATCCCCGTTGGCGCGCCCACCCCAAAAGCCATCGTCGGAGATATTCTCTGAAATAGGGAGCCAGCCCTTGGCTCTGACTCGCTGTATAAGGGGCTTGACCCACGCCTAAGGGGGCTTTTTTGGCTTCCGCTGCCTCCGCCGCTGAGATGAAACCCGCAGCATGCATTTGCTCAATAACGAGATTACGGCGAGCCAGCGCCCGTTCAGGATACTTGTAGGGGCTATAGTAAGAGGGACCTTTGAGTATGCCTATCAAAAGAGCTGCTTCCGGGAGCGAAAGTTGAGAGACATCCTTGTCAAAGTAATATCTACTGGCTGCTTGTATCCCGTATACCACGCCCCCAAAAGGCACAGTATTGAGATACATGGCGAGGATTTCTTCTTTGCTGTACCGATACTCCAGATAAACGGCGACGACCATTTCTTTGAGCTTGCGCCAGAGGGAGCGTTCTATGCCTACTTCGTCGTAGAGATTGCGAGCCAGCTGCTGAGTAATAGTACTACCGCCTCGCGGTTTTCCCCTAAGGGTAGAGATGATAGCGGCTACCACCCCATTAGGGTCTATGCCAGCGTGCTCGTAGAAGCGCTTATCTTCTACTGCGATTAGAGCTTTTTTGATGATGGGGGGGATTTGCGAAGCGCCCACCCTTACCCTATCGCTGCTATGGTAAAATGTGCCCAGAACCTGCCCATCGGCTGAATATACCACGCTGGCTAAATCTTGCGAAGGATTTTCCAGCCGCTCAAATGACGGCATTTCCATAAGCACATACAGAAAGAGGAGCAGCGGTATGCCCCAGAAGAGTGTGGCTAAAATAATAAATATCAAGAGCCGCTCCCGTTTATACTCTGGATTTAGCCAGCGCATGCTCGCTTTATGAGCGCACTCGTGGAATACCCTTCTAAGAAAGGGAGGATGACGACTTCACCGCCGCGGCTGCGCACAAAATCAGCTCCCACCACTTTATCGGGCGTATAGTCCCCTCCTTTGACAAGCACATCCGGGGCTATCTTCTCAATCAAGCGCAAAGGCGTATCTTCCTCAAAGATTACCACGGCTTCCACAAACTCAAGCGCCGCTAAGATGCGAGCGCGGGCTTCTTGCGATTGCAGCGGGCGATTAGGACCTTTGAGACGGCGTACAGAATCATCACTATTCACACCAACCACCAGTACATCTCCCAGCCGCGCCGCCGCCTCTAAATAGCTCACATGCCCTAAATGCAGCAAGTCAAAACAGCCATTGGTGAAAACTATCTTCTGCTCCAAAAATCGCCAGTAAGCCACCCACCGATCCAAATCTGCCCAAGAAAGGATTTTCTGTCGGGTCTCGTACATCGCAATACCTTTGTAAAGGATGGAGCGCTGGACAAAGGTAATGGTTTTGCTGGGAGTAGGCGTACTTCTTGCGCAGGAAGAGTCTATTGGGCGACTGGTCGTATATGATGACCTTATTGACCGCTTTTTCCAAATCAAGTCCTGGCATACAGCCCCCACTCATACGACTCGCCCCGATACGGTGGCGTACCTGCGGGCAGAGGGCGAGATACCCCCGCTTACTCGCTTCCCCAACCTACAAGCCCTCTACCTGTCCGATATAGAAGACTTAGACCTGACAGCGCTCGTAGCCCGCCTTCAACGCGAATGCCCTAAGCTCCGCATCTTGGCATTAGAAGACTGCGATATTGAAGACCCCTCTCCCTTAGCTGAGCTTAAGCTGCAAGGCCTTCTTCTGGATGAGAACCCCATATCTAACTTTCAAGCCTTAAGGCGCTTTCGCGGGCTAAAGTTTCTCAGTCTGGCTCGTACTCCTCTCACTGACCTCACCTGGATCACCTCCCTGACTACCTTGCAAGGGCTGGACATAAGCGAAACAGGCATATCCGACCTTAGCCCCCTCACCCACCTCTCCCAAATGCGGATAATATCCCTGTATAGATGTACAGCGATTTCGGATTTCAGTGCCCTCCTCTCGCTAAATGCCCTGGAGTTTATCAACATCTCCCATACCAATCCTCTGGCTGCGCAGCCCCTTCTCAAGTCCATCTATCGCTTTCCTCAGCTAAAAGTGCTGCAAGCCCAAGCCGCCGTGTCCGATGCCAGTGCGCTCAACGCCCTGAACAGCTTATCTCAAGTAGAAGAACTTACCCTGGGACAAAATCCTGCTATCAGTAACCTGGACTTTGTGCGAAATCTTCGGCGTTTGCTTTACTTGGATGTGCATCGGTGCAACGTAAAGGACTTATCGCCCTTAGCAGGGCTGCCCTTTTTGGTGAAGCTTTCGGTGGGGAAAAACCAAATCACCTCCATTGCGCCACTGGTGCAGTGTCCGCGCTTGCGCGAGTTGTACTGTTATGAAAATCCTATCACTGACTGGGAAAAGCTTATAGAGATGCCTGCGCTAACCTATGTTATGCTGAGCAAAAAAGACTTGCCTCCTGAGCGGTTGGCTGCCCTTCGTGCACAGCTTCGCAAAAAAGGCGTGCAAGTAGATGCTCCCTGAGGAGGAGCTGGAGCTGTATGAACATTATGCGATTACGGTGGATGCGGGGCAGACCCCCACTCGGCTGGATAAGTATCTGTCTCAGCGGTTGACACATCTCAGTCGCACACGAATACAGTTGGCGATAGAGACAGGGCTTGTAACGGTGGATGGGATGCCCGCTCGCCCCAGCGCAAAGGTGCGCCCTGGTCAATACATTCAAGTACGGCTGCCCTATCCACCGCCACTGGACCTTACACCAGAGCCTATTCCATTAGAGATAGTGTATGAAGACCCTTATCTGCTCGTGGTGAATAAACCCGCTGGCATGAGTTGCCACCCTGGGGCAGGGGTCTATTCCGGGACTTTACTCAATGCCCTCTTGTATCACATGCAAGGCAAGGCGCTTCCCGCCTCAGAACAAAATATTGCTCGCCCGGGCTTAGTACATCGAATAGACAAGGACACCACGGGTCTGCTCGTTATAGCGAAGGAAGAGCGCACTTACTACGGACTGGCGCAGCAGTTTTTTGCGCATACGGCGCAGCGGCGCTACTGGGCACTTATATGGGGTAGCCCCAAAGCCGACGCCGGCACTATCACCGCCCATATCGCCCGTGACCCTCACCAAAGAAAAAAATACCGCGCCTTCCCAGACGGCTCCCAAGGCAAACACGCCATCACGCACTGGCGCGTAATAGAGCGCTTCAGCTTAGCTACATGGATAGAGTGCCAGTTAGAGACGGGGCGTACCCATCAAATACGCGTGCATCTGGCATCCATAGGGCATCCCCTCGTCGGCGACAAAACTTATGGCGGAGATCGCCCGCGTATTGCTTTGCTTAGCTCTCGCATCGCCCAAGTCGCCCATCGGCTCTTAGAGAAAATGCCTCGCCAGGCTCTGCATGCGTATCTTCTGGGCTTTCAGCATCCTATCACAGGGCAAGAGCTCCTATTTTCTGCACCTATGCCCGCCGACATGGCAGAAGCGATAGAGTTCCTGCGGCAGCTAAGCAAATAGCCACGCCAAAGGACAAAATGCCTCTCCATATTCTACCTTCGTAGGGTGCAGCGAGTAGTAGCCGAAGGGGCCCGGGTATATCTGACCCTGCGGCGCTTAGCTCAACAGATCATAGAACTGGAAGTCCCCTATGCCATCATCGGCATAGAGCCGCGTGGCACTGCCGTAGCTTCTTTTCTACACCACCAAGTGCAAAATCTCCTTTCTGAAAAAGTGCTCTACGGTACTCTGGATGTTACGCTTTGGCGCGATGACTTGCATCAGTCGCAGAAGCTTCGCATTCCTCGCCCCGCGCACCTGCCTTTCTCCATAGAAGGCAAAAAGGTTTGGCTGGTGGATGATGTGCTCTACACAGGACGAACGGTACGGGCTGCTTTGGATGCCCTCCGAGAAGTAGGACGCCCTGCTGCTATCCGACTCGCTGTCTTAGTGGAGCGGCGCGGCTTACGAG
>Ga0105160_1001055_pt1 | contig 11641 bp, 10 predicted proteins | sample GXS110809BmetaG_FD_89591 | JGI IMG/M metagenome (GOLD analysis project Ga0105160, IMG submission 89591) | Hot spring microbial communities from Gongxiaoshe hot spring, China to study Microbial Dark Matter (Phase II) - GXS 110809B | ecosystem: Environmental > Aquatic > Thermal springs > Hot... | reverse complement strand
TTTCCCGCTCTCTTTCGACGACGAAGTTAAGCGTCGGCGTCTGGCACGACCCCCAGCTGATCAGCCTAACCAGGGCCTTCTTCCTGGTCGACTCCGTCAGAAGCCTCGTGAACGCCGCTCCAGTTATAAGGTCGAAGACCTGCCTAAACCTTGCTTTATCAACCCACCGCCAGTTGAGACCTTTCTCAAGGTTTCTCAAGCTAGCGAACAATTCACGCCTCTCGAGAGAGTTAAACCGCATCCTGAGGCATCCGGCGTCCTCGCCGTGCAGCCTACGATAGACCTTGAGTATTTCAAGCCCTATCAACTCCCCCTCCGAGTCGTTGTCGGTAGCCACCACGAGAACACCGCCCTCCTTGAAAAGCCCGACCAGGTAATCGAACGTCCTGTCGTCCGAAACCCTGTCCAACACATGTCTAAGGTTCATTATCTCCAGAGGATGCTTTGACCCCCATTCGTATCCCTCAGGCAAGTCGGCCTCCATCAAATGACCTCTGACTGAGGCGACGGCCGCGTTCAACCGAGCCGCTGCGACAACGCTCCTGATGGCCTTAGCGACGCTGGCTTTCTCAGCCACTATTATGTACTTTTCAGCGTTCATCTTCCCCAACCATTCCGAGAAGACGCTTCAAAGCCGTGTCCCTCCTGTACTCGCCTACTGTCTGGACGGCCACTATCTTCTTCCCCGTCGGAAGCTCAGCCACGTGAACCACTCCCCGGCTGTTCAAAAGCTTCTCAGCCTTCTTGACAACGTTGTTAGACAGAGCTGGAGCCGAGATGTACTTGTTAGCGGCGACGCACGTGATTATAGCCTGCCGCTCGTCGCCCATCTTGACGAACGAAACCTCCAAGCTGTCAACCTCCAACGCCCTCGCAGGCTGCAACTCCCTCGACGCGCTCATGTCCTGGAGCTGGAAGGAGTCTTCCGTCTTGACGGCGTTGCCCTGAATGGAGGAACCCACAAACAACCATCCTGGAGGCTGCCGCACCTTGACGAGATACTCCTCCCCCGAGGCTGTTGAAACCGTCAAAGTGTATGCTACACCCTCCTTGACAGCCTTCGCAGCTATGTTCGACACGTAGCCGATCAACTGCTTATAACCGGCCCCCGCCATCCAGCCCCAGAACATAAAACCCACGTATTTAGAGCATCCCCCTCCGAACACCCTTCAGCATACACAAATAAGACGCAGGAACCATGCAGGAGGAAACCGGCCGCCTGCGGCTGAACAATACATGTTTAAAGAAGCTCCACAACCAGAGCTCAAGGGCTGGCTGTCGAGCTCAGCATTCCTCGAGGTCCTTTAGGTGGACGAGGAGTTCCGGTACGCGGAACCATGAATTGAAGACTGGGCCAGGAAGGCGGCGAACCCGGGCGGCATATAGACAACCGCATTTGGTCGGCGGGGTTTTGATCCGCCTAGACACTTTAGACGCCGTGGCATCTGTTTACGGTGAACGGCTTAAAACCACGGCTAGGCGTGGTTTTCCCTAAAGATAAATAAAGGCTAGCGGTTGTTAGTTTCTGCGCCCCGGTAGCGCAGGCTGGGAGCGCGTCCGGCTGAAGACCGGAGTGTCGGCGGTTCAAGTCCGCCCCGGGGCATCTATGAGCGGGCTTCACGCCAAGGCCTGCGCCTATCCCGCTGGCTGCAGGGCCGGTCCCTGCCTTCAAGACACGTCTGTCCTTCAGTTGATTATGCCTCGCGTTTTAGCTGGCGTTTCTGCTCACTCGCCCTTGAACTCGGGCTTTCTCTTGGAGAAGAAAGCCGATATGCCCTCCATGAAGTCTTTGGTGAAGATGAGGTCTGCGAAAAGTTTTCTCTCGACGGCCAGCCCCCTGCTGAGAGGGGTTTCTCGGGCTAAGAGGACGGCTTGCTTGACGGCAGCTACGGCCAACGGCGGCTGCGAGGCCAGCCTTTCAGCCAGCTTCCTAAGCTCTTCGTCGAAGCTCTCAGCCGGGTAGACCCGGTTGACCAACCCTATCCGGTGGGCTTCCTCGGCAGGTATTCTGTCGCCCAGCAGCTCCAGCTCAAGAGCCTTAGCCACACCTACTAGGCGAGGAAGCCTCTGCGTGCCTCCCGCACCTGGAATGAGCCCGAGGTTAATCTCAGGCTGCCCCAGCTCGGATCGCGTCGTGGCTACACGAATGTCGCAGGCCTGAGCCAGTTCAAGCCCGCCACCCAGGGCGTAGCCGTCAATCGCCGCAACGACAGGCTTGGGCATCGCCTCGATGATGTTCATCACTTCCTGGAACTCGCGTAAAAACTCTTCGGCGTCGGCCTTCGTTTTGACGGCCGTGAAAGCAGAGACATCGGCGCCGGCTGAGAACGCCCTGTCGCCGGCCCCTCTGACGACGACAACGCGGACCTCGCCGTCCTTCCAAGCCTTGAGCAAGGCGTCTGTGAGCTCTCTTATCATGGTGGGAGTGATGGTGTTGAGGCGGTGAGGTCTGTTGAGTATTATCCAAGCAACCGGCGGTCTGCGGTCGTACAGCACTTCGGTGTACGCTGTCGTCTCTCCCGTGGAGTAGGTGTGGAAGCCGGCGCCGGTCTTCTTGCCCAGCCTTCCGTTGCTCACATGCTGCAGAAGCAGCTTGTCGGGCTCGTAGAAGCTTCCGTGAACACGGGCCAGCTCCTTCAAGGCTTCGACGACTTTGTCGAGCCCCAGCTCGTCGCCATACTCGAGAGCCCCCTTGGGCCAGCCAAGCCCCAGCTTGACCGCCGTCTCAACATCCTCCAGCGAAGCGACGCCGTTGCTCACAAGCCACGAGGCTGCGTTGATGCTTGGAGCGAGCACCCGGACTAGGTCAACCCGCTCACCGGCCTCTCTCGGAATGTTCGGCCTCTCGTACAGCCCACCTCCATACTCGTAAAAACCCTTGCCAGACTTCTGCCCGAGGCTGCCTTTCTCGTAGAGTTGCTTTATTAGCGGGCATGGCTGGGGCGGGTTGGGAGTCCTCTCGAGGATGGATGCTCCAGCTAGGTAAGCAACGTCGAGGCCGACGTAGTCGGTCAGCTCGAAAACTCCCATGGGCAGGCCGGCCCTGTACTTGACGGCCGAGTCTATCTCGACCACCGAAGCCTCGCCTCTCGCAACCATCCAGCAAGCGTTCTCTATCAAGGGGATGAGTATCCTGTTGACGATGAAGCCTGGAACGTCTTTCCTGCATACGACAACCGTCTTCCCCATCCTCCTACCAACCTCGATAGCCTTCGAAAGCGTCTCGTCGCTTGTCCTGTCGCCCTTTATCACTTCGAGGAGCGGCATAAGAGGCGGCGGGTTGAAGAAATGCATCCCCACAACCCTCTCCGGACGGGATGCGGCTGAAGCTATCTCCGTTATGGGCAGAGTGCTGGTGTTTGTGGCCAGAACAGCCGTCGAAGGCGCAGCCTTGCCGAGACGGCTGAATATTTCCCGCTTTAGGCTGAGCTTCTCCGGCACAGCCTCTATGACCAGGTCAGCGTCTGCGGCCGCCCGCTCCAGCTCCAGCGATGTCTTGATGCGGCTGAGAGCTTGCTCGGCTTGCTCACGGCTGAGCCTTTTCTTCTCGACGAACTTCTCCAAGCTCCATTTAATCTTCTCAACGCCTTTACGGAGAAGCTCCTCGGAGACGTCGACCATCGTGACCTCATAACCGGCCAGCGCGGCCACTTCGGCGACGCCGTGGCCCATCACACCGGCTCCGACGACAACTATCTTCAAGCCTGTTCAGCAAGAACGCGGCATTACTCGTATTTAAAAACAAGAGGAGCTAGCCGGCCTAGGCCTACAGCTAAGCCTTCACCAGCCTTTTTTCCACGGCCTCGGCTATCTCGTCGCCGGTAGGAAACCGTCTCTCCTGATGGCGGGAGAAGACTCTCTCGTCGTCGACGTAGACCTCGAACGTTCCTCGTCCGAGGTGTCGAGCGTGACTGAGAAGTTTTTGTTCAGCCGTTGCCCGTAGCGGCTGAGGAGGTTTTTGGCCAGCTCGATTGCCTGCGGTAGGTGGCCGCACGGTACGCAGTAAACGATTCTTACATTCATGTTTCTTGGGGCGGTGGAGTGGGATTTAACCATTACATAGCCACGCCCAGGCATGGATACAGTAATCAATAGCCGTTAGGGCTTTCTACGCATGGATTACAGATGGTTTGTTGCGGTCTTGCTGGCTCTTGTTGTCTGGGGTGCTTGGGGTGTAGTTACTAGGGTTGCTTCCTCGTCGCTGGGCTGGAGGGATACGACTGCGATAGCGGCCGTGGGCCACATGTCAATCGCCATCGCATACATCATCCTATCTCGTGCGGCCGTCCTGCCTCAAGGCTCGGCCTGGTACATGGCGTTGCTCGCCGGGGCGCTTGGGTTCCTCGGGGCGCTGCTGTTCTACGTAGCACTAGACCTTAACCCTTCGTCGATAGTCGTCGTCGCAACCTCGATGTACCCTGTTGTGACGATCCTGCTGTCGATGCTTTTTTTAGGGGAGTCGATATCCCTCAGGCAGGCTGTCGGGGTCGGTCTGGCCATAGCTGCTTTAGTCCTGATCTCCAGCAGATAACACGAGCTCAACCCTGTTTCCGTCAAAGTCTTCAACCGTCGCCCCCTCAAACCCCGGCATCCCGCTCACGAGTCCTTCGGCGACGGAGCACCCCTCGCCGGCCAGTCGGTCGACTAGCCTTGACAGAGTCTCCTTCTTCACAACGTTGATGGCGAAGCTGCGTAGGCTGGCGTGCTCGTCCGACGGAGGCGGTGCGTCTACGCCCGCCCAAGTGTTGACGCCGATGTGGTGATGGTACCCGCCTGAGGACATGAACAAAGCCGACCCCATTCTGAACACGACGTCGAAGCCTAAGAGCCCGTGGTAGAAGCTTTCAGCCTTCTCAAGCCTCGACACATGCAGGTGGATGTGGCCCAGCCTAGTACCCTCCCCGAGCCTCCAAGACTCGTCTAGAGCTCTTCCCGTCCCCTCGCCACGCAGCTCGGCCAGCAGAGAGTCTAGGTTCAGCGGAAGCGTCGCCATTCGGATTCGCCCGTCAGCCGTTTTAGGCCATGCCTCCATAGGCCTGTCGTGGTAAACCTCTATCCCGTGTCCGTCCGGGTCTTGAAGATAGACCGCCTCGCTCACCAAGTGGTCTGAAGCTCCGTCCAGCTCCCAGAACTCGCCGAGCCTCACGAACATGCGGGCCAGATCCTTCCTCGAAGGCAGCAGTAATGCTAAGTGGTATAGCCCTCTTCTGTCCGGCGGCTTTGGCGCGACCCCTTTCCTCTCTACAAGCATGACCAAAACGTTTTTGGGTGGAGTGCCCAGCACCACGCCGCCATCCCATTCATACAGACTGGAAAGCCCCATCACTCTTTTGTAGAACCTGCTGGACATCTGTAGGGATGAGACAGTCAGCGACACCCACTGGATGGTTGTCCGGGGGTCTAGGGGCGGGGTTGTCAAGTATTCCCTGTCTGTCCATAACCGCCGTAGTATTTATCCTGTGTTCTTGGACGGAGTACGGAGTGTTCTAGTTTCTGGGTTTAATTTGCGGCGTGGATGTTTTCCTGCGTGGTGAAAGGGTTGGACAAGCAGTACGTGGTTTTGCTGGCGCTATCGGTTGCTCTTGTTGCTCTGGCAGCGTCGTTCGCAGCAGTCGTTTTGGCTGACGGGGGCTCCGTCAGCTTACAGCAGCAGGAGGCTACTATTGAGGATGTCCTGACCGTCGTGGGAAGCGCTGAAACTAGCATAACCCCTGACCAGATAACTATATTGTTCACGGTCGAGGAGAGGGCTGCCACGCCGTCCGAGGCTCTCGCCCGTGTCTCCACAGCATCCCAGAGCGTTGTGTCGACGCTTCTCCGTCGAGGCCTCACTCCTGAAGAGGTGAAGACAACCAGTCTCAACGTCTATCCGCAGTACGTCTACAAGGAGGGAGAGCCGCCGACCATAGTGGGATACGTGGCCTCATACACAGTCGAGGTTAGGACTAAAAAGATAGCTGAGGCGGGGGCTTTGATCGAGGCGGCGGTCAACGCGGGAGCCGACTACGTCAGCGGGGTTTACTTCAGCCTCTCCACAGAGAAGTACAGGGAGACGTACAGACAGCTGTTGGGGGCTGCGGTTGCTGATGCTCAGTTGAAGGCTGAGGCGCTTCTTTCTCCACTGGGGCTCAAGACAACCCGCGTAAAGTCCGTATCCATAACGGAATACATGCCTGTTCCGTTCGCCAGGGCGGCTGACTCTGCCGGTTCTCCGGAAGGGCCTCCGATAATGCCTGGCACGACTAGGGTAAGCGTCTCGGTCAGCATTGTCTACGTGATAGGGCCCCGCTAAACCATCACCATCTTTTTTTCTTGGATTTCCACCTTCAAAGCCGATGCGGAGGCTTCTTTACCTTGTTCAGGGAGCTGCGGCCGGGTTCTTCTTCGGGACGGCTGCTGTCTTCGTCCGCTACCTCTCTTCCCTAGACGCGTTCACCATAGCTTTCGGAAGGGTTTTGATAGCAGGCCTGGTGATGGTCCTCCTAGGGCTCCTAGTTTACCGGTCCAAGTATGTTGAAGACGTGTCGAGGAATTGGAGAAAGTATCCTCTGCTTGGATTTTTTCTGGGGCTGCACTTCATCTTCTTCACGCTTGGTGTCCAGAACACCTCAGTCGTCAACGCCACAACCCTCGTCAACACAACCCCCGCCATGGCCATGGTCTTAGGCTGGGCTTTCAAACAGGTAAAGCCGTCCGGCTTGAACACAGCAGGGTTGTTGATGACTTTTCTAGGCTCTGCCTCGATGACCTTCGGCGAGCTCTCCTACAACCCCCAACAGATCTACGGAGACGTCTTCGCCCTGGCAGGAGCTCTGGCGTGGGCTGTCTACCTTGTCGTGGGCAAGAGCGTCAGGGAGGGGGGAAACGTTCTGTCTGCAGCGGGCCCCATCTACCTGTCTGCGGCCGTGGCGACTGGGCTTGCGGCCATGCTTGTTGGCGGGCTCAAGCAGCCTAGGGGTGATGAAGTGCTTCCCCTGCTGGGGCTGGCGTTCTTTCCCACGGTTCTCGGCCATTCACTCCAATTCTCTTCTCTCAAAAAACTATTCCCTTACGAGGCTTCTGCGCTTGCCTTGCTGGAGCCCATCGTCGCCACCCTCCTAGCCGCCGCAGTCCTGAACGAAGTCGTCGATCCAGCCTTCTACCTGAGCGCAGCGATAATCATCACAGGTATCTACATGGTTGTAAGATAGTCTAGCAAGGCTTTCGAGACGGCGGCGTCCTGCACGGCTAGGCCGACGCTCTTGAAAATGGTTATCTCTCGGTCGTCCTCCCTACCAGCCCTCAGCCCCGCCACCACCTCACCGATCTCGGCGTGAATCTTCGCACTCGTCATCAGGCCTAGCCGTATCGGCTCGAGTATGTCTCCAGCCTCCTCCATCACAGCTTCACGCGAGTCGACGACCAGCTTGGACTTCGCGGTAAGCTTCGGGTCTATCTCAACCATCTCGGGCGTGTATCCTCCTATCGCAGAAATATGAACTCCTTCCCTAACCCACTCATCAAGCACGACAGGAGTCCTCGACGTCGTGACCGTGATGACTACGTCCGAGGTCTTGACCAGTTCTTCAGCTGAACGAGCCGGCTTGACCGTGAAGCCCTCGCTCCTCATCGAGTCCACGAAGCTTTTCATCCTGCCGCCATCGATGTCGAAGGCTGTGAACTCGACGCCGGGGTAAACACCGCCAACCACCCGGACCTGCCAGCCGGCTTGGTAGCCGCAGCCAACAACCCCCACCTTCGAAAAACCTCTACGAGCCAAGTGTTTGATAGAGACCGCGGAGGCCGCTGCTGTCCTGAGGCCTGTAAGCGCCCTGGCTTCAGCCACCAGCTTGGCGACTCCCGTCTCTGCATCTAGAACGACCACCAAGGCGTTGATCGTCGGCAGCCCTCGAGCCGTGTTCTTAGGATATGCTGTCACGAGCTTGAGGCTGAAGATGTTCATCGCAGGCAAGTAGCACGGCATCAAAAGTATGTCTCCCTCTCTATCCCTGGCCTGGATCCGTGTACGCACAGGCATCACGACTTGTCTGAGGCTGTAGAGCTTGTAGGCTTGCTCGACAACCTCGACAACCTTCTTGGGTTCCAATAGCTTGGCAACATCCTCGTCCGACAGATACTTCACAGCATTCTCCACCGATTATTTTATGTTTAAGTCTTTCTCATCAACGTCTTGGGATAAAACGCATATTAACAGAAACAAATCCATCCCCGTGGTGGGGGAATTGATAACCGTCCTCATAGTCTTGCCGCTGTTGGTCTTCTCGGTTTTGGCTCCTTACCCTATCCAGGCAGGTCTAGAACAGGTTGACGTAATCATAGAGAACAGCCGCAGCCTAGCTGCCTACTCAGCGTTCATCGACGCCGAGGTGGGCGGTATAGCCACGGCTAGGCTGCCTGCCAGGTTGTTGAGGATGCTCGAGCAGGAGGGGGTGGCGGTCTACAGGCCGCGCCTGCTGAAGCCGATGCTGGACGTTAGCATGGCCGAAATAGGTGTAAACCTTCTCGGCAACTTATCCGGCCTCAACGCTCCATCCGTCGACGGCACCGGGGTCTTGATAGCCTTCGTCGACACGGGGGTCGACTACAAACATCCAGCCTTCAGGTCGAAGAACGGCGACAACCGCATCCAGTACATCTGGGACCAGACCGTTGAGGGTAGGAAGCCGGAGGGGTTTGGCTACGGCCATGAATGCCTTCCTAGAGAGATAGCGGAGGGAGCATGTCCGCAGAGGGATAATTCGGGGCATGGCACGGTGATAGCCTCCATCGCTGCTGGAGAGTCTTTCGGCGAGCCGGGCCGCCGGGGTGTTGCGCCTGGAGCAGAGCTTATCGTGGTCAAGAGCGGTGGGCCCGCATGCCAAGACGGTAGATGGTTCTTCACAGAGAAAGGGTTGATCGACGGCGTTGCGTATGCTGTTGAGAAGGCTCGTCTACTCGGCAGACGGTTGGTGGTTGTGCTGAGCGTGGGCACGGACATAGGAGGGCATGACGGCAACTCTCCTCTGGAGAAGGCGTTGGACCGGTGGGCTGAGGAGGGGGTTGTGTTCGCAGTAGCTGCGGGAAACTCCGCCAACGACAGCAGGCATGCGACTGGAGTGCTGACCCCCGGCCGAAACACCACGCTTTCATGGGTGGTTCCTCCGGAAACAACGGAGGCTAGCGTGTCGCTCGTCATCGGCCCAGATGACAGAGTAGAGCTTCAAACAACTTCTCCCAGAGGTGGTTCAGTAATCTTGAGGGCTAACCAGACCGTCTCCACCGCCGACTTCACCGTCGAGACAACTGTCTGGCGGAGAAACGCCTTAACTGAACTGCTGCTGGAGTTCAACTTCAGCTCACGACTGACGGGAACCTGGCGGCTTACTGTATCACCCACAACGGTAAGGTCGGGAGTCTGGCATGCTTGGGTCGAGACAAACACCTGCAGCAACCAGTCGGAATACTTCATGCCTTCGCCCGAGTACTCGCTCAGCCAGGAAACGACTGTCACAATACCTGGGACCGCTAAGAACGTGCTCACAGTAGGAGCCTACACAACCCGTGTAAGGTGGCAAGCATCTGGTACAACTTGGAGCATAGACGGAACAGTCGGCGGGCTGGAGTACTACAGCGGCAGGGGCCCTACGGCGGATGGCAGGGTCAAGCCCGACATAACGGCACCCGGTGGAGTGGTTCTCGCAGCAGGGTCGGCCGATGCTCGTCGTCAGCTGTACAGCCCGGGCGGGTTGGTGGCCGTCAGCAGGGGAACCAGCATGGCGACGCCTCACGCAGCTGGAGTGGCAGCGCTGATACTTCAGCTGGCCCCCAACCTAGCTCCAAAGCAGGTGATAGAGGTGATGAAGGACAACGCCCGGGTTGACGACCATACAGGGCCTGTTCCAGCCACCGGCTCCAACTCGTGGGGATGGGGGAAGCTTACAGCCAACATAGCCTACGTGCTTCAGGTAGCGGTTTCTGGAGCTGTCAACGAATCCAAGCCTGTCCTCGTCATCGACGGAGCAGGCTCGTACGGCCTACAGTCGGCTACCGTAGACATAGTCCTCGTCAGAAACATGCCCACGCAGCTCTCGCTCAAAACTCGTCAGACCGAGGACAGCAGGTACACCGCACTACCTCAGCAGGTATTTACAGCTGGAGAGACGACAAGAGCCTTGTTCACCATACGTGCAGAGCATAGGCTGAGGATTCTCAGCCCGCAGGGCAGTCTGGTCAGGGATGTTTGGGGTTTGGAGAACAGCGTGTTCAGGCTGAGCGAGTTGCTGCGTGATGTTCCGCTCGAGGGGGCGGTCGCTGGGTATGTTGTTGACGGGGTTGAGGCTAGGGGTGATGTGCTGCAGCTTACACGGCCGATGACGGTGGTCTTGATAACGTCCGGCACCAGGCAGGACGGCAACCCCTTGATTCCGGCGACAGGGCTAGTGTTCACCTCCATCCTAGCGGCCGCCTCGATAATACTGCTCAGGAGGATACGGAGGAAGAGAAACTTCATGAAACAGGCCGCTGCAGCTGCTCCATAACACGGAGAGCAACGCCTTCCGAAACCCTGCACCTGCCCATCTCGCCAACCTCCTCCACAACGAACAAGGGATGATACCTGTCGGCAGGTATCTTCGACGGCCGTGGGAACCCGGCGAACGCGAGGTCGAGGATCACGTAGCATCCAGCAACTCTCAACCCACATCGTTCAAGAAGACCGACCGCAGCGTTGAGGGTCCTGGACGACCTCCTTATGTCGTCTATGAGCAAAACGTCTCTAAACCCGGAGACAGCCGACTCGTCTAAGTGGAGAACCACGTCCCTGCCCTCCGTCACCGACCTCTCGACGACGGACACAGGGCTCTCGAAGACAACCTTGCCCGCCTTGTAAATCGAGAAGTAAGGCTTGTTCAACTCGTAGGAGACAGCCACGCCGTACTTGGCTCCCGACGTCTCGACTGAGGCGACGGCGTCGAAGACGTAGCCCTTGTTAGCCACATCTAACGAGATACATCTGGCCAAGGCTCTGTACACCTCGGGGTCGTGGACGATGTTAAGCCAAGATATGCGGAGTATTCTTTCTTCGCCTCTCCTGAAAACTTTAACCGAAGAACCGGTTCGGAGGCCTTCGAGGAGCGTGGAGAGTGTTTTCAGAAGCCTGTCAGCATCCATAGAAGCCATGGAGGCTGGTTTCTTATTAGTTTGCCGTGGACAGGGAAACCTTGCTGGCGGGAAGCCTTGACACCAGAGCAGCTGAAACGAGTGGTAAGAAAGCGACGACCGTGAAGACCGGGGCGTAGCCGTAGACGTCCATCGCGAGCCCTATCATCGGAACCACCACGTTGACCATTCCGAACGTGAACCCGTATATAAGGGCCGAAGCAAATCCGAGATTGTTGGGAAGCATGTCGTGGGAGATTGCTACGAGAAGCGGGTGGGCGGCTAGGGCGACGAGGCCGAAGAGCGAGACGGGCACGAGGACGTACTGAGGCTGGGTTATGGCTGTCAGGTAGGCGAACATCGTTGACGACAGGAGGAGCATCATAACCACTCTCCTCTTACCCATTCGGGAGGCCATTACCCCGGCACTAACCATCCCGACAGCACCAGCCAAAAGCATCAACGTAAGGCCTCCGCCGGCTTGAGCAAGAGCATAGCCCTGAGA
>Ga0105160_1001053_pt1 | contig 11645 bp, 15 predicted proteins | sample GXS110809BmetaG_FD_89591 | JGI IMG/M metagenome (GOLD analysis project Ga0105160, IMG submission 89591) | Hot spring microbial communities from Gongxiaoshe hot spring, China to study Microbial Dark Matter (Phase II) - GXS 110809B | ecosystem: Environmental > Aquatic > Thermal springs > Hot... | reverse complement strand
GATGGGGAATATATAGAGATGATGTACATGGATAGGAAGAGCAGTGTAATAGGAGTAATAGCAGTGCTAGGTGTTGCAGCAATACTGCTTAATATGCCAGTACAGCAGGCTCATGCACAGGCATACAGTGTACAGTATACAGTTAATCCAGCACCAATCCCAGCCCCTGGAGGCACAACCACAATAACAATACAGGTAATTCTACCTCCTGGAGCATCTTCACAGCTTATGTACTTGAATGTATATGAGCCTGATGGTGACACATGTACAATACTAGAACCATTATCTGGCACTGGTCCAACAACACTCACATTAACGAAGATCTATCCTACTGATGCTCATATAACATGGAATGCAGCAAATGATGGATGCGACACCAACGAGGCTCCTGGAAGCACATGGGTTGTGTATGGTGCACTGGTAACTAACTTTGGCACCGTATTCCTATGGGATGATATAGTCCTACCATTCATGGTTGTACCTGAGAGCGTGCTAGGTGCAGTAGCAGTTACAGGTGCAGGGTTAGCAACATTTGCAGGTTACAAGGTGCTTAGAAGTAAGAGGGACTAACCATCAATCAACCTTCTTCTTCTTATTCTTTCAATTTTATTCCCTCAATCATCTTCCCTATCTCTTGCTCTAGTTCACCCTTCTTCCTCAGCAGATAGTATAACTCTTCAGTGCTAGCATGCAGATCCATGCCTATTATCTGAGCAATGTATGTTGAGAGGTATGATAAGAGTAGTCTTCTAAGCATAGCATCCTTACCATACTCCCTAGCCTCATGCTCAATCTCTGCTATAGCATTCTTCACATGCATTGTAAGATAAGAATCCTTCTCTACCCTATCCTTGCTGTAGAACCAGAGTGCTCTAGCCCTTGTGTATAGATGGAGATACTCCATAGCCTGTATGAACCTCTCATTCAGTGCTGAATCTTCGCTAAGCACCTGTGAGAGCAGATCCGCTGCTGTAGCCTCATCCAAATTACATTCATGCATAACTTTATACATAACATGGCAGGCAAAGCACTCAACTCTAGCATCCATATCCTTGATACTAACCTCCCTTGATATGATATCCCTTACCTTGCTCTTCACATCCATATAAGATGGTAGTATAATGTAGTTCTTAAACTTAACAACGTTTATTACTAACCAGCATCGCTATAGAGGAAGTTAGTAGACCCAATCTATGACTACAATATATGCATTGTTAACCTTTCTGCTCGTGTACGGGTTGATAGCAGCAAGAAGGATAGGAAGGTTCAGCATCCCTGTATGGATACCAATGCTAATAGGCGCTCTAGCCATGCTTGTAATGCAAACAATAAGCATAGAAGATGCATATAAAGCAGTTAAGATGGATGTTATAATCTTCCTTCTAGGCATGTTCATGATTGTAGCAGTGCTTGAAAGGGCAGGGATTATACAGCATATAACTGTAAGCATACTCAAGCGTACAAGTAGCATGGATAGGCTATTGTTCTTCATCCTTACCGTTATGGGCACCCTCTCAGCCTTCCTTATGAATGATACAATAGCAGTGGTTGCAACACCTATACTACTTGGTATATCAAGGTTTGGCATAGATCCTAAACCACTGCTCATTACATTAGCATTTGCTGTAACTATAGGTAGTGCCATGACACCTATAGGAAATCCCCAGAACTTCCTCATATCTGTTGAGAGTAGCATGAAGGCTCCTATGCTAGATTTTCTGAAGTATCTAGCATTACCTACCATAGCAAACTACATCGTAACGTACTATCTGCTAAGATGGTATTTTAGGAATCATCTAAGCAAGGGCATGAGCATCAATATCGATAGTTATGATCATGCTATATTGAAGAGCATAATCTATGAGCCTAGGATGGCAAAGATCAGCATCTTTGTAGTCTCTGCAGTAGTACTTGGATTCTTCACAGTAAGTGTAGTAAGAGCAGTAGGTTATGAACCTATTATTGATATGAGCCATGTAGCATTGGTTGGAGGGCTTATCATGCTAGCATATTCAAGGGATAAGATTGCAGTACTTAAGCATATGAACTGGGGCATAATAGTACTCTTCATAGCCATGTTTGTATTCATGGATGCCCTTGCAAAGTCAGGTATAATAGCAATGCTAGCAGGCATGCTCTCCCCACTCCAGCTTGATGATGCTGATGATCCAACAAGCCCATCAACCATACTTGCCATAGTATCTATAAGCACATTCCTGAGCCAGTTCATGAGCAATGTACCCTTTGTTGCATTCTACCTGAACGTTATGCATGAGCATGGCTTCTCAAGTGATGATATCAAGGCATGGGTTACACTTGCTGGTGCAAGTACCCTTGCAGGGAACCTTACCATACTTGGAGCAGCCAGTAACCTCATCATACTTGAAGCAGCAAGGAAGGATGGGTTCACATTCTTAGAGTTCTTCAAGATAGGCTCTCTAGTAACTCTACTCAATATGCTCATCCTAGTAGCATTTATGCTAGCCATACCCTAGTATAGTATGCTGTAAACAAAACTATGCCATCAATCAACCTTGTCCATCTTGCTGTAATCTGTAAGGTCTAGGGATGCTCCACATCTACACCTAACCTTTACCCTCTTCCCATCCAGAACATATATTATGTTATCAGTTACATCTGGAGGGTGCTTAACACTTGAACCAGGCTTATGGTAGTGTATGAACATCTTCAGATTCTCACTCTTCCCATACTTTGCTACCAGCTCCTCAAACCTCTTTATAAGCATCTGCTCCTGCTCCCTTGCCTCCTGCTCATACCCATTATCCTCTTGCTCTAGCATATCAGCACAGCAGAGCATGTAAGCAAACATAATATATAGTTGAGGGTCTTAGCCTACTTGATCGATTTGGTAGAGGTAATAGATCATGATGTTATAATAGTTGGCTCAGGGTTAGCAGGGCTTAGGGCAGCGATAGAGGCAGCAAGGACTAGCAAGGATATAAGCATAGCAGTTATCTCAAAGGTACAGGTTATGCGCTCCCACTCTGTATCAGCAGAAGGGGGTACTGCAGCAGTACTCTACCCTGAGGAAGGCGATAACCTTGAATCCCATATATATGATACGATAAAGGGGAGCGATTACCTTGCAGATCAGGATGCTGTTGAGAGGTTTGTTAGCATAATACCACAAGAGATATACCAACTTGAGCACTGGGGCATGCCATGGTCAAGAAGAGAGGATGGGAGGATAGCACAGAGATGGTTTGGAGGCTACAACTATCCTAGGGCAACATTTGCTCAAGATAAGGTTGGGTTCTATGAGATGCAGACACTGTATGATACAGCATTGAAGTACGATAACATACACTTCTATAGCGAGTGGTTTGTAACCTCCATCCTTCATGAGAACCATACATTCAAGGGCTTCACAGCCATAGATATTGCTAATGGCAACCTTACAGCATTCAGAGGTAGAGCAGGTATAATAGCAACTGGAGGAGCAGGGAGGATATACTCCTTTGCTACCTATGCACTATCATCAACACCAGATGGCATAGATCTAGCGTATAGGGCAGGGCTAGCGTTGAAGGATATGGAGTTTGTACAGTTCCATCCTACTGGGATAATACCATCTGGCATACTCATAACTGAAGGGGCAAGGGGAGAGGGAGGCTATCTAATAAACAAGGATGGTGAGAGGTTCATGAAGAGGTATGCACCAAACAAGCTTGAATTGGCAAGCAGGGATGTTGTCTCAAGAGCAATAATAACTGAGATAATGGAGGGTAGAGGCTACAGGGATGAGGAGACTGGTATGGATTATGTGCTTTTGGATCTAAGGCACCTAGGGGAGGAGAAGATAAAGGAGAGGTTAGCAGGGATAAGGGAGATAGCCATCAAGTTCTCTGGTGTTGATCCAATAGATGAACCTATACCTATAAGGCCAGTATGCCACTACATGATGGGAGGCATACATGTTGATATAGATGGGAAGACAGAGATGGAGGGATTGTACTCAGCAGGGGAGGCAGCATGTGTAAGCATAAATGGTGCAAACAGACTAGGGGCAAACTCAACTGCAGAGTGCCTTGTATGGGGAAGGATAACTGGAGAGTTGGCAGCAAAGCATGCTCTTAGGTTGATAAGCAATAGGAGTGTTGATAACAGCATACCAAGGGATGCTATTGCAAGCGAGGAGAAGAGGATATACGATGGTATCTTTCATGGCTCTGGTGATGAGAACCCATATGAGGTAAGGGAAGCATTAACCAAGGTCATGGATGAACATGCATATGTATTTAGAACTGGAGAGTCTCTAGCAGAGGGTATAAAGAAGGTTAGAGCATTAAGGGAGAAGGCATGGAGGCATGTTGATGACAAGGCTAAGGAGTACAATACAAACTTCATACATGTTCTAGAGTTGGATTCCATGCTTAGGGTATGTGAGGTAGTGCTTGTTGGTGCATATAGAAGGTTAGAGTCTAGGGGTGCACATGCAAGGCTTGATTATCCGAAGAGGGATGATATTAACTTCCTCAAGCATACACTAGCATACTATGGAGAGGATGGACCTCATATAACATATCTACCTGTGAAGATAACTAGATATCAACCTGCAGAGAGGAAGTACTAGTACTATATCATCACAATGCGTGTGATAAGTCTTAACAGTAACTGGCATTATTAGCAACTGAAGCTCAGTTACTCATATATATGCATGTATATCCTCTCTTGCATATGAAGGAGAATAGGGAGGGCGTAAAGGGCTGGCTAAACCCAACAAGGTATGGAGCAAACAGGTTCGCATACTGGCTCCAGAGGCTTACAGGCTTGGGGCTATTGATATACTTCATAGCACATGTTATAGAGACAAGCAACATAGTCTATGGTAAGAGTGCATGGGAGAAGATGCTTGCAGTAACCCAAACAAATGAAGGGCATATAGTGCTTATGGTAGTCATAGGGATGTGTGTATTCCATGCTGCAAATGGTGTTAGGCTGTACATTGCTGAGCATGGCAAGGGTATTGGGAGACCAGGAAGGCCAGAGTACCCATACAAGCCAACATCTCTAGGGCTAGGGATGAAGGCATGCATATGGGTTAGTGTTGCACTTGCTGCATTAGCAATGATGTATGGGGCATATGTGCTCTTTGGAGAGGCTTAGTTATAGGTGAGTCATATGGTTAGGGAGAGTAGTATAATGAAGGTTCACTACTACACTGGGCTAGCAGCGATAGTCCTTGTTGCTATACACATACTCTTCAGGCTAACGGTGCCAGAGGGTTACAGTGCAAGTCTGGAGTACGAGAATGTTATAGCCAACTACAAGAACATCTCATATACACTAGTTCTAGAACTTATACTTGTTACTGTAGCAGTTCATGGATTCAATGGACTCAGGGTTATACTGCTTGAGTTGAGGCAAGGTGATGCATGGGAGAGTGCTGTAAAATGGCTGTGTATTGCTGGAGCAGTGGCTATAATAGCATATGGTACAAGAACCATAATCCTTGCTAGTATGATGTGATATGAACAAGTAGGTGAGCATAATGAAGAGGGTTAAGATAAGGGTATTTAGATACAATCCAGCAGATGGTGCAGATGCAAGGTACGATGAGTTTGAGGTTGAGGCTGAGAGATGGACTACTGTACTTGATGCACTACTCTACATAAAGGCTCACAAGGATCATAGCATAGCATTGAGGTACTCATGCAGGATGGCATCGTGTGGCTCCTGTGGCATGGTTATAAATGGTATCCCTAGGCTTGCATGCTACACAAAGGTATATGAGTTAGGTAGCGATGTTATAACTTGTAGGCCATTAACAAACTTCCCAATAATAAGGGATCTAGCAACTGACTTTACAGCATTCTTTGCGAAGCACAAGAGCATGAGGCCATACATAATTAATGATGCTGTTGATAGGATAGATGGTAGAGAGTTCCTCCAGAAGCCTGAGGAGGTTGAGAAGTATCTACAGTTCTCATACTGTATAAAGTGTGGGCTATGCTATGCAGCATGCCCTACGGTTGCTACAGATAAGAGGTTCCCTGGACCTCAAGCCCTAGCACAGATGTATAGATACCTTATAGATAGCAGGGATATGGCTACTGATGAGAGACTCAAGGTTGTGGATGATAGGCATGGGGTATGGAGATGCCACTTTGCTGGCTCATGCAGTATGGTATGCCCAAAGGGAGTGGATCCTGCTCTAGGGATACAGTTGCTTAGAGCATACCTTCTTGGCATGAGCAGGGATAGCAAAGTTGTAGCAGAACTGTATAGAAGAGAAAAGTAATCTATCTATCTTTATCTATTCACGCATCAACCATCCATATCTATCTTATTTGTAAGTACTACTACTGAAGCCTTCATTAACCTGCTTGTTTATTACCTCTGCCATGAAGTGGTTGCTAACAAAAACCTTCACATCCTTAACACCATCTATCCTCTTCAGGTTATCCCTTATATCTTGAGCAATCTTGAATCCAAATACAGCAGGGCAGAATGGGCTTGTAAGGTGCAACTCAACCTTAACATTTCCATCCTTTATCTCAACATTATCTACAAGTTGTAACTCCATTATAGATACGTTTATCTCTGGATCTACTATCTTGCTCAACTCCTCAAATATCCTTACACGCATCTCTTGTATGCTCATATCCATTGTACTCCTAGCAAGGTATTTAAAATTAATCTCCCTTTCCTCTCAGAACTCTGCCTGCTTCATCTTGGAGCCGCATCTTGGGCATGAGCCACCCTTGAACCTGTACCCACAGTTTATACATCTATAGGTTATGCCAACACTGAAAGAGCCTCTACCATAGTTTAGCATCCTTCTATTCACCAGTATATTCAGTAGTATGAAGATTGCAAAGGAGAGTACGAGCCCTATTATGAGCCCAAACAACCTTATCAGTATAAAACTAACTGCAGCACTAACTGCCATCCAGATCAGCATGCGTACATAATAATTCCTCATCATCGCATACTATTGGCTCTCCATGCTTAAATCTTTTGCTGATGAATGCTAGATGCTATACTTCAAAATCTTTATTTTATGTTGGTTTATATGTGTAGGTGTGAAGGGTAAAGTAGCTGATCATGGAGTTATGGATACCTCTAGGCATAATGCAGAAAGGGATGTGGGCGATGAGCATGCACATAAAGGTGAAGGTGAAGAGTATCTAGAGTCAGATATAAGGATTATACTTCTGAACCATCTAAGGAGGCTAGGCTTAGATGCCTACATTGTTAGCGATAGAGAGGTAGAAGAGGGGCAGCACTATAGTTACTACTTCACATCAAGCCCAAGGGTAGTCACAAGTGTATGCTGTATAAAGGTTAATGGCATGAACTTTGACTGCATAAACCTACTCGTTAGAGGTTGAGCATGATGGAGGATAACAGTCCTAACATTCATACTTATGGAGCATTACCATTCTACCAGATACACTTCGTTGTAAAGGGCAATGGCAAGATGTTTGAAGAGCTGCTCTTGGCTAGGACAAGGAAGAGGGTTAAAGGGGTTATAAAGAAGAGTGTTGAGGATGTGTGGTGGGAGGGAGGCAAGATAGCTGAGAGGCTGAATAGCGATTCAAGACTGAAGCACTTACTTCTATCAGTGCTCAAGGATGATGATGATATATTCATAGATCCAGTCGAGAATGCTATAAGGATATATACGAGGTTCAAGATGGAGAGTGATCTTACAAGGCATTTGAGCAAGGAGGCTATAGAGGCTTACAATATAATAGCAGGGCATGTGAAGAGCATCATGAAGGAGTTTGAGTGATTGATGATCGATCTGAAATAATGATGAAGATGGATCAAGCCCTCCACCAGTCAAATGCTAGGAACTCAACCTTCTTCTCCTTGACCCTTGCAACTGCAAGTACGAACTGCTTCCTTACTGTAGTTGCTAGCCTACCAGATAGCACTATCATGGTTGCTGTTAATAGATCCCTTGGGCTAACAACCTGAACAAGGTATGGTGCATGATCTATACCTGGACCATGCTCATATACAGCAAAGTCACACCCAAACTTTATGCCTGGTGTTACAACATAGCCCTTATCCCTCAACTCCTTGAATACCATATACTTGCTATCGAACCTAGCATACTCCTTCCTGCATATAGAGGTCATCTCCTTCATCGAGAGAGTCTTAACCCTACCATCTGTTGAGTTTGTGCCATCATGCCTATAGATCTCTAACCTTCCCTTCTTTGCAAGGTAATAGCCCTCTATAAGGTCAAGTATGAGTGGTGCATCGAACTCAGCATCCTTTGGTTTTGGTATGCCAAGGGGCTTGCCATAGAACCCTTCCTTAAAGAGAGCCCTAGCATGCTCTATCTTCCATACAACTATCCTATTCTCTATCAACTCGCCCTTTATGCTTCCTACCATGGTCTATCCATCTATACATAAATACAATACCAACTACCTCATCGTTTAGGCTACATGTTCAGTGCCAATATTGTCATGTGATCAGATGCCTCTAAGCATTTATCTGCCATGCCTTCAACCCCATCTAGAACATCCTTGAGCAGTATAAGATCCCTTGTATCTGTAACATTGCTCAAGCCCTTCACAACCAGTGCTCTATACCTCTCATCTATCTGCTTCTCAAGCCTCTGCACAGTTGGACCTATCTCTATTATGGTTAGAGGGTTCATACTTAATGCTCTAGCCATCTCATTCAACTTGAAGAGTTCATCAAGCACAAGATCAAGGAGTGATTGCACTTCACCATCTATGTTCCTGAATATATCTGGCCTTAGTGCTGATAGCCTGAACGCTATCCCGCTCATATGCCCTGCTATCTCATCCATTAGGTATATGGTTCTAAGCAACTCTTCCCTATTCACCATAAGAGAGCCTATCTCACTTATATCCATGGTTATCTTCCTCCTTAGGTTCTCTATCTCATCCTCAGCAGTCTTTATCCTCTCTAGATTTGTACGTACACCATCATGATTGCCATTCAATACCATGCTGTATATTGCTAAGAGTGATCTACCAGCATTAAGGAGCTTGCCTATCTCATCTTGGAGTACTGCAAGTGCCTTCCTCTTAGCCTGTAGCTCAAGCTCCCCACTATACATGAGTAAACTATAGCAGGAATCATCTTATAAATGTAACAATATTCCATCTGATTTTCATAATAAATTATCACGACATACCTTAATATAGGCATGGGAAAGGTTAAAATCTCTTGATGCTCAACTCACTCTAGCAATGCAGGTTATAAGGAAGAGGTGGAAGAGGTTAGCAGCACTTGCACTTCTATGGTTCATAGCACTATTCCCTATCCCAGTGCTACCAATATGGGGCATCAGCGTTAATGAACAAGCACTAACTGCAATAGTAATCATCCTAGTAGTGATCTCAGTACCTATGGTATTACTAGCCATATTCATGAAGTAGGCTTGCATACAGCATATACATTGCTTACTACACCCTCTATTATCCGTGATGATGCTGCTAGATGCTTCTCTGCAGAGAATAGAGAGTCTATCTCCTCTTCAGAGAGCAATGCCTTAACTCTAGCATCATCCTTAAGCGCATCCTTGAACTCAACACCCTTAATCTCTGCACTGAATGCTATGCTCTGCACTATTGAGTATGCTCTTATCCTATCCATACCCTTCTTCACAAGTGCATCCAACACAAACTCTGCAAATATCTGACCCTTACTTAAATACAGGTTACTCTTTATCCTCTCAGCCTTGATCATCAAGCCAGAGATAATGCTTATCATGCTCTCAAGCATCTCATCCAGCAGGATTATGCTCATAGGTATTATGAAGCGTTCATTTGCTGAGTTGCTGAGATCCCTCTCATGCCATAACGCTATGTTCTCAAGTGCAACTATCAACATAGCACGGATCATCTTTGCTATGCTTGATATCCTCTCACTCCTTATTGGGTTCCTCTTCACTGGAACAGCACTACTACCCATCTGCCCTTCCTTGAATGGCTCCATAACCTCGCCTATCTCTGTCCTCTGTAGGTTCCTTATCTCAACCGCAATCTTCTCTAGCGTGCATGCTATTAGCGTTAACCTTGCAATGAACTCTGCAAGCCTCTCCCTTGATACTACCTGTGTTGCAGCATCCACAGGCTTAAGGTTGAGCCTCTCAGCAACTATGCTCTGAACATCAACCGCCTTATCGCCTATGAGAGATCCTGTACCAACAACCCCTAGGGTCTTGCATACAAGTACCCTGCTCTTAACCTCATCCATACCCTTTATATGAATAAGCATATCAGATGCCCATACAGCAAACTTCAAACCAAAGGAGATTATGCTTGCATGCTGGCCATGTGTCCTTCCTACTGCTGGAAGATCCTTGTATGCCAATGCCTTCTCTGCTAGGAGTAGTGTAAGCCTCTTCATCTTCCTCTCTATAATTGCTAGAGCATCCCTCAACTGCATTGCTATCCTGCTATCAACAACATCGTAACTTGTAAGCCCATAGTGAACCCATGGCTTTGCTATATCATCGCATACCTCTACCAATGCCTCAACCATGGCAGCAACATCATGCTCCCTTATCGTTTCCAACTCCTTAACACGTTCAAGCCTAACCATGCCAGACCTTGCCTTCCTTGCTATCTCTACTCCAGCATCCTTTGGTATTATCCCTAGCATTGCTTGTGCTTCAGCAACACATGCCTCGAACTCTAGAGCATACCTTAGCACTTGCTCCTCCTCAAATATGCTCTTCACCTCCTTGCTACCATACCTTCCAGCATCTATTGGCAGTATAGGCATGCTAGTATCCTGCTCTTCATAGTTTAATTTAAATTATCTTTGATCATAGCAAGGAAGGGTATGATGAGCGATTACATAAGGAAGATAAGTGATGTTGAGTATAGGATCGAGCCTATAGCAAGCAAAGGGATGAGGGTCCCTGTAACTATATATGCAAATGAGCAACTGCTCAGCAAGATGCTTAGCGATAGAACCATACAGCAGGCTATGAACGTTGCTACCCTTCCAGGGGTACAGAAGCATGTTGTAGTGCTCCCAGATGGACATGAGGGTTATGGATTCCCAGTTGGAGGTGTTGCTGCCATGAGCCTCGATGATGGTGTTATAAGCCCTGGAGGAGTAGGCTATGATATAAACTGTGGTGTGAGGCTTATAAGAACAGATCTAAGCGAAGATGATGTTAGACCAAGGTTAAGGGAGTTGGTTAATGAGTTGTTTAGAGCAGTACCATCTGGGGTTGGGAGTGAAGGGGTTGTGAAGTTGAGTAGTGCAGAGTTGGATGAGGTGCTTACAGAGGGTGTGCATTGGGCTATAAGGAATGGTTATGGATGGGATGAGGATGCTGAGGTGTGTGAGGAGAATGGGAAGATGAGGGGTGCAGATCCAAGCAAGGTATCTAACATGGCAAGGAAGAGAGGTGCACCACAACTTGGCACTCTAGGTTCTGGGAATCACTTCCTTGAGGTTCAGAGGGTTGATAAGATATACGATGAGAAGGCAGCAAATGCTATGGGTATAGAGCGTGAGGGGCAGATAACTGTGCTTATACACTGTGGCTCAAGAGGCTTAGGCCATCAGATATGCAGTGATTATCTGAGGGTCTCAGAGATGGCATTGAAGAAGTATGGGATAACTCTACCAGATAGAGAATTAGCATGTGTACCTAACAACTCGGAGGAGGG
>Ga0105160_1001052_pt1 | contig 11657 bp, 14 predicted proteins | sample GXS110809BmetaG_FD_89591 | JGI IMG/M metagenome (GOLD analysis project Ga0105160, IMG submission 89591) | Hot spring microbial communities from Gongxiaoshe hot spring, China to study Microbial Dark Matter (Phase II) - GXS 110809B | ecosystem: Environmental > Aquatic > Thermal springs > Hot... | reverse complement strand
GTGCTACACCGCCTATCAACAACCCGATTATTAGGGCCATGACAGCAGCTACGCCAGCTACGGTTGAAGATACGGCTTCAATATTTTTTTTCATCGCTGGAAGAAGCTTGATTCAGGGATATAAGTGTTTTCATAAATTGGATGGGCTGTCCAAAGTTGGAAACCGTTCTTCAAAAATACAAATATTAGTGTTAAGCGGATAGTTTCAAGTGATGGTTGTCTTTGAGCCAATACTAAGAGATGCCGTCATTTTCGCGAGCATGCTGAGCCTTCTATCACTCGGCTTGACGCTCAACTATCTGACTACGAAGGTCCCGAACTTCGCGCACGGCAGCTTCGCTTCCATAGGTATGATGACGATGCTCACCATGACTGAAGTCTTCAAGCTTCACGCGTATATATCTATCATACCGGCTTTTCTACTAGGCGGCGGAGCTGCTCTAGTCCTCTACTTGATTGTTCTCAGGCCTTTGATTTCAAGAGACGCAAGCCTTGTCTCACAGATGATAGCAACCATCGCGTTCGAATTGATTCTGATAGCTGTGTTGAACATATACGCCGATTACTTTACTCAAACCTTCAAGATCCAGTCCCGGGGTTTTTTGATAAGAAGAAACGATGTAAGGATTTTCGACCAGCCGGGAGTCTTTCTAGCCGCTCCAGCACTTGCTGTTTCAATCGTCATAGTGCTGCACATGGTTTTGACAAAGACAAGGTTTGGGGTGGGTTTGAGAGCGGCCATTGAAAACCCGCCGCTAGCAGGGAGCTTGGGTATCAACGTCAAACGCATGTACTCTTATTCATGGTTTATCGCAGGAGGCTTAGGAGGGCTTGCAGGCTCTCTTCTAGCCCTCTGGTTTCAGGGAAGCCCTGACTACGGCAGCCTGCTTTTGATAAGCATTTTCGCGGCAAGCATTGTGGGGGGCCTCCAGAACATTTACGGAGCGGTTGCAGGAGGGTACTTGCTAGGCTTCATCGAAATACTGGGTACGCGTCAGCTCGGCATCACTTTCGGGGCGTGGATTACTGTTTACCGGCCTTTAATACCTTTGATGGCGATGGCGCTAACACTAATCATAGCGCCCCAAGGCCTGCTAGCCGTTAGATGGAGGGGATTGGGTAAGCTCTTGGTCAGCAGAGGTGAGAGGGCTTGATGGAGGTTCAGCAGCTTTTGACTTTTTTATTGGACATCATCGCATACTTTGCAATCTACCTAATAGTTAACACGAGCTTAAACATAGAATACGGACTTACGGGTATACCTAACTTCGGGAAGGTTCTCGCAGTCGCTGGAGGTGCTTTCGTGGTGGGAGCCGTCCCGGGGAGAGCTTTAGCCGACCAGCTTAACTTGCTCAAAGGGTTCAGAGCTGTGGAAAACCACCCTATTCTGTCAGAGTGTCTAAAGACCTTGGCTCAGATAAAGCCCAAGATTTTAGAGGGTATGGACTATATCGAGGACAACTCAGTCATTGGAGATTGTATACGCAGGGTGATGGTCGGAGACCCCGTGCTCTCCATCACAGTATTGCTTGCCACGGTTGGTTTAGCAGCTCTGGTGGGGGCTGGTTTAGGGTTTGTCGCCTCCTACCCGGCGATAAGGCTCAGAGAGGACTATCTAGCCATGACCTTACTGGCTATGGGTGAGTTTCTCAGGCAGGTTGGTTATCTGGAGAGGACTTTGGTGGGAGGAACCCTGGGGGTTTTTGCTCCAGACCCATATGGATGGCTTGGTGCTTACAGGTTTTACGCCTCTGCGTTCGTGATTTTACTGGTTGCCTTGACGTTTTTCGTTTACATGCGCCAGCTCGCCTACTCTCCTGCAGGAAGGGCTCTTAAAGCATTGAAGGACCAGGAGATAGCGGCTGAGGTTCTTGGGAAAGATGTGGTAAGGCTGAAGCAGAAAGTTTTGGTGCTGTCGTCTGCGATGGCGGCTGTTGCAGGAGCCTTATGGGCTTTCAACTCCCAGAGCGTAATAGCATCCACCTACGACAGGTTTAACTGGACTTTCTGGCCATGGGTTATGGTCATCATAGGAGGAGCTGGCAACCACAAAGGCGTTCTCCTAGGAACCCTTATCTTCGTCGTCTTGAGGAGAACGATAGACACTTACAGGTATGTGCTTGAACCGCTAATCCCCTTCAGCCTTGTCTGGCTTGACAGGCTTTTGTTCGGCGTTGCCTTGATAATCGTTTTGATAGTCAGGCCGCAGGGGATAGTTCCCGACAGGCCGACTCCCGCTCTAGGCTTTTCGAGGATTAAATCTATTATTAAGAGACTGGAGAGCAAGTAGGCGTTGTCCAGCTCTGGCGACAGGGGGGAAACCTTTATTCCACGCGTTGGCAGGGTTAGGAAAAGCCATCCTAGGGTTGAGGCTTTCGGCGAGGTAGACGAGCTTTCATCGTTCATCGGCCTTGCCCGATCTGCGGTGAAGGACCCTCACCTAGAGTCCATCCTGAAAACAGTCCAAGAGAGCCTCTTCCACGTGGGTGCTTATCTGGCACTGCCGTCCCACCCTCTTGACAAGCTGAGGGAAAACAACGAGAAGATAAAGAACTGGATAGCTGAAATACGGTCGGAGCTTCCACCTCTCCAGCGTTTCATCTTCCCATCCGGGGCATTTGAGGCTTCGTTGCTGCATGTGTGCAGAGCTGTTGCAAGAAGGGCGGAGAGGTCTGTGGCGGGACTGGCCGAGTTCGAGGAGGTGGATGAGACGGTGACAACCTTCTTGAACAAACTTAGCTTGCTCCTTTTCCTTCTGGCCAGGCTCGTTAACAAAAAAACTGGCTTTGAAGAAGAAGAGTGGAAAGCCCTTTAGCGGCTTCTCTTCTTTTTTGCCTCCTTCTCCATAAACTGTACCAAAACTTCAAAGACGAATAAAAGGGGTGTCTCCCTCAGGAAGTTTAAGGCCATCCTGTTGAACGACGTGTTTATTCGAGGTTTTGTCAGCTCTTGGCTGCTGCCCACCCAGAGCTGGACGAGCGACTTGATTTTCGGCAGAAACTTGAAGGAGTAGGCGACGCCGCCCAGCTTCTCGCTCTTCCCGCCAAGCGAGGTTGAAACCGAAGCGAACAACTCTTTGTCGTAGCCGAAAAGCCTCTCCAACGGACGGATGACAAATTTCTGATAATGATATTTGTAGGGCGGCTGAGCCGTTAACGTCTCCATGGACTGCCAAACATCTTGCTGTACTACTGGCGTCCCCCATCCCATCAGATACTCGAGTATCACGTAGGAAAGCTTCTCACCCGCAGCTCTGCCGGTGGTCAATTCCAACACAGAACGGCTTCCAAGCTCAACCGTGTATGTTTTGTTGAGAACGTTGACGATATACCGGCCTGAGTCAGTTTCCCGAGACGGCAGGTAGACCACGTCGCATCTCTTCATGGCCGCCACATGGTCCTGTGTCAAAAGCCTGTCAAAACATTCCTCGACCCATTTCCTAACTGTCTCGGCTGATGCGTCGGGTGAATGGGTTGACATAGTCTGCGACGAACGTGGGTGGACTGAAATAAAAAATTACCTGCGCAAGCTTCGACAAACGCAGAACAGTGAAAAAATACGGACTACAAAAAATAAGGGAGGGGGTTTAGGGGGTCTATGTCAGGTCCATGACGAGGTCGAACGACGGAGGAAGTCTTCTCTCGATTTTGAGCAGAGAACCTTGAGGCGGCTTGATCTCAACGCTGAAGACATCGTTGGGCTGTAGCCGCGACCCCGATATTTGGGTCACGTCTATCCTAACCGCCCACACCTCTCCGTATTCCAGCACAGTGTCGCCGTCGCCGGTCACCTGATACACTGTGGTAATCGTTGAGTTGTTTGGATAGATGTTTTCATTGAATGTTGACTTGTCTCTGTATGTTATCACCAGCTTCCCGGCTCTGACGTCGACCTCGCCCTTGCCAACTGATGATTTGATGTAGATGACGATCTCTCGTATGTGCGTTGAGTTGCTTTTAGCGACTACGCTTCCGGCGGTCTCTATTGAAGCCAGCGTCTCCTCCAAACCCGCCTGCATTACCTCACCTGTCTTCTGTGTTGTGAAGAGGCCCAAGTTTAGAACGGCGAAAGAAAAGGCGCTGGCCACGATTACGAAGGCTATCAGTATAATAGCTGTCTCCAGTCCAGTCAAGGCTTTGATCCTGTGGCGTCTTATTTTTCCATTATTTTGGTCCATTTTTGCAGCTGAGTAATGATGTGTGGGTTTAATAAGCTTTACTGAAGCTATTTTAGAATTTTGTAAGATTTTAGTATTGTTCCAATAAATTTTTTATATGTGCTAGAGCTTTGGTTTAATACCGTGATGGTAATTAAGGGAATGGAGGTGGTTTTATGGGTGACGGCCAAGCGGACGGTGACAGAAAGCTGAAGACACTCGAGGATGAGATCAGACGGATCAGGGAACCGTTGGAGAGGACGCTGCTCGACATAAGGGAGATGATAAACTCCACCGAAAACCCATTCAACTTGCTTGCACAATCCCTTTTGCAGGATGAAAACTGGGCTTTAGGTAAGAAAGCTCCGAGCCATGGAGATGAGGAGGTTAAGGCGCCGCTTGAACCCGTAACATCGAAAAAGCAGCCTGCGAATTTTGGGAAAAGCGATGAAAAAGTTCAATTCGAAGCAGAGAGCTTGAAATCTTTCATTGATGTTTTGGCTGCTGTAGACCTTATGGTGCTTATAGTAGGTAAAGAGTATTTGTTAAACCTCATCAACAGGCTTGCTTGGAAAGGACTCATATCTAAGAAACTGTTGGAAAGCATCAAAGAAGCTGTTGATTTTTTGTCAAGTATGGAAACTGTGTCGAAGCTTGACCGTGTAGCGGAGGGTCAGCCCACCTTCAGCGATATTCTAACAGTTCTATACATACTGTCGTTGTTAGGCAAAGAAGACGACAGCTCTTTAACGTTTCTTCTACTAACCTCATCCTGTAATTTCAAATTCCTAAGCAAGAGTTGGGGAGTGAGACAATAATGATTAGCGGATACATCTTTGTTGAATCGCTGCTGGTGGTTGCGCTGATAATCTCTGCGTCAGCTTTCTCGTCGACGATGCTAACGACCTTTAAAGAGTTGGAACAGAACAATAAGATGAACCTGAATCAGATGATGCGGAGGCTCCAGACACGGCTTGAACCCGTTTTCTCATACGTCTCGGATAACTTAACTGATGTATATCTCTGGATAAAGAACGTGGGCGTCGAAACATTATCTTACGCTGAGATTGAAATGTCGGAAATTTTCATTACAGGCCGTAACCTGCTAGTCCATCTGAGCCGGGGCAAGAGCCCTCCATCGTGGAATTATGAGATTGTGAGAGACGTTTTTCCAGACCAAGGTCTTTCACGAGGCGAGACGCTGAAAATAACCGTCAAGCTGGTAACGGCTCTTCAACCAGGTGAGTATCTGGTGAGGTTTGTAACTCCCTACAGCACGGTTGAACATGTCTTTTCAGTAGGTGGGTGAAGGTGTCGGGCTTCGGCGTTCTAGCTTCCCTCGCTTACGTAACTTTGCTCATAACGCAATTCACGATCTATGCGCTTACGTCGATGGACAACATGGTGAAGATGTCGCAAGCCGCACTGGAAAGCTTAGAAAAGCAGAACACGTTTGAGGTCCAGCTGGTTAACGTCGACGGCCGCCTGATATGGGTCGACATAACTAACGAAGGGCCTAAGGACATACGTGTCAAAAACCTTCTGGCCTCAGACTTGATAGTAGTGTATTTCGACAATTCATCACGGAGAAAAGTAAAGTGGGTAGGATATCAACCGAATGCGAGCAACGGCCTTGGCAGATGGTATATCGCTGAAGTATTGACCAACGGCTTTCCGTTAGAGCTTTTTGACCCGATTGTTTTGCCCGCTGGCGTCGAAGGTTTGTGGAACAAAGGCGAGACGCTGCGAGCGGTTGTGGAGCTAGATGAGAATTTCAACACAACCCTACCTGTCTACGTTGTGTTTAAGGTGGTCGGATGAGCGAGAAAAGTATCAGAAGCTTCAACAGCGAACTCGACCGAAAGATCGGACCGATAAAGATTCCATGTCTATGCTTAATAGAGGGTCCAAACGACAGCGGCAAATCAGTCGTGGTGCTCCAATATTGCTACGGCGCTTTGCAGTCGGGCTTGAACTGTTATCTGCTGACAACCGAGTCAAGCATGCGAGGGATAAGGGATGGCATGGCGTCGCTTTCACTGGACCCAGTCTATTTCCTGATATCCGGCCGGCTTAAGGTCGGTGAAATGCATGTAAAGAATCTCACATGGAACTCGGAGCAAAACTCGAGGATGCTCAAGCTGATAACCTCGTTTATAAAATCACGTAAAAAGGAGGAGGTTTTCTTCCTAGACTCGATGACATACTTGGTAACTAACGCCCAAACACCGGAGATTCTAAACTTTTTCACGACTGTGAGAAACATAGTGGACAGTGACGGTAAAACAATATTCTTGACGATTCACACTCATGCTTTGAACACCGACTTGTCCGTAAGGCTGCGCTCGATAGCTGACGCGCATTTTATGTTGAATGTGAAGGAAATGGGTGAGAGAATAGTAAGAACGCTTCAGGTGATGAAGCTGAAAGGTGCTGAGAGAAGCGGTCTCATCCTTGCTTTCGAAGTAGACCAGGCCTTCGGAATACGCGTCTTGCCTTTTTCGCAGGCAAAGGCGTAGAACAGATGAGCTTAAGGCAAACTTTTATGGCAAACATCCCGCCAGATGTCTGGGAAAAATTCACCCACCTAAGGTTTTATGTCGAAGAACAGTTAAAGCAAGGCGACCGTCAGCTAGCCTACCTCGAACAGCTCAGCAGAGACCTTCGGAACCTCCGAGAATACAGCATAATTTACCCCGTCGGAGACCCTATCTTCATCCATGTCAAATCAAGGAAAAGCGAGAGACCGGTGTACAAAGTGATAAGCCCGCTGGACGTTTCGTCGACAGAGCTTACGGCATTGGTTGAAAAAGGGATAGCCCCGCTGATAGACGATGGGATGGATTTCAACAACAGGGAAGAACATGAAAGACTGCTGAACGACCTGCTGGACATCTTCATAATGGTCGACGAGTCTCTTGAAGACTTCGACTACAAATCGGTCTATAAAAAAGGGGTGGTGACGAAAATTTTGGCGAACTCAAAAACAGCCGAGATCATTAGGTACAGCGTTGTTCTCGACAAAGTCTACCTAGGCGTTCTCGAGCCGTTCATCAGAGACCAGTACATCGAGGATGTTTCGTGCGACGGTGTGGGGCCGATTTTCGTAGAGCATAAAATCTTTGGAAGCTGCGAAACAAACATAGCCTTCACAAGCCGGGAGGAGCTGGACATTTTTGTCCAGAGGTTGTCGGAAAAGATCGACAGGCCAGTCAGCTACAGGCGACCGATTGTGGACGCCAGCCTTCCTGACGGATCTCGAATCAACATAGTATACGGGAGCGAGGTCAGCAAAAAGGGGAGCAACTTCACGATTAGAAAGTTTTCGGAGAAGCCTGTGAGCATAGTGGATTTGATAGGTTGGGGAACGCTCAGCAGCCTCGAAGCATCGTATCTATGGATTTTGATGGAGCATGGAATGAGCACATGGTTCTGCGGTGAAACCGCCTCAGGCAAAACCACGATGCTGCGAGCTGCCAGCGTCTTCATCAACCCCGTCTCCAAAATAGTTAGCATAGAGGACACGCCTGAGATAGTTGTTCCGCATGAGAACTGGGTTAGGGAGGTTACCCGCCAGGGTGAACAGGGAGAAGGCGACATCACGCTTTTCGACCTTCTCAAAGCCGCTTTACGTCAGCGGCCTAACTTCATAATCGTGGGAGAAATCAGGGGGTCCGAGGCTTCGGTGGCTTTTCAGGCGATGCAGACAGGGCATCCAGTCCTGGCCACTTTCCACGCGGGCTCCGTCGAAAAGCTCATCCAAAGGCTAACCGGCGAACCCATCAACATACCGAAAACATACATCGACATACTAAATTGCGTGTTGGTGCAGAGTGCTGTGAGGCTGCCGAGGACGGGGAAGGTCGAGAGACGTGTTCTAAGCATCAACGAAATCGTTGGCTACGACCCATCGACGGGAAGGTTTGACTACGTCGAGCTGTTCAACTGGGAGTCTAGCGACGACACACATACGTTCAGGGGTGAGGGAAACAGCTACCTTCTCGAAAACAAAATAAGAACGATGCTGGGGCTCTCGCTGCGTGAAAGTAGAAAGGTTTACGAAAACCTTCGCCAGAGAGCTAGGCTCCTAGATTTACTGGTAGAGAGGAAGGTAAACGACTTCAACCACGTTTGGAAAGTGGTCAAGCTCAGCTATGACATAGGCGTGGAGCAGGTTTTGGAGATGGTTGAAAGAGGGAGGGCTGTATGGCTCGAGTAGGGCTTGGGCGGTTTAACTTGGAGACGTTCGCCAACAAGAACGAGGACATAAACATGATAATGGTTCTGATGGCTATAATGGGTTCTTCGAAAACATCACTTAGACAAATCATAACACTATTCTCGAAAACATCGGTTTTACCTCCTCTTTATACGAGTGTATTCGCTAAAGCACGGGCCCTGCTTGACAAATGGGATTACGGCCAGTCCGAGGTTCTGAACTTTCTGACAACGCAGCTGAAGACCCCGCAGCTGAGAAACTTGATGATGCGGCTAAACCACGCCCTCAAAGCCGGAGTGTCGCTCAAAGACTTCGCCCAGATCGAGTACAACAAATATTTGGCGGAGATGACGAATGAGTTCGAGAAAGGCCTCGAGAAGCTTCGAAGGCTGGTTGAGGCGTACACAACGCTGGTCAGCATAGTGTCGCTGCTGATGGTGTCGTTCCTTCTAGTTTCCACTATATACGGCGTTGCAGAGAAAGGTCAGATGATGGAGTCTGGAATACTGCTGATAGCTTTGATGCTGAGCTCTACAACGCTCTTTCTTCTGACAAACATTCTCAGACGAGGCTTGCTCAACCGGTATGCGTACAGGCCGAAGCAGCTGGCATTTGTCGAGAAAATGACCCGCCCTATCATGGCTCTGTCGTTTGCAACAGTTGTCGGAGCTGCTTTTCTCCGCGGATTGTCGGGTGGGCAATCGACACTGTATGCTTCGGCCGCTATGGTTGTAGGCGGAGGCCCAGCGGCTTTGCATGGGTTTATCGGCAGAAGATGGCATAGAAAAATCAGCGCGACTGAAAGCACTCTGCCTATTTTGCTTAAAAGCCTCGGCGACTATCTTTCTGCAACAGGCTCGTTCAAAACAGCGTCACGTATGCTGAGCCTAAGCGATTTCGGGCCGTTAAACAAGCTGGTAAGCAGGTTTGAGGTCAGACTAAAGGCTGGCCTGTCCCCGTTCATAGCTTTGAAGGTGTTTGGAATGGAGTTGTTAGGTAGGCTGGGCGAAAAAACCCTCGCGTGTCTGGCGGAGGCTTTAGAAGCCGGCGCCTCCCCTTCAACCGCATGCAGCATCTTAAGCGAACACGTCTCAAACACGTTGATGAGGGATAAGAGAAGAAGCCAGGTGACCTCTTCTCTAAAATCTCTTGCGATCCCGCTGTAAGCCGTGTTATCAGCCATTTTCGCCCTGATGGCGACATTGTTGACGATCTTGTCAGACATAGCGAAAATGACGCAGTCGTACTTAACGCTCATAAACCCCCCTGACCCTGGCTTAGCCATCAGCTACTTCTACGCCGTGATTCTCATCACATCGTTCATAACAGCGGTGAACATATACTTGGCAGACGGCGACTCGGTTTTCACCTTCACATACTACTTTGGATTGCTGCTGCTGGTGAGCGGAGCATCGTTCTGGAGCATGGCGGTCGGCAGCAGTCAGATACTATCGTCCTTCGCTGGAATCTCGGGCCGAATGTCCACGCTGGTGCCCCAAGGATAAAAGCCATGACCTCCACAATCCACTTGAATATACAAACCAACCTACTGCTGTTCACGATGCTGGCGGTGTGTGTTGTCGCCCTATACTCGTTAATCATGGTTTTTGGGGTCAGGCGACTGGGTCAGCCCAAAGCTCAAGTCGCCGAAGTTCCTCAACCAATCGCCGCAGCTAGGCCACGGACAGCGATGCCGGTCAGACGTCAGCCCACCCGTCCCATGCTGAAACCACCCTATAACAACAATCCCCCCGGCCTCGAGAACGCTGACGACAAAAACCACGACCAGCTTATTCAAGAATACCGTAGAAGGTTGGACAAGCTGGACGAAACGCTTAAAGCCCTTGAGGACCGGCTTAAAGCACCTGAACATCAGACGGCGGAAACGCCGGCGGTTGAAGGCTTCGACGTCGGTGAGTTGAGAGAGCTGCTCAGCCTAGCCAGCAGCATTAGAGATGAGGTGTCGAAGCTGGTGGGTAAACGTGCAGCCGCCGTCAACTAGGCGGAAAAACGACAAATTTATCGGCAGGATGACGTAACTGACAGCTTGTCTATGTATAAACGCTATATACCGCTGAGGTCTGGGGATAAACATGCTCAAACCGCCGATAGAGCTTCTGGAAAAGCACTACAAAGCCATCCGGTCTCGCCGCTCCTACCTGATATTCAAGGTTCAAACCCTGATAAGCAGGGCGGCAAGGGACTGGCTTGACTCCCACAACTTCCTGGAACTCATTCCCCCCATCATAGGGCCTGTGACGGACCCTGGGATAAGAGGTGCTAAACAGGCAACCATAGACTATTACGGTAGAGAGTACAAAGTGATGAGCAGCGCCATCCTCTACAAACAGATGCTCGCCACAGCCTTCGGGAAAATCTACTTCTTTTCACCCAACATAAGGCTTGAGCCCATCGAATCCGCGACGACAGGCAGACATCTCGCCGAGTTCGTGCAAATAGACATCGAAGAAGCCGACGTAGACTACAAGGCTGCTATGAGCACCGCTGAACAACTGCTGTCATATGTGGTCAACTACACACGAGAGCATGGGGCAGAGTATCTGAAGGAGCTTGGGAGAACCCTGCCAAAGTTCAACCCGCCTTTTAAGAAAATAACCCACGCCGAGGCCGTGGAAACTCTCAGGTCGCTCGGCGAAAAAGTAAACCCCACCGCTGAAATCCCATGGCCGCAAGAGGAAAAACTTTCACACGTCATCGGCGAGCCCTTCTTCATCACTGACTACCCCAGAGGAGCCAGAGGGTTCTACGACATGGAAAACCCTGAAAAACCTGGAATCCTCAAAGACTTCGACCTCCTCTACCCCGAGGGATACGGAGAAGCTGCCTCAGGGGCGGAGAGGGAGTACGAGTATGCGAAGGTCTTGGCGAGGCTTAGGGAGAGCGGTGAAAACCCCGCCAAATACGGATGGTATCTGGACATGCTCAAGGACGGGATCAGGCCGAGCTCCGGATTTGGAATAGGGCTCGAAAGGCTTACGCGATACGTGTGCGGCCTGCAGGCGGTTTGGGAAGCGAGGCCTTACCCTAAAGTAGCTGGAGTATATTCTCCGTGAGCATTGGTTGAAAACACCTCCTATAACAGGCCTGTTGTTCAAACTCTTCCGAAGCAGAGAGTCTCTGAGAAGGTTTACGCAACAGTATCCCGTCGAGCAGGTGGCTGACCGCGCTCTGAAAGGCAGGCAGTCCATCTACCCGCTGACAGAGCTTGACGAGTTTGGAAAAGCGTTGCTGGGAGCCCCAATCTACCAGCCGGCGCCCACG
>Ga0105160_1001048_pt1 | contig 11681 bp, 8 predicted proteins | sample GXS110809BmetaG_FD_89591 | JGI IMG/M metagenome (GOLD analysis project Ga0105160, IMG submission 89591) | Hot spring microbial communities from Gongxiaoshe hot spring, China to study Microbial Dark Matter (Phase II) - GXS 110809B | ecosystem: Environmental > Aquatic > Thermal springs > Hot... | reverse complement strand
TGTTTGCGCATGGCTTACACCCTCGCCCGAACAGGTTCGATCTGACGGGTTTCCGGTCCCGGCGGTTTCCCGCCGACATAGAACACGCGGGGCTCCGTCCCCAGCTCCTCGAGAAGCCGGAAGTGGGGCTTTTGCCGGAGCACCCGCGAGACCACGCTGTTTGGATCATCCAGGTCCCCGAAGAGGAGCGCCTGCACCGGGCAGTTCGCCACACAGGCGGGCGGTTTCCCCTGCTCGATCCGATGCACACAGAATGTGCATTTCTCAATCACCCCCTTGGTGTGACCGCCACCAGCGATCCGCCGGTGCTCATCCCCATAGGGTCGGTCGAGATCCGGATTCTTATAGGGAGGGGCAATCCCTCCAGTAATGGGCTTCAGATCTGGATCGTTCCAGCTCAAATAGTAGTTTCGATCCGGCTGCTTCCAGTTGAAGTAGTTCACTCCATAGGGGCAGGCCACCTCGCAATAGCGACAGCCAATGCACCGTTCCCAGTCCGTCGCCACCAATCCATCCTCCCGCTTGTAGCGCGCGCCGACCGGGCAGACTTTCACACACGGTGCGTTGTCGCAATGCATACATGGGCGAGGCATAAACCATTGACGGACGTTGGGGAACTCCCCCTCCTCGAAGCGGAACACATACATCCAGAAGATCGCCTGCGGGGTGTTGTTCTCAACCTTGCAGGCCTCCATGCATGCCCGACATCCCATGCATCGGCTGAGATCGATCACCATTCCATAGCGTGGCATGCGCGATCCTCCCGGGTGAGCTCTCATATCCATAACCGGCTGCCGAATCCCCCAAGGGGGTTTTCGGGCTGAGAAAGGTTAGCCGCCAGACCTCAGGCCTTGTAGATCCGCACCTTTACCTGGAATGATTGATCCGCTGTGCAGCTGACATAGCCCTCGCCAGTGAAGAAGAGGGAGCTGGCCGCTGGCCCCTGACCCTGAGCCCATGGGTGGGTCCACAGTCCATAACCATGTGGCAACCCCACCGTATCCGGTCGAATCCCCTCCGTGTAATGGACCCGCACCCGCACCCGGCGGGTCTCGCCGGTCAGCGCGTGGTGGGATTCCACCCAGACTTCCTCTCCATCTTCGATGCCCAGTTCTCGAGCGGTCTTCGGATGGATGTCCAGGCGCTGACGCGGCGCCAGCTCGGCGAGCAACGGGATGAAGCTGCTTCGGGATTGTTTAAACTCGATCATCTTGTAGCTGATCAGGTAAAAACGATATTCAGGTGGCGAGCCCTCCATCGTCGGCGGGCGCCAGGCGGGCAGCGGCGTGTAATCCCGCCAGTAGATCTCATCCACACCCCGCGCCTTCATCTCTTCGCGATAACGCAGCAGGGACTCGCCGTAGAATCGGTGACGGACCCCGCCGAAAGGCGGCTCGATCGCATACCCATAGCGGGCCTTCACTGAGATCGGCCCCTTGACCCGAACACCATGCTTCTCGAAATAGGCCACCCCTTCCTCGATCCCCTGGGATTTCGCCCAGCGATCGAAGATCTCCCGGACAGAGGGCTTGCGATCCAGCGGGAGCTGATAAGGCTCTTTCAGCTTCAGAGCTTTGTTCAGCTCGTCCAGATAGCCTCCCTCTCCGTAGAGGATCCCCAGCTGCTCGCAAAGGTCCAGGTAGATTTCGATCTCTCCCCGTGATTCAAAAAGCGGCTCCATCACCGGAAGCCGGAGAGCCACCCCATCCACATATCCATCCGAAATCGAATAAGGTCCCTCGTATTTCTCGAGGGTGGCAGCCGGGAGGACGACATCGGCGAACAGGTCGGCGGTTTCGGAGAGCCAGGGGCTGATCACCACCACGAACCTGAAACGCCTGTAGGCCTCCGCGATGTCCGGTTGGGAGCCATAGGCGATCAGGGGGTTGGTCATATGGACGATCACGACCTCGGGCAATTTCTTCACCCGGTATTTCTCCGGGTTCTGCATGACCTTCGCCACCACCGCCGGATTGGCGCTGTTGATGGGGAAGAAGGGACTGTCTTTGAGGTAGAAATTGTAAGGCGGGTCCTGGATCTTGATCTGGTCCAGCTTCTCGAAATTCGGGTGGATTTTCCAGGTAAAATCCACCATCGGCCCGCCAACAGCCCCTATAGCCCCGAGGAGCATAAACACGAGAAGGATGGCCCGGACCGCCTGGAAACCCAGCTCCTGCTGGGCCATGTGATAGGCCATCACACTCACCGGGCGATAAGGGAGATCGATCCCATCGACCCGGATGGTGCTGCCGATCATGGCGTTCTCGCCCAGCTCCAGAGCGATTCGACGGATCTGCTCCGCAGGGACGCCACAGATCTCCGCAGCCCACTCCGGGGTGCATGGGGCGACATGATCTTTGAATACCTGGAAGGCAGGGCGAATCTTCTGACCCTCAAATTCATAAACGCCCTCCAAAGCGGGCTCCACACCCGGCGCGTCATAAGGCTGAGGACGCCCCGTGTGCAGATCCCAAACCTGCTCCTTCCCATCGACCCGAAGGAAGAAGCCATCCTCCTTCACCAAGAATGGCGCGTTCGTATATCGCTTCAGATAATCGGTGTCCACATGATGGGCCTCAATCAATATGTGGCTGAAGGCCAGGGCCAAGGCGAGATCCGTCCCTGGGCGAATGGGCAGCCACTCGTCCACAAAGGGCCCCCCGCCCCGTATCCGCGGATCAATGAGGATAACCTTCATGCCTCGCTCCCGGGCAGTCAGGAACTGCTGAGGCCATGTGATCCAGCACAGCTTGTTCCCGCCCGCGTTGGTCAGATTCCAGCCCCAGGCGAGCAAATACCGAGTGTAACGAAAATCGGGGTGCAGCACACTGCTGAGCCCAACGGTATATTCACAGGCTCGATAGCCCGCATCCGAACAGAAGGCCCCATGGCCCAGCCTGGTGGCTTTCAGCGCTTTCACGAAGGCTTCATCGTAGAATGCCTCGCCTTTGCTCCGACCTTTCTGCCAGAGAATAAGGGAGGGATCCCGATCGCGCACCTCCCGGATCCTGTCCGCAACCAGGCGAAGAGCCTCCTCCCATGAAGCCTGACGCCAGCGCCCGGGCACCCCCTTCTCGTTGGTTCGGATCAGCGGAGCCTTCACCCGGTTCGGATCGTAGATGGCGATGATCTGAGCCATCCCCTTCGGGCACAATGTGCCTCGATTCCGGGGATGCGCGGGGTGGCCCTCCAGTTTGACCACACGACCGTTGATCCGCCGGGCGAGAATCCCGCAATCCTGCTTGCCGATCCAGCATGTTGTGGGGACCCATTCTTCCGTTAACGCAGTCGCTGGATCCGGGGAAGCGGTCTGCAACGTCTCCAGCCCGCGCGAGAAAAGCCGTCCGGCCAGGAGAAGCCCTCCCGCCACCGCTGAACTTTTCAGGAAACGCCGTCGTGTGAGCCGCATCTTCCCTCCCTGGCCTTGTAGGTTCTTCAGGTTCCGAAATAGGCTGGCTGCATAATTGGGGTGGATGATGGACCTCACGCCCTTTTACCCTTTCCCCACAGCCCTGAGGGCCGTGGGGTGGAAGCGGATCCGGATCGCTCTATCCCCGACAAAGTCCATCCCTAAAAAGTGAGGGGGCGACCGGGCAGGTTGGCCCTCCGCTTCCGGTCTTATCGTAATCGGGAGGCAAGAAGCTGGGAACCGTGGAGGCTACGGATTTTCAGACCCGGAGGGCTCGGAGGAAAACCACGAGGAGATCACCGGATCTGTCAGGCAAATTCTGATTCCTGTAGGGGAAAACCTGACAGAAGACAGCGAACCGCCTTCGGCAGCCCGCCCGGCCCCAGAAGCCCTTTGCGAGAAACCAGTCACGGTTCACCGTAAGGGTGTGGGAGGGCCGAACAGGATGCGCTCCATCTCATCCCATGCCGCTTCCAGGGGATCGATGGAGAAGCGCTCCCCGGCCAGGCGTCGGCGAGCCGCCTCGCGTTCCAGGGGGATCAGCTTCCCCCGCGCTTCCTGGAGCATCTCTGAGAGCAGGGCCCGAACTTTCGCCGGATCCTCATGCAGGAAACGCTCCGAGCGGGCGAAGGCATCGGCGTAATCGAAAGCACCCCGGAAGAACTCCTCCAGCCGGGTCTCGAAGATAGGCAGGATCTCGGGGGATCGAACCCCGGTCATGAAACCACAGAGATCCTCTCCTGGCACCAGACGTGCGCATCCGATCTCTTCATCCGCCGGCGGGCGCCAGGCGGCAACCGCCGCCCGCAGCAGGGCCCATTCCTGGGAGAGATAATACCGGGACCAGCGCTGCGGATCTTCCCCGGCCTCTGGATGGGGGAGCGGAAGCACAGCGCTGCGGAACGGTAAGGAAAATCCCCCAAATCGCTGGGGGACAGCTTCAAAGGCCGCCTGCAAACGCGCCCGACGGTCCTCTCCCGTGGATTCCGCCATCGCCAGGACGATCAGGGCCGCGGCCTGTTCCGGTCGCTGGGCATAGCCGCCCATGATGCTGGCCACATAAGGCGCATCGACCCCGAGCGCCTCCTTTCGGCGCGTCGCTTCCTCCAGCACCTGCTCCGTCAGGGCCGGACGAAGGGCCTGCAAACACCGCCGCGCATCAGGGCCGGCGTGGGCGCACGCGAGGGCCTGGGGCGCCCAGCGGGGCCAGGCGGTGGAGAACGATTCGTTCCAGATCTGCTGGAGCGGGAGGTCCATAAACGGAGAAACCGGGGAAGACGACTTTGGGAGGAGACGGCACCCGGCCATCACCAGCAGGAAGATCCCGGCTGCGATCAAACGCTTCAAATAGCCCCACGTCATACGCGGAGTCATAACGCCTGCCTCCCGCCGGATGTTCGTTCGCTCCCCGCAACAGGCTTGATTTTTCCCATAATATCCGACAATATTCTTAACGCAACCCGCTGACGCCCTGGACAACTTCCCCGTTCTCCCGGGGTCTCTGGGTCTCAGACAGGAAGAGGGAAGATCCACGTCCGAGTCTGTCCTTTTCCCGCGCCGGTGGAAGGAGGTTCCGATGCAGCCCTGGGCCTATCCGGTAGATCTCTCGAAGATCCGGGCCCGCTGGCAACAGTTCGTCGCTCATCGGCGGCTGGATCCTGACATGGATCCGCTGGTGGCTGCTTCCTGGGAACGATGCTTCCCGCGGCTGAATCCCCTCGCCCCCCCTGCTCTTCCCTGCCTGGATGAACAAACCCTGGAGCGCGTGCGGATCGCCCTCTTTGATTTGATCGCCACCGCCCGCCCCCTGATGGAGGACCTTTACCAGTTCACCGAGGGTTCCGGCCTGGCGATCGCGCTCTTTGATGGCGCCGCATGTGTTCTGGATATCCTGGGGGATTCGGAGATCGTCCGCGCCGCAGAGGCCGTTGGGCTTCGACCCGGGGTTTACTGGAGCGAAGGCTATGTGGGCACCAATGCCTTCGCCATCGCCCTCCTGGAACGGACCCCTGCGCAGGTGGTCGGCGCGGAGCATTTTGTCTCCCTTTACCATTCCTGGGTCACCACAGCGGCTCCCATCTACGGCCTGGATGGACAGCCCCTGGGGGCGATCGGGATCATGGCGCCCGCAGAGCGGGCTCAGCCGGATACCCTGGGGATGGTGATGGCCGCTGCCCGGGCCATTGAGAACCAGTTGCAGGCAGAGGCGAACCTGCGGGAAAACCACCAGCTACTGGCCGAGCTCCAGGCGATCCTGGAGGCCATCGATCAGGTGGTCCTGGTCCTGAACGCACAGGGACACGTGATCCGCCTGAACCGAACGGCCAGCCGTGTGCTGGGCCTGGATCCCTCCGGGATCGTGGGGCGTCCGTTGACGGATCACATCCGGCTGCCCCCGATCTTTCAGGAAGCCCTATCGGATCCCGGGGTCCATCGGGAAGCAGAGGGCACCCTGATCGTCGACGGCGCTCCTTTAGAGGGATGGCTGGGGCTGCATGCGGTCACGGAGGGACGGCGGCATCTGGGCTTTGTCCTGACGTTCCGACGGAGCGAGCAGGTGCACCAGATGGTGGCCCGGCTGGTTGGCGCTCAGGCGCTGATGACCCTGGCGGACATTCCGGGCCGCTCCCGGGCGATCCAGCAGGTCCGCCAGCAGGCTCGCGCAGCGGCCCGAACCAGCCTCCCTGTTCTCCTTCTGGGGGAACCGGGCACGGGCAAGGGTGTCCTCGCCCGCGCGATCCATAATGCCAGCATCCGCGCCAGCGGTCCCTTCCTTGCGGTGTCCTGTCGGGCGATCCCCCGGGAACTGCTGGCTGTCGAGTTACTGGGGGTGGAAGGAGGCACATTCCGAAACGGGCCGACGGAGGGACGGCCGGGCAAATTCGAGCTGGCCCATGGGGGCACCCTCTATCTGGACGAGATCGAGGCCCTGCCGCTGGAAGTCCAGGCCGCGATCCTGCGGATCCTGGAAACCGGGGAAGTGATGCGCCTGGGCGGCCTGCGCCCGATCCGCGTGGATGTGCGGCTGATCGCCTCCTCGGCAGCGGATCTGGAGCGGCTGGTCGCGGAGGGACACTTCCGGGCGGATCTGTATCATCTTCTGGCCAGCACGGCGATCCGGATCCCCGCGCTGCGGGAGCGTCCGGAAGACATCCCGCTCATCGTTGAGGCAGTGTTCCGACGCCTGCGTCGGGCGTCAGGACGAACCTACCGGATCACGGAAACAGCCCTGCAAAGGTTGAAGGCGTATCCATGGCCGGGGAACGTGCGGGAACTGGAAAACGTCCTCGAGCGAGCGGCAGCGCTGAGCGAGGATGGGTGGATCGATCTGCAGCATCTCCCAGAGCGGGTCGTGCGCGGACTGATGGTGGAACCGCCTCTGGATTCCATCCGGCCGGTGGAGGAGCTGGAGCGGGAGGCGATCCTGCGCGCGGCCGTGCAGTATCGGGGCCGCATCCGCGAGATGGCCTCCGCCCTGGGCCTCAGCCGCACCACGCTCTGGCGTCGCCTGAAACGTTACGGCATCCAGCCCTCCATGTTCCGGGATAAACGGAACCATCGAAACGGGAGGTAGGGCTTTGCCCGTTTCTCGTTTAGGGCTTCCGGGAGTGAGCCGAGGGGGCCCTCGGCCCCTAAGCCCAACCTGAGGATCGCTGGGCGAAGAGAGGGGCATTCGTCTTTCACGCTGACCTGCAGCACCCAGCTCCTAACTCATCGCTGGACAAGGCGCTACAAACAGGGCTTTCCCATTCGTAGTAGAGCACGTAAGTGCCCGTCCTCTTTTCGGGAACGCTTAGACGGGCACTTCGCTTCGCTTCGTGCCCTACTACGAACAAAGGGCTTTTCCTGTTCGTAGTAGGGCACGTAAGTGCCCGTCCTATTTTTGGGAACGCCTGTGACAGGCACCCCGTTTCGCTTCGTGCCCGACTACACACGGGGTTGAGGGCTCCCTTTATCTCTCCCGGGAATCTTTGGATGAATCGAACGGAGGGGATCTTGTCTGGGACGCGAATGTTCATATTCCTGATCATCTGCGGTTATCTGGTTCTGGCATGGGGCTTCGCCACGCAGACGCCGCCATGGCAGGTGCCTGACGAGCCCGCCCATTACAATTACATCCGGTTCATCGCCACCACCGGGCGCCTGCCCATCCTGCAGCCTGGAGATTACGATCAAAACTACCTGAGCGAGATTGTCTCCAGAGGATTCCCGCCCGAGCTTTCCATCGACCCGCTACGTTATGAGTTCCATCAGCCTCCTCTTTACTACCTGCTGATGACTCCGGTTTTCCTCCTTTTCGGGGGCAGCCTGTTGCCTCTTCGTCTGTTCTCAGCCGCCCTTGGGCTGCTCCAGATCCTCCTGGCTTTCACCGCCGTGCGCCGGTTGTTCCCGGAACGGCCGGCCTGGGGGATCGGGGTCGCAGCGGTTTTCGCCTTCCTGCCCCAGCATGTGGCCATGACCAGCGGGGTGAACAACGACACCCTGGCGGAGACACTGATCCTGGGATTATGGGTCTGGATCGCCCATGAGCTCCACAGCCATCCATCCCGTCGGGCATGGATAGGAGGGCTTCTCCTGGGAGCCGGGTTTCTTACCAAGACCACGGTCTATCCAATGGCGCTGGTGGCCCTGGTGGCCGTTCTGGCCCGGGCCGCCAGGGAAGGCCGTCCATGGCCGGAGCGGCTCCAGCGCCTGCTCCCCTGGCTGCTTCCGGCCCTCGCGATGGGGGCTCTCTGGTGGATCCGCAATGGAATTCTCTATGGATGGCCCGATCTCCTGGGCCTGCAACAGCACGATCGGGTGGTCGTGGGTCAGCCCCGCACCGCCGAGTGGATCGCACGATATGGCCTCATGGCGACGCTGGATCGCTTCCGCACCTTCACCTTTCAAAGCTTCTGGGGACAATTCGGATGGATGGGCGTGGTGCTGGAAGCTCGCTGCTATTTCCTTTTCGCCTGGCTGACCGCTCTGGGCTTTCTGGGTCTCGTGTTGCATCTGGGGCGCCAGCGGCAGCGCTCGCCCCTCTGGGGCATCCGGGGGATCCTCCTGCTGCTGGCCCTGGGACTTACAGCAGGGGCCTATCTCTGGTATAACCTTTCTTTCGTTCAGCATCAGGGGCGTTACCTCTTCCCGGCCCTGCTTCCCATCGCGCTGGGCCTGGTGATCGGATGGCTTACGTGGGCAGAAGGAAGCGCAGCCAGGGGCCTGGGGATCGCATGCGGCCTGGGGGCTGTCACACTGGGGGTCGCGGGGATCATTCAGGGAGATCTTCCGCTGTTCCCAATCGGTCTGTTCACCGGGACCGGCCTGATGGTCTGGCTATCAGCCCGGTTTCCCGCGCTCCGTCCCTACCTGGGTCTGGCCCTCTGCTTCGGTGCCTTTGCGCTGGATCTCCACCTGGCACTCCGGGTCATCCCCTCCGCCTTTCATTGAGAAAGGGAGGGGTTTATGGGCGGCTAAAGGCCGCCGCCCATAAACCCCTCCATCATCCCCTCAGGCCGTGAGAAGGGAGATCAGGCGGACACCTACTCCTCCAGCACCCGATAGGTTGCCTCGATGACATCCTCGCGCTTCGACGGCGGGCGTCGCTCCTCTCCTGGGGCCAGATCGATCAACATCCGTAAGGCCAGCAACAGGATGATTAGATCGTCCAGAGAGCCGATCCCGGGGATCGCCAGGTCCGGCAGGAGATCGATCGGGGAAAGAATATAAATCAGGGCCAGAAGAGGAAGCATCTTCAACCAGCCCGGCGTGCGGGGATCCCGCATCACCCGCCAGATCCGCCGCAGATCCCGCCACCAGCTCCACAGGGTTCCCTGCTGACGCATGCTGAGCTCCTCGCGTATCATCCACTCAGGGGGTTTCAGGGATTGGAAGGTCCCTTCAGACGGCGTTTCTCAGCCCCCACTCGTTTTTTCGTGATTCTCTAATGCTTCATTCCACTTCAGGGATATTTGATGGACGGAATGGATAACCCCTATCCTTGAATGGATTTTGAGCCCCTTTTCACCTCGAAACTGACATAAAGCCCAAAACCTTGGCTCATAGCGGTTTTCGGATGAAGGGATATCCTCCTCTGATTGCAGGAAGGATCACCCCGGGCTCGAAACCGATTTCGGGGAGGCCATCGATCCTTTCCCTGGTGGGGGCGAAAAATTTTTCGCCCCCACCAGGGAAAGGGGCTCCCTCTCGGATTCCAGGGATGATGGACCGGAGATCGAGACCGGTTTCTCGGAGCGTCTGGAAGATAGAAGCCCGGATGGAGGTCTCGCTTCACCTCAAACCCGACATGAGCCAAATCTTTCGGGGGCTGAGCCGGGGGCCTTCGGCCCACCAGCCCAGCCCCGAAACCCCCAAATTACAAAAAAGTGGAAGTTTCGCGGAGCGCGGGCCTCTGAAGGCGGCCCACACTCCACAAAAAATGAGGGATGCTTTCGACGCACCCTCGCCCGTTTTTATTCCTCCGCTGCCAGGCGCACAATCATCTTAAAGATGTCAGACTCGGTGATGATCCCGACCACGCGGCCGTTCTCCACCACCGGCAGGCCGCCGATTTTGTGCTCCAGCATCAGCCGTGCCGCCTCGTAGATGGGCGTGTCCGGCGTGACCGTGATCACCTTCCGGGTCATGATCTTATCCACCGTAAGACGGGCGAGGAGATAGTTGAGCTCGAAGATGCTGAGAGAGGTAGCATCTGAAGGGGAGGCCTCGCGCACATCTCCAAGGGTGACGATCCCCACCAGATGCCCATTCTCATCCACCACGGGCAGACGCCGGATACGCTTCTCTTTCATAATCTGATGGGCTTCCGGCAATGTGGTCCGGGGCGAAATAGTAACCGGATTCGGGGTCATCCAGTCCCGCACTTTGTATTGCTTGAGAACGCTGGCCATGGAGAGCCTCCTGGCACGGGATGGATCCAAATTTAAATATAGCAGATCTCTTCTCTACCTGCAGCCCTTCAGGCCGTGGGGAGAGAAGCATTTATCCTGCTCTGTCGCGATCCTGGGGGTGCCCGCTCAGGTTCCGCGCTGGCCCCTCCTTCTATCCCTCTCCTCACACTGCTTTGCAGCGGGAGGAGGGGATAAATCAAGCCCTCAGCTTGCAACAGGGCAAATTTATCCTCTGGATGATCCGAAAGCTTGCCTGAAGTCCAGATCGAAAACAACCCCCGGCGATTTCACGAGGCACGGGGGGAGCGCAAGACATCCGTCGGCGAAGGATGATAATGGCCCTCGATCCACACCTCGCCATGGGAGCCGATCTCTTTCTTCCAGATGGGAACAATCTCTTTCAGCCGATCGATCCCATAGCGAGCGGCTTCGAAGATTCCCTCATGACGATGCCCGGAGGAGACCACCACCGCCACCGTGATCTCCCCCACCCGCATCCGCCCAACCCGCTGCACGATGGCGATGCCGTGGATCAGAGGCCACCGTTCCCGGATCTCGGCAAGGATCTGACGCATCTTGGCCTCGGCCATAGGAAGATAGGCCTCATATTCCAGGAACTCCACCTGGCGATCTCCTTCCTCGCCTCGCACAACCCCGGTGAATAACGCGACCGCCCCCGTGCGGGGAGTGGCCACCGCTCGCACCAGGGCGTTCAGGTCGATGGGTTCGGTTGTAATGGCGACAATCTCCGGCCGCGAAGGCTCCGCTTCGCCCCCACTGACCGGCGGGAACAATGCCACCTCATCTCCAGGCCGCAGGCCATCCCCCGGGAAAGCAAACTCGTGGTTGATCGCCACGACCGTGGAAGGAAGATAGGGCTGAAGGGCAGGATAAGTTTCCGCGATCGCCTTTAGCAGATCAGCTACCGAGGCACCCTCAGGGATCTGGACCGAGATGATCTCCCGGCCGATTCGATCCTTCAGGGTGGCGAACAGACGGATCTGGATCTCCATCAGGAATTCCCTCCGATCCGAGGGCTGATCATCCTTAGGAGTGACGCCGTTCGGGGCCCGCGAGAAGAGGTGGAATGGCCCCACCCCCAAATCCCCAGGAGAAAACCAACGGCGTAACTCCTAAATCGTTGTCAAATTGGACTTTGGACAAACGGGCCGTCTGATTTCTCGTTCAGGCCCTTCCCTTGCGCGAGGCAAGCCCCTCCCCCCTTCCCCCCTCCCCGCGGCCCAAGGGGCCGCGGGGAGGGGGGAAGTTGAAGGATTTGGAGGTGGGGGGGGCCGCCGAAGGCGGCCCCACCCACCTCCAATCCCCCATCCTGAGGAAGCGGCCCTTTGGGCCGTGGAGAAGAGGAATCAGCCCGGTGA
>Ga0105160_1001047_pt1 | contig 11699 bp, 10 predicted proteins | sample GXS110809BmetaG_FD_89591 | JGI IMG/M metagenome (GOLD analysis project Ga0105160, IMG submission 89591) | Hot spring microbial communities from Gongxiaoshe hot spring, China to study Microbial Dark Matter (Phase II) - GXS 110809B | ecosystem: Environmental > Aquatic > Thermal springs > Hot... | reverse complement strand
TCCTTCATCAGGGCCAATAGATCGGTCCCCCCGGCCAGAATGTCCACTTCACCCCACTGAGTCGAGAGCAGGCTCAAAGCCTCCTGCAACGTGGTTGGGCTTGCGTACTCGAACGACTGCATCAGGCCTTCCTCCTTGCCAGTGCGGCGAGCACCCGATCCGGTGTGATCGGGACTTCGGGGACACGCACCCCAATAGCATTCGCTACCGCGTTTGAAATCGCAGCGATCGTCGGCACGACCGGCGGCTCGCCCAACCCGATCACGCCACGGGCATCGTGCTCGGGCCGGTTATCCAAGTGCACGACGATCTCACCCACATCCATAATGCTGGCGATGCGGTAAAAGTCGTAAGCCGCGTTGATGAACCGGCCAGTCAGTTGATCCATGATGCGCTCTTCCATCAAGGCAGCGCAGATCGACATGGTAGCGGCGCCATAGCATTGGCTCTCGGCCGTCTTGGGGTTGATGATCATGCCGCAATCCTGAACGATCACCAGCTTGTTCAGCCGCACCTGGCCGGTTTCCGTGTCCACTCGCACCTCAGCCATTTGCACCCCACCGACGCCACCAGAAATCAGCCCGCCAGGCGACTTCGGGTCGTTGGCGCCCATCGCTTCGATCGGGGAGTTACCGATCTTCTGGCAGGCCTCTTTCCAGGAGAGCGATTTCGAGGGATCACCCTTGACGCGGATCCTTCCGTCAACGGCCTCTAGCTGATCTGGGGAGACGCCCAAGCTCGGAGCTACTCGCTTGAAGAGCTCATCCAGCGCGTTCAGCGTGGATCGGCGGGTAGCAGCGGAAACCCCACCCACAGTGGTGGATCCACCCGAAGCTCCGGCCACCGGGTAGCGGTTGTCGCCGATCTTTAAGCGGATATCACCCACGCGGAGACCTAAGCTCTCTGCGGCTACCTGGCAGATGACCGTGCGAGTCCCAGTGCCGAGATCTTGGCTCCCAAGCTCGATCTCGACGGTACCGTCGGGGTGGATGCGAGTCCGGCATTGGGCAGCGTGGCCGAGACCTCCCCAGGTGCCTATGCCAATGCCCAAACCCGTCTTCACCGGCCCTTTTTCACCCTGACCCCGCGGATGCCACTTCTTCTGCCACTCAATCAGCTCCGCAGCTTTCTTTAACTGCCACGCGTAAACCTCGGGCCGGTCCGTGTACTGCACGTTTTTGAGAAAGAGCTCCAGCGGGTCCATTTTCATTTGCGCCGCCAGATCCTCCAAGGCTGCGCAAGTCAAGAAAGCTACCTGGGGGAAGTTCGGCGCTCGCCAAGCCCGAGCTGGAGCCGTGTTTACAGAAACAGCCGTGTGGTTGAATCGCTTGTTCGGGATTTTTACGAAAACGAAAGGTAGGAGGTTCGCGCTCAAGCCGCCGCCGGTGAACCCACCTGTGGCCCAGCTCTGTGAATCCCAGACGGTAATCGTGCCGTCTTTCTTGGCTCCAATCTTGATGCGGGCTCGGTAGGAAGGCCGGCAGCCAGCCACTTCCAGCTCGGTTCGCCGATCCAGGTGAAACCAGACGGGACGACCTCCCGCAGCTTTTGACAGTCGGGCTGCAGCTGCCGCCCAACTTTCCGCCTGGAATTTGCTGCCGTAAGCGCCGCCGACACTGTGCTGCTGGACATGAACGATCTCCGCCGGGACCTCCAAAGCCTTAGCAAGGTCCGCACCGACGGTCGAAACCGCTTGCGTGTTCGCGAAGAACTCAATTTCCTTTTCACCCCAAGCAACCACTTGCCCGTGGGGCTGCAGGCAGGAGTGCGTGATCACCGGGATCGTGTATTCGCCCTCGAACACAACGTCGGCCTCTTTCAAGGCTTGGTCTGGATCCCCGGTCACTGCTTCTCCCGAGGGCTTCGCACGATTCATCGCTTGTGCACGGCTCAGATCGAACTCCTTGACCAAGTGGGGCAGGACTTCATAATCCACCTTGATTTTGCGAACCGCGTCCCGCGCTTGTTCCTCGGTTTCAGCGGCCACCATCGCCACATCCGCCCCGGCCCAATTGATCTCCGTGCCCGCCGGCGCCAGCACCTGCACTGCTCGGACGCCGGGGGAGCGCTCAGCTTCACTGACGTCAATACTCCGGACCCGCGCGTGTGCATACGGGCATGTCAACAGTGCTGCGTAGAGCATGCCCGGACGACGCACGTCTGAACTATACGTGGCGCGACCCGTGACTTTGACCAGCCCATCTACACGGTTAACAGGACGCCCGATTACACGCCGCTGATTGACCGGTGGCCATCTGTATTCAGCCATTTCTCCCTCCCATGTGCTTGGCGGCTTCGTAGATCGCCCGCCGGATACCCACGTACGTGCCACAGCGGCATAGATTCCCGCTGAGTTCCTCTTTGATCAACTCGTCGGTTGGATTTGGATACTTCTCCAAGAACGCCTTCACGGCAATAGCGAAGCCGGGCGTGCAGTAACCACACTGCATGGCATCTTGGTTGACAAAGGCCCGGGCAACGACGTCCGGTTCGCTGCCCTCGCCCAGAATTTCCGGAGTCTGGATGTTCTTGCCCGCGGCGTCAATGGCCAGAATGCTGCATGCGTAAACCGCTTTGCCATCGAGCAGAACCGTGCAACTGCCGCAAGTCCCCCGGTCGCAGCTGCGTTTGGGACCTACGATCCCTAGCCGGTCACGCAAGGCGTCAAGGAGGGTCACCCGCGGCTCCACCTTGAGGGTGTGCTGCTTCCCATTGACCCACAGCGTGACCTCAACCGGCCCTGGCCCGACGACCTTAGCTGCAGATTGGGCTGCGTCCAGTGTGAGGGGAAAGAGCCCTGCTTGGAGCGCCCCGGTGCCGAGGCTTACACCCCGGATAAAGCTCCGACGGGAAACACCGTGTCGGCGAGTGGTTGTACCTCGTTTCTGTGGTCGACTCACGGCTCACCTTCCTTGACCAGCTTCCCCAGTGGCAGCGAGAAACCCTGCGGAACAATATAGCAGACCGTTATTCATCCGGCAAGGCAAATCGTTTCGCAGCCTTGTACGCCTCACGGGCTCTCCGCCAGAGGTAAGTGGATTCCGAGCGAAGCCCTTTCTGAGAAGACGATTGGGGCTGGGAACGGTACCCAGTCCTTAAGGCTGCCATCTCGGTTTAGCTACTCGGCCGGGGACCAGCACCCACGGCCGATTCCTGAGGCCCACGGCTGCCTTTTCCTGTCGGAAGGGTCCCATGGAAGGTTACTTCTTTTGCCGCTGGTTCTGTGTCTATTCATTACGAGCCGGGATATGCCCGTTTGCTGACGATGCTGCTTCGCTATACCGGAAAGCAATGCCGACTTGAGCAAGCTCACTGCCTATTGCGGCTGCGCTCGCTGTGGGTTGTAGCTGGCTGGTTGAAGACACGGTTATTTGACCTTGTACAATCGTCGGCAAACTGAGCCATAGCTCTGAGCTGGACGGTTAGTTAATATGAAACCCGTCCTCGGCACCGCCCGGCGGGTAGATTCTATCTGGCAGAGGAGACGGGCCGCATGGCACCTGTTGCGCTCGGAGTAGATCAAGCAAAGAGATTCCCTTTGCGCTTCGATCGGCAAGAGTGGTCGGGGGCGTTTGGCGACCTAGGTACGGACCTTCCACTGATCGTCGGAATGATCCTGGCCGCGAAGCTGGATGCTACCAGCGTGTTCACGGCGTTCGGCCTGTTACAAGTGTTCACGGCGCTGGCTTATCGCCTTCCGATGCCCGTTCAGCCCTTGAAGGCTATGGCCAGCATAGTGATCGCACAACAAATACCAGCTCAAACTGTCTATGGTGGTGGCCTGGCTATCGGGCTGATGATGTTGGCGCTGACGCTGCTCGGCCTGATTGATTGGATCGATCGGTTGGTTCCCAAGACGGTAGTCCGAGGAATCCAGTGTGGCTTGGGCTTACAGTTGACTAGCATTGCTCTGGGTCGTTATATGCCCGCCAACGGTTTTCAAGGATGGCTTCTGGCTGCGGCGGGCTTCCTGGTGGCATTGATTTTGCGGGGCCGACCTCGAGTGCCGGTGGCGTTGCTTTTGACTTTGGTGGGTGCCAGCTATGGGCTGGTCGTGGCCATGCGGGATTCCGGCTTTAATGTGGTACCTGGGATCCATTTGCCCCAGCTCACTAAACCATCTTGGGGAGACATTTCCGCTGGCCTATTGCTGCTGGCGCTTCCCCAGTTGCCCTTGTCGATCGCCAATTCGATCCTGGCTACTCGTCAGCTCGTGCAAGACTTGTTCCCGGACCGGGCACTCTCGGCTCGCCGGATTGCGTCGACCTACGCGGTGATGAACCTGGTCAATCCGTTTGTGGGTGGCATCCCTACTTGTCACGGCTCTGGAGGTATGGCCGGGCATTACGCTTTTGGAGCCCGCACGGGTGGGTCAGTGATCATTTATGGCGCTACCTGGGTCATCCTGGGCGTGATCTTTGGGCCAGCGTGCCAGAAACTGGTTGAGAGCTTTCCCCTGCCACTGCTGGGGGTGCTGCTGCTGTTTGAGGGCTTGACCTTGTTGGTCTTACTGAGCGATCTCGCCCATTCCCGGAAGGACTTCACCTTGGCACTGCTCGTCGGTCTTATCTCGAACGGTGTGCCCTACGGATTCCTCATCGGCTTGGTTGTCGGCGTGGCGATCCACCTGGGTATGAGTCGTGGCTGGGTTCCTTTAGCGGGGCAGGGAAGCAAGTAGTCAAGGCACGGAAACCCATCGCGAGGGCGGATCTCGTGTCACTGTGAACACTATTGCTGGTTAGGCAGGCGGAACTCGAATCGTAGGACCTTTTCCGCCACATTTCCCGCGCGGTCGGCAATCTTGACCCGAAGCTCGTTGAGACCCGGTTGCAGGAGCTCGCTCGTCAGTTTGAAGTGAGCCTGCTCCGGTTCGCGTCCACTGGCAGCCACAAGCTGAGACCCGTTCAGCTGCACACTCAAAGTCTGAAGATCGACTCCGCTAACGACGGCTCGATCTCGGTACCTGATGTGGAACTCCAATGGGAGTTGGCCCGGGTGGATCATCGTAGGCAACCCGTCAATCCACATTTCTGGGGCGGTTTCGTCCGGCAAAAACGCCAAAACGAGGCGTGACGGGTCTGTTCCCGTGGCGAACACCAACAGCTCGCCGGTCTCATTACAATCCACCGCACGCTGAGCTAGAACACCTTCCAGTCTCAATTCCGTGGCTAGGTCCACAACGGTTTTTCGCGCCAGGTCTAAGAAAAACACCCCATCGCGCCCCTGGTATTGCCCCGTGTAAAAGAGCCGGTTCGTGTGGGCACTGAGTTTCAGTACTTGCGTCCGGCCCCAAGCATATCCGGGCGGTGTCACGGGGCCAACCTCCCAGATTAGACGGCCGCCGACGAGGTCATGGACTTGAAGCCGGCCGCCCTGGCCGCTGCTGCGGACCACACAGGCCAGCCGGTGGCCAAGCGGGTCAGCCGCCAAGGCTTCGACGTCGCCCGGCAAGGGACCCAACGCACGCTCTGGCTTCCCCCCGGCTAAGCTGCAACGCCACACCTCCCTGCCGCCCCGGGCAAAATAGCACCACCCCGGTGTGACAGCGGCGACGCTCACCCCGGTGGCTAGCGAACGCGGAATGCGCGACTGTTCGGGGAAAAGCGCCAGCTCTCCGTTGGTCAACAGCGCTACCACGCCCGGAGGGTCCGTTGAGGCGTAGAGCTCACGGATCGCTAACGGCGCTTTTGGAGCGTAGAACAGTTGGGCTTGGGTGCCCTGTCGCGGCCAGCAGAAGATAGCATCCGGCCCCCCGCGCAAGCTCGCCGTGAAGTAAAACAAGTGGCTCTTTGCGGCCATGACCTTCCCACCGTTGCGCAAGGCTTCACGGGAGACGCCATCAATCGTCTCAGGCACGGCAAGCTCTTGTGGCGGGTCGAGAAAGATGGTCACCAACCCATAAGTGTTGGCCGTGGAGTCATGCACAATCAGGTCGCCGTAAGGCGCAATGAGTGGGTAAGAAGCGTAAACCAGTGATGGAAGCACCACCGCAAACAGGTCCACTTTATGTGCGACGACCTGCGCTCGGTTTGGGTCAAACGGAACGTAGATCTTCGGTCCGACCTGGTGCCAGCTGGTTCCAGGGAGCGCCAAAGCAGCCGCTACCGAACACAAAAGCAGAAGCCGCGAGAGAGTCCCAAGTTGCTCCTGAGGCCCCATGGCCAGTCCTCCTATGGGTGAGGGGATCGAGCTAGCCAGCTCTGGCTACTACTGGTGCGAGCAGACTCTTTGGACCTCATTATGGAAGAAGAATTCTTCCAGCGCTGCCATGGCTCGGTCAGCGGCTTTCCCATCCCAGAGCTCTGGCACGCGACCGCGCTTGGGATTGTCCAAGTGCAGTTGCCAGACTGTTAGAATCGAGTCCTTCGACGTGCCCGCCAGGCGGTTGGTGCCTTGCTCAATGGTTATCGGCCGTTCAGTGTTGTTGCGCAGAGTCAGGCATGGGATGCCCAGAACAGTCGTTTCTTCTTGGACACCTCCGGAGTCCGTGAACACGACTGCTGCCTCGGCCATTAAGCCAACGAATTCTGGATACCGGAGTGGCTCGGTGCAGATCAGGCCATCGGGAAAGCAAATCCCGAGCTCGGCCAGGCGCACCCGCGTGCGGGGATGTACGGGAAAAATCAGCGGGCAACGTTTGGCCACTTCCCCAAGGGCTTCGAAGATTTCCTTGAGCCTGGCGGGTTGATCAACATTGGCTGGGCGGTGAAGTGTGAGTACGCCGTACTGCCCGGGGGAAAAGCCGAAGCGGGCCGGCATGTTGAGGGCTCGGGCTGCGGGTAAGTGCGCGAGCAACGAATCGATCATTAGATTGCCGATCAGCCGGATGCGTTCCGCCGGCACGCCTTCGCGCCGGAGATTCTCCACCCCGCTGGGTTCGCTTGCAAGCAGCAGACTGGACACGGCGTCCGTGACCACCCGGTTGATCTCTTCAGGCATCGAGCGGTCGAAGCTGCGTAAACCAGCCTCGATGTGGACGACAGGAATGTTGAGTTTTGCGGCAGTCAAAGCAGCCGCGAGAGTAGAATTGACGTCACCCACCACTAGGACTCCTTCGGGTGCCTCCTCCATCAGGATCGGCTCTAAGCGACGGATAATCTCTGCAGTCTGCTGGCCATGCGTACCGGAGCCGACGCCGAGGTAGTAGTCGGGCTCTGGAAGGTCTAGGTCGCGGAAAAAAGCCCCGGACATTTGTTCGTCGTAATGCTGCCCTGTGTGGACAAGTTTGGCGATGAATTGGGGGTGTGTGCGCAGAAGCCGGAACAGCGGAGCCAGTTTCATGAAGTTGGGTCGCGCCCCTGCCACGCACACGAGCTTCACAGGGATGTTTCGCCCGGTCATCCGTCCGCTCAGTCAACTAACTGTTGTACGTCCGAGCACGGACTACGATGCAACAGGAGGCTCTGTACGATGGAAGGGGCTTCGACTGCTACAGCGAATAAACCACCGACCGTATCGTGGATGGCTGACCGGGCTCCAAAACGCCGGACAAGTCAGCAACGAGCGACAGCGACAGGGCCATGCCCGAGGCGCTGGAGTACCGGGAGGCAAAGCGGATTACGCTTCACCCAAAAGTTTTATGGCTAGCTGTTCAATCTCTCGGGCTAGCTGAAAGTCCTGCATGGTCACGCCGCCAGCATCGTGAGTCGTCAGCTCGATCGTGACCCGGTTCCACGAATTGCACCAGTCTGGATGGTGGTCCAGCTGCTGAGCCAGCGCCGCTACGCCAGCGATAAACGCAAAAGCGGTGTTGAAATCCCCGAAGCGATATTCCCGATGGAGCTTGCCATCTCTGTAGGCCCATTGCGGCAAGCTGATCAGTTCTCGCTCGATCTGATCGAAACTGAGCGGAGTTCGCTGTTGCATGTCCATTTTCTCGGTTCGGTTACACCTGCCCGTAAACCGGGATTAACGCGCCGTTGATGCTAGTGGCCTCATCGGACGCGAGCCAGGCGATCACGCGGGCGAGCTCGGCAGTGGTGACCCATCGGCTGAAGTCAGCTTCCGGCATGGCCCGACGGTTTGCCGGGGTATCGATAATGCTCGGCAGAACAGCATTGATCGTAATGCCAGTGTTCCGGAGCTCGGTCGCGACGCACCGTACTAGCATGTGCAGGGCAGCTTTCGACACACTGTAAGCTGTCAACCCAGAAGTCGGCAGGTCTCCGGCACGGGACCCCACCAGGACTAGACGTCCGTAACCGCGTGGCAGCATATGAGGAAGTACGTGTCGGACCACGTGCACGGCCGGCAGCAGGTTGAGCTGAAGCATCTCTATCCATTCGCTCATTGGGGTGTTCCAAATCGGTTGCCCCCCTCGGAAGCCACCCACCAGATGGGCGAGGACGTCCACCCGGCCAGCCTCCTGAACGGCCTGGTCGATCACCGCTCGCGCGGCTTCCTCGTTAGCCAGATCCGCCTGGTACCAGCTCACCGAATCGGGAAACACGCCCGGTCGCTCTTCGCGGTCCACCCCGATCACTGTGGCGCCGCGGCTGAGGAACTCCGTCACCACTGCGTGTCCTAACGCCCCGGCTGCCCCTGAAACGATGACCACCTTAGGCTCGCTCGCCGACACTTCTGACTCTTTAGATTGAGCGTGCGCACAGAAAGGTGCAAGTGCTAAAGCGATTCGATGCAGCACGGTATCATGGAAGCGATGGCCAATCCTCTACCGCGGCTGAGGGCCGATTTAGACTTCATGCCCTCGCCGATCCCCGAGCGCCCTGGGTTGTTGATTCGCGACCCGCACGGTTATTCTGACGTAACTTTGATCATCCCGCCGCCGCTCGTAGCCTGCCTGCGTTTCTTCGACGGCCAGTCGACGGACTTGGACTTGCGCGAGCAATTGGTGCGCATGACCCAGTCGTTGCAGGTCACTGAGTTGATGGAGCACCTGATCAATACGTTGCAACGGGCTGGCTTTTTCGAAGACGAGCATTACCACCGGCTCCGCGCTGAGCGTCATCGCCAGTTCAGGGAAAGTCCCGTGCGGGAAGCCAGCCATGCGGGAGCTGCGTATCCGGAGGATCCCCAAGCGCTGCGCGCTCTGTTGGACCGGTATTTCCGGGAAGCAAGCGTGGATGAAGCTGTGCCCGATCCTCTGGTCGGGATTGCGGCGCCTCACGTCAGCTTGGAAGGAGGCTGGCGGTGCTACGCGGCTGCGTATCGCTGTCTGCCTGAACAGTACCGGGATCGGACATTCGTGATCTTGGGCACTTCGCACTACGGTACGCCTAACCGTTTCGGTTTGACGCGCAAACCCTTTCGTACGCCACTCGGCCAAGCCGAGACGGCTGTGGAGCTGGTCGAGCAGCTAGCGGCCGAGGCCTCCGACAGTGTCGAGATGGAGGACTACTGCCACGCCATCGAGCATTCCGTCGAGTTTCAGGTCGTGCTCCTGCAGTACCGGTACGGACCGGGCATTCAAATCTTGCCCATCTTAGTGGGTTCGTTCACCCCTACCCAGGAAGGTCAGCGGTTGCCTGAGCAAACCGATACAGTGCGGCAGTTCCTTGGTGCATTGCGGAACCTGGCGGATGGGCAGGGGGACCGGCTAGTTTGGGTGCTGGGGATTGATTTGGCTCACATCGGGCGCCGCTACGGCGATCCTTTCAGCGCGCGGGTTATGAACGGCACTATGCGCCACGTGGCCCAGTGTGACCAGGAGCGACTGCAGCAACTCCTTGGGGGTGATCTCGAAGGTTTCTGGAAGTCGCTCGGGTACGACTGGCGCGACGAACTCAAGTGGTGTGGCAGCTCCGTGCTTTACACTTTTGCTCGTGCGGTTGGCCCAGTCAGTGGGCGGCTGTTGAAGTACGACCAGTGGAATATCGACGAACAGAGCGTAGTGAGTTTTGCTGCTATAGCGTTCTTCCGCTCCTAATGTCCAGGGAGCTCCTTGGCGCTTACAGCAGGATCGAGTAAGCTCCGTAACCCAGCAAGCTACCGATCAGCGCGCCGGCCAGTACGTCCGACAAAAAGTGCATGCCAAGGATCACTCGCGAGGCGGCTACGCTCAAAGCGCAGAAGGCTAACCACGGCGTCAAGGCTGGGTAGGCCAGTGACCAGACGACGCTCACGGCAAAGGCGGTAATGGTGTGGCCAGAAGGGAAGGAAAAGCGGTCTGGCGGAAGGACTGTCGACCAGCAATGCGGATGCAGGTCGCAGGGGCGTTTGCGGCCGGCCAGTCGCTTCAAAACTAGGAAGACCAGGATTCCGGCTCCGGCTGCCACGATGGCCGCTAGAGGGGCAGCGACGTGGTTGCGCCCGCCCCAGATGAGGATGCCGGCGCCGATCCCATACCATAACCATCCGTCGCCAGCACGAGTGGCTGCCAACATCCACCAACGCACCCAGCCAGGTGCGTGCCACCGGTGAAGGCGTTTCATCAAACGGTAATCCGGTGCCAGCAGTAACCGAGCTAAACGAGTGGCCATAGATCGGAGGCAAGTTATGAAGCTGGCGAATCGTGCTGGCCCGGGGGAGTGGGGGATTTCAGGCGACTCCCAGTCCAGCACAGGGACCGCAAAATGCGACGGACTGGACTCACTCACGTTTCTCTTATCGCTCCCGGAAGTTACAATGGCGTTGCGCGTCACCGAAAGTTCGCTAACGTACTCGCTTTCCGCTTGCAAGTAACACCTGTGTAGAATACCCTGAGGTGTGCCGGCAACGGTTCAACTCTTCTATTTTGACGCAGGCGGAGGTCATCGCGCTTCGGCCGTCGCACTGAAGACCGTCATCGAACGGCAAGGCTATCCTTGGGACGTTCAGCTAGTCAACTTCCAGGAGTTGATGGATCCGCTCGATCTGCTGCGGCGTTTGACCGGCCTGCGGATCCAGGATTTCTACAACCTGATGTTGAAAAACCGGTGGACGCTGGGCACCACGAAACTACTGCGTGTTCTGCATGCAGGCATTCGCAAGTATCACGCCGAGCAGGTGGAGCGGCTCGTCGAATTCTGGGCTGACGCGACGCCGGTCCTGGCCGTTTCCCTAATCCCGCATTTCAACCGGGTTCTTGCGGAGGCGTTGGCTCGCGTTTCTCCATCGACACCCTTCGTGACGATTCTGACGGATCTGGCTGATTACCCACCTCACTTCTGGATCGAGCCGGACGCAGGTTATGTCATTTGTGGCACCGACCGTGCTGTGCAGCAGGCTCGGGAGTTAGGTGTCGACGAGTGCCGGATTTTCCGGGTGTCGGGTATGATCGTGCGACCGGACTTTTACGATCCCATCGAGGTGGACCGTGAGGCCGAGCGGCTGCGCCTGGGTCTGGAGCCGGCTGTCCCGACGGGCTTGATTCTTTTCGGGAGTCACGCTCCTGGTCTGGTGGCTGATCTGGTCGAGCGCGTGGCGTCGAGCGGTCTTGAAGTCCAGCTCATCGTCATCTGCGGGCGAAATGCTGCTCTGGCCGAGGAGCTGCGTGCGCGGCGCTTTCGGATCCCCGTTCACGTAGTTGGTTTTACCGACCGCGTGCCCTATTACATGCACCTCGCCGATTTCTTCATCGGCAAACCCGGTCCTGGCAGTATCAGCGAGGCACTGGTCAAAAACCTCCCAGTGATCGTCGAGTGCAACGCCTTCACGTTGCCCCAGGAGCGATACAACGCCCAGAGGATTTTAGAGCAGGGTGTCGGGATTGTGGTGAAGAGTTTCCGAGAAATCGACTCTGCCCTTGCGCGGTTGCTGGC
>Ga0105160_1001046_pt1 | contig 11708 bp, 13 predicted proteins | sample GXS110809BmetaG_FD_89591 | JGI IMG/M metagenome (GOLD analysis project Ga0105160, IMG submission 89591) | Hot spring microbial communities from Gongxiaoshe hot spring, China to study Microbial Dark Matter (Phase II) - GXS 110809B | ecosystem: Environmental > Aquatic > Thermal springs > Hot... | reverse complement strand
GGGTTATTGTTGCTAGGGACTGCCTAGAACTTACGGTTTAGACTGGGTTGTGCTGTTGAATTGAGGGAGCCTAACACCCTTCTGCCCCTGATACCGGCCCCTGTATGGCTTTTCGACCTCTGAAGTTAGCTTAGCGAATACTAGATGGATAAACCTCTCTCCTGCCCGAAGCCTAACAGGAAACTCGCTTCCAATCATCTCTATGGTCAGCTGCCCCTCAAAGTTTGCGTCAACAATCGTCGGGGGTAGCGTCAAGCCTAGTCTGGCATAGCTGCTCCGAAGGTTTACAAAGCCCATAATGTCCTTTGGCAGGCTCAGATACTCTATTGTGTGGAGAAGAACATGCTCGTGAGGATTCACTAGGAATGTATCCCCCTTTTCTATTATGTAGAAGTCGTCAAGCGAGTCCGCCCTGGGGTCTAAGACCCTCTGAGTCTTCTTCAACCGCCCAATCTCATAGCCTATCCGCAAGTCCAGCCCATTCTCCCTCACAATATCCTCGCTAAGCGGCTCTACCTTCAACCTACCACTACGGATATAGTTCCAGAGATCAAAGTCTGACAGAATCATTACACTTCATATCTCTTCTCGTAGAATTAAACTTAACCCTTCACCCAGAAAGCCACCAACCCCTCTTTTAGGGATTTTCTCCTTGCTGCGAGGCTGACGACCGGTCTGCATAGTATCTTGAAATATTTTTGGGCTTCAAGATTTCACACAGGTAATCGAAAGCCTTTATGGGGTCACTTTTATCACCACAAGTGAAGATATCTAATGTAGCGTATCTGTAGCTGGGCCAGGTGTGTAGTGCTAGGTGGCTCTCGACGACAAGTGCAATAACTGAGACGCCACCCTTTTCACCTCCGAACTTCCAGCCTTTCAGCTCAACTAGAGTCATATTCGCTACCTTTGACGCCTCCTGCACAACTTTCTTCAACAACCTCAGATTAGACAACACAGCAGGCTCACAATCGTATAGATTTCCGTAGACATGCTTCCCGACTACTCCTGTACCGGACTCCTGCTCGACTAGCATTTCTCTAGAAATCGCCAAAAAAGAGATTGATAAAGTTGTTGAAAGCTCGGCTTGTGAGGAAAAGAGCAGCCCTCTAGCGCGAGCGAGAGAAGCCGATTTCTTTCAAAAAAAGACGTTAAACGACTTAAAAATACGGTTTTTTCAACAGCTCAGAAGAGCCATAGAGTCAGACCAAGAATTGGCCATAACAACAATAGAAATTTAGTAAAAGGTATACCTTACAAGGTAAACTATAAACTTGCTTGATGATAGAGGAAGAGCTCGCTATTCAGGAGAATTCAATTAAATCTGAATTGCTTAAAAGAGTACGCCGCTTAAATAGGTTCGGCTCCTAAACATCACAATTAAAATTGAATTGTCATGCATCCGAATGATTAATCCAGCGTATTTTGTGGATCTAACCTGGGAGACTGGTTTAGCTGATTCGAATCGGTTGAAAATATGTACGTGGAATCTTTTTTCATTATTTTCTGTGTTGGGTTTACTTTTTAAGGTAAACCTTTTAACCCACTTTATACTGGCTTATTGGTGAGTGTTTATGGTGAAGAAGGAACGTGTTGCTCAGAGGAGGCGTGTTGTAGTTGATAAGAAGTCCCTTATCCTGGCGAGGCAGGCGGCTAAGCGTCAGCCGAGGATTACTTTCTATTCACCTCTTAGCTCTCTGGTGCTTAACTATCTAAAGAATGTGACGCCTCGGTTTAGCATTAGCGACGAGGTTGCTAGGATTGTCGAGTCAGAGCTTGCTAGGCGTTATCCTGAGCTTGCAGCTACGGGTAAGAAGATTTTGCGCCTCTCCAGGGGGAGTTAAGAGTATAATAACGGCTTATCCGAGTGAGGGGACAGGGATAGATTTGCTTAGGGACGTCTTAGAAGAAGCGTTGAGGGCTGCGAGGGATGTTTTGACAGATGTTGTTGAGCGAGGGGTCGTGGGAGAGCCAATGGGTCGAGGATTCTACGGCGATCTATCCTATAGAGGGGACTTGGCCTGTGAGGAGGCGATTATCGAGGTTCTGAGAAGGCGACTCGGCAGTGTAGCCGTAGTCTCAGAGGAGCTGGGTGTTTCGTATGAGGGTTCAGATACACCGGAGTACTGGGCCTTGATTGACCCAGTAGATGGAAGCGCAAACATGGCGCGAGGGATAAGGTTTTACTCTTCAGGTGTTGCGATAGCGCGAGGTCCTCGTGTTAGGGATGTCGTCTGTACAGGCGTGATTGACCATGGTACGGGTGAGTTATTCATAAGGGAAGGCGAGTACAGCTCCCACAGGAATTTCCACAGCCCTGACAGGTTTCCTCAAGACATTAAGGGTCGGCCAACAGCATTCTTCCATCACGTTTCCTTTAAGAGAGATGACCATATCCGGGAGACCTCTGTTAAGATAGCTGAGAGGCTGCGTTTCTTCAGAGTTATGGGCTCCGCGCTTCTCGAGATTTGTAATGCATCAGTTGGGCGTGTTGACGCCTATCTATGCTTAACCCCAGAGTTGAGGACGATGGATATTGTGCCTGCACTCTATTTTGCCCTCGGGATGGGGTGTAGGTGCGCCTCTTATCCCACACCGTTGCTCGAGGAGAGGTTGGACAGCAAGTCTCGTTTCAGCATAATAGTAAGCCGTAATCAAAGCATGTTCGATGAGATTCTATCGATGGTTGGGGCTAGTTGGGGGGTAATTAATTGGTAGCCCCTTCATGCTCACGTAAGGGTCTAATCTTAGGCTCAGGGCCAGAGGTGCAACATCCTTAATAATATTCCTGCATAGGAGTTTAGAAGATTGAGTGAAGGGTCCCAAAGCAGGTTAGATGAGAGAGCATGGGCTGCAATAAAAAGGCTAGGCCTCTCCGAATATGAGATCAAAGCATACATAGCCCTCCTTTCTAAGAGGGGAGGAACTGCAAGCGAGATTAGCGCAGCAGCCCAGATCCCTGTTTCAAAGATCTACGAGACTTTGAAAACTCTAGAGAGGAAGGGGCTTGTGAAGGTGGAGAGGGGGCGGCCGATGAGGTACATGCCGGAGCACCCCCAAGTTGCTTCAGATGCGATTAAAGCGTCGATAGAAAATACTCTCAAGTCAGACCTTGAGATCTTCGTCTCTTCTCTAACCCAGATTTATGAGGGCGCTGGGCCAGAGCGTCCAGACCTATGGATAATAAGGGGAGAGGCCTCGCTATGGAGGAGCGTTAAAGATGTGATGGGCAGGGCGAACAAACAGCTCTCCGTCGCCCTACCTATAATCCCGACGGAGCTTCAGCGGCTCCTAATCTCTACGGCCTCGCTGATTAGGGAGAGGAGGGGGATTGTGAGGATACTTTTGGGGCCACAGGCAATTGGTAAGGATGTTAAGGCTTTATCCTCTATAGCTGAGGTTCGTGTGAGGGAAATTTCATTCGGTGGAGGCGTTATTAACGATGTGTCTGAGGCGGTTTTACTGCTTCTAGCTAGCGGCGAGAATAGGCCACAGGTCGCGATTTATTCTGCCCACCTCTCGCTTACGGCAATAGCTCAGCTCTACTTCGACATGCTCTGGGAGCACTCTGAAGAGCTCAGTAGCCGCTGAAAAGTTTGATGAAACGCCTAGAATCCCTCTCCATCGTCACGTTATTGAACAAGACATAGATTATGTCTCCATCATACTCCTTAATTTTCCTATAGAGAGTCGCCAGGTCCTCGTCAGTGTATGAATAGTTGTACATGGTTTTCCCCGGAGGGCTGCCGTGCAGCCTAACATACACCACCTTATGTCTGCCTAGGGTGACGGGGTCCTGGAGGAATGGGTCCGTCACATGGACTAGGCGAGCTCTCTTACAGAGCCTCGCGATAGAATCCGGAGACCAGCCCCTTGGCTCGAAGCCGATATCTATTGAATCTCTCTCTATGCTTGAGAAGAAGGCCTCCGCATTCCTATAGTTTTCAGGCGTATCTTTGAAGGAGCTGGGGGTTTGGATGAGGCAAAAAGGCGACCTCAGCTCCTCACATATACTCTTTGTAATCTTCCAGGATTCTTGGACTTCTTTGGTAGGCTTTAGTTCTCCGTGATTCTTCGTAGGCTTTATGTTTGAACGCCGCCAGGTGGGGCTTGATGGAGGGTGTGTTATGCCCTGAAAGGCTTTTACGGTGAAGATGAAGTCCTCGGGGACTTGGCTACGCCATTTCCTAGCAGTTTCAAGCCTTATGACCCTGTAGAAAGTTGTCTGTAGCTCAACTAGTTTGAAATCACTCGAGTAGGCTTTCATGGACTTGGTGAACCCACAACACCCGACAAGCAGCTTCAACTTCTACTCAAGCCCCCTTAAGGCCTCAATTAGGTCTTTCACAGACTTTGACATGCTCAGTATGAGTGGGATACCAGAGAACTCAGCCAGCTCCACAGCTAGTTTATCAACCTTTTCGGGTGAGGCTGGACCATGAAGAGCGACGGCCATGGGCTTCAAGGGATAGACCCTGACAGCTACCAGTGGGGATCTTCCAGTAGAGACGCTGGTGAAGATGAGTACTCTCATAGAGGTTAGTCCGAATAGCTGGATAAACTCTGTCGAGTCCATATATCTTATCGCGGCGATGCTGTCCACGACTGTATATCCGTAGACCTCTTGTTCACGCCCCCTGCTTCTCCAAAGGTATACCCCATTAATTGCTTCCGTCAACTTGTTGATCGTGATCGGTATTGAGAACTCTCGTATATCTAGGATGGCTTTATGCCTTGAGCGGGGGTAGTCTGAGTAGTGTCTGATGTTTGCTCCCCCCTTCTCTAGGTCCAGAGTTATCAGGCTCTCGACATATCGTTTCACGAATTTGATACCGGGAGACCTCTTACCCTGCTCATAGTCGCTAAGCACTGAGGGGGCGACACCCATACGAGCCGCAACATCGCGTTGCTTCTCACCAAATAGTTGCCTCCACTTCTTCATGGTTATTCCGGGCGACTTGGATGTCGCGATCTCCCCCGCAATCTTGACTTTTACGGACTCTATATCCTCTGAGCTAACTATGATTGGGTCGCTGTCATTGTTTACCGCCTCCCTCCTCGCCATTATCCACCCATACGGTGTCAAATCTCTCGAAAATAGGTTTTTAGCGTGCCCCCCTCAGGATTATTCAGAGTTGAAGGCGAAGAATTACCGATCCGTGGAACGGCCCTTCACGAGGGTTGACTATATCCACGGAGCTCCGCAGCCGAGGCTGGCTAAATATGACTACGGCGTATGGAAAGACGACTATGAATATAGATTGAGGCTGGCTGCTCATGAATCTGTTCAGATAAGAGATGTGGCGCTTGAGTCGGCCCGGGTTGCAGCCGGCAAGCTGCTTTCGCAAAAGATTGGCGACAACTTCTATCTTGTTATTAAGGCCCACCCTCACCACATTCTCAGGGAGAATAAGATGATTTTCGGGGCGCATGCGGATAGGCTTCAGGAGGGTATGAGCAGGGCTTTTGGGCGCCCTATAGGTAGGGCCGCTCAGGTTGAAGTAGGTGAAGACATACTCGAGCTATATGTCTATAGGAAAGATCTTGAGATTGCAAAGCAGGCAGTTAAGGTGGCTATCTCAAAGCTCCCCAAATCCTATAAAGTAGTTATCGAGCGTCTGGAGAAGCAGGAGCCCAGACCACCACCAGCTAGCTAGTCCTGCCCATTATCCAAGCCAGCAGGGCAGCAGAAGTGTGCATCCTATACTCCGCTTGGTCGAAGATTATGGAACGGCTGGACTCCACCACCTCCTCTTCAACCTCTTCTCCCCTTTTGATGGGCATACAATGCATAAACTTAGCGCCTGGCCTCGCTACATCGAAGAGCTTCATAGTCACACGATAGCGGGGAAGAAAGTCGCGGAGTCTAGCCTCATACTCAGCCTCCATCCCCATCGAGACGAAAACATCTGTGTAGATGAAGTCTACATCAGCGGCTGCCGCCTTAGGGTCCTCAGTAAACTCTAACAGGCCTCCAGCCAAGGATGCAATCTCCTTATACTGCTGAATCTCGCCGGCTGGTAACCAATATTTCTTGGGCGAGGCGACCGTGATTGGAATGCCGAATAGCGCGCACATCTGCACTAATGATCTGCAGACGTTTCCACAGTCCCCGATATAGGCGACCTTAAACCTCCAACCACCTGCATATTCATGCATTGTGGCTATATCTGCTAGTGCTTGACAAGGGTGGTGTAGATTTGTGAGGGCGTTTATTACGGGTACGGAAGAGTAGTTTACAATCTCCTCGAGTGATGAGTGGAGGTTCAGACGGGCCACTATTACATCCACATACCGACTTAGCACTCTTGCAGTGTCTTTCAAGGGCTCCCCGCGTACTAGCTGCAGCTCTGAAGAGGGAAGGTAGATTACATCACCTCCAAGCCGCAAAACAGCTGAGCTGAAGGAGACCCTAGTCCTAGTGGATGGCTTCTCGAATAAAAGAGCTGCTACCTTGCCGCGAAGCGGCTGTCCAACATAACCATCCCTTCTAAAACGCTTCGCGAGATCGATAATCCCAGCTAGCTCATCCCTCGACGCATCTAAAACTTGGAGGAAATGTCTCAAAGCCCATCCCCCGGATGCCCGCATGTGTTTTTAAGAGTTAACGCCTATTTATTGTCTGCCGTAGCCCTTCAGCAAACCTGCTACGCCACCGAAGGTTTTGAGGAACATTTCTCCCGACTCATGTTTCGACGAGACGAGCTCAACCTCTGTGCCCGCCTCCTCAGCTTCCTTTATGAGTATCTCGACGAGTTTCTCCTGTCTGTTTAGCTTAAAGCCCTGAACACCGCATTTAGGGCATTTCTCGGAGAGTTTCTGGGGTAGCTGGGTGACTAGATCACCTTCGCTCAGCATCTCGGTGACCTCGTATCCACAGTTGGAGCAACTGTAACCTACCTGGACCAGGTCTAGTTCTTCACTTATGACGAGTAACTCCAGCTGCTTTCCCCGCAGGGCCTGCCTCACAGAGTCCAGACCATAGACTACAGTATTCTGTGTCGTAACCCTCCTCATTAAATCATCAACAAGCCTCCTCTCCTTCACCAGCCTGAGATTGGCCAACATGTCGGCCGCCCTGTCTATGGCCTCCCTCACACCCTCCTCGCCAGCATAAGACGTATCAATCAGATGTATCTTGTCGCGGAAGGTGTAGTGTAGCTTCCCCTCCTTAAGAAAGATCTCCTTAGTGGGGCCAGGCCCTGCAATGATTATCACTTTGAGATCGGGGTAGCTTAGAAAGATCTCGTTGGCATGCTCGGCAATTCGCGAATAGTAATCTTGGAGTGCTTGCTCCCTTAACCTTTCAAACCTCCTAGACGACTGCCCTCCGGCACGATGTTTACCCGGGATTCCGCTCGTATATGTTCTAAGCTCAATCATCATCTTTCCCCTGAAAACTGCGATAGCCGCATCCTCGTTATCCATCGCGATTATGCCATAGGTCTCACGCTCCTTTAACAGCTCTTTCAGGGGTTCGAGATAGAACTTAGAGTCGCATCTGTAGAGGAAGAAGTTGATTGGCTCAGGCGGATGCAGGTGGTAGACCTCTATCTTCTCAGTCCCCTCCCCATTCTGAGGTATAGCGCCGCTGAAGACGATAAGTCCGTTTGGTCCACTGTCCTTGAAGAGCTTGAGCCTCTGAATTGCACTCTCTATTGCGTCCATCACCGCCTTCCTAGTCCCTTTAGACTTAATGTTGGAGGCTGTTGAGAGCTCCTGCCTCAGGTATCCTATAACCTCGTCTATCCTCTTCCCAGGCGGAATATAGAGCGTTACCAGCTCCGTTCCACGACCTTGTCGGGAATCCAGAAATTCTATGAACCGCCTGAACTTGAACCTCTCTACGCTATTCCATTCAGCTATTCCATTCTCAGTCCCAGACCATATTCATCTGGGCTGAATTTAACTATTAATTTTAGGTATTATATCGGCTGCGAGGCGGCGCAGTTTTAATTAAGGGGGAGGGATTCGGTTTTAAGTGATTTGCGGCTGGTGCTAAAGATTGGTGGGCATCTATTCTCAACTAGGGAAGGGATCTCGGTAGAGTGGATTAGGAGGGTGGCGGGGGTTCTCAGGGAGGCGCATTCTGAAGGGGATAAGTGGGTTGTGGTGGTTGGTGGTGGGGTGGCTGCGAGGGTCTTCATTGAAGCAGCTAGGAAGTTGGGGGCAGACGAGACAAAGTGTGACGAGATAGCAACTGAGGTAACTAGGATACATGCCGCCCTCTTCATAGAGGCTCTGGGTGAGAAGGCATATCCTCTGGTTGTGAAAAATGTTGACGAGCTAAGAGCTGCTCTTGTCAGCCGAGGAATAGCTGTGGCAGGGGGATTCTGGCCTGGCCAATCCACCTTCGCAGTCGCAAGCTACTGCGCCGAGACAGCGGGGGCTGAGAGAGTCATTGTGGCAACAGACGTCGAGGGCATATATAATAAAGACCCTAAAACCCACAGAGATGCGCGGATAATCCCCAAGCTAACCTACAGCGAGTTGAGAAATATGATGATGGGGAGTCCACAGCTGGCCGGCGAGTATAAACTCATAGACAACGTAGGCCTATCGATCCTAGAGAGGAGTGGAATAAAGCTAGCAATGGTTGATGGGCGGAATGTAGAGAACATAAAGCGGGCAATCCTGGATGGGTATGCTGGAACAATAGTTGAGGGGTAGGCCTGGTAGTTACTGGGGAATAACTAAAATCCAACTAGACGACGGGTACTATATGTGAAGATTGCCGTCGCGGGCGGCGGTGTTTCGGGAAGTTTCTTTGCCTCCCTAGTTGAGAACACCCAGGACGTGACCGTTTTTGAAAGGCAGAGGGAGAACGTCTTTAGGGCAATCTGCGCCTGGGGAACAAGCAAGCATGAGATGAGGCGTCTAGCTGTACGTATAGGGCTAAACTTTGACGAATATATCCTTCACGAGGGGAGGGAAATGGTTGTCAAGCTCCCAGACAATGAATTCTCCATCAAGCTCAAGGGCCTCTGCACATTTGATAAAAAGAGATTCATACTAGACATGCATAAGAGGTTGAAGATAAAATACAGCTTTGACGTCAAGAAGGAAATGCTCAATGGTTTTGATATTGTCGTCGACGCTACCGGATTCCATAGGGCTCTTCTACCTAGAATAGCCCGCGATTACTACATCCCAACTGTAGAGTATCTTGTCGAGTATAGTAGCCCGCCCTTTGACGACTTTTATCTGATGCCGTTAACACACCTCGGTGGTTACTTGTGGTATTTCCCCCTTTCTAAAAATCGCGCTCATGTTGGTGTAGGTGACTATTTCTGCAGGCATAGAGAGGCGTTAGACGAGTTCGTCAGAAAATACTCCGGCGAGATAATAGACGTTGTTGGGCGCCCTGTCAGGATTGCTCCACCTCACCTCTGCACCCCCATAGCTATTGATGGTGTGGTTGGGCTTGGGGAGAGTATTGGTGCCGTCCACCCGGTGATTGGTGAGGGAATTATCCCTGGGATGCAGTGTGCAGAGATACTAGCCGAGAGCCTCGAGGCTGGGTTAGACCAATACCCCTCAAAGGTGTTGAGACACTTCTCAGTGTTCTACTACATTTTCCAGTTTATCAAAAAGGTCCATAACTCTACTTTCAGCTATCTCCGAGACTTTAGGCTCCTCCTATCGCCTTTTATATACATGAAATTTAGGGAGGATAGGTTTGGAATGGAGATCAGGCTGAGCGATTGGCTTAAGATTGTCACGGCATATCGTAGAGGGCGTGCCTCCACTAAAATATGAGGACATATCCATTAATCCTATGAGTCCTTTGGAGGAGGATAAAGGCTCCGTGGATAGGGCCCCTGTCAAGGACTATACAGTCTCGGCGGATACGAGGATTCGGAGTCTTGTGGAGAGTTTTGCGGAGTCAGGTGGATTCATGGCCAGCTACCTCGCTGAGGGCTGTAGGATATTAAGGGAGATGGTCGGCGACCGAGAGTGTTTAAGGTGGTTGTCCTTTGTAGGCTCCATCACCGCTACTGGTTTAAGGGGTGTCTTGGCCCGCATAGTAAGGAGTGGCATCTTCAGATACATTGTGACGACTTGCGGGACGATAGACCATGACATAGCGAGAAGTTTGAACAGCTATTATAGGGGGGCGTTCGAGCTGGATGACAGCAAACTCCGAAGCATAGGGATACACCGTGTGGGCTCTGTAGTTGTGCCTGAGAAAAACTATGGCCTTGCTATAGAACGCTTTATGCTCAACCTTCTTGATGAGCTGTACAATAAGGGTGTGAGGGAGATCGGTAGTATTGAGCTGACGAGGGAGATTGGAAGGAGGCTCACGGAGGGCTCCATACTCAGGGCTGCCGCTGACGCAGGCGTTGACGTCGTCGTGCCAGGCGTGATGGATGGGGCGGCTGGGACCCAGCTCTGGATATTCCACACAACCCACCGGGACTTCCATCTAAACCTCTTCAGAGACTACGACCATCTATCAGAGACACTGTTCAAGCGGGTTAGGAGGGGTGGCCTCATAATTGGGGGAGGAATTAGCAAGCACCATCTTCTCTGGCTCAACCAGTTTGGAGGCGGACTGGACTATGCTGTTTACGTGACTACAGGGAATGAATGGGATGGGAGCCTGACTGGCGCTCCACTTCGAGAGGCTATTAGTTGGGGAAAGCTCAAAACCTCAGCCAGAAAAGTCACCATATATGGTGACGCTACAATAATCCTGCCAATACTCGCCGCATCAATTCTTGAAGACTAGGCCTCGCCGAATACCCAGCCCAGATCAGGCGGCTCCCTCCTCTGCCCCAGTTTTTCGTAGAGGGCGTGCGCCACAAGTGGCAAGGCGATGGTTGCATCGCAGAAACACTGGACAGTCATGCTCTCCGGCCCTTCCTTCCCCCAGCTCTTCGCTTCCTCTAGCGTCGCTCCTGACAATCCACCCCAATGGGGGTTGTCCGTCGTGATCTGAGCCGCAAATTTGTGGGGGCTTGTCTTGAAGAGGTCGCCTGAGGTCAAGACGGCTACTGCCACAGCAGCTAGCTGTATAAAGTCTTTAGGAACTCCACCTCCTATGAATATAGCTGCGCTGTCGGTAAACCTGGACTTTATCCTAACCATTAACTCGTAGTCTAGGAAGTGGTCTATGAGTAGTCTGAAGCTGGCTCCATGGCGATACCTGTTGAGAAGATAGGCGATACCCATCCCAGAGTCGACTAGCGCGGGTGAGAAGACCGGTACCCCGCTTCTCCACGCTTCTGTGAGAATGCCATTAACGCCCTTCCCATCAAGCCATCCTCCTAGACGGTTTAGGAATCCCGCCGAAGAATAGGCCTTGCTATGGTCGATCTCTGCCATGAAGTCAGCCAGCATATTCTCCATCCTTACATAATCTCTCTCTCTAACAAACACATCATGGAATCTGTAGATGCCCGCTTTTTTCAGCTCTACATCATCGAGGTTTGGATCACCTATGTAGTATTTTGCTCCTAGAGCCTCGATCAAGTCCTCAGTAATGTTTGCTGGGGTCGAGACTAAGACATCGATGAACCTATTCTTTATGAGCCACTTTATAATCTCAGACTGGCCTGTGGTGCTGAGTGAGCCTGCCAGCCCGAGGAATATCACAGTATTTTTAGAGTTGCATGCCGCCTCCCAAACCTTTACAACCTCTCCGAGCCTACGCCCCTGAAAGCCTGTCAGAGCCATTGAGTCGAGCAACTGGCTTATCTTCT
>Ga0105160_1001044_pt1 | contig 11733 bp, 15 predicted proteins | sample GXS110809BmetaG_FD_89591 | JGI IMG/M metagenome (GOLD analysis project Ga0105160, IMG submission 89591) | Hot spring microbial communities from Gongxiaoshe hot spring, China to study Microbial Dark Matter (Phase II) - GXS 110809B | ecosystem: Environmental > Aquatic > Thermal springs > Hot... | reverse complement strand
GTGAGGCTCCCGCTGCGGACGCACGCTGCGTCTGACGCGGTCTCTCGGCGCGGGCAGGCAAGTCCTGCTTGCGGTTCGTCCGCCATCGTTGGCGGCGCAACTATTGGCAACAGGAGGCAAACGATGAAACGCAATGGCTTCACGCTGATTGAACTGCTGGTCGTGATTGCGATTATCGCGATTCTGGCGGCGATTCTGTTCCCGGTGTTCGCGCAGGCGCGCGCAAAAGCCCGCCAGACCCAGTGCTTGAGCAACATGCGCCAGATTGGCGTCGCGGTGAACATGTACCTTAACGACTACGACGAGGGCTACCCCTTCACGATGGCGATTATCAACGGCGTGCCCAGCACGGTGAACTACTGGGCGGTGCATAACTATCAGGCGGCGCTGGAGCCGTATATCAAGATGGATCGCGGACTGCGCAACAAGCAGAACATCTGGTGGGATCCGTCCGACCCTGACCGCAGCGTGCCCGCGATGTGGGGGTCGTTTACCACGAACGGCTTCTTTACGGCGATGCCGCGCCGTCTGGCGGAGGTGACGCGCCCTTCGAACACGCTCTACTCCATCCTACGCGGCGACCCGTGGGTGCGCATCACGGGCATTAACCCGCCGAACCCGCTGCCCACGGATAACCCGAACCATCCGTTCTGGGTGTCGGAGTTCTTTGATATGTGCTTAGACCCGTGGGCGGAGACGACCGATGTGAACCATCCCTACCACTGGTCGAAGGGGCGTGCTACGCCGCCGTGCAGCCTGTTCCCGAACGCGGCGCACTGCGGCGACTGGGATCAGCAAATCGCCAAAACGCGCTATCAAGGTGGAACCGCCGCGCTCTATGCCGACGGGCACTCCAAGCATGTGCGGTTCCCACAAACCTATCGCGCGATTGACGATAACCAGTGGAGTATTAACCTGTAAAGTCCCCCAACATCACGCCCCTTTCCAGCCTCGCCCCCTGCCTCTCTCCAGAGAGAGTGGTTGGGGGTGAGGACAGCAAGGGGGGGCTTTGGCGCCGGTGAAAAGCTCCCTTCTGCTGCGGTGCATGCAGCGAAGCCGCCCCTCTCCCCGCGAACGGGAAGGGAGCGCAAGCGTGGGCAGCGGCGACGCCTCCCTCGTTCATGGGGGACTGGAAGCGGGAAGAGCAGTAGAAAAAGGGACCAATTTGTTGGTGAGAATCGCCCCATGAAAAGCATTTATCAGGTAAAATTACGCCCGGAGGTGATGCCATGGCGAAGACCGAAGGCAAGGACATCGAGGTCGAGGGTACGGTGGTGGAGTGCCTGCCGAACACTACTTTCAAGGTGGAAATCGAAGGTGGGCATACGGTTTTGGCGCATCTGTCGGGCAAGATGCGAATCAACTTCATTCGCATTCTGCCGGGCGATCGCGTGAAGGTCGCGCTCTCGCCCTACGACCTGACGCGCGGGCGAATCGTGTACCGCTACAAGAGTTGAACATCCCTGCGGTGCGACGGCGTCCCCGCCGTCGTAAAGCTTGGTATGGCGATGACTGGAAAGTCGTCGCGCCAGAGGCTACTTGCATGCTCAACGCGATTATTAGGTATAATACGCCTTCGCGAGTGGGTATACTCATGCGCCCGCTGAACGGAGGCGATATCGATGAAGGTACGAGCATCAGTGAAGAAGATGTGCGCCAAATGTAAAATCATTCGGCGCAAGGGCGTGGTTCGGGTCATCTGCGAGAACCCGAAACACAAACAGCGTCAAGGTTAGGAGGCAAATAGAGGATGGCGCGTATTGCTGGAGTGGACTTGCCGCGCGACCGTAAGGTGGAGTATGCCCTGCCTGTGATTTACGGGATAGGGCTGTCCTCGGCGCGCAAGATTTTGCAGGCGACGGGCGTCGACCCGAACAAGCGCGTGCGCGACCTCACCGAAGAAGAGGTCGCCAAACTGCGCGCGGAAATCGAGAACAACTATACGATCGAGGGCGACCTCAGGCGCGAGCAACAGATGAACATTCGCCGCCTGATCGAAATCGGTTGCTATCGCGGGATACGCCACCGACGCGGGCTGCCCGTGCACGGACAGCGCACCCGCACCAACGCCCGCACGCGCAAAGGACCACGGAAGACCGTCAGTACAGGCAAGCGGGCGAAGGCGAAGAAGTAAGGGAGAACGACTATGGCGCGTAAAGCACGAGCCGGCGCACAGCCGCAGAAGGAACGCAAGAACATCGTACACGGCGTGGCGCATATCCACGCCACCTTTAATAATACGATTGTGTCGATTACCGATGTGAACGGGAATGTGATTTCGTGGGCGAGCGGCGGCTCGGTCGGCTTCAAGGGCACGAAAAAGGGCACGCCGTTCGCGGCGCAGGTCGCCTCTGAACGCGCCGCCCGCGCCGCGATGGAACACGGAATGCGCAAAGTGGATGTGCTGGTCAAGGGTCCCGGACCAGGACGCGAGACCGCCATCCGCTCGCTGCAGGCGGCGGGGCTGGAGATTCTGAGCATCAAAGATGTGACCCCCGTGCCCCACAACGGCTGTCGCCCGCCCAAACGCCGCCGAGTGTAATCAAGGAGGAAAGCAAGTATGTCAGTTGTCTGGGATTCGAAATGCAGCATGTGCCGACGCGCGGGCGTGAAGCTCTACCTGAAAGGCGACCGCTGCTATACCAAAAAGTGCGCCCTTGAGCGACGCAACTACCCGCCGGGGCAGCACGGTCCCCGCACGCGCGACCGCAAAATGAGCGAGTACGGCGAGCAGCTCCGCGAGAAACAGAAGCTGCGCCAGATGTACCAGCTGCGCGAGGCGCAGTTCCGCAAGTATGTCGAGGAGGCGCAACGCGCCCGCGGCGTCACGGGCGAAGTGCTGCTGCGCCAGCTCGAAATGCGCCTCGATAATGTCGTCTTTCGGCTCGGCTTCGCCAGCTCGCGCGGGCAGGCGCGGCAGATGGTCTCGCACAAGTTCATTACCGTCAACGGCAAGCGCGTGAACATCCCCTCTTATCAGGTGCGTGAGGGCGATGTGATCAGCATCCACGAGTCGAAGCGCTCCACCGCGCTCGCGAAAGACGCGCTTGCACGCGCCGCCGAGCATACCCCGCCCGCATGGCTGGCGTATGACCCGACGCAGGTGCAGGGCAAGGTGCTGCACGCGCCCCAAATTGACGAGATCGATACCAAAATCGAAATGCAGAAGATTATCGAGTTCTACAGCCGCTAAGGAGGCGTTCATACTTTATGACGGTACAGATGGTGGAAACAGAGGTTCGCACGCTCATCAGCGAACCGAAGTATGGCAAATTTGAAGTGGAGCCGCTGGAGCGGGGCTACGGCGTGACGCTGGGCAACGCGCTGCGCCGCGTGCTGCTCTCGTCGATTCCGGGCGCGGCAATCACCAGCGTGCGCATCGAAGGCGTGCTGAGCGAGTTCGAGCCGATGCCCGGCGTGAAGGAAGACACCATCCACTTCCTGCTCAACCTCAAAAATGTGGCGATCCGCATCCACTCGTCGCAGCCGCGCGATAAATATTCGCTGCGCCTGCAGGTGCAAGGCCCGGGGCGCGTCACGGCGGCAGATATTCAAGCCCCTGCGGATGTGGAGATTGTGAACCCTGAACTCTATCTGGCGACGCTGAGCGACTCCAGCGCGCGGATCAACGCCGACATTACGGTAGAGATTGGACGCGGCTATGTGGCGGCGCTCAAGCGCGAGCGCGGGCGCGGCTCGGTTGGCGAAATCCGCACAAATGCCCTGTTTAGCCCCGTCACGAAGGTGAACTTTCTCGTGGAGCCGACGCTGGTGGGCGAGCGCACTGACTACGACCGCCTGATTCTGGAGGTTTGGACGAACGGCGCGATTACCCCCTCGGAAGCCGTGTTTCAGGCGGCAGCCATCCTGCGCGACCAGTTTAGTCGCCTGATGGCGCTCGGCGGCGAGGAAGGCGCCCTGGAAGCAGCGGCGGTGGTGCCCGCCCCGCCCGGCGTCACCGTGCCCGACCGCCCGTTGGAAGATCTGGGGCTGTCCACGCGCGTGCTGAACGCCCTGCGCAGCGGCGGCATCGACACCCTCTATAAACTGCTCAGCACCCCCGAACAGAAACTGCTTACCCTGCGCAACTTCGGCGAAACCGCCAAAAAAGAGGTCGAAGAGAAACTCAGCTCGATGGGGCTGAGCCTGATGAAAGCCGGAAGGAGGCGAGGTTCATCATGAATCACGGAGCTGGCTATCGCAAATTAGGACGCCCCAGCGACCACCGCATGCACATGCTGCGCAATCAGGTGCGCTCGCTGCTGATTCACGAAAAGATTGAGACGACCGTCACGCGGGCGAAAGAGACCCGCCGACTGGCGGAGAAGATGATTACGCTGGCGAAGGAGAACACCCTGCACGCCCGGCGTCAGGCGCGCGCGTTCCTGCGCGACGAGAGCCTGGTCAAACATCTCTTTGACAATATCGCGCCGCGCTACAAAGAGCGCAACGGCGGCTATACCCGAATCGTGCGCGTCGGCGTCCGACGCGGCGACGCGGTGGAAACCGCCATCCTAGAACTGGTCGAGTAGCGCATGCGCAACCTGCGCCTGCAGGTCGAGTACGACGGTACCGACTTTCACGGCTTCGCCCGACAACAGGGCGTGCGCACCGTACAGGGCGTGCTGGAGAGCGCACTGCAGGCGACGCTGAACGAACCGATTGAGGTCATCGGCGCAAGTCGCACCGACGCGGGAGTCCATGCGCGCGGGCAGGTGGTGAACTTTCTCACCAGTCGCCCCGTGCCCGTCGAACGGCTGACGGCGGTTCTGAACCGTCGCCTGCCGATGGATTTGAAAGTGATTCGCGCGCGAGAAGTTGGCGCGAACTTCCACGCGCGATTCTCAGCGAAGAGCCGCGTGTACCGCTACAGCATCTACACGGGGGCGCACCCCTCCGTGTGGAAGATACGGTACGCATGGCATTACCCCCATGCGCTGGACTGCGCGGCGATGCAGGCGGCGCTGGAGTTGATTCTGGGCGAGCACGACTTTCGTCCGTTCTCGGTGAAGATACCGACCGAGAAAAACACGGTACGCACGCTGTATCGTGGGATTGTACAGCCGACGCGCGACGGCGTGCGCATCGAGCTGGAAGCAAACGGCTTCCTGCGCGGCATGGTGCGCCTGATTGTCGGCGAGTTAGTGCGCGTCGGCGAAGGGAAGCAAGCTATCGGCTCCCTGCGCGAGCGATTGGAACGCCGAGTTCAGGCGACCCAGATGGCGCCCGCGCAGGGATTGTGCCTGATGCGGGTAAAATACTAATTCGCGTGGCACGGGCGTCCCCGCCCGTGCGGGCGGTTGTGGCTTTTGTGCTTGAGCGGGACGCTCAAGCCACAGGCGAAGGAGGCAGCGATTATGTTGCAACGCACCTATACGATGAAAAAAAACGAAATCCAGCGGACATGGTGGGTCGTCGACGCGGCGGGTAAGCCCGTCGGGCGAGTCGCCGCTCAGGTCGCGCGCCTGCTGCAGGGCAAGCATAAACCCACCTACACGCCCCACATGGATATGGGCGACCATGTGATTATCCTGAACGCAGAGAAAGCCATCTTTACAGGGAAAAAGCTGGACGAGGTCATCTACCACCACACGATGCACCCGGGCGGGCTGCGCGCCTACACGCGCCGCAAGATGATGACCGAGAAGCCCGAAAAGATGATCACGCGCGTGGTGAGCCGCATGCTGCCCAAGAACAAGCTGCGCGCTCGCATGCTCAAGCGGCTGCGCGTGTTTCAGGGCGCGGAACATCCTCACACGGCACAGCAGCCCCAGCCCTATGAACTGTAAGGAGTAGACACTATGGAACCGATTCGATACTACGGTACGGGACGACGCAAGACCGCTTCGGCGCGCGTGTGGCTAATGCCCGGCGAGGGAAAAATCACCATCAACGGGCGCGAAGCGCCTGAGTACCTGCGCCGCCCGATTCTGGAGCGCATCGTGACGCAGCCCCTGCGCCTGCTGGGTCTCGAGGGGCAGTACGACATTCGCGCGACGGTGCGCGGCGGCGGACTGTCGGGACAGGCGGGCGCGATTCGACACGGCGTGGCGCGCGCCCTGCTGCAGGTGAATCCCGAATATCGCGCTGTGCTGAAACAGAACGGGTTGCTCACGCGCGACGCCCGCGAGAAAGAACGCAAGAAGTACGGACGCCACGGCGCACGCCGCGGGTTCCAGTATGTGAAGCGCTAATGCGCATCCTCTTAGTCGGCGGCGGCGGACGCGAACACGCGCTGGCGTGGAAACTGCGCCAGAGCGCGCACTGCGACGCGCTCTACGCCGCCCCCGGCAACGCAGGCATCGCCCAGCTCGCCGAGTGCGTCCCCATCGCCCCCAAAGCCATCCCCGAACTCGTCGACTTCGCGAAACAGAACGCCATCGATCTGGTCGTGGTCGGTCCCGAATCGCCCCTGATTGCTGGGATTGCCGACGCCCTGCAGGAGGCGAATATCCCATGCTTTGGTCCCTCGCGTGCAGCGGCGCAACTGGAGGGGAGCAAAGCGTTCGCCAAGCAGATTCTGGCGGAGGTGAACGCCCCCACCGCCCCCTTCGCCGTGTTCGACGACCCCGACGCGGCGCAGACCTACCTGCGTGAGCGGTTTCTGGAGCGTCCCTGCGTCGTCAAAGCCGACGGCGAAGCGCTGGGCAAGGGCGTGTTCGTATGCGAAACGCTCAGCGACGCGCTGGACGCCGTGGAGTTTCTGATGGTGGAGCGCGGGCTGGGCGAAGCGGGCGCGCGAATCGTCATCGAAGACCGCCTGTACGGGCGCGAAATGTCGCTCCTGTGCCTGACTGACGGACAGACCGCACTGCCCATGCCCCCTGTGCGCGACTATAAACGCGCGCTGGACGGCGACCGCGGGCCCAACACGGGCGGTATGGGCTGCTACACGCCTCTGCCCGACGCGACGCCCGAACTGATAGAGACCGCCCTGAGCCAGATTGTACGCCCCGTCATCAGTGAAATGGCGCGGCGGGGAACCCCTTACAGGGGCGTGCTGTACGCTGGGCTGATGATTCACGATAACCAGCCCTCCACGCTGGAGTTCAACTGTCGCTTCGGCGACCCCGAAACGCAGGTTCTGATGCCCCTGCTGGAGAGCGACCTCGTGGAACTCGCGCTGTCGACGATTGAGGGCAGGCTGCCCGAGACGCCGATGCGCTTCGCGTCGCGCGCTGCCGTGTGCGTCGTGCTGGCGTCGGGCGGCTATCCCCACGAATACCGCACAGGATTGCCCATCGAGGGGCTGGAACAGGCAAGCCAGTCGCCCGATGTGCTGATTTTCCACGCGGGTACACGCACCGAAAACGGTCAGATTGTCACATCAGGCGGGCGCGTGCTGAATGTCGTCGGGCTGGGCGAGACGCTTACTCAGGCTCGTGAAAACGCCTACCGCGCCGTGCAGCAAATTCATTTTGAGGGAATGCATTATCGGGGCGATGTGGCGCGTTGACACTTTTGACACCCATAAGTATAGAGCAGCCTCCCTTTACCTCTGCCTGCAGGATTCCAGTGCCGTAGAGCGTAATTAGTCAACTATGAACCACACACTTACACGGCGGGAGTTTTTGAAGGCGGGCGTGGCGCTGAGCGCGCTGCCGATTGCGCAGTTCGCCCACGCGCAGGGTTCGGACAGGATTAAGGTTGGTCTGGTCGGTTGCGGCGGGCGCGGCACTGGGGCGGCGATCGACTGCCTCCGGGCCGATGAGGGCACAATCATCTGGGCGCTGGGCGACATCTTTGAAGACCGCTTGAACGCAAGTTATGAGGGTCTCAAGGAGCAATTTGCTGACCGCGTGGAAGTTCCCCCCGACCGACGCTTTCTGGGGTTCGACGCCTACAAGAGGGTGCTGGAGAGCGGGATCGATTTAGTGTTGCTCTGCACGCCCCCGGCGTTCCGCCCCGTGCATTTCCTCGCAGCGATGGAGGCAGGCAAGCATGTGTTTATGGAAAAGCCCGTTGCGGTGTGTCCTGAGGGCGTGCGGATGGTGCTGCGCGGCGACGAGCTTGCCCGTCAAAAGCGGCTTGGCGTGATGCCCGGCACGCAGTATCGCTGGCATCCGGGCTATCAGGGCGTGATTGAGCGCATTCGCGCGGGACATATTGGAGAAATCCGCGCCGCCTACGCCTATTACAACGCCGCCAGCCCCGCGCCCCAACCGCGTCAGGAAGGCTGGACGGATATGGTGTACCAACTCCGCAACTGGCTGTTCTACAACTGGCTCGCAGGCGACCAGCCCGTGGAACAGTTCGTCCACAATATCGATGTGATGAACTGGGTGATGGACAGCGTGCCCACGCGGGCGATGGCGATGGGCGGCAGGCAAGTGCGCACCGCGCCCGAATACGGCGATGTGTACGACCACTTCGCGATTGAGTACGAGTATCCCAACGGCGTGCGTGTGCTGGCGATGTGCCGCCAGATGGACAACACCGCCTATCGCGTGTCGAACCTCGTCGTCGGCTCCCAGGGAACCGCCCTGATGGAGCAGCTCACCAACTTCTATGTGCGCGGCAAGGAGACATGGGAGCCGGGCAAGCAGTGGCTCAACCCCTATGTGGAGGAGCATCGCGTGCTGATTGAGAGCATCCGTAAAGGCAGTCCGATTAACGAGACGCGCACGATTGCGGAAAGCACGCTCACCGCGATTATGGGACGCATGTCGGCGTACACGGGCAAGATTGTGACCTGGGAGGCGGCGATGAACTCGAAGCTGAACCTTGTGGAGCGCGTGATGAATATCAACTACGACACACCTGCGCCGCAGGATCCCGTGCCCATTCCCGGCAAGACGGCGCTGGTGTAGCAAGTCCGCGGAGGACTTCCTTGCACGCGCCGAAACCAATCCCGTTCGACAGCCTGAACCTGTACGCGGTCTTGCAGGAGCGCGGCTTTTTCACGGGCGGGCGGATTCAGGAGATTCGCCAGCCCGACGCGCTGACCATCGTGCTGCACATTTACGCCCAGCGCGTGGAGCATCGCCTGCTCATTTCCGCCGACGCGCAACACGCCCGGATGCACTGCATCAGCCACAAGACGCCGAACGCGCCCACGCCCCCGCCGTTTCTGCAGAGCCTGCGCAAACACATCGACGGCGGGATTATTCGGAGCCTGCAGATGGTCGGGTTTGATCGCATCGTGCAGTTCGAGATTCAGACGCGCGAGGGGGTCTATCGGCTGATGGTCGAGCTGATGGGCAAGCATTCGAATATCATCCTTGTGGAGCCAGTGGGGGTGATACGGAGCGCCATCAAGTGGGTTTCTCCGCGTCAGAGCGAGGCGCGCCCGATTCGCGCAGGCGAGCCGTACCAGCTGCCCCCGACGCGCGTGGCGGGGCTGCTGAACCCCCTCGCGATGTCCGACGACGATTGGCGCGCGCTTTGGGAGCGCATGGGCGCGGAACGCGATTGGCAGGCGCATTTGGAAGGGCTGAGTCGGTTCACCGCAGGCGAGCTGGAAGCGATTGCGCAGGCGCGCGGGCTGGACGGCGTGCTGGAATGGGCGCATCGGCTGCGCGAGGGGCTGTGGGAGCCAGTCGCCATTCGCGAACCGCAGACCCGCCGCGTTCTCGGCGCGTATCCGTTTCGCAGCCTGCAGTTTCCCCCAGAATGGCAACACTCCCGCGCGAGCGTTAATCTCGCATGGGAGCAGGTGTTCGCGGAGCGCACCCAGCAGGCGCGTGTCGACGCCCTGCGCCAGAGCCTGCTGCCGAACCTGCGCCGTGCGCTGGAAGCCCGCCAGCGCGCCGCCGCCGAACTGCAGCGCGCCCTGCAGGACAGCCAGCAGGCAGATCGATGGCGTCTGTACGGCGAGCTGATACTGGCGTATGGACATACGCTGCCCGCCGGCGCAACCACCCTACACGCTCCCGACTACACGCAGCCCGAAACGCCCCTGATCGAAATCCCCATCGACCCCAGCAAAACCGTCGCTGAGAACGCCGAGCGCTACTTCCAGAAGGCGCGCCGCGCCCGCGAGAGCCGCGCGGAGCTGCAGAAACGCCTCGAACGCCTGCAGGACGAACTCGCTCAGATACAGGGCGCGCTGCTGGAGATGGAGAGCAACCCCGACGAGGCGACGCTGCGCCAGATTCATGAGCAGGCGAAGGCGCACGGCTGGCTGCGCGAGGCGTCCCCGCTCGCCCCCGCCAAACGCGTCGAGAAAGACCCGTTCGAAGGGCACAAAATCCGGCTGCATCTTAGCCCCGACGGCTATCAGGTGCTGGTCGGCGAGAACGCGCAGGCGAACGATTTCTTGCTTACCCGCATCGCCAAGCCGAACGACTGGTGGCTCCATGTGCGCACGGGCACAGGGGCGCATGTGATTATTCGCACGGAGAACCAGCCCCAGCGCACGCCGAGAAGCACGCTGGAGTTCGCCGCGCGGCTCGCGGCGCAGCACAGCGCGGACAAACACGCCCGCATAGTGGAAGTGGACTACACGCTCCGCAAATATGTGCGCAAGCCGAAAGGCGCGCCGCCCGGCTTCGCCCTCTACACGCACGAAAAGACCCTGCGCGTAGAGATGAAGCCCTGAATGGGGTACACTTTGCGCCGACATGGAAGGCGTGGAGAAACTGATTATCGTCGGCTCTGGACCTGCGGGCTACACCGCAGCAATTTACGCTGCCCGCGCGAGTTTGCAACCCTTGCTGTTCGCGGGAATCCAGCCCGGTGGACAGCTGATGATTACGACCGATGTCGAAAACTACCCCGGCTTCCCCGAAGGCGTGCAGGGTCCCGAACTGATGGAGCTGTTCCGTAAGCAAGCGGAGCGGTTCGACACGCGCATTCTCTACGAGACGATTACGAAAGTGGACTTCAGCGAGCATCCGTTCCGCCTGTGGAGCGACGCGGGCAAGGAATATCGCGCCCTCGCCGTGATTATCGCCACAGGCGCGTCCGCGAAGTGGCTCGGACTGGAGAACGAGGCGAAACTGCAGGGACGCGGCGTGTCGGCGTGCGCCACCTGCGACGGGTTCTTCTTCAGAGGGAAAAAAGTCATCGTGGTCGGCGGCGGCGACACCGCGATGGAGGAGGCAATCTACCTCACCAACCACTGCGAGAAGGTCTATGTGGTGCATCGCCGCGACGAGCTGCGGGCGTCCAAAATCATGCAGGAGCGCGCCTTCCGCAACCCCAAAATCGAGTTCATCTGGAGCACCGTCGTGCGCGACATCTACGATGTAAACGCGGGCAAGGTCACGGGCGTGCGCCTGCACAACCTCAAAACCGACGAGGAGTACGATTTCCCCATCGATGGCGTGTTCATCGCGATTGGACACACGCCCAACACGCAAATCTTTCAGGGCATTCTGGAAATGGACGAGCAGGGCTATATCATCACGCGCAACGGCACTTACACGAGCGTGGAGGGCGTGTTCGCAGCGGGCGATGTGATGGACAAAGTGTACCGCCAGGCGGTCACGGCGGCGGGCACGGGCTGTATGGCGGCGCTGGACGCCGAACGCTGGCTCGCGGCGAAGTTTCACTGACGCCGCCCCCTCTCCTGCACGCGGGAGAGGGGCTGAGGTAAGGGCAAAAAACCAGTAGGCGCGCCCCTAACGAAGGTTTTACAGCCTTGCAAGAGAGGGCACGCACCGGGACGTGCCCCTACAATGCCTGCACTGAGTGTATTCCCTAAGGGACGATTGCTTCTGCGAGGCGCTTAAGTCCCTCAAAGGTAAAATCGTATCCAAACCGTCGTGCAAGACTAAGTAAACCCCCTCC
>Ga0105160_1001041_pt1 | contig 11739 bp, 10 predicted proteins | sample GXS110809BmetaG_FD_89591 | JGI IMG/M metagenome (GOLD analysis project Ga0105160, IMG submission 89591) | Hot spring microbial communities from Gongxiaoshe hot spring, China to study Microbial Dark Matter (Phase II) - GXS 110809B | ecosystem: Environmental > Aquatic > Thermal springs > Hot... | reverse complement strand
GCACAGCGAGGGCACCTCGCCTCGTGGGTGCATCCTGACAGCGCTGCCCGAGGCGAGGCTGTCGGCCAGGAGGGAGGTCACACGGCGGTGGCAATGGTGGTCCTCATCGCCCGCGACCGGCAGGGGCGCATTGTGGACGTGAGGCTCTTCCCCGGTCGGCAGGAGGCGGCAGGCTACCTCAGGCAGCGGCCCGATACGGGCTGGTCGTGGGAAGCTGCCGAGCGTTGCCCGGGCGGGGCGGGCTGCCCCTGCCGGTACCGGCCGGTGCCGCTGGAGGCGCTCACCCGGCCAGAGGCTTGAGGGGTGGCCCGAGGCTGCCGGCAGGAAGGCAGGGCCGATGGGGCGATCGCGATCGGCCGGCCGGGCCGGCCTGGACGGGGGAAGGCCCATGGGGACGACGGTGTCGGTGGAGGTCATGGCCGTGAACGAGGTCATGAGGCTGGGCCTCGCCCATCTCCTGCGCCGCCAGGGCCTGAGGGTAGTCCAGGGTGCAGGGGTGGTGGTGGCCGACCCCCCTTCCCTGGGGGAAGCCCTTAAGAAGGGGCGCCCGGTGGTGGCCCTGGGTACCGGCGATCCCAGGAGTGACCTCTTCCTCCTCCGCCAGGGGGCTACGGCGGTGGTGGCTCCGGACGACCTGCAGCTCCTCGTTCGGGCGGTCAGGGCGGCGAGCCTGGGCCTGTCGCTGTTGCGGCCGGAGGCGGTGGCCCTCCTACGGGCAGTGGAGGGGCAGCCCCCTCGCTCGCAGGAGCGCCAGCTGCAGCTGGCCCGCCTGGTGGTGGCCGGATGCTCCGTGGCAGAGATGGCCGCAGCCCTTGGGGTTTCCCGGTCCACGGTGAAGCTGGAGCTGCGCCGCCTCTACAGGGATCTGGGAGCCTCAAGGCGGTCAGAGGCGGCATCCAGGCTGGCCGCTGCCGGGGTTACCCCTGCCGCGCTGAGCGACAAGAGGCCGGGAGCCCACCGGCATGCTGCCTCCCGGGAGGATGGCGGCTCAAGGGCCTGTCGAGCGGAGTCCACGAGGGGGTAACCTTGGCTGACAATCGTGGCGGGCCGAGCGGCGGTCTTGCATCCCTGGCAAGTCCTTGGCTAGAATACAAGTGTGTTATCGGTCACAATGTCGCCAGAGATGAGTAGGTGATAGAAGCCCTATGGCAGTGGCCCGACCTGTTCGGACGGTATTGGTCACAGGGGGCGCCGGCTTTGTTGGCGCCGTTCTGTGTCGGCAACTGCTGGAGCATGGCTACAGGGTGCGGGTGGTCGATCTCGGCGTCTTTGGGACGGACCATTTGCCACCGGAGGTGGAGTTGGTCCACGGCGACATCCTCAACTGGGAGAACACATGGCTCAGCGAGGTAGATGCGGTGATCAATTTGGCTGGGCTCAGCAATGATCCCATGGCGGACTATAGTCCGGCACTAAATATGCAGATAAACGGTGCGGCAGCAGCACTGGCGGCGTTGATGTGCAAGCGTGCAGGGATCCGGCGCTTCATTCAGGGGTCGTCTTGCTCGGTGTACGGGCGCGTGGACGGGGAAGTGGACGAGACGTGGCAGCCCGCCCCCCAGTACCCATACGGCCTTGCCAAACTCATGGCGGATGTTGCCATCTTGGCCCTTGCCGACGACTCCTTTCGGCCGGTCATCATCCGCAAGGGCACGGTCTGCGGTTGGAGCCCGCGTATGCGGTTCGACCTGATCGTCAATGCTATGGTGAAGTCCGGGATCCTCGAGGGTCGCATCGTTGTGCACGACCCAGATGTGTGGAGGCCCCTGCTGGATGTGCGAGATGCTGCCGCCGCCTACATGGCTGCCCTGGAAGCCCCCCTTGCGGCAGCAGGCATATATAACGTGGCAGCGGGCAACTACACGACCATGCAGGTAGCACAGGCGGTAAGGAGGCGACTGTTCGCTGCCGGCTACAGTGCAGAGATCGTCGTCACCGGTGATCGCGACCCTCGCAGCTACCGTGTATCTACCTGGCGGGCGAGAAGTGAATTGAATTTCACGCCGTCCATCTCTCTGGACCGTATGGTGGACGACCTGATCGCGCGTCTCCACGAGACCGGCCTCGAGTCGCTAGAGGACCCCCGCTCGATCAACATCTCGTGGTGGCAGCATTGGGTTGAGCACCATCAGCGTGTCGGGATGCAAGGGATGGCTTCATGTTAGGCATACTCATCATCCTTGGCCTCTCGGTGCTCGCTATCGCCTGCGCCATCAATGTCGTAACGGGCCTGGTAGGCATCGGCTTGGCCCCTTCGTTCCCCGGCTATCATGAACTCTTCATGGCCAAGAACTACCTGGCCGATGCTATCCTGTGGGCGCTGGCAGGTGCTGTCTCTCTGGGCGCGATGCTCATGGTCCGGGATCGGGCTCGACCGCGAGGGGAGGCGGGTGAGCCACGCTCTGACCCGGTGAGGCCGGAGGTGGCAGTCTGTCTCGTTGCCCGCGACGAGGAGAGGGCCATCGCGAAAGTGGTGCGGGAGTTTCGCGAGCGTCCTGAGGTGCGCACGGTCATCGTCGTGGACAACAACAGCACCGATGCCACCGCGGTCATTGCCGCCCGTGAGGGGGCTGTCGTAGTCCACGAGTCCAAGCAGGGGTACGGTCATGCCTGCATCCGTGCTCTGCGGGAGGGGCTTGCTGCGGGGTTGCCTGTAGTGGTCTTATGCGAGGCCGATGGTACCTACAGTGCAGCCGACCTGCCCAAGCTGCTCCTCTATCTGCAGCACGCCGATCTGGTGGTCGGGAGCCGTACGACCCCAGGGCTGACACACCCGTCCTCACAGCTTGATGCCTATTACAGCTGGCTTAACCAGCTGGGGGCCAAACTCCTCCAGCTGCGATATGTCTGCTGGCAGCACCTGCGCTACCTCGGCTGTGCTCGGCTTACAGACCTAGGCTGCACGTATCGCGCCATCCGGCGAGAAGGCCTCGAGCGTATCGTCCAGCACCTGTCGGTGGGAGGTGACGCCTTTTCTCCTCACATGCTGGCCATCGCTATGCGTCAGGGCCTGACGGTGGTGGAGGTGCCGGTTACCTTTTGGCCACGCATAGGCGTATCGAAGGGCGCCGGAGGCAGCCTCATCAGATCGGTGGGGGCCGGCATAAGGATGTTGCGCGAGATCATGGTGCCTACGGCCCCGAGGCCGGAACGCGAGGGCGGCCTGTCATGAGGGCCGGCGGCACCGGAGCGGGGCATGGCATGGCCATGGAATCGCAGCAGGAGTGTCCGGCCTGCAGCAGTCCTGCTGCAGTATATGCACTGTTGGACGGTTGGGGGTACCTGCTGCGCTGCCATAGTTGTCGCCTCGGGTTCGCTCATCCGCTGTACCTGCCGGAGGGTGCCCATGCGACATTCGAGGCGGCCTACAGCGGGCAATGCTCTGACGCTGCAATGGAGATGTTCGCCCACCGGCTATGCTGGCGGCAGGACTTGGCACTCCTGGGCCTCTCTCGGCTCGGGCTGGCGCCGGCCCACCACAAGGCCCTGGACTGGATCGGCCAGCATGTCCCGCCGGGAGCGACTGTCTGCGATGTGGGCTGTGGGCCGGGCCTCTTCCTGGACGAGTTGCGCCGTCACGGCTATAGGACGGTAGGCATAGAGCCGGCGTCCTCTGCCGCAGAGGCCGCCCGCTCCCGGGGTCATAGTATCCTCGTGGGAGCCATGGAGCAGCTGAGCGAGGCTCCCGCTGCCGATGTCGTCGTCTCCTTTTTCGTCCTCCACCACACCCCTGTCCCGCTGCCCTTCGTCACCCGCATCCGCTCCCTCTACCCCCGTTGCCCGCTGGTCCTGGCGGAGCACGATTTCAGCCATCTCTCGCGCCGTCAGGGGCCGGCCGATGTGCCTCCCCGACGGCTCACCTGGTGGACGCCGGAGGCCCTGGAGCGACTCTTGCTGCGTGCCGGCTACCACACTGTGTCGGTGGTCTCGGTGCCGGCACCCCCCTATTACCATCGGGTGGAAGGTACCCTAGCAGGCTTGTATACCTCCGTAGCCACGATCATACCTCGGCGGCTCAGAGCTGTGCTCCTAGCGGCATATCTTGCTGCCAAGTCGCTGCTGGCACCGGTGCTGGGGCGTGCTCCGGTTGCTGCCACGGGTGCCACTCGTCACCTGCTGGCCGTAGCGCTGCCTGAGGAGTGGTGATGGGTGACCTCCTTCCCGTGCTGTCCCCCGAGCATATGGCGCTCATCACCGTGCTGACCCTCTCCCCGCCGGCATCTGCCCTGGCCTATTGTCTCAAGCTGTTCAAAAGGTCCACACCGTGGGCCGAGGAGGCTGTCCTCGCCCTGCTGCGGCGTCTTCCCCTACCGTCCCCCGGTGAGGCCGTCGTGCCTGTCGGCGATATGCCTGTCATATCGTTGCCGAGGCACAGCGTGCGGAGCTGGCTCTATCGGTTTGGAGTGTACGAGCCGGATACCACAGCCCTGGTCAAGGCCCTCCTTGGTCCGGGCATGGGCTTTGTCGACGCCGGCGCCTTCTGCGGCTATTACTCAGTGTTGGCATCGCGCCTCGTGGGACCTACAGGGCTTGTGGTAGCGTTCGAGCCTCACCCCCAGAGCTATCAGCTGCTGGTCCAGAACTTGGAGCGCAGCGGCTGCTCCAACGTCGTCGCCGTGCCCCGGGCCCTTGCTGGCGCTGCCGGCACGATGGGCCTTGTCCAGACAGACGACCCCGAGCTCTCGTATCTGGATCGAGGTGGGCAGGGGATTGCCGTCACCGCATCCACTCTGGACGCAGAGCTGGCTGCCCTAGGCTGGCCACCCGTTCACCTGGTGAAGCTCGACATAGAGGGGTGGGAGGCAGAAGCGCTCCGCGGCATGCGGGAGACGGCGATACGCAACCCATCCCTTCAGGTCATCGTGGAGGTGGACTCGCACAACGTCCGCCGTGCCGGCAGCACCCTTGCTGCCCTGGCCACCGCCGTTGAGGAGCTCGGCCTGAGGGACATGCGGGTGATCGAAAGGGGGCTCTTGCCCATAAGTCGCGAGGGGCTGCTGCGCCTTCGTGGCTGCTACAACTTGCTGCTCCGGAGGGGAGGGTGATGGCCGGGTCGCGCTGGCGCCCCTCATGGCGGGATGGGGCGGCCGTGCTGCTGGCAGCGTCGGCCCTGGCCCTTGTGCTGACGCCGGCATCGGTATGGCGGCAGCCCGGTCGGGATGCCGTCTATCGCGGATTCGACCCCGTGCTCATCTACAAGAGGGAGATGGGCGCAGGCGCTGAGGCGCCAGGCATCGTCTCCATCTCTCGCGACGAGCTGCGCCTCGTTGCGCCGCCCGACTCTCTGCCCACGGCACACCTTCTCACCACCCCCCTCGACAAGGTGGACATGTCCATGGAGCTGCTGCCCCTCCACACGGCGCCGGGCGGCGACCCCTTGGCCGTGAGTTTCTGGAACGCCCGCACTGGATCGGGCGTCGTGGTCCGACTCGGGCCCCCACCTGCCATGCGTGCCACAGCCCAGGCCATAATCGGGGGTGCCACGAGGTCGAGCCTTGTGGGGGGCCAGGTGGTGGCCGAGAAGGACCTTGGCCCCTACTCGCCGGGCGTGCCCATGGCCCTCGACCTCTCGTATGACCGGCGTGCTGGCACCATCTTAGTCCGGCTCCGAGGTCAGGAGGCTCCCCCGACCGGATCCCGGATGCTACGCCTCTCGGGCGGGCCGGGCGACCCGTCATACCGTGACGCTGCAACGGTGCCCGTAGCCGTGGCTCCCGGCCACCGCTATCGCCTCTCGGCCCTGGTCCGCGTGGTTGATGGCAGCGACGCCTACAAGCTGACGCTGCAGTGGCTGGACGAGGGGCGCCGGCATATCGACTTCAGCGGCGACTGGCGCTCGGTCCGGTCGCTGGCAGGGTGGACGGAGGTGGATGTGGTGGCGGACGCGCCGGCGGATGCCCGCTGGGCGCGGGTCTATCTGGGCAGCGGCCGTGCCACCCATCTCCTGTATGCCGATGTGGCCCTCAGGGACCTCACTACCGGCGCGACGCTGCCCATAAACGGGTCGTTCGACAGGAATGCGGCGGGCTGGGAGCTGCCCGGCGGAGGGCTGGCGGCAGTGGTGGACCCTCACCCCACCGATGAGGAGTTCGTCGTCGCAAGGGGCGACGTGCCCGGCATCTTCCACAGCCTACGCAACACCGTCACGGTGACGGCGGGCGCTTCGGGAGGCACGGCCGAGGCAGTGGTCCGCTCGCTCACCATCGCACTGCCCCACCAGCGCTACTACGGCCTCAGGGTAGATGACCCGCGCGCTCGCCTGGCGCTGGCGGCGGTTGCCGGTCTGGCCATCCTGCTCGTAGTCCCCTCCGCCGCAGGCCTCCTTCGCCGGCTGGCACACCTGCGCCCGCCGCCGTCGGTCCCGACGGGCCTACTGCTCGGCGGCGCCGTGCTGGTAGCCTTGATGGCCCTTGTGGCGGGGCTAGGCAGCCACCCGTTCGATATGGGAGCCGCCCGGGTGTGGACGTACGTCGCGGCCACACGTCCGCTGCAGGAGCTGTACTATCTGCCCAACCTAGTCCCTCTTGCACATGTCTGGAACGGGGGCCCGTGGCACGAGGCACCCTTCCCCTACGGCTTCAGTCTGGCTTACCTCTTCGCCGCTGCCGGCTACATCTATCGTCTCTTCCTGTTGGGGCCGGGTGGGTTCGACGGGGGCGGTTACCAGCTGGAGCTCTTGCTGAAGACCGTCTTCACGGCCTTCGCCATCGGCAACGGGGTCTTGCTCTATCATCTGGCCCGCGACCTGTACCCCCATCGCCGTCGTGCCCCCTGGGTCGTTGTTGCCCTCTGGCTGGGCAATCCGGCCGTCTGGATAAGCGCAGCCGTCTGGGGTCAGACGCATGTAGTCAGCTCCTTCTTTTTGCTCGCGGCCCTTCTCGCCACCATCCGGGGTGCCCCTATCCTATCGTGGACGATGCTGGCCCTGGCGGCCTTCAGCAGGCCGCAGATGGTCCCTCTTGCCATCCCCGTAGGTCTCCTCAACCTGCGGCGCCATGGCGTCATGGCGACCGTCTCTGGCGTGGCTTGGGCTGCCCTCATTGTCTTCCTGTGCATGATGCCATTGTTGTGGTATATTGGCCCGTCCTTCCCGGTCGACATGGCGCTCCTGCAGCTTAGGACGCAGGAGTTGGGCGGGAACGAGGCTGCCCTGCGCACCATATCTCTGGGCGCCCACAACCTGTGGGTGTTGATCGCCCGGCTGCAGGGCATTGAGGGGGCGGCACGCTTCCGCGTACCTGTAGATGGTGGCCTGCCCAACCTGACCTACGGAGAGGCTGCCTGGCTGCTCACTGCACTGGCCGGCATCGTGTCCTGCCTTATGGTGGCGGTGCTGGGGCGTCGCCCGGCCGACTGGGCTGCCCCCCTCGCCTTCGGTGCGGCATCCTTTTTCGTCTTCAAGACGGGCCTTGCGCCGACGCATTTCCTCCTGGCCCTGCCGCTGCTTGCCCTGGCCAGCCCTCTGTCAAGGCCCCTTGTGGCCGGTTCGGTCATCTGGGGTAGCGTCAGCGCGATAGCGATGCTTTCGGGGTTGGCAGATGCCCTGCGCGATGTTCCTGCCCTGGCGCCTCGCCTAGCGCCGCAGTCCAACCTCCTGATGGCATGGATGCTGCAGCTGGGACGGAACGATCTGGCCATCACGGTCCTTGCGGTCGCCAACCTTGCGGTGCTGGTGACAGCTGCTCTGGCTGCTATAGTTGCCTCACGGCAGCACGTGCCTGTGCACGGGCCTGTGCCCGTCCATGCCGGGGACCTCATGCGGGCGACGCAGTGGGGCCAGCGAAAGCCATGAGGCAGTCGGCAGCCCTCGGCTGTGACGCTCGACCGCGGCGGGCGCTGTTCATCGTCAGCCGCTATGGGCATGACCCCCGGGCAGCCGGGGGCGATGTGCAGGGCACGACTTTTGCCCGCTGGTTGGCCGAGGATGGCTGGGACGTTACCTACCTGACATCCACATGCCGGGGCGCACCGGCCTCCGGCCGCGACGGGAGGGTTCGCCTTCTGCGCGTGCCCCGCACCGCGCTGGCCATGGTGGCGCCGCTGGTGCACCGCTCGACGGGGCCCTGGGACCTGGTGTACGGGGAGCTTCTGGGCGGGGCAGGGCCTGTGCTGTTCCTGCCGCCGCTGTACCGGCCCTCACCCATAATGCTTGCCTGGTACCAGGTAAATGCCCCCCTCCTGCAGGCGCAGTTGGGTCGTAGGCTGGGCCGGCTGGCAGCCCATCTGGAACGTGTCGTCCCGCATCTCTGCCACGGTACGCTGGTAGTCACGCCGTCGGAGGCACGGCGGCGCGACCTCTTAGCCCTCGGGCTGCCGCCACGCCGGGTGATGGCCGTCCCGCCTTCGGCGGTGACGCTCTGCCCCGATGCGGCATCTGATGAGGAGCGCCCCCCGCTGTTCGTATGGCTGGGAAAGCTGCGGCGCTACAAGGCGCCTCAGGTAGCGGTGGCCGCGATGACCCTTCTCTTGCAACGCTGCCCCGACGCGTGCCTCGTCATTGCCGGCCGGCGGGAGGACCGCTCGTTGCTGCGCGAGCTGGCCAGGATGGCCGCCCCCTTGCCGCCGGGGCGTGTGCGCATCGTCACCGACATCGACGAGGACACAAAGCACCGTCTTGTCCATGGAGCACGTGCCCTGGTGGTCACATCGCCTGTGGAGGGCTTCTCTATCGCAGCGCTGGAGGCAGCCCGCTGCGGCACGCCGGTGATCGGCACCTATGGCGTGCCCGACGACATGCTCACGCACGGCAGGAACGGCCTCAAGGTGCCCTACGGCGATGCACATGCGCTGGCGGAGGCGATGGCGCTCCTGGCAGGATCATCCCCCCTGTGGAGGGAGCTCTCGGAGGGCAGCCGTGAGCGTGCCGCCTGCTACCATCCAGAGGCGGTACGGGCACGCCTCCGCGAGGCCGTGGCGCGTGCCGTCAGCCTTCTGGGGAGGGGCAGAAGCCAAGGTGGCCGGGATTAAGGCATCCACGCCGAAGGCGTCACTTAAGCAAGGCGCTCTCTCGGGCCTGCTCTATGCTGGCGCCTTTTATGGTGCCCAGGCCTCCAATTACCTGCACCTGGCCATCACGGCCATCGTGCTGGACAAGGGCACCTACGGCGCCTTTGGCGCCATCATGGGCGCTGCCTATCTGTCGGCGGCCCTGGCCACGGCCTTCCAGCTTCATGCCGCCGCCGTGTCCCGAGGGTCGTCTCACCCTATGCGCCCCATCCGTCCAGCTGTATGGGCAGGCCTCGTGCTGGCAGCAGTGGGGCTTGCCGCCTCGCCTGTCATCCGGCCAGCCCTATCTCTGTCGCCTGCCGAGATGGCGGTGACGGTGCTGGTGCTGGCCATGGCACAGCCGACCGGCGCTGCCTACGGCCTTCTGCAGGGCCAGGGGCGTTTGGTAGAACCGGGGGCCATCCAGATGGTCGGCAGCATAACCCGCCTCGGCATCGGCCTCTGCCTGGCGGCCGGTGGGCTTGGCGCCGCCGGCGCTGGGGCAGGAGTGGTGGCGGGATATGTGCCGGCACTGGCCATAGGGCTTACGAGGGCAGCCCGCTGTCCGGCGCCCTCCGCGCCGCAGGCGGCCATGGCCCATAATCCCCCGTCCCGCTTGGTCCACACGGCGGTGGCTGCTGCCTGCGCTGGGGCCCCCACTGCCCTGGACATGCTCCTGGCGCGTCACTATCTCTCTGCGGACGCCTCCGGGGTCTATGCTGCTGCTATGGCAGCCGTAAGGCTCGGCATCTTCGTCGCTCTGCCCGTGCCACATGTCTTGGTACCATGGGCAGCCTCGTCTCGGGCAAGGGACAAGGCCACATCGGTGGCCATACTCGCTGCCGCCGGCGGGTCGGCTATCATAGGCGCTGTCGCGACGCTTCTTGCCTGGGCGGCGAGTGCACTCCTAGGGTGGCCTCCCCAGCTGGTGGGAACGCATGCTGACCTGCGGCCATGGGCCTCTCTGATGGCGGCTGCCACGGCGGCGGCCACCTGTCAGTCCTACCTGTGGGCTGTCTCCGGCAGCTGCCGTGCCGACATGGCCCTTATGGCGCTCTCTCCCATCTCTCTGGGCGCGGCCGTATCCCTTGAGCATGGCACGGCGGTGGCTGCCCTCCGTGCGGCGGCGTCGGCCATGACGCTCTCATCCGTCGCCATGGCGATATGGGGCGAGGCGCACCGGCAACGTTGCCGAGGTATCCAGCCTGGCCGGCCGTGACGCGGCGGGGTGTGCTCGTCCCATACATATGGGACAAGGGGATGGGCAGAGGTAGGGGGTAGACGACAAGAGGAAAGGGGGCCAACCTTCTGGGTAAGAGATGACAAAGGCGAGACTTCCCTCAAACCCTGTGTAACGGGAACACCTCCTCTTCGGCAAGCTCGTAACGGAGGGCAAAGAGCTGGCGGAGCTTGCACTTGCGCCCCTGATGGTGGGGATGGGCGTGCGCCACCACTGGTGCTGAAGGTTGACCACCTGGATGAACAGGTTCACCTCCAGGCAGGGCAGGGAGGGGAAGTATCCCCCCAGCTCCAGGCGCATCAGGTCGATGCCAGCATTGATGCTTTCCACCGGGTTGGTGCTGTAGATGTGCACCCTCACCTCCTCGGGGTAGTCCAGGAAGGCGAGGTAGCCCTCGGCCTTGGCCTCGATGTGGCGGGCCAGGGAGGGCTTCTCCCTGGCCACCGCTGCTGCCAGCTCCCCCAGCCAGTGGCCTCCCTCCGCCCGGTCCCGGGAGCGGCGCAGGCGGAAGAGGGCCTCCCTGGCCAGCTTCATGGCCTCCCACAAGAGCCCCCTCTCCAGGTTGCGCTGCAGGTGCAGCAGGCAGAGCCGGTGCTGGGCGCAAGCGAAGAGCTTCCCTATCACCTCCCCCAGGCCCCGGAAGTCGTCGGTGACGAAGAGGAGCACCCGGTGCACGCCACGGCTCACCAGATCCTGGAGCACCTCGCATCATGCGGCCTTGCTCTCCCTCCCCTTGAGGACCCAGAAGCCCAGCACCTGCTTGGTGCCGGAGAGGCCCGCGCCCAGGGCCACGAAGAGGGAGATGTCCTCCATCTTGCCACCCTCGCCCCTCAGCTTGGCCCAGTAGGCGCAGGTGCCGATGGCGAACCAGTCGGGGGGCAGGGGCTGGGTCTTTGCACCCCTCCAACTGCTCTCGGATGAGGGCCTGGGCATCCTCCAGGGCCTCCCGGGAGAGGGGCATCCCCAGGCGTCCCCCCGGCCCTCTCCATCTGGGCGTAGGAGTAGCCGCCTTCGAGCATGGCGATGAGCAGCTCCTCGTAGTCCACCTCTACCCGCCGCCAGGGAGGGGGAAGGATGGCAGGCCGAACAGCAACCGCCCCGCCTCACCCTGGGCACCTTCAGGTCCAGCTGCCCCAGGGTGAGGTACAGCTTGCGCTGATAGAAGCCATTGGCCTGTTCCCCCTTGCTCATCTCCAAGAAGCGCTGTTTCTTTCGCTCCATGAGCCTGTGCAGCAGCTCCTCCAGCAGGTGGGAGAGGGAAGGCCTCTCACCCCGTTCCATGCGCTCGTACATCTCCTCCACCAGCCTGTCCAGCCACTGGTCGCTGGCCTCTGCCTCCTTGCGCCTCCTCGGCATTCGTCTCACCTCCATCCCTGGACTGCCCACAGCATACACATTTTTCGAGACACCCCCTGTTGCGCTCCCAGGGATGGAGGTGAGACGAATGCCGAGGAGGCGCAAGGAGGCAGAGGCCAGCGACCAGTGGCTGGACAGGCTGGTGGAGGAGATGTACG
>Ga0105160_1001037_pt1 | contig 11777 bp, 8 predicted proteins | sample GXS110809BmetaG_FD_89591 | JGI IMG/M metagenome (GOLD analysis project Ga0105160, IMG submission 89591) | Hot spring microbial communities from Gongxiaoshe hot spring, China to study Microbial Dark Matter (Phase II) - GXS 110809B | ecosystem: Environmental > Aquatic > Thermal springs > Hot... | reverse complement strand
TTGTCATCTTGAACGCTTTCCCTTACAACAACGGTCATTTGATGGTCGTGCCGTATCGGCATGTGCCGTCGCTTTTAGACTTGACAGATGATGAACTGGCTGAATTGATGAAAGTGACGCAAATCGCAGAAAGGGTTTTGCGTGAGGCGTTGAACCCGCATGGTTTCAATATTGGGATGAATTTGGGGCGCTGCGCTGGTGCTGGGATTGAAGAGCACATCCACATCCACATCGTCCCAAGATGGAACGGAGACACAAACTTTATGCCCGTCATCGGTGAGACAAAAGTTTTGCCCGAACTCTTGTCGCAAACTTACGAGAAATTGCGACCGCTGTTTGAAAAGGTCAGTTTCTAATAAATGGCAGCGTCGCCCCTTGAGGGCGACGGTCGTTAAACTGCCGTCGGGGACAAGCCCCGACGCTACCGAGTCTTCAAGATTCCTACAGAGCAAGAAAAGTGCAAAGGCAGACATGGAACTTGCGACGGAGGCTTTGCCTGACATGAGAGCATGGTTCGCACCACTTCCTTTGCCTGCTGGTGAAGGACAAGGCGAGATTGTCCTGCCAAAGGTAAGCCCTGAGGATTTGCTCGCTGTTGCGAGTTCGTTAAAGGAAGCGGGAAAGAGTTTGAGGGAATTGACTGTTTCTGAAATCGCCCAAAAACTTGAATTCGTTGCCCGCCAGTGGGAGCGCCCTGACTTGCCTGAACGGAAAGAGGCTTTGAAACTTCTCCCGAAATTTCTTCCGTTCAGCGAACCCGTTTGCAAAAGAGCAATTGACGCCTTGTTTGAGCCGTTAACAGCCAATCGGATGCTCAACTTGCTTGACGAGTTGTTGGGTGACCATCGTGCCCTTGACGAATTCATTGAACGACCTTTGGGGCTGAAGCGAAAAGCCTTCGGTGCTGATTTGGCGTTTCTGATTTTGTCTGGCAATATTGTTGGCATCGGAATTTGGGACATCGTTTTCTGCCTGCTTTGCAAAACCCCTGTTTTGGTCAAACCTTCTTCAGATGAACCCATTTTGCCTTCGCTTTTCGCTCAATCCCTTGAACGGTTCGCCCCTGAACTTGCTTCGGCTGTTGCGGTCATTCCCTTTGAATCCGAGCGAGAAGAGTTGATTGATGCTGCAATCAAAGAAAGCGATGCGGTCATCGCTTACGGCACTGACGAAACCGTTCAGACAGTCAAACGCAAAATCCCAGCGAAAGTCAAGTTTATTGAACGAGGACATAAGTTCAGCGTCGCAATTATCGCAGAAGAGTTTGCCGACGAACGGACTGCCGATTTGTTGGCTCTTGACATTTCTCGCTTTGACCAAAGGGGATGTTTGTCGCCGCAGGTTTGTTTCGTGGTGAAACGAGGGACACGGGGCACGGGACACGAGTTTGGGCTAAAACTGGCACAGGCATTAGAGCGAATTAGTGACGAATTGCCGCCAAACCTTCATGAAGGCGAGAAAGCAAGCGTGACGCAATTCAGGTTGACCTGCGAAATGTTGGGTGCGAGAGTTTTGTCACCACCTGACGCAAGTTGGACGGTCGTGATATGGGACACGGAGCATGGGACACGGGACACGGAGGTAAAGGCAAAGTGGCAGAGGGTTACCTGTTCTGCAAGGACAATTCACATCGTCGCAGTTGATTCGCTTGACAAAGTTTTTGAAGAGTTGCGACCTTTGGGCAAATTCCTTCAGGGCGTTGCTGTGGCAATGGATTCTGCTGAAGCGGAACAAGTTGCAGAAGCGGTTGGACGGATGGGAGCAAGTCGGATTTGCTCTGTCGGTCAATTGCAAACCCCGCCAATTGAGTGGTCTCAAGACGGCAAGCACTTAATTTCCGAGTTAGTGCGTTGGTGCGACTTTGAACCCATCACATTGACGCCGAAAGAAGTTGGCTGGGTTGAGATTTACCGAGGCGATTTGAAAGAAACGACGGTCATTTGGCGAACTTTGGAGCAAATGGGCATTCCTTCCAGCCTTGAGACCAGTTTTGACCCGACAAACCCCACTTCGCCAATTTACACTGTTCGCATCCCTGTCCAACACGCAAGTGAAGCCAAACAAGCGATAGCAAAGGTCCACAGTTAGCCACGAGACGAGAATGGGATGGTTCGTTAGCGCTTAGCCTTCCATACCGCTGGTTTTAGTCAGTGGTTGGTGACAAAAATCGGAGGGCTCGGCTCCTGCCGAGCCGAAAATTGTTGTTTCGTAGGGTCGGGCTACTGCCCGACCGATGAAAATCAACATGTAGGGCGCGGTTTTACACCGCGCCGATAGAAAGTTCATCGGCAGGGTATAAAACCCTGCCCTACAAGGAAAAATTCGGCTTAATGTAGGGCGCGGTTTTACACCGCGCCGATAGAAAATTCGTCGGTAGGGTATAAAACCCTGCCCTACAAGGGAAATTCGGCACGCCAAAGGCGTGCTCCGAAATGGAAGGATTGTTCTCGGAGGTGAAAGGAACTTTGCAGGATGTGGAATTGCTTCGGCAGAAGTTTTTGCGCTACTTGGCTCAAACTTCAAACGAGCCGATGGGTATCGTTGTTGAGCGGGCAGAAGGCTGTTGGATTTACGCAAAAGATGGAAAACGCTATCTTGACTTCATCTCAGGCATAGCAGTGACGAACATTGGACACCGACAACCTGAGGTCGTAGACGCTATCAAGCGGCAAGCCGACCGTTACTTGCACACAATGGTTTACGGCGAATTTGTTCAAGATGTGCAGGTGGCGTTAGCGGAGAAGTTGGTTGGGATAGTGGAAGCAGCGTTTAAGCGTGCGAGTAACGGACAGTGGCAAGGCGAATTGCAATACTACCCGACAAACAGCGGGACGGAAGCGAATGAAGGGGCGTTGAAGTTGGCTCGCAAATTCACGGGGCGAAAGAAATTTGTTGCATTCCAAAACAGTTTTCACGGCGACACGATGGGCTCGCTTTCGGTTACGGGCAGGGAAATCTACCGCCAGCCTTTTCAACCCTTGCTCGCCAATGTTGAGTTCCTTCCTTTCGGGAATGTCAGTTCTTTGGAGCGAATTGAGGAGGAAGTGGCTGCTGTGATTTGCGAACCGATTCAGGGTGAAGCAGGGATTATTGTCCCGCCAGACGATTTCCTTCCCGCATTGCGCAAGCGATGCGATGAGGTTGGTGCATTGCTCATTTTGGACGAAGTCCAAACAGGCTTCGGTCGGACAGGGAAATGGTTCGCTTTTGAGCATTGGAGTATCGTGCCCGATATATTGACAGTTGGTAAGGCACTCGGTGGTGGTATGCCTTTGGGTGGTTTTTTGACACGGAGGGAAGTGATGAAAGCGTTTTCAGAGAACCCGCCACTTTGTCATGTGACGACCTTTGGCGGTCACCCAATCAACTGCGCAGCCGCTTTGGCGGCGTTGGAAGTAATGGAGCGTGAGAACTTGCCGCAAAGGGCAGCAGTTATGGGAGAGAAACTCAAACTTGAGTTGCAAAAACTGGCAAGCAAATTTCCGCAAATCGTTGAAGTGAGGGGCAAAGGTTTGATGCTCGGCATTGAGTTTGCGGAAAAAGAGCAAACTCAAGCCTTTGTGAGACGCTGCTTGGAGATGGGCTTGATTGTCGGTGGAACGCTCCACACGGAAAAAGTCGTGAGAATTGCTCCACCGCTCGTAATCAACGACGAAGAAATCGCATGGGCTGTTTCAGTCATGGAAGAAGCGTTGAAGGGCTTGACTGCTTGAAAAGTCTTTACTACTCGCTTCCACAGCAAATTTCCTTGGTCTTCTGCACGAGCGGTTCTAATGCTGCGGCGATTTCGTCTTCGCCTTCGCCAACTTCAACTCCCTTGAACAAGAACCAGTGCTCAACATGGGTGACCGTTTCGTTGGGTTCAAGTTTTGTCAGTGGTCCAAGCGTTTCAACTTCAACGGTGATTGCGTTGGTGAAAAGTTCGGTTGAACTTCCAAAGTCTGGATAAGTCGCTCCTTCAACATGTTTGTAGTGCTTGATGAAAACTCTGTCCCCGTTGACATATGCGACCCAACCGTGAAGGTTACCTATCCCAATCTTTTGCGGCGAAGTTGCGTTTGGGTCTTGACGCAAAACGATGTATCGCTTGCCCCAGTGCCATCTTGGGTCGCTCATGTCGGTGTAGTGCCAAAGGACGAGCGGGCATGCTGGTAGAACTTTTTCGGGATGTGGGATGTATGGTGGCATGGGGACAATTGCTCGTCCGCCTTTTGCCATCATCGTCAATGCCCAAGGAGCAAGTTCAATCGCCCACAAGTTTTTGTTGGTCAGAAAGTGCGTGACCTTGACATATGCACTGTCGGGAGACATTTCAACGAGGATTGACTTTTGCACTCCTGTTGTTTTTTCAAGAGGCGGCGTCAATTTCAGCGAGAGATCGCCGAGCACTTCAACTTGGACAGGTTCGTTATCGGGGTAGTAAGTTCGCTCTTTGATTTCGGGTGCGTGCCAAAGTCTGTGACCGCCGTAGTTTCGCCTAACATCGCCGCCAGTTAAACCCAACTGCTCTGGGATTTCCGCAAATTCGTTTTCACCACCAACGAAGCCAAAGCGGATAAGTCTCGGACCGACATCTGCAGTCGCAATTAACTCAACAATTCCGTTGCTCAACTTGTAGCAGTTTTGCCAACCTCCATATGGAACTCGTTCCACAGCCATCTCGTCAACCTCCTTAACTGCAAGGCTTGACTTTTTCACTTCTGACTATACCACGCTACTCTGCTGGACGCCACAAAGGAGAAGTTTCGGCACAAAGTGCAAAGGTGGATGCTCGCTATAATTGTTTGCGAAACTGTATCGCACTACAAGGAAAGGAGATGAGTGGACGATGAGGCTGTTGTGGCTTGGAGTGGTGTTGGTAGGAATGATGCATTTGGTGTTCGCCGAAGAAGGACAAAGTTCATCAGGAAGGAGTTTGAGACTGCCTGCAATTTTCGGTGACCACATGGTTTTGCAATGCAACATGCCTGTCCCAATTTGGGGATGGGCAAAGCCAAACGAAGAGGTCGCAGTGATTCTCAAAGGGAAAAAGCCGCTGGTGACGAAAGCAAACGAGCAGGGGCGTTGGATGGTGAAACTTCCGCCACAACCTGCGGGAGGTCCACACGAATTGATAATCCGCACGAGGGAGGAAACTATCCGCTTCAGAGATGTCTTGTTTGGTGAGGTTTGGGTTTGCTCTGGACAATCAAACATGGAGTGGCCAGTGGCATGGGCTCAAAACGCAAAGGAAGAAATTGCCACCGCCAACTTTCCCCAAATTCGTTTCTTCGTCGTTGAGAAATCAATCGCCCTTGAGCCTCAAACTGATTGCAAAGGCAGGTGGGTCGTTTGCAGCCCTGAAACTATCGGCGGTTTTTCCGCTGTCGGATACTTTTTCGGTCGTGAAATCCACCAGCGCTTGAAAGTTCCTGTCGGGTTAATCGGCACCTATTGGGGAGGCACTCCCGCTGAAGCGTGGACCGAATTGAAAGCCCTTGAAAGCGATCCCGATTTTAAGCCCATTTTGGAACGATTGCCAAGAGACCGAGAGACCTTGCGACGGCTTCAGGAACAATACGAGCAGGCTCTTGCCGAATGGAACCGAAAAGTCATTCTCAGGGACCCGGGCAACAAGGGTGAAGAAATGGGCTGGGCAAAACCAGAATTTGACGACTCCGACTGGGCGACTATGGAACTGCCTCGGATTTTTGAGCGGTCAATGAACATTGACGGTGCTGTTTGGTTCCGCAAAGTGGTCAACATCCCCGAAAATTGGGCTGGCAAAGACTTAGTGCTCAGCCTTGGTCCTATTGACGACTACGACACCACCTATTTCAATGGCGAACGGATTGGTTCAACGGGTCCTGAAACGCCCAACAGTTGGACCGTTCCGAGGCGTTACAAAGTTCCCGGTAAACTTGTCAAGCCCGGTGCGAATTTGATTGCCGTCCGAGTTTTTGACATGTTGGAAAATGGTGGGTTCACTGGCTTGCCTGATCAAATGAGGCTTGAACTTGCTGAAGGTAGGGGTGAACCGATTTCGTTGGCAGGTTCATGGAAGTTTAAAGTTGAGTTTGCCCGAGATGCGTCAAAACTTCCACCTCGTCCCCAACCGCCAATTAACAACTGGACACCGACGGGTTTGTTCAACGCTATGGTCGCACCGCTCATCCCTTATGCCATCAGAGGCGTCATTTGGTATCAGGGCGAGTCAAATGTCGCTCGGGCATACCAGTATCGCAAACTTTTCCCTGCGCTCATCAATTCTTGGCGTAAGGCTTGGGGACAAGGCGATTTTCCTTTCCTGTTCGTTCAATTGGCGAACTATTTGGAGAGGAGACAAGAGCCGACAGAAAGCGCATGGGCTGAATTGCGTGAGGCTCAACTCTTGACACTTAAAACTGTTCCTAACACTGGCATGGCTGTGGCAATTGATATTGGTGAGGCGAACGACATCCACCCCCGCAACAAACAGGATGTCGGAAAGAGATTGGCGCTGGCAGCATTGGCAATTGCATACGGGCAAAAGATTGTCTACTCTGGTCCGATTTACCGCTCAATGAAGATAGAAGGCAACAAAATTCGGCTCTTCTTTGACCATGTTGGAAGCGGGCTGGTCGCAAAAGGTGACAAGTTGGTTGGTTTCGCTATCGCCGGTAAAGACCGAAAGTTCGTTTGGGCTAATGCAAAAATTGAAGGCAACACGGTTGTGGTCTGGAACGAACAAGTTCCTGAGCCTGTTGCTGTCAGGTATGCATGGGCGGACAATCCGGAGTGCAACCTTTACAACAAGGAAGGGTTGCCTGCCTCACCTTTCAGGACTGATGATTGGCCCGGCGTTACGGTTAAAAATCGTTAACGCTTCTGGTGCTGAATTTATGCGTCAAAAGTTTTGAGTTCCTTAACGCTCGCAAACGAGGTGATGTTTCATGAGAAGGCGGGAATTCTTGACTACCGCTGCAGGTAGCCTGAGCCTACTCACTGTGCAGGCGTTTGCTCTTGCGCCGAAGGATGCACCATTGAAGGAGCGAGAAAAGGAGATAGAACCTTTGCTGCAAGAGTTGGAAGCGGTGCGAGGGCGTTTTTCAAATGTCCCACGCACAGACGGGCAGTTTCTGAACATGTTGGTGAAAATTTCCCGTTCCCGCCATGTCCTTGAGGTCGGCACCTCAAATGGCTACTCTGCCATTTGGATTTGCTTGGCTCTTGAGGAGACAGATGGTCACTTGACAACGATTGAGATTGACCCCGAACGGGTGAAGTTGGCGAAGGAGAACTTGAAGCGAGCAGGTCTTGACCACCGAGTCACTTTCCTTGAGGGAGATGCTCACAAAATTGTCCCGACATTGGAAGGACCATTTGACTTCGTTTTTCTGGACGCAGACAAAGGGCGCGAGCAAGACTACTTCGGCTACCTCTACCCGAAAAAGTTGCTCCCGGGTGCCCTCATCTTGGTTCACAATGCCATCAGGATGAGGCGAGCGATGCAGCGCTATTTGGACATGATAAGCGCTCATCCAGAATTTGATACCTTGATGGTGAGCACAACTTTGGATGACGGGTTCGCCGTCAGTTATTGGAGGCGGAAGAAGTAAACGACCCCGCAGGCGATGCCTCTCTGCCTTCAACAAGCGACGCAACAAATCTGTCAACAGCGGATTGAACATGGCGGGTTATGGCATCGTAGTGATTGACCATCACTGAGAAGGTAAGTTCCGTTCCGTCTCGGCGTTGAATGTAACCCGAGAGGGCGACAACACTACCTATGAAACCCGTTTTTGCGAAAACCCGACCTTCTGCCGGGGTTCCTTGGAAGCGGGCTCGCAAGGTCCCATCTTTACCCGCAACAGGCAAACTGTCCTTGAACGAATCAAACCACGGGCGAGTTCTCGCCACTTGCAAAAGTTTGACAATTGCTCTGGGCGTGACCATGTTCAGCCGGGACAAGCCGCTTCCATCAACAAGTTTGACATCAGATGGATCAATTCCCCAGTCTTGCAGTTGCCGTTCCAAAATTTGCATCGCGTCTGAAATGCTCCCCCGCCCTGTCTCCCTTAAAGCCACAACTCGCAAGAGCATTTCTGCGTAGAGATTATCACTGACTTTGTTAAGCCACCAAACTAACTCCTTCAAGGGGAGCGAATTCACCTCAGCAATTACAACCGCATCGGGCGGCGTTGGTCCCATTTTGACATTTCCGTTCACAACGACACCCACCTCCTGCAACATTGAGCGGAAAGTTTCGCCAACATAGTAGGGGACTGATGGCACGCTGATGCGAACGGTTTCAGGAGCAGCGCCTAACGGAATTTGTCCTCTAAGGTGAATAACCCTTTCCCACGGATCCCTCCAAATAGACCATCGCGACTCGCCTGACCGAGTTGTCCGGATACGGTTGTCAATCATGAGCCAATCGGTTGAGGGCGAAACGGAAACATGGGCCAGTTGCCCTTCAGTTGAGGCGGGTTCAATTTGAACCGTAACACTGTTGCGGTCTAAAGCAATTGCCCACACTTCGGCAGCATAGCCGTAAAACAAATAATCCCACGACCAGCCAGTTCCCCATCGGTTATCTGAGAAAGCGCTGACATCCACGATAATGTCACCCTTGACAGATTTGATGCCTTTTGACGCGAGTGCCTTCACCAATTCACGAAGGCGGTCGCGAGTTAAAGACGGGTCACCAGAGCCTTTCAGGTAAAGGTTGCCATTTAAGGTTCCATCATCAATTTGGCCATCTGTCAAAAGTGGTGTGACGAACACGAAATCCGGACCTAACTTTTCCAGCGCCAAAGCAGTTGTGAACAATTTGGTGTTGGAGGCAGGCATGAACCGTTTGTCTTCGTTAAGGGCGTAAATGGTCTTGGGAGGGTTATCGGTCGTCTGCACCAAAACCCCAAGCCATGCGCCACGAACAGCAGGGTTTGAAATCAGTTCGTTCAAAGGATCTCTCTGTGAAACGGTAACTTGACAAAAGACAAGCGAGATTACACCCACAAGCACCAATACCCTTCGCATCCTTTCTCCCCCTCTCGCTTCAACGACGATGTAGCGTTCTAAGCATCCATTGGCAAAATTGTTACAAATTGCACCGATCAAGTTAACGGCGAAACCGAGAGACAGGAGGGAAAAGTCGTTGGATGATCGTGAACAAAATTTGCGGAAACGATTGTGGATAGCAGTCGGTTTGACGGCAACAATCTTTTTGGCTGAACTGATTGGTGGCTTATGGACTCACAGTTTGGCGCTTTTGAGTGATGCATTTCATGTCTTGACGGATGCACTTTCCTTGGTTTTAACGCTTGGCGCTGTCTATTTGGCGATGCGTCCTCCGTCTGACCGACACACTTTTGGCCTTCACCGGTTGGAAATTTTCGCCGCCACCTTCAATGCTGGTTCCCTCTTGGTCATTTGTGTTTGGTTGGCGTGGGAGGCAATCGGTCGTTTGTTGAACCCTCAACCTATCCTCGCCAAGGAAATGCTTATCATCGCATCAATCGGATTAGCGGCGAATATCGCTGTCATTTTCATGCTCCACAGCCATATGCGACAGAGCCTAAATGTCAAGAGCGCTGTCTTGCATGTAATTGGTGACGCTGCTTCGTCAGTGGGGGTAATAACGGCAGGGGTGGTAATGGCTTTGACAGGCTGGTTTTGGGTTGACCCAATTTTGTCCTTGCTCATCACAGCGACGATCGGGTACAATGCTTTGAAGGTTGCAAAAGAAGCGGCTCACATCCTCATGGAGGGCGTTCCTTACGGCATTGACACTCAATCGGTTCGCGATGCTTTGGAGTCCTTGCCCAATGTCAAGCAGGTCCACGACCTGCACATTTGGAGTCTGTGTTCAAGTTGTCGTTACTTGAGTGCCCATTTGGTTGTGAACGAAGAAGGCATGAAGGACATAAACTCGGTCTTAACCGGTGCTCAGGAGATACTTCGTCGTCAATTTCACATCTACCATGCGACTTTGCAGGTTGAACCTTCAGAGTGTTCAAGCCACTACCTATGCGAGAACCATGTTCATCCCGACATTCAGCAATCATCGCAACAAATCGTCCATTGAAGCGGTTCAATTGACAGCCGGTTTTTGCGGTCTCATAATCCCAAAGGGCAGAAGAACGGAAGAAACCTTTTTGGGGAGGCGAAGAACATGTTGGAGGAAAGGCGACATTGGGTCGCCGATTACCGTGAGGATGGCGCTTCCAAACCTGTTGACATCCGGGTTATCGGCATAGGTGGTGCTGGAGGGAACGCTATAAACCGGATGGTGGAAAACGAAATTAAAGGCGTGGAGTTAATCGCCATCAATACCGACGCCCAAGCGTTGGGGCTTTCAAAAGCCATGAAAAAGTTGCAAATAGGGGTTCGGTTAACTAATGGACGAGGTGCTGGCGGCAATCCCCAAATTGGGCGTCAGGCTGCTGAAGAGGACAGACAGCAAATTGCCTCTCTATTGGAAAATGCTGAAATGGTCTTTTTGGCCGCTGGAATGGGTGGCGGAACTGGCACTGGTGCTACGCCCGTCGTCGCCCAAATCGCCCGAGAAAAGAACATCCTGACAGTTGCTGTCGTTACAAAACCCTTCGCTTTTGAAGGCAAGCGGAAGATGGAGATCGCGCTTCAAGGTATCAACGAATTGAGAAATGTTGTGGACGCCTTGATAGTCATCCCAAACCAGCGGCTTTTTGAGTTATCGGACCGCCGAACAACTATGGCTGATGCTTTCAAACTGGCAGACGAAGTTCTAACACAAGCGGTGCAAGGTATCACGGATTTGATCGTCCGCCCAGGTTGGATCAATGTTGATTTTGCTGATGTCAGGGCTGTTCTTGAAAATGCCGGGACGGCGCTTATGGGAGTTGGTTACGGCCACGGTGAGAACCGAGCAGTTGAAGCAGCACAGCAAGCCATTTCCAGCCCGCTGCTTGAAGCGTCAATCACGGGGGCGAGAAATGTTTTGTTTACCATTTTCGCTCCACCTGACTTGCTCGTTGAAGAAGTTAAGCAAGCCGCTGATATCATCACCAACGCAGTCAACTCTGCTGACGCCAATGTGATTTGGGGTTTGGTTTACGATGAAAACTTGAAGGACCAAGTGCGAATCACATTGATTGCCACTGGATTTGGTGAGGCTCGCCCAGCCCCGACACCCACCCGCTTACCTTGGGAACGAAGGGAAGTGAGTCGTGAAGCCCAACCAAGTCAACCTGCAACTCCAGTGAAGCAAGCACCTGTTGAGGGAGAAGAGGAACTTGACGAAGAAACATTGAACATACCCTCGTTCCTGCGACGATCCCAGAGCTCATAAAATGTCCTGAGAGTTGTCTAACTTTTCGGAGGCATGATCAGAATGCGAAGGCGCAAACCTGCAAAATCTTCTCCTCTATGGGAATGGCTTCGCTGGCTCGCTATCGGTTTCGTCCTCAGTTACATTCTGGCAATAGGGATGGCGGCAGCGTTCGTCAAATGGTTGGGAAAGGATTTGCCTAATCTGGATGATGTCGCGAACTTACGCTTGAGCCAAGCAACCTACATATACTCTGCGGATGGTGTTCTGCTCGGCACAACAATGTCCGTTTACCGAAAGTGGGTGCCTCTCAGCAAAATCCCCAAAACCCTACAATGGGCAACCATTGTAGCTGAAGACCGCAAGTTTTACACCCACCCCGGCATTGACCCCAAAGGAATTGTGCGAGCAGTTTGGGAATGTTTGAAGGCGAGAAGTTATGTTCAAGGTGGTAGCACAATCACAATGCAACTCGCCCGCAACCTCTACCTCTCTTCTGAAAAGA
>Ga0105160_1001036_pt1 | contig 11784 bp, 10 predicted proteins | sample GXS110809BmetaG_FD_89591 | JGI IMG/M metagenome (GOLD analysis project Ga0105160, IMG submission 89591) | Hot spring microbial communities from Gongxiaoshe hot spring, China to study Microbial Dark Matter (Phase II) - GXS 110809B | ecosystem: Environmental > Aquatic > Thermal springs > Hot... | reverse complement strand
TGCTCGGTTCCCCTCACGCAGTGGGAGGAACCTCAAGGAGGGGGGCAAGCAGGTTTTGAAACCCCCTCCGTAGGTTCCCCCTGCACGCAGGGGGAACCGAAAATCTGCTCGGTTCCCCTCACGAAGTGGGGGGAACCTCAAGGAGGGGGGCAGACAGTTTTTTCCCAACCCCCCTCCGTAGGTTCCCCTACTGCGTAGGGGGAACCGAGTAGGTTTCTGATTCCCCCCGCTTTGCGAGGGGAACCTACGGGAGTTGACAAGGATACATCGCAAGTTTTTTGGCTTTCTCGCGCGTGCGTGGCGAAACCAAGGGGGCAGGCGTTTTTCCTAAACTCTCCTGAGGAGTTTGGGTATCCTTGAAAAACGAATGTCAACGAAGCCACTGTGGCGTAAGCGGCTGGAGGGCAAGTTGGGCAGCTGGGGGCTGCGTATGGCGTGGGGGCTGTTTCGTCTGTTGCCGCTGCGCGTTGCGCAACGCCTCGGCGCTGCGTTGGGGCTGCTGGCATATGCGCTTTCGGCGCGCTATCGGCGTGTGGCCATTCAAAACCTCCGACGGGCGTTTCCTGAGTGGAGCCACGCCCACGCCCGCCGAGTAGCGCGTCGCGTGTTCCGTAACTTCGGGGTGAGTATGGCGGAATTTTTCAAAGCCCCCTCAATGACGCGCGCCCAAATCGAGCAGATTCTCACGCTGGAAGGGCGCGAGCATTTAGACGCCGCCTTCAGCGACGGCAAAGGCGTGTTGCTGATTACAGGACACTTCGGCAACTGGGAGCTGATGGCGCGCTATCTGTGCTTGTTGGGCTATCCGATAGCCGTGATTGCCCGTGAGGCCGATGACAAAGGCACCACCGAGCTGATTACCATGCTGCGCGAACGCAGCGGCTATCGGGTGTTTCCGCGAGGCAACGCCGCGCGCTTAGTACTCAAAGCCTTGCGCGCCAACGAGGCTGTCGGTATTTTGCCCGACCAGAATGCCGGCGATGTGTTCGTGGAGTTTTTCGGGCAAAAAGCTGGCAGCGTGGCAGGACCTGCTGTGTTCCACCTGCGCACGGGTGCGCCTTTAGTGCCCCTTTTTTGCGTGCGCCTGCCCAACGACCACCATCGCGTGGAAATCTTACCCCCTATGCGCTTCCAACCTACAGGTGATACGCAAGCCGATTCTCAGGGTGTCATGCAAGCCTTGCACGATGTGCTTGAGCAGTATGTGCGTCGCTACCCTGATCAGTGGCTCTGGCTCCATGACCGCTGGAAATCGGCACGTAAACGCTTTGAAAATCATCCACCGATTGGGTGAATTTTTTGCGCAAACTTCCGTATAATATCATGCGGAAGCCCCTCGAGTGGGACTTCAGTAGCAACCCCAGCAGGGCGTGCGCGTCTTAATTCTCAGTACTTCACGCTTGCACGAGTGTCCATTAACTCATGGCACGACCTGCGACAACAGCGGGGTTGGGTCTAAACGATGTTTATCAGTTGTCGGACGAAGACAGGAGGTATGAAAACGATGGCAACGTTCACTTCGATGGAGGTTGAGGCGATTCTCAATCGCTTAGCAGGAGAGAAAGCAGAACGGTTCCAGCACGAGGTGTTGTTCCCGCAGATGGCGCGCGCGATGCGCGTGCAACTGCCCGACGCGCAGGCGGTACGCGACGCGCTGGCGGACCCGTATTACGCCTTTCGCGTGATGTTGGGGTACTATGCCTTTGCCAAGCGGGGCAACGACCGCGTGGAATACTCTAACTTCGCGCTGCAAGCGTTAGATCGCGTGCTCAGAGGCGATAAGGCGAACTTTAGCGCGTTTTTGGCGTCGGGCAACGCGCCCGAGCAGCTGTGGAACGCCTTCGTGCAGGTGTGCCAAGAGAACCAGCGCAAAATCAACGAGCAGCTAAACCGCGGCTTGCTGGAAGGTTTGGCGGCTTACGCCTCGCGCCTCTATGCCGAGGACGAAATCGGCAACATCTGGATGGATATCCAGCAAGCGATTGTCAAATCGGGGCGCGTAGAGCCAATCTACCAGAAGATTACAGAGATTCGCGGCATCGGTCCCAAGGTCGGCGCGCTGGTGCTGCGCGACATGGTCGCCCTGTACGACTTGGAGGGCAGAATCGACCCCGCCGATTACCACTACTTGCAACCCGTTGACGCTTGGATTCGGCGCATCGGTCCCCTGCTGACCGACGAAATCGACGACAAGACCGCCGACTGGGTCATCGCGGGCAAGTTGTCGAAGCTCTGCCGACGCCATCGGGTCAGCGGCGTGCGGTTCAATCAGGGCGTGCAGTATCTGGCGATTGTAGAGCTGCGCGACTTGGAGCGGCTCAAGGGCCATTTGCTGTCGCTGGCGCGCAGCGGCGTAGGGCGCATGGGCAATGGCGTACGCTCTGCCACCAGCGGGCGTCCTGCCCCACGCTCGTTTACCTGGCGCGGGTAAAATTCGTTCACTATGAAACTGTTCCGTTTCGAAACCGAGCAAGTTATTCCCGCGCCGTTGGATGTCGTGTGGGACTTTTTTTCCAGCCCTGTGAACCTGAAAATCATCACGCCGCCCTACATGGGGTTTGATATCCTCACGCCTGTGCCCAACAAGATGGAGGCAGGGTTGATTATCGCTTACACGGTGCGCCCGCTGTGGAACATCCCAATGCACTGGGTCACCGAAATCACGCATGTGGAGGCGCCGCGCTTTTTTGTAGACGAGCAGCGGTTTGGACCATACCGATTCTGGCATCATCGGCATACCTTCACGCCTGTGGAGGGCGGCGTGCATATGCACGACTTGGTGTACTACGCACTCAAGCAGCCCCTGATTGACGGGTTAATCAACAGATACATCGTGCGCCCGCGCATCGAGGAGATTTTCGAGTTCCGCAGGCGCAAGATTATCGAGCTGTTTGGCGAAGCGCCCCTGCCTGCAGCTACCGCCACCGCTCGTTAGCAGTTTATGCTGCGGTGGTGCGAATGCGCTCGTTAGTCAGCTCCAAGTTGTGGCGTGCGTGCTTGTGGCTGGGGTCCAGGGCAAGCGCGCGCTCGTAGGCGATTTTTGCTGCATCATACACGCCCATGCGGAAGTAGCTGTTGCCCAGAGTGAACCACGCTTGGGCGTTGTAGGGATCGCGTTCGATGCCCGCGGCGTAGGCATCAGCTGCTTGGGCATATGCGCCCAGCTGGTAAAGGGCGTCGCCCGCGTTCAGGAAGGCGTTCGCGTCGCCAGGGTCTAACTCGATTGCCCGCGTGAAGTGCTCCAGCGCTTCTTCGTAGCGGTGCAGTCGCCACAGAGCACGTCCCCAGTTGATATGCATCGGTGCCGTGATGGGGTCGCCCTGCGCTGCGCGGAACTCATAAGCCTCCACTACCCCGCGCCACTGGTGCGATTCTTGAGCCGCGTGGAGCCAGCGCTCCCACCACTCGGGTTCGTTGGGTAAGGCTTGGGCGATTGCCCGCAGGTAGGGCACGGCGCGCCCATAGTCGCCCGCATCCCACCATAGCTTCGCCAACAGTTGTTGCGCCGCGGGGGCGTACTCTGCCTGCGAAGCAGCCTGAAGGTAAGCGCGCTCTGCAGCTTCCAACGCCCCTTGCTGCGCCAACACCTGCCCATACTCCAGCAGCACCATCGCGTCGTTGGGACGCATCTGCAGCAAACGCTCAAGGGAAGCCGCGGCTTCGTCTAAGCGTCCCAACGCTTGCAAGCACTTTGCGCGAAGGTAAAGCCACTTATGCCCCACCACGCCGATATCGCCCACATAGGGGCTGCCTACCTGAATAGCCTCACCGTCGGGCGTAAGCAACTGCATCCGAACCGCTGCCTCGCGCACCGCCTCCAGCGCTTCCAACGCTTTTTGGTAGAAGCCCATGTGGAAGTAGACCGTCGCGAGGGTATAGTGCACCATCGGGTGGTCGATTCGGCGTGCCAGTGCGTCTGCGCCCACGCGCAACGCTTCCTCCAACTGGTTCATCCGAAGCAGCGAACCAATCCAAATCGCCCACGCCTGCCCCGCGTAATCTTCATCCCCGCGCAGATAAGGGCAGGTCTGCTCTGCCCAAGAGACCGCTTGCGCATAATCCTCCGCAGAGAAATAGGTGTTGGCTAAGTTGAACTTTTGGAATAGATCCTCGGGATTGTGCTCTAACGCACGCTGAATCAGTGCCAAGTTGCGTTGGATTTTGTCGCGCTGCTGCATCAGTTCGGGGCGATAACCCAAGTGCAGGATACGCGCGCTAATGGTGGCGAGGCGTCCCCCCTGCCTCGCGATGCTTGGCACAATTTGCTCGTGGATTGCGCCTTCCCAGCGCAGGTGTGGCAGCCGCCGAAAGAGGCGCACCAACCGATGCACAAAATAATCACCCTCGCGAATCTCGTTAAGGATCTCCAAATGGTAGGCAGCGAACTGCGGATGGCGCACCGCGTTCAGGATAGCGTTTTTGGAGTCAGGCATCAGCCGTTCGTCAGCGTCTAACACGAAAATCCAATCGCCTGTGGAATGTTGGAGGGCAAGATTGCGTGGCTCCGAGAAGTCGTGGTGCCACTCGGTGCGGATGACCTTCGCCCCGAACCGCTCGGCAATCTGAACAGTGGCATCGGTGGAGCCAGTGTCCACCAGCACGATTTCGTCCACCACGCCCTGCACGCTCTGTAAGCACGCTTCGAGGTATTTAGCTTCGTTGCAGGCGATGATATTGAGCGAGATTTTCACGCCCACTGGCTCGTCAGGGATGGGGAACTGGTAGCGTTCCAGCCAATGCTCTAAGGTTTGGATGCCTTTGAGCAACGTTGCGTGCTGGCGTTGGCGGTCGCGTTTGCGGCATGGGGCAAGGCGTGGGTCGCTGGCGTGGCAGATGAGCACATTGCGCAAGGGCAGCACCACCTCGCGCAACCAGTCAGTGTGGTGATAGCCCTGCTCTAGCAGTTCGATTACCAGCGGGTAAGCCTCCGATTCGCGTGTGAGATAAACCCAGTTCCAAGTTTGCCGAGCTTTGAGCACCCGAGAGTGGGGGCATGCGGCGCGTGCTTGCGCGGTCAGCTGTTCCGCCTCATTCCAGCGGGTTTGTTGCAACAGGGCGACGATTGCGCCTTCGTAGGCGTGCTCGTCGTTGGGATGCTGGCCCAGGTAGGCTTGAAATGCGGCATAGGCAGCTTCGCTTTCAAACGCCCGCAGCTGTTCGAAAGCAGGTTCCAGTGCCTCGGGGTATGCCTCCGCGAAAATCGGTACCTGCTGGCGATAGACGAGGCTCATTGTTGCCCTCCTTTGCGTGGGGTTGCGCCTCACCGCTTGGCGGTGCGCCGACGAACTGCGCGGGTCGTATGTGTGCCATTGTTGTCGTTGCTGGGTTCGGGGGTTGCTTGTGCGTGGAGCTTTTGGCGCAATGCACGCTTCGCGCCCGCAATCGTATACAGCTCCTCTTTCAGCAATCGCTTGATTTCCATCAGCACTTCGATATCCTCGCGGCGGTAGCGTCGTTGCCCACCCTGCGTGCGCACAGGGTTTAAAAACTCGGCAAACTCCCGCTCCCAGTAGCGAATGGTGTGGGGTTCTACGCCCACTAAGTAGCTTGCTGTGCTAATGGGCACGGGTCGCTCCTGAACAGGGGCTTTAGTTTTGCGTTTCGGCATCCCATCAACCTCCTTCGTGTTCGCGCTGAGGCTTTCGCCCCACGCGGTTGTAGTGTTGTTGCCTGAGGGATTATCGGAAAAGTGTGTGGGTTTCTTTATGCTCTTAGGGCGCGGCGGTTTAGGAAACAGAAGGCTCTCGGCTCGCCTCGCGATTCGTCATTCCGAGCCGAAGGCGAAGAATCTCAAGCAAGTGAGAGTTGAGACCCTTCGCTGCGTTTGTGAGGAAATAGGAGCTTTTGTGCGACAACAAGCTTGTCCTTCCGAGCTGCAGGCTCGGAATCTCGCCCGTTCTCGAGCAGCAATACCAATCCAACGTTTACCAAAAGCAAGCCCCCTCCACTGGGGAGGGGGCAGAAAGTACGCAAGGAAGTACGAGTTTACTTCTTGCGGCGGCGCAGCCCCACCAGACCCGCCAGACCCGCGCCCAGCGCGAGCACAGAAGCAGGCTCAGGCACGAAGGCTGCACCCTGCAGATGGATGGTATAATCGCCCGTACCGCCCGTACCTGTCCAGCTCGCTACCACCCGATCTGGGTCATCAGGATTGGACTTATGAATTCCGCTAAACGGAGAGCCGCTGTAAACCACATTTCCGCCGCCTGCATCGCGCGGGTCGCGGTTATAGGCAGAAACGGCGATATAGTACAGTCCAGGTCCAGGCAGCCCCCAGGTTGCGGAGCCTGCAGCGCCTGCAGCCGTGTTTGTGGCGTTGCTCAGATAGTAGTTAGTAGCTGCGGAGCCGCCGCCGATGTAGGAGTGGAACGATCCCTGATCCGGCTGCACCACATCACTAGGGCGGTCGTCGTTGTGCCAGAGCGCGTTGCCCTGTGCATCAAACAGCCACAGCTGGGTGTCAGACAGCGCGCCCGTCGTCCACGCACGGAAGTTATCGGGGTCGACAATGTAAATTTGGTACATATCCACATCGGTGCTGCTATCGATACGCCCCGTGATGGCGATGAGGGCATTAGCTGGATTCCCTACCACCACCTGCGCCGTACCAGGCAAGTCGCCTGCGTCGCCGCCGCCGTTTGCGGTCTCGTCCCAAGTTTGTGCGCTGGCCACAGCAGCCAACACAACGAACGCAACACTACTCAGCCAAAGATGCACTCGTCGCATGGTTTAACCTTCTCTCTTTCGGTGTGTACAGCCATAGGATGCCAAATTACCAGCGCAGTGCCTATGCTGCCTAGACTCAAGCATCCACGCTGGATGGCTTCCTATATTATAGCACATTTTGCGGATATTGCCAAATTTCAGACGGCGTGGATAAAGCTACTGGAGCAAGTAGTCAGCGATTACCCACTTGCCGTCCTGAGGCACCACATACACAAATGCGCTCCCTTGCGCCAAGTAGCACTGCAGGTGGAAGTCCACGCGTAGCCCCTCGCGCGCTTTGGGGTGCTTCAAATCGGCTGGGCTTTCGATCACCTCCACTACGGACACTTTTTCTATCACGCCCCAAAACGGCATGCGCTCCTCAACCGCTTTTTTGGGGTCGCGTTTCTCTTTGGGGATGTTAGGATCCAGTAGTTTGGCGGCTTCGTCAAATTTGTTTTGGCGCAGTAGCTCCATAAATTGCACGGCGACGCGCACGCCCGGCGGCTGACGCATTGCGCTCACTACAGGCGCCAGCGCAATCGCTGCGAACGCCACCACCAGCACCACAAACAGCACGAAAATCCAGTGAACTTTACCGCGTTTTAGTCGTGCTGCCATAGCGCGGATATTGTACCTGACCGCTTGGGTGTGCCGATTTTGAGGTACAATCCACTAGGTGTCTGTTCCAGCGAGAACAGCAGCGGTGGTTTCTTTGCAAGCGAAGCCTGCTTCGGCGCGCTGAGCATGGTGTGTTGTTATACTGGTGCGACGGCGTTTGCCGTTGCCGAGCATGCGACAACACATCTGTCGTTGCTTAAGGGCGCGTTGTGTGGGCAGCAAACGCGACCACTGGGTGGCTTTGCTTGCACAGGAACCGCTGGAGCAGTCTTTCAGAAGGAGGTACGCGATGGACTTTACACTTTCGGAAGAGCATTTGATGGTGCGCGATACTGTGCGTCGCTTCGTGGAAAACGAGGTCAAGCCCTACATCCGCGAGTGGGATCGGCACGGGGCTGACCCGAAGGTCTATCAACGCTTGGCGGATCTGGGTTTGCTAGGCATCTGTATTCCACGCAAGTGGGGCGGCGCAGGGCTGGATTACATCGCGCTGGGCATCGCTTGCGAGGAGCTGGAGTATGGCGATACTTTCCTGCGCGTGGTGATGTCGGTGCATGTGGGCTTGACAGGACTGACCTTGCTAACTTGGGGCACGGAGGAGCAGAAGCGTCGGTTCTTGGTGCCGCAAGCGCGCGGGGAGCGACTGGGCGCGTTCTGTCTTACCGAACCCAATGCAGGCAGCGATGTGGTTGGCATGCAGTCCACCGCTCGGCGCGAGGGTGATCGCTACCTCCTCAACGGCGAGAAAATCTGGATCTCGCTGGCAGAGGTTGCCGACCAGTACCTGGTGGTGGCGTGGACTGACCTCGACAAGAAAGCCAAGCGCGACCACTCGGGGCTAACCGCGTTTATGGTGGAGCGTGAGCGCGCGGGTGTAAAGCCCTATACGCTCAAGGGCAAGCTCGGCGTGCGGGCAGGCAACACGGGCGGCGTAGTGTTTGACAATGTGGAGATCCCTGTGGAAAACCGCATCGGCGAGGAAGGCGAGGGCTTCAAAATCGCGATGTTCGCGCTCGACCAAGGACGCTACACTGTGGCAGCAGGTGCCGCAGGGCTGATTCGCGCCTGCTTGGATGAGTCGGTGCGCTACGCTAAAGAGCGCAAAACCTTCGGCAAGCCGATTGCTGAGCACCAGCTCATCAAGCTGAAAATCGCGCAGATGGCTGCCGACTATGAAATCGCGGTGCTGCTGTACCAAAAGGTCGGCTGGATGAAGAATGTGGGCTTGCGCAACACGCGCGAAACCTCGTTAGCAAAGTGGTACAACACCGAAGCGGCGCAACGCGCTGCCAACGCCGCCGTACAACTGTTCGGCTCCTACGGATTTTCGGACGAGTACCCCGTCGAGCGGTTCTACCGCAACAGCAAGGGTGCCACCATCTACGAGGGCACTTCCGAAATCCACACGCTGCTGCAAGCAGATTACGCGCTGGGCTACCGCGTGGACAAGCCTATCCGCGCGAATCTGCCAACCTACCCGTTTGCGGAGGACCAAGAAGGGTCGTAGCCTCGGCGTTCTTACCGACGGAACGCATCGTCGCGTCGGCGTGGGCACCGACGCAACAACGCCATGAACCGCACGAACCCAAAAGCGGTAGCGTGGCTAGGCACCCTTGCGGTGCTAATTGTGGTGGGCGCGCTCTACGCGCCCACCCTTGAGTTCAAGTTTGTGTGGGATGACGACCAAGTGGTTTATGGACGCGTGGATTATCGCACGCCCGCCCGCTGGCTGGAAGCCGTGCGTCAACCGCTGGATTTTTCACCCAACTATTGGCGACCTCTTGCCCTCAGCAGCCTGTTGGTGCAGCTCTGGCTTTGGCAGGATAACCCCGTGCCCTTTCACGGTGCGAATGTGCTGCTGCACCTACTCAACACGGCGTTGGTGTGTGCGTTAGGGCTGCGCCTGCTGCGCGGGCACTGGCTAGGGCTACTACTGGGAGGACTGTATGGGGTGCACCCAGCGCTTACAGAGAGCGTGGCGTTCGTTTCCTCGCGCTATGACCTGATGGCGACGCTGTTTTTGCTGCTGGCGCTGGGGCTGGAGGGGTGGTTACGGGGCACGGGGCGGATAGTGGGCGTCAGCGGCGCGTTTTTGCTTGCCCTGCTGAGCAAGGAAATGGCGCTGATGTTTCCGCTGGTGCTGTTAGCGTGGCATTTGGCGCGCTTGGAGGGCAACTTGCGCGAGCGGGCGAAGCAGCTGTGGCACGCGGAACGCGGGCTGTATGGTGCCCTCGGGCTGGTTTTAGTTCTCTACCTGGGCATGCGCTATGCTACGCTTGGCTACCTGCTAACAGAGCCGGCGCCGGGCGTTCAGATAGAGGTAGGCACGCCTTTACAGCATCTGCTGCTTATCGGACGCACGCTGACCACACTGGTGGGGTTGGCGGTGTTCCCGTTCGTCAGTATCACGCCCGCACACCACTCCGAGTTGCCCGTACCAATTAGCGACGGATGGGCGTGGGCGCAGCTGATACTTGCAGCTGGCGTGGTGGTATCGCTCATCGGATTGGTGCGTCGCGTGCCGCGTGCGGGGTGGCTATTCGTTGCGGGGCTGATTAGTTTGCTGCCCGTGCTTAACCTGCGTCCGCTAGAGTTCGCGGAGGGGATCTACACAGCTGAGCGGTTTCTGACTTTTCCATTGGCGCTGGTGGTGTTGGGCGTAGGGCAATGGGTGGTTGTAAGGCAGGCGACACTTCGCAAGGAGCAGGAGCGCAGGGTGGCGGAAAAGCGTGTGCGTGCGTTCGCGGTTGGGGCGTTGGCATGGGGCGCAGGCGCGCTGCTCACCATCGCACTCACCCTACCTAACTGGCGCGATGCCGAAAGCTTGTGGCGATGGCTTACACGCGCCTCGCCGCGCTCGCCCATCGGTTTTGCCAACCTTGCCGACCTCTACAACAAAACTGGCAGATACGACGAAGCCCTCCACTACGCCGAGAAAGCGATTGAGGTTGCCCCACACAACGCCATGGGCTATGTGAACAAAGGGGTCGCCCTCCTACGCTTGGGCAACCCTGAACAGGCAACTGCGCTGTTTCGCCAAGCCACCCAAATAGACCCGCACAATGTGATTGCGTGGAACAACCTCGCGATGATGATTGCTGAGCAGGGCAGCTACGCAGAAGCGGAGCAAATCCTCAAACAGTATGTGCTGGGCAAGCCGCCCAAGTTCTTGGCGCATCAAGGATTGGGGCTAATCTACTCGCGCGGGGCACGGCTCGACTTAGCTGAGCAAGAGTTCCAACGCGCCTACGATTTGATGACCAACCCTCGCGACTCGGTGGCTGAGAGCGCCCTCAAGCAGCTGCGCGATGCCAGCAAGTGGATTGCCGCTGCCCACCACTGGATGAACCAAAACGACCTTGAGTTAGCCGAACGCCACTTGCGAGCTGCAGCCGTGCGCGACCCCAACCGCGTGGATTACGGCGTGGCACTCGCACGCCTGCGCCTCCTGCAAAACCGCCCTGCTGAGGCAGCGCAACTGTTGCGCGAGCTGCAATCGCAGGGCTATCGGCACCCCACGATAGATGCCCTGCTCGCCGAGGCGCAGCGGCAAACGCCACGCCCACATCGGTAGGGTATCCTATAACGCTATGCAACTGCGGGTCATCCATCCATCGGAGTTGTCACCGCGTGAGGCGCACGCCCTGCTGATTAGTTGCATCGCACCACGCCCCATCGCATGGGTCAGCACCTGCGCTCCGAATGGTTGCACCAACCTTGCGCCCTACAGCTACTTCAACGCGGGCGGTTCAAACCCGATGTCGGTGGTGTTCTCCTGCACCAACGGGCGTGATGGCAACCCCAAAGACACCCTACGCAATGTGCAAGCCACGGGCGAGTTCGTGGTCAACATCGCCCCCTACTGGCTGGCAGAAAAGATGAACCAAACCTCGTTTGAATACGAATACGGTGTCTGTGAGTTTGAGCAAGTAGGGCTAACCCGCGCGCCCTCGCTCTATGTGGCGCCTCCACGCGTTGCCGAAAGCCCCATCGCGATGGAGTGCAAACTGTTCCAGATCATTCCGCACGGCACCGGACCAACCGCTGCTAATTACATCATCGGTGAGGTAATCTGTTTGCACATCGCGGAGCACTTGCTGAAGCCAGAGGGCGTGGTGGATAACCTTGCAGCCGACTTTATCGGGCGAATGGGCGAGTCGTGGTATGTGCGCGCGACGCCCGAAGCGATGTTCCGTATGGAGCGACCGACTCGTGGTTAGCGATTAGGGGGTAGGTCTCGATGGAGGACCTGCGCCGTCTTGTGCGCGCGACAGTTTATGTTGTTCGACAGTGGTGGCGCTTGCCTCACAGTCGCCGCCGCATCTATGGTGTTCTGTTGGGGGTAGTAGTGGGCGTCATAGGCTGGTTCCTCACGCAACGCACGCTGCCCGAAGTCGTGCGTAGGAGTTTAGTGTGGGTGGCGGTGGGCCTGCTGGCGCTGTGGCTGGTGTGGTGGGG
>Ga0105160_1001035_pt1 | contig 11796 bp, 10 predicted proteins | sample GXS110809BmetaG_FD_89591 | JGI IMG/M metagenome (GOLD analysis project Ga0105160, IMG submission 89591) | Hot spring microbial communities from Gongxiaoshe hot spring, China to study Microbial Dark Matter (Phase II) - GXS 110809B | ecosystem: Environmental > Aquatic > Thermal springs > Hot... | reverse complement strand
TTGTAGGAGATCGTCTTCAAAACCTTGCTGTCGGGAACAATCCTGGGGTTAGCAGTCATCAACCCGTCGACATCGGTCCAAAGCCAAACCTCGTCCGCTGGAAGACTGCTGGCAAGAATCGTAGCCGTGAAGTCTGACCCTCCCCTGCCCAAAGTAGTCGTCACTCCCTCCTCGTTAGTAGCTATAAACCCTGTCACAACAGGTGTAATGCCTTCGTCAAGCATCCTTCCCACCCTCCTCTTAACGTTGAGCCTCGTCACCTCCGTCAAAGGCGTTGCTTCACCGAAATTAGAATCCGTGACTATACCCGCCTCGCCCCCGTCTAGGTACTGTGCTTTAAGGCCGGCCGAGTTTAGGGCTCCGGCCACAACGAGCGTCGAAAGCCTCTCCCCGAAGGAGAGAACATAGTCCGTGCTACGAGGCGTCACCTCACGCAGGTAAAGTATTCCGAGCGTAGCTCTCCTCAGCTCCCGAAGCCACTGCTTCAGAGTTTCACCGGTCTCCTCCCTCACCCTGTCGTCCGCAACAGCAGCCAGAAGGTTTAGATGATGCTGCTCAAGCTGGGAGAGCCTCCGCTCAACATCCTCCGAACGACCTCGACGCGCCGTCTCGACAAGCCCCAGCAAGTCATCCGTAGTGTCGCCGGAAGCTGAGCAAACAACTACTATCTCGTGCTCTGGCGCGTGGCCAGCGACTATCGACGCGGCTTTCTTTATCAGATCAGCTGAGGCAAGGGATGAGCCTCCGAACTTCATCACTATCTTCAAGCCTTCTCACCGGCCTCCGTTCTCAGGATCTTAATCGAAACAAGGTCCCTGACGATCGCTGTGGCTGTTTCGACCCCTCCAGCACCCTTGCCCGATATGACGTGGCTGCCTGAGAAAGCTGTCTTGAAACGCACAGCGTTCATGGCTAGCTTGACGGCTAACGGGTCTCTGGCGTCAAGCGTCCTAGGACCTACCTCCAGCTTACCGCCGCCGGCTACGGCCACAAGCCTCACCACCTTTCCCGCCGACCGGGCTCTATTTACCTCTTCCACAGAAACCCCGTCAACACCCTCAACCCTAACGTCGTGGACAGTAGCCCTCATCCCGAGAACCTCGTTGGCTAGGATGGTGATTTTACAGGCTGTGTCGAGGCCTTTCACGTCAAGCGTAGGGTCCGTCTCAGCATAGCCCAGCCTCTGAGCCTCGGCCAGTGCTTGGTGAAAGTCAAGCCCTTCCTCCTCCATGCGTGTGAGGATGTAGTTGGTTGTACCGTTGAGTATCCCTTCGATGGCGTCGATTCTGTCGGCTCTGCCACACTCTCTCGCAAAAGCCAGCACCGGCATTCCTCCTCCGACGGTTCCGCTGAACTTCAAGTAAACACCCCGGTGAGACGCGCTCTCCTTCAAAGCAGGCATGTAAAGAGCCAGCGCCCCCTTACTCACCGTGACCACGTCCATCCTGTTCAAGACAGCGGCTCTAATCAAGCTGTAGCCGGGCTCTCCGTCAACGATATTCGTCGGCGTCGCATCAACCAACACATCCACCTCAGCCTCCTCAAAAGCATCCAGCATGCTGCTGAAGAAAACCGAGCCTGCCAGCGACCGTAATCCGGCCCTCCGCTTGGCTTCAAGAAGCTCGTCGGGATTGATTCCAGAGGGCTTGTAGACAACTCCAGACCGGTCGGCTGCAAGCACCAGACGTAGACCTAGGCCATAGCGGCTTACGAGCTCGCTCCGGTTTCTCGAGATAAGCTCTAAAAAGCTCTGGCCTACCACGCCGAGACCAGCTAAAGCCACCCTCAAGCCACCGGCCTTCATCTAAGGAGGTTAAAATACTTCAGGGAACGCTTTCTATACGTGGAGACTTCCTTCCTCAGACGCATGCTTGAAGTAAAAAAGCTGTCAACTGCCGCCGCATCGGCTTTCGCCGTAGTCTACGTCCTCGCCGTAGGCATCATCTTCCCCCTCCCCTACGACCTCCCACCAACGTTCCCAACCCCTTCAGCCGACATAGTGTTCGACGGCCCACTAGGCCAAGCTCCATGGATCAAAGTATACCTCAACAGCCGGTGGGTTTTGTCGGTAAACCCAGAAGCTCTCACAACGTTAGTTGTCTTGACAGCACTCGTCTGGCTGAACACGGCGGCATTAACCTACTTAAACAGACACGCCGCATGCAGGCCGGCGAAAAACATTCATCTGTCATGGATGGCTGTCGTCCCTGCTCTGTTTTCCTTCTTCTCCTGCTGCGGCACCGGAGTAGTTTACGGCCTTCTCCTAGCTTCCGGCGCCAGCCTCTCGATGCTGGCCTTCCTCCAAGATTACGGAAGACTGTTCACGGCTCTTTCGGCCCTCACGCTAGCGGCAAACCTCTACATGCTATACAGAAAAATCTTGCTCATCAAAACCAGCACCCCCTCCCGGACTAATGGCTACGCTCAGCTTTCTCATCAGCCAGCTTGAGCGCTTGGTCTAAAACCTCAACTCCTTTATCTATATCCTCCTCCCCGATAATAAGCGGCGGAGCTACGACCAAGTTGTTTATCCATGACATGCAATATACTCCCCGCTTCATCATCTCGGAAGCAACCATGTCGACCATGATCGGTTTTCCAGTGTATTTGTCTTTAGGCAGGTTGAAAGGCTCTCGGGTTTTCTTGTTCTTAGTCAAGTCCACAGCCCAGAACAACCCCAACCCTCTAACCTCCCCAACGGATTCGTGTTTTTGTTCAAGCTCCTTCAAACGCTTTCCAAGATACTCGCCTCTTTTCCTGGAGAGCTCAACTAAGTTTAATCGTCTATACTCGTTAATTACAGCTACAGCAGTGGCTAAGGCTAGGGGATGAGCTCCGAAGGTATGTCCGTGGGGAAAGAGATTGTCATCGAAAAAATCGCTCACGGCCTTACTGGTGGCGGTCAACCCTAGAGGAATGTAGGAAGAGGTTAGTCCCTTAGCTGTCGTTAGTATGTCGGGATCGACTTGCCAGTGGTTTACGGCGAACCACTCGCCGGTTCTGCCCCAGCCACTCATCACCTCATCAACTATCAACAATGCTTCATGTTCCCGTGTAATCTTCCTCAGCTTAGGCAGATACTCAGGTGGAGGCACTATTACTCCGTTGGCTCCCACCACAGGCTCAACGATGACAGCCGCCACGTTCCCCTCGTTGTTGAGCATGTAATTTACATATTCTACACAAGCAACACCGCAATCTGGATAACTCAATCCGAGTGGACAGCGGTAGCAATAAGGGTCTGGAGCGAAGACAGTTCCTGGAACACTGTTAGAATCTTCCACATACCATCTCCTCACGTCTCCTGTGATTGAAATCGATGCGGCAGTCGAGCCGTGGTAGGAACGGTAGCGAGATATGATTTTATGACGTTTTGTGTATAGACGAGCCATCTTAAGCGCTGCTTCGTTAGCCTCGGTCCCGGAAGTCGAGAAGAAAAACTTCCTGAGCATGGACGGCATTATCTCTGAAAGAAGCCTGCCGGCCTCTGCTTTTATCTCACAAGTGAAGCTAGGCGCTATGTAGGGCAGTTTCTCTGCATAGGATTTAATGGCGTTTATCACATTCGTGTTTTTGTGTCCTAGGTTTACGCACGCAAGCTGCGAGGAGAAATCAAGATACCTTCTACCGCTAGAGTCTTTAAAATAACAGCCTTCGGCATCCACGACTTCAAGAGGATTCCAGCCACGCTGCTTCCTCCAAGTCCCGTAGAGGTGATTGACCGTATCATCAGCAACCGAGTTCATTCCTTGTTAATAACTTAAAAGAATATCTAATTATGTTTTCGACAGAGTGCGGACGTAAGGTAGAAAACTTTAAATATTTTACAAAAACTAATGAGATGTCATGGTAAGAAAAACAGCGATCATCGCTTCCGGCGCTGCGGTCGCAGTCGTCGTGGCGGTGGCTGTCCTGTTTTTGCTCCAATCTACCCCAACACGTCCAGCCGAACCAATAAGAATCGGCCTTGTGGTACCTCTGTCGTCCCCGGGAGCATACACCCAAGGTGAGGAAATAAAGCAGGGAGCAGAGATAGCGGTCGAAGAGGTGAATGCTAAGGGTGGGATCAGAGGTCGACAAATTGTTCTTTACGTTGAGGACTCGCAGGGTCTTCCTGAGAAAGGAAGAGCCGTCGTTGAGAAGTTGATAACAAGGGATTCCGTCCACGCAATAGTTGGCGAATACCATAGCGCAGTCGCCATGGCAGAGATTGAGGTTATAAACAGATACGGCATACCTATGGTTCTCGCCTCCACTTGGGCCGACGCCTTAAGGGAGAAAGAGTACGCTCCCGTTTTCAACGTATCACCGTACAACGCCGGCAACGCTGACCACATAGTAAAGTTTCTGATGCACATAGGTGCAACCACCGTCATAATGCTTAACGAAGACACAGACTACGGCGTTGGCCTTGCTAAGGCTATGCAAGACGCTATAAGGAGGCTTAACGCCCCCATAAGGTTCAGCTCGGAAACAGTGGAGAGGACTTCGAAAGACTTTACACCAGTCCTCCTCAAGTACAAAACCACTCCACCAGACATCCTAGTAACTGCGGTCACTCCACCAGGAGGATTCCTTCTGTGGAAACAAGCCTACGAGGTAGGGCTAGCACCGACTGCTAAGACACTTCTTTACGATGCCTCCGGCTCTTTCCAACGCTATACTGAGATGTGGCCAGCTGTAGGAAAAGGCGGCCAGTATATGGCAGGATTCGCTCCGTACGCCCCTCACATGAAGTTAACAGAAACCGGTAAAAAAGTAGTTGAAACCTTCAAACAGAAGTACGGAAGAGAACCAACATACCTGGTCATGCAGGGGTACGACGCGATGAAAGCTATGCTTACAGCCATACAAACAGCAGACTCAACAGAGCCGGGTAAAATCATACAAGCCCTGAGAGAAATCAGCTTCGAGGGAACAAGAGGGACTATAAAGTTCTCCAAAGAGCGAGGCGTCTATTTCCAGCAGTGGAAAGAGATACCAGTACTATCGCTCCAGTACACCCAAGTCGACCAATCGATCGCACAAGCCACTATACTATTCCCAGTAGAGTACGCAACGGGTAGACTAGCAAGACCGCCGTCGAGTTAATGTCCCCCGTAGAATTCCTAAATTATTTTTTCCTACAACTTGTCTATGGACTCTCATTAGGCTTACTGTATGGACTAATGGCTGTGGGTCTGTCCCTGATTTTTGGAGTCACTAAGATGATTAACTTTGCCCATGGAGAAATCTACATGCTGGGAGGCTACACCTATTTCTTCACTATAACTTTGGTTGGTTTAAGCCCAGTGCTAGCCATGCTATCCTCTGCGTTAGTTGGAATCTTGATTGGCGTCATGATGGAAAGATACGTTTTCAGACCGGCGTACAATATGCAGCAGCAGGCTAGAGATGAATACGCCATCATCGCAACTTTCGGTCTCTCGATCCTCCTACAAAACCTAGCCTTGTTCTGGTTCGGAACAGCTATAAGGACCCCGCCGCCGATATTCGATGCGAAGCTTACTTTTGGGCTACTAGAGCTATTCGGCGACCGTGTCGCGGCAATAGTCATTTCGTCAACAATACTGATAACACTCTACCTCTACGTAGCCAAGTCATGGACCGGGGCAGCCCTTAGAGCTGTTTCGCAAAACATGAATGCGGCTTCCATCCTCGGAATAAGTAAAACGAAGATGAATGCGTTGAGTTTGGCTGTCGGGGGAGGCTTAGCAGCTTTAGCGGGAGCTCTTCTGTCCAACGTTCTTCTTGTTTATCCCGACATGGGTGTGATACCTACGTTGAAAGCGTTCGTGATTATCGTCCTAGGCGGAATGGGGTCGATTTTCGGAAGCCTAGTAGGTGGCCTGCTGCTAGGAGTGGTGGAGGCGTTGGGTTCAACCTTCGTCTCCGTTGCTTATAGGGACGTCTACGGCTTCATAGTGCTAATCCTAGTGCTGTTACTCAAGCCTAATGGATTGTTCGGGGAGTTGGCGAGAAGAATTTGAGAACCATCCAGATACCTTACTTCATACCCTTCGTAGCTTTAGCCTTAATAGCGCCATACTATCTGCCGCCCTACTATCTCTACATAGCAATAATCTCCCTCTACTACTCTATCCTCGCCTCTAGCTGGAACCTTTTGGCAGGCTACACGGGCCAGATATCTTTTGCCCACGCAGCTCTCAGCTCCATAGGAGCCTACACTTCAGCGCTTCTAGTCATAAACCTCGGGATACCCACACTGGGCGGCATCGTAATGGGTGGGCTTTCGAGCTTCGTCGTGGGATACCTACTGGGCAAAGTATGCCTAAGGCTGAGAGGCCCATACCTAGCACTAACCACAATATCCTTCTCAGAAATATTCAGAATCATAGTCACTATCGAATATGAATACACTAGGGGATCTCTCGGCTTGAACGTACCACCGTTATTCGAGGCTAGGGATTTCATTACCTACTACTTCGTGTTTTTGGGTTTGTTCACGGTTATAATGTCGATAAAATACCTCATGCTCCGTTCACGCATAGGGCTGTTTTTAAGGTCTATCAGAGAAGATGAGGAGGCTTCAAACGGTATGGGAGTCGACACCGTCAAATGGAAGCAGTTTGCCTTCGCAGTCAGCGGGCTTTTCGCAGGACTTGCAGGTTCTTTCCTAGCACATTTCATTTTAGTCGTGAGCCCAGAGATGGGAAGGCTGGGTGAAATGGCGTTAATCATCTCGATGACAGTCATAGGCGGTATGGGGACTTTCTGGGGGCCCGTGATAGGAGCCTTTATAGTAGAGTTTGCGTCAGAGCTGCTTAGAGACGTCGGCAGACTCCAGTTAGTCGTTTTTGGAGCGCTCATACTGGTAATCATAAGGTACTTCAGAGAAGGGATTTGGGGCTACATCGACAGGATTTTTAGAGGCCGGCTGCATGTTTAATACCTCAGCCAAGATTCAATGAGCATTCTAAGCTGAGACTCCAACAAATTCTTCGAACCGTGCTTTGAAATCGTTCCAGAATCCATCACATAAATATAGTCTGAAATCTCCACCGCAAGCCGAACATTCTGGTCAACCAGAATGATTGACACTCCCCGATCTTTCAACGTACGCAATTTTTGATAGAATTCCTTAGCTATTAGAGGTGAAAGGCCAACGGTAGGCTCGTCAACCACTAAAACTCTCGGGTTAATCAACAAAGACCTAGCAAGCTCAAGCATTCTCTGCTGTCCGCCGCTCAAGTTGCCGGCATTTGTCTGTAGCCTAGCCTTTAGAGCTGGAAAATCCTCAAGAACCTCCTTCAACCTCCTTTCAAGCTCTTCTTTATTACGCCGATATATCCAGAAACCTAGTCGGAGGTTCTGCCCCACGCTTAGGTATGGAAATATGCTTCTGTCTTGTGGGATATACGATATGCCTAGTTTAGGCAACATTTCAGGGTTTATGCCTGTGATGTCCATGCCGTCGTAAGCGACCCTGCCTAGTCGAGGTTTGAGAAAACCACATATTACCTTGAGAAGAGTCGATTTACCGGAGCCATTTGGACCAATGATACAGGTGACTTTCTTTTCCTCAGCAAATAAGCTAACATCTTTGAGCGTGTCGATATCCTCAACATAGCCAGCTGAAATATTGGTCAAGGATATGACCATGCTAAACCCCCAAGTATGATTCTACGACGTTTATGTTTTTTGTCACTTCTTCTGACTTACCATCAGCGATTATTTTCCCTTCATGCATGGCGACGAGCCTGTCGCACAACTTCAAGGTGGTCTGGATGTCATGGCTAACTAGAATGCAAGAAAGACCTGTTTCCTTGTTTTTCTCTTTAATGATGTTGATTATTCTTTCGGTCAAAACGGGATGCACCCCAGCGAAAGGTTCGTCTAAAAGCATGAACACAGGGTTAAAAGCCAATGCCCTAGCTAATTCGAGCAGTTTCTGCTGACCACCTGAAAGGCTTCCAGCTATTGAATATGCCTTGTCGGCGAGGCCTACCAGCTCAAGAGCTGCTAGTGCTATTTTTATTTTCTGATATTCGCGACTACCTGCAGCAAACAAAGGAACCAGGACATTCTCCAGAGCGGTCATCTGGCGAAAAACTCTTGGAACCTGATAAGTCCTAGCAATTCCAAGTTTAGCCATTTGATGAGGCGGTCTTCCGTCTGTTCTAACCCCTCTAAACCGTACGAAACCCGAGTCGGGCTCTATGTAGCCGTTTATAACGTTCAGAAGGGTGGTTTTTCCAGCCCCGTTAGGTCCTATTACTCCGAGAAGCTCGCCGGCTGAGAGTGTGAAAGACACTCCGTCGAGAGCTGTAATGCCTTTGAAGTGTTTGGTCAGCCCTGCGACCTCTAGAAGAACCATCACTTAGGTGTTAGGCTCGTAACTAATATTTTAGGCTAAAAGCATGGCGTGCTTAACTCGTCATTTCTATACCAAGCATCTCTCTAGCTTCTGACGGATTGGCTATCTCCCTGCCCAACTCCTTAGCAATCCTAACAACCTTGCCGACTAGCTCTGCGTTGCTTTTAGCCAAAATACCTCTGCCGAGGTAAATGTTATCCTCCATACCAACCCTTACGTCGCCTCCCATGACCATCCCTACAGTAAGGAGGGGGAACTGGTGTCGCCCAACTACTATGGTGTTCCACCGAGCTCCCGGAGGCAGTTGTCTCACCATGTGGAGAAGGTTTTCAACGCTCGGCTGAATGCCGCCCTTCACGCCTAGGACTAGCGAGGCTCTTACAGGGTTAGTTATTAACCCCTCTCTGATGAGATTGTTCATGAGATCTATGTGTCCAATGTCATAGCACTCAACTTCTGGCTTGATTTTATGTTCAATCATCATCATAGCAAGCTTGCGCACGAAGTCCGGTGGATTAATGAAGACTCCGTCTCCGAAATTCATCGTAGCCACGTTCAAAGAAGCAAACTCGGGTTTTATTTCAAGAAGCAGGTTGATTCTTTGCTCAAGAGAAATCCCATAAGGAGCGCCACCACTAGTAGTTAGCTGGATGACCATATCACACTCTTCTCTTATCATCTCAACTATTTGCCTATACAGCGAAACCTCCGGGCTAGGTGATTTAGTCAACGGGTCTCTTGCATGAATGTGAACCACGGACGCGCCCTCCCTGTATGCTTTCACTGCGTCCTTGGCTATCTCCTCGGGTGCAATAGGTATGTAAGGCGTTTTCTTCCACTGAGGCCCAGAGCCGGTAGGAGCTACAGTGATGATTAGCTTTTCATGGATGTTCTCCATAGTATAGTTGGTCTCAAGTTACTGAGTGATAAATTTTTAGTGAATCATCTAGGCTCAGAAAGCAAAACGCAGAACGTTTAAATAAGAAATCTCTACGGCTTACACAGACAGATTGATCAGACTGGGCTTAGACATAGGAGGGACTTTCACAGATATCTTCGCTCTGGACGAAAGTACTCATGAAATATTTACTTTCAAGATTCCAACTGACCCGGCTGCTTTGCATCAGTCAGCAATAGCTGGGATAAAAAAACTGTTCACGAACCTAAAGGTGTCCAGCCACCAGCTCAGATACATTGCTCATGGAACAACGGTTGGAACGAATGCGGTATTGCAGAGACGAGGAGTTAAGACAGGACTTCTTACAACACGGGGATTTAGAGATATTCTAGAGATCAGAAGGCTTACAAGACCTCCGGAGATGCTTTTCAACCCTTTAGAAACGCCTCCAGAGCCGTTGATTCCAAGGTACTTGGTCAAAGAACTGGACGAGAGGATTAACTACAGGGGTGAGGTTATAAAACCCCTAAACGAAGACCAAGTTTTGCAAACTGTTGAGGAGCTTGCGCGACAAGGGGTAAAATCCATAGCAGTATGTTTGCTATTTTCATTCTTGAACCCGGTTCATGAACAGAAGGTTGCTCAAATTATTAAAAACTCTTTCCCCGGAATAAGTGTATCTCTATCGTCGGATGTCCTTTCAGAGATACGTGAATATGAGAGAGCAAGCACTACAATGATCAACGCATACATAGCTCCCATAATTCAATCATACCTAGAGACCATGGTCAAAGAAATTCAAGACCTAGGGCTGCATAAAGACCGGCTGTACATAGCTCAGTCAAACGGAGGGCTTACAAGCACCACCACCATCATGAAACGGCCTATAACGGCTTTAGAGTCCGGGCCGGCGGCGGGAGCCGTGGCGGCCAAACTCCTTGGCGATATTCTAAACTTTAAAAATCTGATCGCCTTCGACATGGGAGGCACGACGACAAAAGCCTGCCTAATCATCGATGGGTCGCCCAGAGTTACTCTTGATTTCTCCGTCGGCGGAAAGACCAGCACTGGGAGATCCTCTAGAGGCTCCGGTTTTCCCGTAGCAGTTCCGATGATTGATTTAGCGGAAATAGGAAAGGGTGGAGGAAGCATCGCATGGGTTGATGAAAATCAATTAATTAGAGTCGGCCCCCAGAGCGCAGGCGCTGTTCCTGGACCTGCATGCTATGGGAGAGGCGGGGAGGAGCCGACTGTGACCGATGCCGATCTGATGCTCGGTATGCTCAACCGCAACAAGCCCTTGGGTGGTGAGATATACTTAAACTATGATAAGGCAGAGAAGGCTGTAATGGATAAAATCGCTAGGCCTCTGGGATTTAACTCTATCGAGGCGGCTGCAGCTGTCTACAAAATCACAACCTCCAACATGGCGGACGCAGTGAGACTCATTAGCGTAGAGAGCGGATACGACCCTAGAGATTTTGTGATGGTTTGTTTTGGAGGAGCTGGGCCTCTTCACGGCTGGCTGATAATGCAGGAACTAAAAGTTAGCAGGATGGTTATTCCAAAATATCCCGGGCTTTTTTGCTCCCTGGGCTTGTTGGCTGAAAACGTGGTCCACGACTATGTGAGGACTTTGATTACTGAAGTGAACAGAGCAGACATAGCCACGTTGGATGAAATTTTCCACCAGCTTGAAGAAAAGGGAAACGAAGACCTTCAGGCTGACGGCATTCCAGAGAGTAAGAGGTTGTTTTTCAGGACGCTTGACATGAGATATGTCGGGCAACTGTATTACATCAACACGCCAGTCAAGGAAGTTAGGCTCAACGACGCGGTTCAGCGGTTTCACAGACTACATGAACACCATTTCGGACACAGCTTTCCCGAAAACAGCGTTGAAATAGTCAACCTGCGGGTCAAGGCCGTGGGGCTTCTACCCGGAATTTCGTTCAGAAAAGAGGCTAGAGGAAAACGTAGCCCTAGAGATGCTTTATCGGGGAAACGAAAAGTTTGTTTCCCTGATAGTGATTTGGTGAGTTGCTGGGTCTACGAGCGGTCGAAACTGGTGGCTGGAAACCTCATAGAGGGGCCGGCTGTTGTTGAGCAGCTGGACAGTACGACGGTCATTCCTCCGTCCATGGTTGCCGAGGTTGACGCGTACGGGAATCTCCATGTTCAGCGTGATTAGATATGGTAAAGCTTGATCCTGTGACGTTAGAAGTCATCAGAAACTATTTGTTGACTGTCGCTCAAGAGATGAAGTCCTTAGTAATGCGTTCGGCTTATTCAGCTCTCTGGAAAGAAGGGGGAGATCTTTCCTGCGGAATACTCACGCCTAAGGCTGAAATCGTTGCTCAAGGCCCAGACGACATACCCGCTCACTTAGCCACCATGCCGTTCTCTGTAAAGGGTGCAGTCGACCGTGTGGGAATAGAAAACATCCATGAAGGCGATATTCTTCTACACAACGACCCCTATTCTGGGAACAATCATCTGCCAGATTTTCTAGCTGCTCTCCCAGTCTTCTACGGCGATGAAATAGTAGCATACACAGCGG
>Ga0105160_1001034_pt1 | contig 11797 bp, 11 predicted proteins | sample GXS110809BmetaG_FD_89591 | JGI IMG/M metagenome (GOLD analysis project Ga0105160, IMG submission 89591) | Hot spring microbial communities from Gongxiaoshe hot spring, China to study Microbial Dark Matter (Phase II) - GXS 110809B | ecosystem: Environmental > Aquatic > Thermal springs > Hot... | reverse complement strand
GGACCATAGCGCGGGCACGCGCGACCTGCGCCAGCTTGGTCAACTGGCGCGCATCATGCCGCTCACATTCGCTGTGGCGTTGCTCGCGGGGCTTTCGATGGCAGGTGTGCCGCCCCTATTCGGCTTTTTGGCGAAAGAGACGCTGCTCGCGGCTGAGTTGGAGCCTGTCTTGCCCGCCGTGATGCGCGTTATTCAACCTGCGCTCACTACGCTCACCGGCGCGTTGATGTTCGCGCAAGCGTCCACGCTCGTGCTCGACACGTTTCTCACGCCGAAGGGGGCAGGATTTGTACCGAGCGCTCAAGGACACGAGACTGCCGAGCACCACACGCACGCACCCGCACATGCACCGCATGAAGCGCCGATCGGTATGGTGCTCATGCCGGGCTTGCTTGCCTTGCTCTCGCTTGTGATCACGGTGATCCAGCCGCATGCCCTCGTCGAGCTGCTCGCCAAAGCTGCCTCAGCGGCTTACGGGGCAAAGGTGAAGGTCTCGTTGGAGCTATTCCATGGGGTGAGCGTCCCCCTCATGCTCAGCGGCGCGGCGATGTTGGGTGGTGTCGGCTTGTTCGCAGCACGCGCGCCCTACCGCGCGTTGCCCTTGCCGCGTCTCTCCATGAACCAGGCTTACGAGGGCGTGCTTGCCACGCTCGACCGCGCCGCGTCGTTGGCGACGCAGACGCAGAGCGGCTACGTGCGCACCTACCTCGCGGTGATCCTGCTCACGTTGTTCGCGCTCTTCGCGGCGCTCGGCGATCCGCAACGCATCCTCGCTGCCTCGTCAGCGAGCCTCTCTTGGGAGCACCTCGTCGGCGTGTTGCCGCCGCCACTGATGATCCTGCGCGCGTTTAGTCTGCTCCTCGCAGTCGCCGCTGCGCTGGTTGCGGTGATCATTCGGCGCGACCTGCTCGCTATCCTCGCGCTGATGGCGTCGGGCTTAGCAGTGGCGTTGCTGATCGCGCTGGAGCCTTCGCCTGACGTGGCGCTGGTGCAGGTGATCGTGGACCTGCTCTCTACGCTGATCTTAGTGCTCGCGCTTTCGCGGCTGCCACGCGCCCAACGCCGCGCCGCCGAGGCGCTCAACGGACGCGCTTGGCGCGACACGGCGCGCAACGGCATTATCGCTGTGCTGGGCGGGCTTACCGTCACCTTGCTCAGCCTCTATGCGTTTAGCTCGCGCCCGCGCATCTCGCACGTCACGCCCTTCTACGAAGCCAATGCCAAGCCACTCACCGGCGCTGCGGATATCGTGGGGGCGATCGTGGTGGATTTCCGCGGGTTCGATACGCTGATCGAGATCACAGTGTTCAGCATGGCAGGCATCGGCGTGTACAGCCTGATCCGCCTAGCGATGAAGAAGCGCGAGACCACCGCAGCAGCATTGCGCCCAGCGCACGAGTCGCCAGAATACGAGGCGGAGGCGGCAACGCCTGAAGTGCGCTTGCCCGCCAGCATTCGCGGCATTGACGGCGTGCGCACCTCGCCGTTCCTGCGCGCGCTTGCCTACCTTCTGCTGCCGTTCAGCGCCGTCTTGGCGTTCGTGCAGATGGTGTACGGTCACAGCCAGCCTGGCGACGGCTTCACCGCAGGTGTGACGCTGAGCTTGGCGGTGGGCTTCTGGTATGTGATCTTCGGGTATGACCAAACGCGCCTTCGTTTGCGCATTGTGCGCCCCGGGTTGTTGATCGGCGCGGGGTTGCTCACGGTGCTCTTTGGCGCAACGGTGCCGATCTTCCTCGGCGGCACGTTTTTTTCGCACTTCAACCTTGGCGAGGCGCTCGGTTTGCCGCTGCCACGTGGGTTCGATCTCACCACTTCCCTGTTGTTCGAGTTGGCGATCTGCCTTGCCGTGCTCGGCGCCTCGGTTTTCATCCTCGACACGCTTGGACATCCCGAACGCGATTTGGAGTGAGCGACGATGGATCTTCTGCGTGCACTTGCGATTGGCGCGCTCTTCGGCATCGGGCTGTATCAGCTCCTGCGGCGCAACGTGATCCGCACCGCGATCGGGCTGGTCACCATCTCCAACGCGGTCAACCTGTTCTTGCTCTCGGTGGGCGCCTATGAGGGCGTGACCGAAGCCTACGCCAAGGCGGTGGGGCAACGCAGCGATGCTTTGCCTCAAGCGCTGATCCTCACAGCGATTGTGATTAGCATGGGCGGCTTTGCTTTTGTGCTCGCACTGCTCTACGTGGTCTCCACGCGCTACCGCACGAGTGATAACGATGAGGTGAAAGGATTGCGCGGCTGAGGAACACCATGCGCACCTCTTTGCTCGCTCTCTTGCCATTCCTGATCCCGTTCAGCGCCATTCCTGTTGCTGTGCTGCTGCGCCGACGCCCGCGTGCACAAGCGTGGTGGGCGTTTGGCAGCGTGTTGCTCTCGTTCGCGGCGACAAGCGGGCTGCTTTGGGTAGTGTGGCGCGAAGGGCAGCCGATCGTGTTTCAAATGGGCGCGTGGGCTGCACCGTTCGGCATCAGCTTCGTCGTTGACCTGCTCAGCGCCTTCTTCGCTTTCATGGCGCAGCTAGTGTTTGTGTTTGGCTTTCTCTACGCGCTGGGCGCTAAAGACAAAGCCGTGCAGCACAACACGTTTTATCCGCTCTTCCTCGCGCTGCTGGCAGGGCTGAGCGGCGGGTTCCTCACGGGCGACATCTTCAACCTCTTCGTGATGATCGAGCTGGTGGTGATCGCTGGCGTGGTGCTCACCGCCATTAGCGACGACCGCTACGGCGCGGAAGCCGCCTACAAGTATTTCCTGATCAGCACAGTTGCCTCGTTCACGCTGCTTTTCGGCATCGGCAGCCTCTACGCGAGCTATGGCACGCTGAACATGGCAGATCTCGCGCGGCGCATCGCTGCAGACCCAAACCAACCCCTGCTGCCTGCGGCATTGGTATTCCTCGCTGTCACGTTTGCGGTGAAGAGCGCGGCTGTGCCGTTCCACTTTTGGCAACCCGACTTTCACACCGCATCGCCAACGCCGGTCTCGGCGATGCTCTCCTCGGTTGTGGTGAAGCTGGGTGTGTATGGCTTTATGCGCCTCACGACGTTGTTGGCGCCGCAAGCGGACTGGCTGCGTGTGGCGCTGTTGGTGATCGGCGTGGTGGGGGTCATCTTCGGTGGGCTGGGCGCAGCAGGCACGCATAACGTCAAGCGCATGTTTGCGTACTCCACGCTGGCGCAGATCGGCTTCATCTACGTCGGCTTGGGTTGGGGCACGCCCCCCGCGCTCGCAGCTGCGTTGGTGTTCGCGTTCAACCACGCGCTGGTGAAGAGCGCAATGCTCATGCTCAGCGGTTACCTCGCCAGCCGCGCCCCAGTGAAGAGCGCAGCGTTCCAGGTGGTGCGCGGCACAGGCAAGTATGCCCCGCTTGCTGGCGTGGTGTTCTTCTTGGGTAGCATGGCGCTTGCGGGCTTGCCACCGATGAACGGCTTTGTGAGCAAGCTCGCCCTCTTCCAGAGCGGCATCGCCGCCTTGCAGGCAACCACGCCCGAAGCCGCACTCGGCTATTGGCTACCGCTGCTGCTCATCGGCGTCGCTGGGATTCTGACAGTGACCTACACGATGCGCGCGCTGATGCGCATCTGGTGGGAGCCATTCGAGCCGCGCACGCCCGAGGAAAAAGTGAAGCCATACGGAGATAGCCTGCTTGCGCCGGCGTCGCTTGTCGCGCTCTGCCTCGTGCTCGGCATTTGGGCACAACCGCTGTTGCACGTCGCGCAAGACACAAGCGCGTGGCTCGCCCAACCAGAGCGTTACGTCGCCAGCGTGAACCCCGAAGGGAGGATGCGATGAACCAACCGAATCTGCTTGCCTATCTCCGCCTGATCGCGTTGTGCCTTGTGCTCTACCTTGCGGTCACCGCCAATCTCGAGCCTGCCAATTGGGTCATCGGGCTGCTGATCAGCCTCGCAATCACGTTCATTGTGCGCCCGACCAGCGAGCCGATGTCCTTGCGGCGCTTACCCAGCGCGCTGCTCAACCTCGCGGTGTATGTAGTGTGGCTCTCGGTGGACATCATCCGCAACGGCATTCGCGTCGCGCGCATTGTGCTCGACCCGAAGCTGCCGATCAAGCCGGGCATCCTCGCCATCAAGAGCGAGATGCGCACGGAGCTGGGGCGCGCGCTCAACGCCCACGCCATCACCGTCACGCCTGGCGAGCAAGTGGTGGAGATCGGCGACGACGGCACGCTCTACACGCACTGCCTCGACGTTGAAGCCAGCGCCGCTGGCGCTGAGGAGGCGCAGCGCAAGCGCCAAGCGATGCTCAAGGCGATCTTTGAGTGAGCTATGCAATCGCTTTTCACCAGCGCTGTTGTGCTTTCGCTCGGGCTGCACATCCTGCTGATCGCTGTCGCTGTTGTGCGCGTCTGGCGCGGCGAGACGGTGCTCGATCGGCTCGTGGCGGCAGACGTGATCACCACGCTCGGCTTGGCTATCTTCGTGCTGCTCGCTTTGTTCAATGATGATGCGCTCTACATGGACCTCGCGCTTGGCTTCGCCGCGCTGTCGTTCATCAGCACGGTAGCGCTTGCGCGGTATCTCGCTAATCGGCAGATGTTCTGAGGAACCCGCTCATGGAGACGCTCGCTTACCTTCTGGCGACGCTGGCTGTGCTTGTAGGCACGGCGTTCTCAGTGATTGGGATTCTAGGATTGGTGCGGCTGCCCGATGTCTATGCTCGCATGCACGCCGTGGGCAAGGTAGCGACCTTCGGCGTCGTGCTGCTCACCGTCGCCGCGGTGCTCACCGTGCCGTTCGCGTGGAGCAAAGGGCTAGTGCTCATTGCGTTGCTGGTGCTCACGGGTCCTGCCACCTCACACGCGATCGGCTCCGCTGCCTACCGTCTCGGCATTCCCATGAAGCGCGCCTTGCGCGACGATCTCGCCCAGCAGCGGTTGCCCACCCCAAAGTAAGCTTATGTGCGTATTAGGCTCGCTTGACGTGTGTCCAGACTTCGCTATACTCACGCGTGTAACAGAGGCGTGACAAACCTAAGGCGCGCCTCTGTTTTTGCTCTAACGAAGAGCAGGCACAATCAACGGCTACTGTAGAGAGGTGTTCACGTCATGATCGAGCAGAAATACCTGACGCCAGAGGGCTTGAAGAAGCTCGAGGAGGAGCTGGAATACCTGAAGACCGTGCGGCGCGCCCAGGTCGCTGAGCGCCTGCACAACGCCATGGCGGAAGGAGAAATCGAGGAAAACCCCGAATACGAAGATGCAAAGAACGAGCAAGCCATCGTTGAGGGGCGCATCCTCGAGATCGAAACCATTTTGGCAAACGCGGTGCTGATCGAGAACACAGGCCCATCAGATGAGGTGCGCATGGGCAGCAAGGTGACGCTGAAGGACCTGGAGACTGGCGAGAAAGAAGATTACGTCATCGTTGGCTCTGCAGAAGCGGATCCAGCACAAGGGCGCATCAGCTATGAGTCGCCCATCGGTCGCGCCCTCCTCGGGCACAAGGTGAACGAAGTGGTCACGGTGCAAGTGCCCAGCGGCGAGCGCAAGCTCAAAGTGATGCGCATCCAGAACGCGTGAGCGTTCTTTCGCTGGGAAACGGGCAAGCGCAGCGGCTGGCAACGTCCAGCCGCTTTATGCTTTATCAGCGATGGGTGTCCGAGAGTACTGGGTTGGCGCGCCAGGTGTAGGGAAGTCCACCGCGCTCGCGCGCCGATTGACAGAGTTGATCGCGTCGGGCGTGCGCCCCGATCGTATCGCCGTGCTGGTGCCGCAGGCTTCGGCTGCTTGGCGCTTCGAGCAGGCATTGGCGTCGCTGCGTGGGCCGACGCGCGGTCAACCTTTCATCGGCACGGTGTACGCGCTCGCGCGCCGACACGTGGCGCTGTTCTTCCCACTCATTGCTGAGTCGGCGGGCTTTCCTCAGCCGTGGCGCGAGCCGACGTTCATCAACGTCGAGGTGGCGCAGTATGTGCTCAGCCGATTGGCGCAGCCGCACCTTGCGGAGTTCGACACACTGCGCCTGCCGCGCGCGCGCGTGCTCAGCCAGATCCTCGACGCGCTCAACAAAGCAGCCGTCGCGGGGTTTGCGCTTGACGAAGTGGCGCAACGCCTGAGCATGGCGTGGAGCGGCAAAGAGCTGCGCACGCCGTTGTTCCAGCGCGTGCAAGCCCTCGCGCAGGCGTTTCGCAACTACTGCTTGGCGCACACGCTGCTGGATTTCTCGCTCACGCTCTCCGTGTTTGCTCAGCACCTGCTGAGCACCCCCGCTTACCAGCAATTCATCGCAGCGCGTTTCCGCTACGTGCTCGCGGACAACATCGAGGAAGGCCCCCCCGTGCTGCACGACTTCCTTAGGCTGCTGTTGCAAACGTGCGACGCTGCGTATCTCGTCGAGGACGACCCAGGCGGCTATCGGCTCTTCCTCGGCGCCGATGTGGACTCTGCACGCAGGCTGCGCGCGCAGTGCACCCTGCGCGAGTGGCCAGACGCGCGCCTTGCACCCAATGCGCCCGATAGCCCAGCGCGGTTCGCCGTCGCGCTGATGCAGCAGGTGCGCGATCCCTACGCACGCCCCTCGCCGCAAGCTCACCCCAGCGTGATTGTGCTCGAGGGCGGCAAGTATTGGGTGCAGATGGTGAACACCGTTGCCCAAGCGATCCGCGACGAGGTCGCCAACGGCACGCCGCCCAGCGCGATCGCCGTGCTTGCGCCTTTCGCCGAGGACGTGTTGCGCTTCGAGCTGGAAGAGCGCCTGCGCCCGGCGGGGATCCACGTGCACGCGTTGCGCCCCTCGCGCCCTTTACACGACCATCCCGTGGTGCGCGCGTTCCTCACGTGGGCTCGCCTTGCACACCCTGCATGGCAGCAGGTGCCTGGCAGCGCTGAGCTAGCGCGCGCGCTCGCCATAAGCCTCGCTGATCTCGACCTTGTGCGCGCCCATCTCCTCGCCGAGGCACTCCAACGCGCCGATGTCGCCCGCTTGCCCACCATTGAGGACCAGAAGCTTTGGCTACGGGTGGGCATGGTGCATCGCGAACGCTACGAGCAGCTCCGTCAATGGTTGTTGCACTGGCGCGAAACACCGCGCGGCCCGTTGGACGTCTTCTGGCAACACCTGTTCACCGAGGTGCTCTCGCAAAGCGGCTTTGGGCTGGCGGCGGATCGCAGCAGCGCATTGGTCTGCGATCAGCTTATCCGCAACGCGCGCCTCTTCCGCGAAGCGCTTGTCGAAGCCGGGCTGCTCACTGATGAAGAGGCGGGGCGTGAGTACACTCGCGTGCTCACGCAAGGCGTGCTTGCGGCACAGTATGCACCTGAGCGCATTGCGTGGCAGATCGATCCGCGCCCCGACCCAAACGCCGTGCTGTTTGCGCCAGCTTACGCCTTCCTCACCAACGACTTCCGCGCGCGCGTGCAGTTTTGGTTGGACGTGAACAGCACCGCCTGGCACGAACGCCTCTACCAGCCGCTCACGCACCCGTATGTGCTCTCGCGCCGTTGGCAAGGCACCCCCTGGACAGACGCCGACGAGCTGCACGCCAGCCGTGAGATGCTCGCGCGCGTGGTGGGCGGACTTGCGTTTCGCTGTAGCGAACGCCTTTACCTCGCCTCGAGCCAATTGACTATCTCAGGCGATGACGAAAGCGGGCAACTCTTGCGCGCTGTGCAGCGTGTGATGGTCGGCGCCCAAGCCCATGTAGCTGCAAGCTGAGCCATTGGCAAATGCAAGCTCCGCGTGGGCAGCGCTTTCGTATAGTTGCGCATGGATGAATCGCACAGCAAAGGCGGGGTTCCTGCTTGGCCTTGTAATGTGGAGCGCCCTCTTGCTCGCAGGAGGCTATGCGCTGCGCATGATGACTGCGCCCGTGGAGCAGCGCATCATGCGCATTTACGGCGCTGGCAATCACCACGCGCTGCTCGATGAAGCCTGGGCGCTGGTCGAGGCGCACTTCGTCGGCGAAGTGCCCGACGCCACCACGCGCGAATATGGCGCGATCCGCGGCGCGCTGAGCACGCTCAACGATCCTTACACGGTTTTCATCGAGCCTGCTCCGCGCGCCATCGAGCGCGACCACATGCGCGGCACGTTCGGCGGGATCGGCGTGCGCTTGCAGCGCACACCCGAGGGGCGGATCGTGCTCTCACCCACACCCGACGGTCCCGCCGCGCACGCCGGCGCGCGCGAAGGCGACATCTTGCTTGCCATTGACGGCGAGCCGCTCCCCTTCCCCGCTCGCATCGAGGACGCCATGCGCCTGCGCGGCGAGGTAGGCACGCGCGTGGTCATTGAAGTGTTGCGCGGCGAGCAACGCCTCACGTTCACCTTAACGCGCGCGCATATCGAGCTGCCCTCCGTCGAGCAGCGCATACTCACCACAACGCTGGCAGGCACGGCGCTCCCAGTGGGCTACATCGCCATCCGCAGCTTCAACGAACGCACTGCAACTCAGCTCGAAGCCGCCTTGCGCGCGCTCGACCAAGCCAATGTGCGCGGCTACGTGCTGGACCTGCGCGACAACAGCGGCGGGTTGCTCGCCGCTGCTGTTGAGAGCGCGAGCTTTTTCTTGCGCGATCGCGTCGTGGCATACGAAGTTCGTCGTGGGCAGGAGATCGCACACCGAACCCAAGCACGCGCGCCTGCGCTGCTCACCCAACCGATGGTGGTGCTCGTCAACGAAAACACGGCCAGTGCTGCGGAAGTGCTCGCCGCTGCCCTGCGCGAACACCAACGCGGCGTGCTTGTTGGTCAGAAGACGCTTGGCAAAGGCTCGGTGCAATTCGTCTTCGAGCTGCGCGATGGTTCTGCGGTGCGCCTCACCGCTGCGCATTGGCTCACCCCTCAGCGCATGCAGATCGACGGCAAAGGGCTGATGCCAGACGTGCTCGCCGCAGGCGACCCCGAGCAGCAACTTCAAGCCGCGCTCCAAACGCTCATAGCGCGCCTCCAACCTACACCAGAGGCGCACCACAACGCTTTGAGGTAGAAAATGACCACGCAAGATATGCTTGAGAATAAACCGCAGCCGCGTTCCGCTTCTACGCTCCGCCAAGTGGCGCTTGGGCTGATCGGCATGTTCACGGGCGCGATCATCTTCGTGCTCGGCATGACGGTCGGCGCCGTGCTTGCGCGCCCAGGCGCGTTTAGCTTCGGCGCGCTGCCGTTCGAGCTTGCCACCCTCAGCACCGCTGCAAGCACAGCCGACGCGCGTGCGGAAGAGCCGCTTGATTACGCGCTGATCAACGACGTGTTGCGCCGTTTGCGCGAGCAGTGGTATGGCGAGCTGCCCTCGCGCGAAGCGCTCACCGATGGCGCAATCCGCGGCATGGTGAACGCACTTGGCGACCCCTACACGCAATACATCGAGCCGCGCTTCGCCAAAATCCTGAACGAGGACATGAGCGGCGAGTTCGAAGGCATCGGCGCCACGCTTAAGCAAACGCCCGGCGGCAGCATCCAGATCGTGCGCACGCTGCCTGGCACGCCCGCCGAGAAAGCCGGCTTGCTCCCTGGCGACATCATCGAGGCAGTAGATGGGCAGAGCGTGGTGGGGCTGAACACCACTGAAGTGGCGGCGATGGTGCGCGGTCCAAAGGGCACACCCGTGCGCCTCACCATTCGCCGCGCAGACAATCCGCGTCCTTTCGACGTCTCCATCGTGCGCGCGCGCATCGTGATCCCCTTGGTTGAAAGCCGCATGGTGGGCGACGGCGCCATCGCTTACGTGCGCTTGTTCGACTTCAGCCAACAGGCTAGCCGCCAACTAGAGCGCGAACTCCAACGTCTGCTGGCGCAAAAGCCCAAAGGCTTGATCCTCGACCTGCGCGATAACCCTGGCGGCTTGCTCAGCCAAGCGCGCGAGGTCGGCGACTTGTTCTTGGACAGCGGCGTGTTGGTGATCGAGCGCGATTACCGCAACAACAAGAAGGTCACCCGCACCACCAATCAGGGGATCGCGCAAGACATTCCGCTGGCGGTGTTGGTCAACGGCGGCTCAGCGAGCGCTGCGGAGATCATCGCTGGCGCCATTCAAGACCGCAAGCGCGGCGTGCTGATCGGCGAGCGCACATTCGGCAAAGGTTCGGTGCAATCACCGCAGACGCTCGCCAACGGCGCGCAACTACGCATCACCATCGAGCGCTGGTACACACCCAACGAGCGCCAAATCCACAACGAGGGCATCCAGCCCGATTTCGTGGTGGTGAACACACCCGAGGACGAACGCGCAGGGAAAGACGCGCAGCTCGAAGCAGCGATCGCGTACCTCAAGACCGGCAAGATCGCCCCAGCTCCATGAGCGCTCAGGCACAGCACGCGCCTGCTCCGATGGAAACAAGCGCCGCCTTGCTTCGCGCCGATGCAATGCTGTGGGGGTGCGCAGCGCTCCTGGGCGGTGCAACGGCGGGGTTACGGCTCACGCTGCCTGAAGGTGCGCTCGTTCAGCTCGGGCTGGCGGCGTTGTTGGTGCTAGCGTGGCAGGCTGCTTGGTCGAGCCTGACCGAAATGGATTGGCGCGCAGCGCTGCGCAGTTGGCGCACATGGTCGCATCGGCGCGCGTTGCCGCGCCTGCCCTACACCTTGCCAGAGGCGCCTGCTGCCCGCAGCATCGCTTGGTTGGAGGCATGGATCAGTTGGTGGCAAGCGTGGCTCATCCCTCATGAGCGCTTTAGGCTCTCTGCGTTGGCGCTAGGACTCATCAGCGGGGTTGTTTTGAGCGTCGCCCTCGGCAGCTACGCGCTAGCGCTCACGCTTGGCGTGATGCTTGTGGCGCAGCTCGTTGTGCTCACCAACCTGGCTCAGTCCCTCGTCCTGCTTGGGCGAGGTCTGGTGCGGCTTGGGCTGCCGTTTTTGCTCGGCTTCAGCCTCTTCAATGCGCCCGATCTCGCGCTTACGGTGATGGCGCTCGGGCTAAGCTTTGCAAGCGCCGGCACGACACTGAGCGCTCCGCTGTGGCGCGATGGCAGCTACGCAGTGATGCTGGGCGCGCTTTTGCTGACGCGCCAACCCATCGGCGCGTTTGGGCTAGGCCTGATTTGGCTGCCGCAGATGCTGCTTTCGCCGTTGCGTCACCCGCATCTTTGGCTTTTAGCAGCGCTTACGGTTGTTTCGCTCACGCTTGCCGCGTAGCAAAGCAAAAAGAGAGGCGTTACCAAGCGTAACGCCTCTCTCCCTGCAAGGATAGCGAGCGTCGCTCACTTGACCTCGATCTTGATCTGCTTCGGCTTGACAACCTCGGACTTCGGGATGGTCAACGTGAGCACGCCGTTCTCGAACTGCGCCTTCGCCTTCTCCGCCTCTACCTCTGTGGGCAGCAAGAAGCTGCGCACGAAGGAGCTGTGGCGGATCTCGCGGCGATGCCACTGCGCCTTCTCATCCTTCGTCTCGCTCTCCTGCTTCCACTCACCCTTGATGGTGAGCTGACCGTTTTCGATGGTCACTTCCACGTCCTCAGGCTTCCAACCCGGCAACGCCGCCTTCACCATGAAAGCTTCGGGCGTCTCCACCACGTCCATCGGTGGGACCTCCGCACCGAACTCCTCGAAGAGCCAACGGCTCGGGCGGATGAAGGCATTGCGCAGCAGCTGATCCATCGCCTCGCTCAATGCGAGCATCTCACCCGCAGGATCCCAGGTCCGACGCACCAGGTTCGCCATACTCTCACCTCCGTTAACCATGTCTTGCTCCTTGCTTTTTGATTGTTCGCTTTGCATCGTAGGGAGCGCGTGTTAGAGGAGGCTTCGAGCGCGCGTTAGAGCGCAGTTAATCTTGCAGCAAAACTTGATCCAATGCACCGCGCCTATGCAACTGAGCTGCGGCGGTTTTCGACG
>Ga0105160_1001033_pt1 | contig 11804 bp, 14 predicted proteins | sample GXS110809BmetaG_FD_89591 | JGI IMG/M metagenome (GOLD analysis project Ga0105160, IMG submission 89591) | Hot spring microbial communities from Gongxiaoshe hot spring, China to study Microbial Dark Matter (Phase II) - GXS 110809B | ecosystem: Environmental > Aquatic > Thermal springs > Hot... | reverse complement strand
GCCCTAGAGAAGGCGAAGAAGCTGGCCGAGCAAGATAAGGTAGTGGCCTTCTTCGGCAACCTGGGCACTTCTGCCGTCACCGGCCAGGTGGACTACATCAACGACCCCAACGGCGACGGCAACCCGGCCGATGGCATACCCCACTTATTGGTCCTTACTGGCGCTGGCAAATGGAACAACCCCCAGAAGTGGCCATGGACCACTAGCTTCGTCCCCGCCTACCCCGACGAGGGCAAGATCCTTGCCACCTTCCTGAACGAGAACGCCCAGAGCTTTGTAGGCAAGCCCGTGTCCCAGGTGAAGGCGGCCATCCTCTACCAGAACGACGACTTCGGCAAAGAGGAGCTAGAGGGCTTCCGAGAGGTCTTTAGGGGCCAGATCGTCACCACGCAGGCCTACGAGGTAGCGGCTGCTGACATCAGCTCCCAGCTAGCTAACCTACGGGCCGCCAACCCCGATGTCCTCTTCCTTGCCACCACCCCTGCCTTCGCTGCCCAGAGCTTCAAGTTCATGATCGGGAACAACTGGCGGCCCAAGGTCATCATGAGCTACGTTAACACCCCCACCACCCTCGCCGAGCTCTTGAAAGATCTGGGCGGCTACCGGGCCTTCGCTGGTACGGTATCAGGCTTCTTCACCCTCGACCCCGTCGCCGATGCCGAACGCCCGGAGATAAAGGAGCACAAGCGCATTCTGGAGACCTATGGCGGCCCACCCCTTTCGCGCATCTCCATATCGGCCCAAGCTCTGGCCGAGACAGCAGTCCAGATCCTCAAGATCGCCTGTGAGCGTGGCGACATGACACGACGGGGCATTATGGATGCTGCCGAGTCCATCAAGGACTTCCAGCCCAGCACCGCCATCCCAGGCAGCACCGTCACCATGTCCAAAACTGACCACCGCGCCCTTCAAGGCCTCATGATCGTCGAGTTCCAGCCCGAAGGCACTGCCAAATGGCTCCTCAAGGAGCCTCTATTCACTAGGTAAGAATGGCCTTAGAAAACCATCAACCTTGGGGGATGCCCACTCAGGCATCCCCCAAGTCGTTTCCCCACCCACCACTACCCCTTGACATATCCCCTCCCTGAGAAATAATAATGTTAGTAGTCCTAACTATCGGAGGTGAAAGGATGCAGGGAGAGATACCCGGGTATACGTATGGGCAGGTGGGGCCGTCCCCGCTGGTGGTCGATGATCTGGAGAAGCTGAAGGCGGCGATCTTGTTCACCGAGGAGGACGAACGGTATCTGCGCATGGCTGGGGAGATTTTGCGCCCCCAAATAGAGGAGATCTTGGACACCTGGTATGGGTTCGTGGGGTCCCATCCGCACCTGGTCTACTACTTCACGGGGCCCGATGGCCAGCCTGACGCCTCCTATCTGGCGGCGGTGAGGCGTCGCTTTGGGCAGTGGATCCTGGACACTTGCTTCCGCCCTTATGACCAGCAGTGGCTCAACTATCAGCACGAGATAGGCCTGAGACACCATCGCAGCAAGAAGAACCAGACAGACAAGGTCGCTTCGGTGCCTAACGTTGCAGGCCGCTACTTAGTGGCCTTCATCTACCCCATTACGGCCACCATCCGCCCCTTCCTGGAGAAGGGAGGCAGAAGCCCAGAAGAGACGGAGAAGATGTTCCACGCGTGGTTCAAGTCAGTGGTGTTACAGGTGGCCCTTTGGTGTTACCCTTACATGAAGGAGGGTGACTACTAGGGCCGACTTGCCACCCAAGCCTCTCCCTTACGAGGCCCGCCACGAAGACCTGGACTGCAAGATAGTGGCGGCCTTGGAGAGGGTAGCCCAGAGCCTACGTCTCCTCCTTTGGCAAGAGGCGCGGGGCAACCAGCTTACCCCTCTTCAGGTTAACATCCTCCTGTACCTGGTGGGACACGAGGGCGAAGGGGCCAGCGCCATAGCCCGGCGCTTAGGTCTTGCCAAGGCCACGATATCAGAGGCGCTGGCCACCCTGGAAGGGAAGGGCCTAGTAGAGCGCCGGTCGTCTTTGCAAGATGGACGTGCCCGGGAGCTTCACCTCACCGAACTGGGCAGGCAGGTAGCGGGGAGGGTTGCCTCTTGGGGGGAGGCGGTACGTCAGGCGCTGCTGGCCCTCCAGCCTAGGGAGAAGGTCAACGCCCTCCGTTTTCTCATGATCCTCATCGCCTCCCTTCAGCAGGCAGGCATCGTCCAGGTAGCGCGCATGTGCATAACCTGTCGCTTCTTCCAGCGGCGCAGGGGAGGCTACTACTGCCACCTCCTCAGGTCCCCCTTATCTCCCAGATCTCTCCGTCTGGACTGCCCTGATCATCAGCCTGTAGTTCAGCAGTGATAAACTTTAACCTAGGGCATGAGCGATCTGGTGCTCTTAGCCTCCACCTATGATCCTTTAGAGGCTGCCATCTGGCGCCAAGCCCTGGAAGAGGAGGGGATACCGGTGTGGGTGCGCCAAGATGACCCCCTGGGGCCCTTGGGGGTTCATCACCTCACGCCCCGGTACGACCTTTACGTCTTGGCCAGCCACCTGGCCCAGGGCCGCCTCATATTGGCCCTTTCCCGGCAGGAGTAATGCCATGGAGCTACCCCTTTTCCCCCTCAACACCGTCCTCTTCCCAGGGGCCATCATCCCCATCCATGTGTTCGAGCACCGTTACCGCCTTATGGTGGGGCGTTGCCTGGAGGAAAACGGCTCCTTTGGTGTAACCCTCATTAAGGCAGGAAGAGAGGTTGGGGGGCCGGCCATACCGTACCAGGTGGGCACTACCGCCCGTATCTACAAATTTCAGCCCTTAGAAGATGGTCGCATGAACATCTTGGCTCGCGGGGAGAAGCGCTTTCGCATCCAGGACATTAGGAGCTATGACCCTTACTTGGTGGCCGAGGTGGAGCTACTTGAGGAGGAAGAGGAAGATGGGGCCCCCGAGCTGGTAGAGGCGGTAGAGGCTTTGTTCCAACGCTACGTCTATCTGATCCAGGCTATGAGCGGACAATGGAGCCGACCTAGGCCCTTGCCTAGCAACCCTTCGGCCTTGGCCGATGCGGTGGCCCATCAGCTAGCCATAGAGGCACGCCGCAAGCAGGTTCTCCTTGAGACCCTTTTGGTAAAGCGTCGCCTAGAGATGGAGCGAGAGCTTCTACAGGAGCTTGTCCCTGCCCTAGAAAGGCAATTCCGGGCCCGCATACGTCAGCGTTGGGGTGGGTTCTGGGCCCTCAACTAGCCCCACGGTAGTACTTGCACCTTTAACGCCCCACTGTTCTTGTCTTGAGCGGCTGCGAAGGCTCGGTCAGCCTCCTCCAAGGGGAACTGGTGAGAGATAAGGTGGCGGGCGTCTTCCTGGTGCTGGGAAAGGATCCGCAAGGCCACCTGGAAATCGCTGACGGCAGGGGGGCGGCAATACGTAAGTGCACCCACTAGCTGGACCTCTTTCAGGGTGAGCAGTAGCCCGCCCACCGGCACTGGCGACAGGAAGAGGCCTAGCACCGCTATCCGTCCTCCAGGTCGCGCCATCTCCATGGCCAATTGAAGGGTAGCACCACGGCCCCCTACAGCCTCCACTACAACATCGAAGGGCTCCTTAGCGGCATCTTGGCGCAGGCGGGCAAGACCGGCCTCGTTGTCCTGATAGGTAGCTTCAGCGCCCAAGCCTCGGGCCGCCACCTCCTGTTGGGGATAGCGGAAGGTAGACGCCACCTGGGCTCCTGCTGCCCTTGCTGCTAGGATCGCCATCAGGCCAACGCTGCCGCTCCCTATCACTAGCACCCTCTCCCCTGCCCTCAGCCCTACCAGATGGAGGGCATGAACCGTCACTGCCAACGGCTCGGCCAGGGCAGCTAGGGAATAGTCCATACCTGGAGGCAGACGATAAAGGGAATATGAAGGGGCGGCGATCCACTGGGCCATCCCCCCGGGAAGGAAAGTGCCCAGCAAGATGCGGCTGGGGCAAAGGTGTAGCTGGCCGCTTAGGCAATAGGGGCAGTTGCGGCATACTTTCAGCGGCTCCACCGTTACCGCTTCTCCCACGGAGAAACCATGGACACCTTCGCCCAGCGCTGCTATCTCCCCTGCCATCTCGTGTCCTAGGGGGACGCCTGTTGCTAAAGGGAGTTCGCCTCTGTAGGCGTGAAGATCGGTGCCGCATATGCCACATGCCCGCACCCGGATAAGGACCTCTCCTGGGCCTGGGGTGGGGTCGGGAAATTCCCGTACTTCTACTCGCTGGGCCCCTGTTAAGACTGCCGCCTTCAAGGTCGCCTCCGCCTTGGCCCCATTGTAAGGGGAAAGGCTAGGCAAAGGGGAGGAGGGGGCTTAGCATTATCCCTGTCAGGGGGTGAGAGGATGCGGGCTGTGAACAGGCCGGTAAGCTGGTGGGGATGGCACTGGGAGCCCCCTGTCCCTCTCTCCATCGTCCAGATCATAGGCGCGGGGACCATGTCTCCCTCCCTGGCTTCCATGCTCTGGCTAGCCATGGAGAGGGGGGCCTCCGTCATTGTGGCCTCCCTACCTCCTGGGGCAGGGAAGACGGCCATCCTCACGGCCCTCCTCGCCTTTACCCCTCCTGAGACGGTGGCCTATTTCACCAAAGGTGTGGGCGAGACCTTCGACCTTCCTCCGCTGGCGGATAGCCACTTCACCTACCTTCTCATTAACGAGCTTTCCGATCACTTGCCTGTCTACACCTGGGGCCCTTACGCACGGCGGGCCTTTGAGCTTCTGGCGCAAGGGTACCGGCTTGCCTCCACGATGCACGCCGCCACGCCGTTAGAAGTGGTGGAACAGCTTAGGGGGATAGGCATCCCAGATGAGCATCTGGCCCACCTCGACCTCCTCATCACGCTTCAGGTGAGCTATGTGAGGCATCAGATGGAGAGGCGAGTTGAGTCAGTGACCTTGCTCCAGCTCCATCCCACCCAGAAGTACCGGATGGTGGAGTTGGCCCGCTGGCGTCCAGAGGGGGATGTTTTCTCGGTTCTGGAGGGGGAGGGCCAACAGGCCTTTGCCAGCTGGGCCGACATAACCCTGCAGGCTCTGGACCGGGAGATGGAAGCCCGCGCCCAGTTCCTCCGGTCCTTATATCAGACAGGCGTTGTAGATATTCCTGCCGTTGCCCAGGCGATAGAGGAGTTCAGAAGAGGAAGGCGTTAAAGGCCCTCTCCCAGTCGCCTAAGTGAGGGAAGGTGAGGTGGGCCCCAACAGCCTTCAACTCCTCCTGGCTGTAGCGGCCAGTAGCTACCCCTACGGCCCAAAAGCCGCAGGCTAGCGCTGCCTCCACATCCCTTGGCGTATCACCTACTACAATAGTGCGCTGGGGCACCCTATCTTTGGCCACCCGTTGGGCGGCCAAGGCCACAAGCTGGGCCCGGTCTGGGGCATCTTCACCAAAGGCCCCTTCTGCGAAGAAAGAGTTTAGACCATAGCGTTGGAGCTTAAGCCAGGCCGCCTCCCTAAAGTTGCCGGTTGCCAGCCCAACTGCCACCTCTGGCTGTGCCAAAAGGGCCTGTAGGAGCTGGGGTACCCCAGGCATAACGTAGCCCTCTCGCTCCCACAATGTCTGGCGCAAGTGCTCCAGATAGCGCTCCTTCAGCCTGGACAAGATTGGCCCTGTGGCATCGCGTATGCCGTGTTTGGCCAGGGCATCGGACAGGATCTGGGGATCCATACGGCCGGCATAAGGGATGCCATCCAGGGCGTTGGCGATGCCGAAAAGGTCTTCAAAGGCCCTGTTCATGGCCAAGACGCCTGCCCCACCTGTGCGCAACAGCGTCTCATCCAAGTCGAACAGGACGACTACAAACATCCCCTCACTTCTCAATAGGCAGTCCGGCCTTTATCCAGGCTTCCGTCCCTCCTTCTAGATTGTAGATGCGGGAAAAGCCGCTGGCAGCGGCTATCTCGCATGCCAAGGCGCTGCGCTGCCCAACAGCACACACGAAGATGATCTCCTTGTCCTTGGGCAGCTCCTGATGACGGACAAAAAGGGAGTTGACTGGAATCAGCTTAGCGCCCGGCAAATGCCCCCGCGCATACTCGTGGGGCTCCCTAACATCTATCACCACCACATCGTCACGAGAAAGCATCTCCCTCGCCTCTTCAATGGTGATGCGCGTGAAGGGCTCCTGGGGGTTCTTCACGGCCATCTCCTCACCTCCTGCCATCAGAAGAAATTGTACACTAAGACGGGCGGAAATTCTTTATTTACCACATGTCAGCCTTAAGATATCATCAATACCCTGGAGGAGGAAGAAACGTGGCTGAGCCTGCACAGATAGAGGAGCTGTGGCGCAAAATGGAGGAAGAGAGGGGACGCCTCCTAGCGATTTTAGAGGCGATGTCGGAGGAGGAGCTGGAATCCTCCCCTAAGCCTGGGGAATGGACGGCCAAGGAACAGATGGCCCATCTGTGCGAGATGGAGGCGGCATACCGGGCGTGGGTGGAGAAAGCCCTTGAGGAGGACAACCCTAACGTGGACGGCATAAGGGGAGAGCCGGTAGCTATCCCCGTGGAGAGGGCCAATCAGGCCACCAAGGAAGAGTTACTGGCTGAGATGCGGCGTCAGCGGCAGAAGACCCTGGAGCTGATGGCCCGCCTCCGTCCCGAAGACTATGACCGAAAGGCTACCAACTCCCTTTTCGGCACCCTTACGGTGCTCCAATGGCTACGCTCTTACTACCGACACGACAGAATGCACATTGACCAGATTGAGGGGCGGGAGCCTACGTATAGGCCCCGCTTCCTCAGTGGCCAAGAGCCTGATCAACGCCGGCCACGGGCTTGACCCTGGCCTTGTAATGGTAGTAATTTGCCCTTTGGCTTCGGATCGGGAGATATGCCTACACCACGCGAACCTGAGACCCTCTGGTTGGCCAGGGTTTTGTGGGATCTGGGGGCTATCCAGTTTGGTGACTTCACTCTGGGTCGGACTACCCTCCATTCACCTGTATACGTGAACCTGCGCCTCCTCAGCAGCCATCCCCGTGCCTTCTTGAGGGCCGCCAAAGTGATATGGGAAATGGTGCGCACCCTCCAGAGCATGGCCAGACCCCATATTCAGCCCTTCCAGAGGGTATCAGGCATCCCCTTTGGTGGCCTCCAGTTGGCCCTGGCCTTCTCCCTGGTCAGCAAGATACCCCTGGTCTTTATCCATCCCCCCAAGGGGAAGGAATCGCCTGAGCCCTTCCTAGAAGGCATCTATCGGCCTGGGGAGACGGTCCTCCTCATTGATGACTTAGTAACTAGTGGCACCAATATCCTGGAGACAGCTGCCTGGCTTAACATCAACGCCGGCCTCCGCGTTCGCGATGTCCTAGTCTTGGTGGACAGGGGTGAAGGGGCCAAAGAGCATTTGCGCCATTATGGCCTCAACCTGATCTCCGTTCTGACCTTAGAGCAGATCCTTAACTACTTAATGGCCGAGGGGAAGATCGACGGCACTTGGTACCAGAAAAGCATCGATTACATCTATCGGCGTCGCAAAGAGAAGGCCCTTACTGAGCCCGAGGCAGGCCAAGGGCCTCTATCACCTTAGAGGAGGCGCCGGACCGGCTTGCGGCCAGGGCGAGGGTCGTAAGTAGCCTTGAACATTTGTAGTTGGTCCTTACGGATAAGGTATTTGCCCGCAAACATTATAGCTGGCACCTTCTTCTGCTTGATAAGGCGCCGTAGGCTTTGGGGATGGATACCTAGATCCCTGGCTGCCTCTAGCAGGTCCAAATAGTCATCAAATGGCTCTGCCATCTCTCCCACTCTAATCAGGCGCTAATACTTCTGAACCTATGTTACGAAATACAGGTAGGAAGGGCAAGGGGGGCGCCGCGGCGCCCCCCTTACTACGGGCCTACACCTTAAGGATATGAATGGTGCAGGCAGAGCCAAGGCCAATGACGTGGGCCAGCCCCACCTTAGCGTTGGGGATCTGGCGAGCACCTGCCTGGCCGCGCAGGTGCCACACGATCTCCACGATGTTAGCTACGCCGGTGGCCCCAAGGGGGTGCCCCTTGGAGAGGAGACCACCGGACACGTTGACTGGGATTTTGCCGCCTAAGTCGGGGTGGTAGGGGCCGTTCTCATCGATCCAGCGGCCACCCTCGCCCTCTGGCACCAGCATCAGGTTCTCGTAGTGGACCAGCTCAGCGGTGGCGAAGCAGTCATGCAGCTCCACCATGCTCAGGTCCTCGGGCCCGATGCCGGCCATCTCGTACGCCTGCTTGGCGGCCATGCGGGTGAGGGTGTTGACGTCCCACATGTTGGGGTTGCGCTCGGTCCAGGGGTCAGAGGTGAGCACGGAGGCGGCCACCCATACTGGCTTGCTGGTGTACTGCCGGGCCTTCTCGGCCGACATCACCACGGCTGCCGCGGCGCCGTCGCCGGTGGGGCAGCACATGTAGAGGGTGTTAGGCCAGGCGATCATGCGGGCGCTCAGGACCATCTCCAAAGGCGTCTCCACCTGGTATTGGGCGTAGGGGTTGAGGGTGGAGTGCTTGTGGTTCTTCACTGCAACCTTGGCGAACTGTTCGATGGTGGTGCCGTACCTTCGCATGTGCTCAACGCCTGTCATGGCGAAGACGCCGGGCATAAGGTTAGTGCCCATAATGCCCTCGGTGTTGTAGGCGGGGTCGCCACCGCCACCACCGCCCAAAAGCCCCATCTTGCCCATCTGCTCACAGCCGATGGCCAGGGCGATGTCATAGGCCCCTGAGGCTACTGCCAGGTAGGCCTCGCGGAAGGCGGTGGAGCCGGTGGCGCAGGCGTTGGCCACGTTCACCACGGGGATTCCTGTGGCCCCAATCTCCTTCATTATCCGTTGGCCTACCATGCCGTTGGCCTGGTACAAGTTGCCGCACACCAATATCTGGACATCCTTTATGTCGATGCCTGCATCACGCATCGCCCCTACAGCGGCCTCGCACGCTAGGCGAACCACGTCCTTGTCGGCGTAGCGGCCGAACTTTACCATGTCAGCTCCTACCACGGCTACGTCGCGCATTCTTTCGTACCTCCCCTTCTTTTATTCCTCCACCACGTAGTATTTGGGGGCTATAACATCGTTGCCCTCGCGGTCAACCCTTATCTTTTCGGCCCGCATGCGCACCTTCTTGCCGAACCAATAAGGCCCCGGGTTGTTGGGGTCCAGCCCATAAACGTTGGCGCGCACCGACACCCCTTCTGGCAGGTCAATGATGGCAGCTATGTAAGGGGTCTCTATCCCGGGGAAGCTCTGGTGGATAACGGTAAAGACGTATATCTCCCCCTCGTCGGACAGCCTTACTTCGTCGAACTCGCCTACGGCGCCGCAGCGCCCACAGGCGTAGCGCTCGCCTAGGAAGATGGCGCCACACTTTTGGCAGCGAGAGCCGAAGAGGTATGCAGGCTCATCGGGCCACTTGTCGGGGATACGCAGGAAGGGCACAAGGGGCTTTGCTTTCTTTTCCTGGACTACTTGCTCCTGGGCCAAGGCTCACCTCCCTTCACCTTTACGATGATGTTTTAGCACGGCCTTGACTTGGGCGTCAAGACGCCTTAGCTGGGTAATGGTCACATGGGGGATTTGTGGAGGGGCTACCGCTTCTATCCAGATGCTGTCAGCCACGGGTAGACCCTTTCCCCTGTCTGAAGCGCCAAGCAGCAGCTTGAGGTTTTTGGATTATCAGCCCAGGCACAGCCCATTGGAGATCGGCCATGGCTCTCTCTGCATACAGGGGCAGGGGAATATTATGGGGCCCCTTTAGGAGCCCTCAAAGAAGCGGCGAGGGTTCTCCACCAGCATTTGCTGGATTTGGGCCTCTGTTACGCCTAGTTCTCTAAGGGCTGGAATGACGTCATCAAAGATATGGGTGTAGGTCCATTTAGGGGCCAACTGGCGCACCACTTCCATGGGGAGCCAGTCTATAAAGCCACAGCAGTCATGGGAAAGGATAAGGCGCCCAGCGTAGCCCCTCTTGCATAGCTCGGCCACCACCCTCACCCGCGTCTCGAAGGTGGGGAAGATGGGGAAGGCATCGGTGTAGTATAGGCCGAAGCGGTCCATGCCTATGTAGGAGCCGTTATCTATGAGGGCAGTGAGGTATCCCAGATCGTCCGAATCGCCTGAGTGGCCGATGACGACCCGGCGCAGGTCTACCCCTTCCTCTTGGAAGATACGCTGCTGCTCTAGGCCCCTTCTAGTGCCGGCATGGGTATGGGTGTAGATAGGTACGCCGGTCTGGAGGTGGGCCCTGGCCACTGCTCTAAGTACTTTCTCTACCCCTGGGGTGACACCTGGTTGGTCAGTTGCACACTTTAGGATGCCTGCCTTGACACTGGTCCCCTGAACGCCCTCCTTAATATCGCGCACAAAGAGGCTTGCCATATGATCTATATCCCGGTTCTCAAAGTAGTGGGGCAGCTCGTTATAGGTATAAAGGCCTGTAGCTACGATAAACTGCACGTCCTTTACACGCGATGCCACCTGCTGCATGAGGGATATCTTGCGCCCAAGGCCCAGCACCGAGAGATCTACCACCGTTTGCACCCCGTGCTTCGTCACCTGTTGTAGCCTGTTGGCCACCTCCTCCACCATGGCGTCGGTGTTGTAGAGATGGGGGAACGCCTCAAGAACTCCATCAGATAGGACGAACATGTGCTCGTGCATAAGGGTGATGCCCAGTGCAGAGGAGTCTATCTCCTGTCCTGAAAGGGTGGGGATCTTCATGGTCCCCTCCTTGTCCTTTATTTGGCCTATTTCTATCACAGGTGGGCGCCCTTTGCAAGAAGGGGAGGATGGGGAGGCAGCGGGAAGGTTTAACGAGGGGCTAGTGCTGCATTAGGCGGGGCCTGGTGCGGGCCTGGAACGCTTGCCGGAAGGCCCTTAGCTCTCCTGCCAGCTTCTCTATGGTCTGCGCCCACAGGTCAAAGGAGGGGGAGGCTTGGGGCTCCGTGTAAGCCAAACTCGCCATCTCCTCTCTTAAAGCCTGCAGCTCTGCCTTAAGGGCAGCAATATCGTCTTTGTAGGACGGTTTGGGCGTGATCTGGAGGAAGAAAGCCTCCAACTCCTGGCGCAACAGCTGTACTCCCTTTCGCACCTCCTCTATAGGCGATGGCTGATAGACTAGGCCGGAAGCTGCTTGGGCGAGCTGGGCTAGCTGGGCCCGTAGGGCAGCCAGCTCCTCCTGCAGGCTTAGCTGCTGTACCGACGGCTGAGGCTCGACTTGAGAGACGGGAGAGGAGAGAGGCCTCATTTCAGCGCCGTAGGCTGGTTCCTGGGTAGCAGTGGTAGCTTCTGGCCTGGGGAGATCTTCCTTAAGGGGCACAGATCCCTCAGGTTCGTGGTCCAGGGTGGGAGAGGATCGCCGCAGGAGTAGACCTGCGGCCATGGCTAGGGCACCGCCAGATGCCAAGATCAGGGCATTGAGAACCGACTGGTCCGAGCTCTTTGCTGGTGCGCCTCCAGCCTGTGGGAGTCCCCGTGGCAAGGAGGGGGTGCCAGTAACTTGGGGCGTCTCCTGAGCAGGAGGCAGCCCTGATCCCGGAGTCGCTGTGACGAAGGCAGTTGCCAGGGCTGTAGCCACAGCGGTGGGTGAAGGTGTAAGTGGTGGCGTTGGAGTAGGAGTCGCTACAGGCGATTCCTGGGCGGGAGGAGGAGTACCAGCGGGTGTAGCTGTAGGCATGGGCGAAGGCGTTGGCGAAGGTGTAGGCGTTGGCGATGGTGTAGGCGTAGGCGTAGGCGAAGGTGTAGGCGTTGGCGATGGGGTGGGCGAAGGCGTTGGCGATGGTGTAGGCGTAGGCGTGGGCGAAGGTGTGGGCGTAGGCGATGGGGTGGGCGTAGGCGTAGGTGTAGG
>Ga0105160_1001030_pt1 | contig 11827 bp, 9 predicted proteins | sample GXS110809BmetaG_FD_89591 | JGI IMG/M metagenome (GOLD analysis project Ga0105160, IMG submission 89591) | Hot spring microbial communities from Gongxiaoshe hot spring, China to study Microbial Dark Matter (Phase II) - GXS 110809B | ecosystem: Environmental > Aquatic > Thermal springs > Hot... | reverse complement strand
TGCTGTTCTACTTTCAGCCCCAGCTGTTGCAGTTCGTAGCATAGGCACGCCTCGTAGGTGGATTCGAGCAGTCCCGGTCCCAATGCCCGATGCACTTCAATCGCCGCGCCAATAATCTGCTCCGTGAGGTGATTGAGAGGCTCCAATCCATCCTGCGTGTCTATTATTTCTCCGAGTCCTCTATACCTCATTGTTCCATGCCCTCCGTTTAAATCTCTCTGTGACCTCTGTGTTTATCATCTCTGTGCCCTTTGTGTTTATCCCCTCTGCGCCCTCTGTGTCTTGAACTCCCTGCACCCTCTGTGTTTTACACTCCTAATACTCCAACACCACCGTTGGCTCCATCGGGTAGCAGCCCATCGATGCACCGTAAATCGCGATTCCGCCGGGCAGTTCGGGGGGCACAATCAGGCGGATGCGGATCTGGCGGTCTTGTTGCAGGCGGGCGCGCAGCACGGGGGTCATGGGTAGCGTCGCCTCCATCAGATAGCCGTAGGAGCCGCGCTCAACGCCCGCCCAGTGCGAGAGAACGCCGCGTGCGTCGGCGGGGTCGTCAGGCAGTTCCCATGTGGCGACGCGCTCGCCCGCAATCTCCACCAGCACGCGCGAGGGATACTTTTTGCCGTCGGTTTGTGGGTAGTCGTCAGGGTGGACGCGCTGCGCCCAGTCGACCTTTTCGCGCCCTGCCTTCGCGCCCACCTCCATCCGCAGGCGGACCCGCTTCACCTCGCTCAGCGACACGCCTTCAGGAATAGCGACGGCATACTCTACATAGCCGTGCCCGCGCGCCCAGTGCTTGCCCTGCATCGGCTTCTCAGGCTGGCTCTGCAGGTTGAACGCGCTGGCGACATACTCTGTGGGCTTGAAGCGCAGGATGACGCGCCCCCGCTTAAGCTCGAACGCGGGCAACTGCTCCATCCCCACCAGCCACTGCGTGTAGTTGGTGTGGACACGCCGTCGGTTCCAGTCCTCCGCCCAGACGACCAGCGTCGCGAGACACGGCTCGTCGGGCAGCTGCAGGTTCGCAATCGTGAGCGGCGTGAGGCGATACTGCGGCGTTGTGGTGAACACCTGCCGTTGCAGTTGCCCCCGCCGCCGATTGCCCAGCGCGTCGATATAGTCCAGCCGATAGAGCAGCGTGAACGGCTTGTCTACGAACCTGCCCGAATAGTGGCTGAACAGAATTGGAACCTGCACCGTTTCGCCAGGCGCGGCGCGTTTAATCGCAGGCAGATCGATCACCAGAAAGTCGGTCGCGAACACATCGCGCACGCTCATCCGCTCCGCCCAGAAGTCGAAACCGTACTCTTTGGGGCTGCGGTCATAGTTATACACGCCGTTATGCTCCCACTCGATGTCGGTCAGCTCGGTGTAGACATAGCCCACGAGCCGGTTCAGGCTGCGCAGCGTGTTGGTGAGCGCGAGTCCGCCCCACGACCAGTCGCCGTCGCCGTCGAACGCCGCGAGGTAGCCGTACTCGTTGTTGATGAACGGCTCGCCCCGACTGACGCGCCCGTCGATATAGTTCCAGCCCTTGCCGACGCCCACCTCCTGTCGGTTCACAATCTGATATTGGTGGCGGAACAGGTCTACATTCCGCCCGTACCAGTGGAACGAGTTCAGGTCGGTCTCTAAGTGCGCCCAGCCCGTGTTATCCTGCACGAGGCGCGTCGGATCAAGCTCTTTCGCGAGTCGATACATCTGCAGCGTCCAATCTACGCGATGGGCGCGATTCTCTTCGGTAAGCCTGCCGATGCCCCACTCCTCGTTGAACACCGTCCAGATAATGATGCTCGGATGGTTGTAATCGCGCCGAATCTGGTCGCGCATGGTTTTTTCGAACAGGCGTCGGGCGCGCTCGGAGGGGGTGAAAAAGCAGGGGATGTCGGCTTGAATCAGCATGCCGAGTTTATCCGCCCAGTAGAGTTTGCGCGGCTCGTCGGCTTTGATGTGGATGCGCAGCATGTTGAAGCCCGCGCGCTTGGCAAGTTCGATATCGCGCTTCAGGAACTCGTCGTCGGGCGCGGTGTAAAGACCGTCCGGGTTGTAGGACTGGTCTAATGCGCCGCGCAGGTAGATGGGCTTGCCGTTCAGCAGCACATAGCTGAAGTCGGACTCGCCGTATTTGCCCCAGCGCACGGCGCGCACGCCGAAGTAGCCCCGCACAGCGTCGTAGGCGCGCTTGCCGTCTTCTGAGAGCAAGCGCAGTTCAAATTCGTACAGGTGGGGGCTGTCGGGCGTCCACAGGCGCGGGTTTTGCAGCACGAGGCGGAAGGTTTTCTCGGTCTCGGTTTCCAGCACGCCGAACTGCTGCGTGGGGAAGGCGCGGTTGCGCGAGCGCAGTTCCAGTTGCAGCGGTTCACGCACAGCGGCGCGCTCCAGCTCGACCGTGAACTCCACCACGCCCGTCGGGACGCCCGCCTCGTCGGCTTGCGGAACGATTTTGAAGTATTGAATACACGCCGCGCCCGTCGCCTCCAGCCACACGGTCTGCCAGATGCCGCTGACGCTGGTATACCAGTCGGGCACCTGCTTACCGAGCGGCGTCTCGCGCTCGGTGTGGTCTTCCACACGCACGGACAGCGTGTTCGGGCGGTCGAAGCGCACATGGGGGGTGATGTCGAACCGAAACTCGGAGTAGCCGCCTTCGTGTTCACCCACGCGCTCGCCGTTGACCCACACGGTGGCGTGATGGTCGACCGCCCCGAAGCAGAGCCAGATGCGCCTGCCGCGCCAGTTTTCGGGCAGGGTAAACTCGCGTCGATACCATGCAACGCCTTTGTAGTTCGTGTCGCCAATCCCGCTCAGCTGGCTCTCCCACGCGAAGGGCACGCGAATCGTGCGTTCATAGGGCTTTGTTAAGCTGTGCCAGTTCTGCTCCACGCCGACATTTTGGGGGTCAAACTGGAACTCCCAGATGCCGTTGAGCGATTGCCAGTCGCGGCGTTCAAAATCGGGGCGCGGATGCTGCGCCAGGCCCACCTGCGCGGTCAGTGCCATCCCTGCCATCAGTAGCCCCATCCGTGTCATTGCGCGTTAATTATCCCCAAAAAGTATCGATGCACGCGCTCGTCATCGGTCAGCTCGGGATGGAAGGCGGTGGCGAGCAGGTTGCCCTGCTGCACGGCGACGATTTTGCCGTCAAACTCGCTGAGGATCTCTACCCCCTTCCCCACTTGCGAGACAATCGGGGCGCGGATGAACACGCCGCGCACGGGGCGTTCGGGCGTCGGTTTGAACGGGATGTCGGCTTCGAAGCTCTCAATCTGCCTGCCGAAGGCGTTGCGCACGACGGCGATGTCCATCAGCCCCAGACGCGGCTGCGCGCTGCCCTCGATCTCTTTCGCCAGCAGAATCATGCCTGCGCAGGTTCCGTAAATCGGCATGCCCTGCTCGGCGCGGGCGCGGATGGCTTTGTCCAGCTCGTAGCGCGCCATCAGTTTGCCGATTGTCGTGCTTTCGCCGCCGGGGATAATCAGGGCGTCGATGCCCTCTAAGTCGCGGAGTTTGCGCACCTCGCGCGACCCGACGCCAATTCGCGCGAGCATCGCCATGTGTTCTGCAAAATCGCCCTGTAATGCGAGGACGCCGACCGTCATCTACCACCCGCGCACAGCCATCAGTTCCTCTTCGGCAAGTTTGCGCACATCAAGGCTGGGCATCGCCTCGCCGAGCCCCTTGGAGATTTCCGCGAGCATCTCCGGCTCGCGATAGTAGGTCACGGCGTCCACAATCGCGCGGGCGCGCCGCACGGGGTCAGACGACTTAAAAATACCCGAACCGACGAACACCGCCTCCGCGCCGAGCCACATCATCAGCGCGGCGTCGGCAGGGGTCGCAATCCCGCCCGCCGAGAAGTTCGGCACGGGCAGCCTGCCTGTCTGGTGAACCTCCACCACCAAATCGTATGGGGCTTGCAGCTGCTTGGCAATCGCCATCAGTTCGTCTTCGGGCGCGCTGTGGATACGGCGGATGTCGCGCATAATCGCCCGCATATGGCGCACAGCTTCCACGATATTGCCTGTGCCCGCCTCGCCTTTGGTGCGAATCATCGCCGCGCCCTCGCCGATACGCCGCAACGCCTCGCCCAGGTCGCGCGCCCCGCACACAAACGGAGTCTTGAAAGCGTGCTTGTTCACATGATGCTCCTCGTCGGCGGGGGTCAGCACCTCGCTCTCGTCGATGAAGTCCACGCCTAACGCTTCCAGAATCATCGCCTCGGCGAAGTGCCCGATGCGACATTTCGCCATCACAGGGATAGTGACGGCGTTCATAATTTCCTCGATAATCAACGGGTCGGACATGCGGGCGACGCCACCCTCGCGCCGAATATCGGCGGGTACGCGCTCTAACGCCATCACCGCCACCGCGCCCGCCTCTTCGGCGATTTGCGCCTGCTCGGCGTTCACCACATCCATAATCACGCCCCCGCGCAACATCTCAGCGAGACCAACCTTCGTGCGCCAGGTGGCTTTCTGAACCTCATACCGATTGCCTTGCTCGTGGGTCGAAACACTCGGTGTCATAGCGAACGGGATTATACCTGAGCAGCAGGCGCAGTAGGTACAATTCGGCGCGATGCATTCGCTTGCGCCTAAAGTGGTAGCCTTGCTGAAAATCTACATCGCCGACAGCCTTGCCTATCGCGCCAGCGCATTTATCTGGATGCTGACCGATATTGTGCATTGCCTTGTGATGCCGCTGGTGTGGCTCTCCGCTTACAACGGGCGCGAGGCGATTGCGGGCTACAACCCGGGTGAGATGGTGACCTACTATGTGATGATTGCCTTCACCACGAACTTCATCGTGAGCCACATTATGTGGGATTTGTCGTGGGAGATTAAGGAGGGTGTGCTGTCACAGTGGTTGTTGCGTCCCGTGCCGATTGTGTGGCGGTTAGTGGCGCAGAATCTTTCGTGGCGGGCGATGCGAATGGTGCTGTTTGTGCCTGTGGCGGGGCTGGCGCTGTGGTATTACAGTCAGTTCACGACGCTTAGTCCACTCTATCTGGGCTGGGCGTTCTGGGTGAGCGTGTTGCTGGGGCATCTGGTGTCGTTTTTCACGGCGTATGCGCTGGCGGCGCTGGCGTTCTGGCTGCAGGAGACGCAGAGCGTGTTCTCACTTTACTACGCGCCGATGTTGCTGCTGAGCGGCTGGGTCGCGCCGATTGCGCTGATGCCCGGCTGGTTGCAGGCGTTGGCGATGCTCTTCCCGTTCCGCTACACGACCGCCGTGCCTGTTGAGATCGCGATTGGCAAGTTGCAGGGCGAGGCAATCTGGATGGAGCTGGGCTTACAGGCGTTGTGGGTGCTGATTGGGATTGGCGCAGCGCAGGTTCTGTGGCGAAAAGGATTAAGACAGTATACGGGGGTGGGGATGTAGCTTTTCAAGCCGTTGGGAACGTCCAGTCATAGGAGTTCTGACTCAAAGAGCGGGCGGCGCGCCGCTTCACGCTTAATCGCTTCATACTGTTCGTCCGTGAGTGGCTCGATACGCTCCACGAATCGAGTCCAAGGACTCTTTGAATCAACAACCTTCTTAATCTCGATCTCCACCTCTGCGCCTTCCTGCAAGTCGACCGACTCCAGCGGGCGCAGCACCCCTTGCTCATAAACTGCGTGTATAGTGTGTGCCATTATGAAAGAAGTATACCTCTTGATGACGAGAATCACGGAACTCCGCCAAGCAACAAATGGCGACTGCATCACGAGTTATGCAAATCTGAGGTATCATTTCCCCGATGGCGAAAACCATTCCACATCCGCCTGTTCAAAATCGCATCGCTGACTGGGCGCAGACCATTCAGTCGCTCATATGGGAGCTGGGGCGTCTGCTTCAGGTGCGGTATATCTACCTTGAAGTGCAGGAAATGGCTGAGGCTAACCCTGAACTGCGCGACCTGCCCAATCTGTTTCGAGGATGGTGGATGCCGTACACCTACTTTCACACAATCTATATCGGCGCACGGCGGATAAGCGATACGCATCCCCAAAGTCGCTCCCTGCACTGGCTGCTGAGCGATATTCTTAATCACGCAGACCTTATCGATGTGGAGTATTTTTTGAACCTCTACGATCGCCCTCAACTGGAGCCTGCCTATCGAGAGATGTGGCGCGAAAGCTTAATAAGGCAGTTTCGCCGTGAATGGGGCAATGGCGGCGACCAGCTGAACAAGGATGTCGTAGAGCGGGATCTGGAACTGCTTGCTTCTGTCAGCAACGCGCTGAGAGAGTTTATTGACCGTCGAATCGCACATCTCGACCCGCGCTGGTCAGGGCAAGTTCCGTCGGACGAGGTTCTGGAGCAGTTCCTGACCACAGCGGAGGACATCCTGAATCGCTATCACAGCCTGATTGTAGGCGGCTCCTATCTAACGATGCGTCCGCAAATCGCTTACCTGTGGCAGGCAGAGTTCTCCGTTCGATGGGGTAAGCCGCCCCTGCGTGAATTTTATGCCGATGTAGAGGAGCAAAAGCGTCGCGAAGCAGTCGCCGCGCGTTTCCGAGCCGACGAAACCCTTATGAGCCAGCTGGAGCAACTCATCCAGAAACATGAGAGCGGCGCGCCGCTCTCGGAAGAGGAGCTTGCCTCGCTGCAGAGCCTCAGGCAGTTCGTCGGCTGGCTTGACGAAATGAAAGCGCGCCTGCTCCTGACGCCTGAGCCGCTCAAGGATGAGAAAAAGGAACCGCATTCCAGAGACGCTTAGAGAACAGATTCTCGCGGAGTATGGGTACCAATGCGCCTACTGTAAAGCCCCCGACGCCGCGCTCAGCGTCCCCCTGACAATCGACCACATCCTGCCCACCGCAAAAGGGGGCACGGACGATATCGAAAACCTGTGCCCTGCCTGCTGGCTATGCAACCTGAACAAACTTGACCAGGTTGAGGCGAGGGATCCAGAGACTGGCGAGATGGTTCCTCTTTACAATCCACGCCTTCAACACTGGGACGAGCATTTCGAATGGTCGCCAGACGGCGCATCTATTATCGGTAAGACGCCAACAGGACGAGCCACAGTGGAGACGCTGCAACTGAATAGCGAACGTCAAAAAAATCTGCGCCGAATGTGGATGCAATTAAGACTACACCCGATGTTACGGACAAGGAGCCCAGCTAATCAGGGCGGCTCAAGGTAAACTCAAATAAGTTGCCATGACCCGTCTCCGCTTCTACTGGAACCTGTATAAAGCGTTCCTGCGCACGAGTCTGGTGCGCGAGATGGAGTTTCGCGCCAACTTCTGGGCGAAGATGTTCTATAACGCGCTCTGGCTCGGCTTCTTTCTGGCAACGCTGAAGATTATCTACATGCACACCGACTCCATCGCGGGCTGGAGCGAGTCGGAGGCGTTGGTGCTGGCGGCGACGCTTTACTTTATCGACGCGCTTATCGCCACGCTGTTCTACTTCGGGCTGTCCGAGCTGCCGACGATGGTGCGACAGGGCACGCTCGACTTCGTGCTGTTCAAGCCCGTCGATTCGCAGTTCTGGCTCTCGCTGCGGCGGATTAACCTGGATCAGCTCGGCTCGCTCGTGGTGGCGATTCTGCTGGGCGTGTACGCGCTGCTGCGGCTGGACTACCTGCCGTCGCTGCCCAATATCGCGCTCTATCTGGGCATGGTGTTTACGGGCGTGCTGATTTTCTATTCGTTCCATTTTATGATGATGACGCTGAGCATCTGGCTGGTGCGGGTGGAGAACCTGTGGGTGCTGTCGGAGGTGTTCGCGCAGATTGGGCGGTTCCCGACAGATGTGTTCGATCGGGTGCTGCGGCGCGTGTTTACCTATGTGTTGCCGATTGCGTTTTTAGCCACGATTCCGACGAAGGCGTTGCTGGGCAAGGCGTCGGCGGGGTTTCTGGTGTTTGCGGTCGCGTGGGCGCTGGCGTTTTTCATCGCAGGGCGGATGTTCTGGAAGTTCGCATTACGGAGCTACACCAGCGCGAGCTCGTAGTATCAGGTGGTTTGGGGTACATCGTCGGCGGGACGCCGACGCTACGAACACGCTTCGCGTAGCGTCGGCGTCCCGCCGACGATGTACCATGCTGGTAAAGCCCCCGTCAGGTATACTCTCCCCTACTTTGCTGGAAGGAGGTTGCGTTCAGTATGTCAACACAATATCGCTCTGGGACTATCTGCGTTCACGGCGGTCAGGAGGCAGACCCTGCGACTGGCTCCCGCGCCGTGCCCATCTATCAGACCACATCGTACCTGTTCGATAGCGTCGACCACGCCGCGAGCCTGTTCGACCTCAAGACACCCGGCTTCATCTACACGCGCATTATGAACCCCACGCAGGATGTTTTCGAGCAGCGCGTGGCGATGCTGGAAGGCGGCGTGGGGGCGTTAGCCGTTGCGTCAGGACAGGCGGCGGAGACGCTCGCGATTCTCGCCATCGCCGACACAGGCGACGAAATCGTCTCTACCACCAGCCTCTACGGGGGCACTTACAACCTGTTCAAATACACCTTTCCCCAGAAGTTCGGCATCAAGGTTCACTTCGTCGACCCGCGCGACCCCGACAACTTCCGCCGCGCCATCACGCCCAAAACCCGCGCCCTCTATATCGAGTCTATTGGCAACCCCAAGCTCGATGTGCATGACTTCGAGGCAATCGCCAACATCGCGCACGAACACGGCATCCCGCTGATTGTTGACAACACCATCCCGACGCCCGTGCTGCTGCGCCCGTTCGAGTGGGGCGCGGATATCGTGGTGCATTCCGCCACCAAGTTCATCGGCGGGCACGGCACCAGCATCGGCGGCGTGATTGTCGATTCGGGCAAGTTCAACTGGGACAACGGCAAGTTCCCCCAGATTACCGAACCCGACCCCACCTATCACGGCTTGAACTTCCGTGAGGCGTTCGGCGAGATGGCGTATATCATCAAAGTCCGCGCCCAGCTCCTGCGCGATTTGGGACCCGCGATTTCACCGTTCAACGCCTTCCTGTTCCTGCAGGGACTGGAGACGCTCCACTTGCGCATGGAGCGGCACAGCCAGAACGCGCTGCGCGTGGCGCAGTGGCTCAGCGAACACCCCAAAGTCGCGTGGGTCAACTATCCCGGCTTGCCCAGCAGCCCCTACTACGAACTCGCCAAAAAGTACCTGCCGAAAGGACAGGGCGCGATTGTCGGCTTCGGCGTGAAGGGCGGCTACGACTCGGCGGTGCGCGTGATTCAGCATGTGCGCCTGTTCTCGCACCTAGCGAACATCGGCGACGCGAAGTCGCTGATTATTCACCCTGCCAGCACCACGCACCGTCAGCTCACGCCCGAACAACAACAGGAGACGGGCGTCACGCCCGACTTCATCCGCCTGTCGGTCGGCATTGAGGATGTGGAGGACATCCTCGCCGATCTGGAGCAGGCGCTGGCGCATGCGTGATTTGCCCTGCCCCTCTCCCACGGCGTGGGGGAGGGGGGAGCGGGCAGCGTCAGCGAGTATACTATCGCGTGTTTTGGGAGCGTTCACGGTGGGCGTTTTGGGCGGGCGCGCTCGGCGTGCTGATTCTGGTCGGCGCGCTCTATGCGCAGACGCTGGACTTCAAGTTCGTCTGGGACGACGATCAGATTATCTACGGGCGCGTAGACTACCAGTCGCCGTCCCGCTGGCTGGAGGCGGTGCGCCAACCGCTCGATTTCTCCCCGAACTACTTTCGCCCGCTCGCGCTCAGCAGTCTGCTCGTTCAAATCTGGCTCTGGAAGGACAATCCCGCGCCCTTCCATGCCGCAAATGTGCTGATTCACCTGCTGAATACGGCGCTGGTGATTGCGCTGGGCATGCGCCTGCTGACGAGTCGTGGTCTGGCGTTGCTGGCGGGCGCGCTGTATGGCGTGCATCCTGCGCTCATTGAGAGCGTGGCGTTCGTCTCCTCGCGCTACGACCTGACGGCGACGCTGTTGCTGCTGCTTGCGCTGTGGCTGGAGGGGCGTCTCGCGGGCAGGGCGCGGATTCTGGGCGTGAGCCTTGCGTTTCTGGGCGCGCTGCTGTGCAAGGAGATGGCGCTGATGTTCCCGCTGGTTCTTCTCGCGTGGCAGCTGGCGCAGGGCGGGAACGGCTCGGTAAAAGCGCGACTCGCGCGCCTGTTTCGCACGGAACGCGCCCTGTACGGCGCGCTGGGAGTGACCCTAATAGTCTATTTCGGGATACGCTACGCCGCGCTGGGCTACCTGTTCACTGCGCCGATTGGAGACGCGCAAATTGAGGCGGGGACGCCCCTGCAGCATTTGCTCCTGATTGGACGTACGCTGACCACGCTGACGACGCTGGCGTTCGTCCCGTTTTTCAGCATCACGCCCGCGCACCATTCCGAGTTGCCTGTACCCCTCAGCGACGGCAGGGCGTGGGCGCAGCTGGGGATGGGGGTTCTGATACTGCTGGGAGTAGCGTACGCAGTGTGGCGTCGTCCAGGCGCAGGCTGGCTCTTCGCGGCGGGGTTAATCAGCCTGTTGCCCGTGCTGAACATTCGCCCGCTGGAGTTTGCGTACGGCGTGTTCACGGCGGAGCGGTTTCTGACTTTTCCACTGGCGTTGGCGTTGCTGGGGGTGTTGCGATTGCCCTCACCCCCCAGCCCCCTCTCCCGCACGCGGGAGGAGGGGAGTTTTGCGCTCCTCTCCCACGCTGTGGGAGAGGGGCTGGGGGTGAGGGTGCTACTACTCCTCTGGGGCGCCGCCCTGCTCATCACCACCGCCTACAACCTCCCGAACTGGCGCGACCCGGAGCGGTTCTGGCTGTGGCTCACGACCGCCTCGCCGCACTCGCCGATTGGGTTCAGCAACCTGTCCGATCTGTATAACAAGACGGGCAGGCATGCCGACGCGCTCGAATACGCCGAAAAAGCAATCCAGATTGCCCCGCGCAGCGGGATGGGCTATGTGAACAAGGGCGTTGCGCTGCTGCGCCTGGGCAACCCCGACGAGGCGATTGCCCTCTTTCGCAGGGCGACGGAGATCGAGCCAAGCAATGTCACGGGCTGGAATAACCTCGCTGTGATGCTTTCCGAGCGAGGCGAGCATGACGAGGCGGAGCGCATCATCCACCAGCATGTGCTGGGCAAGCCCCCCCTGTTTATGGGACATCAGGCGCTGGGACTGATTTACATCCGCCGCGCCCGCTTAGACCTCGCCGAAGCCGAGTTCCGCAAAGCGTACGCGCTGATGCCCAACCCTGCAGGCTCCGTCGCCGACGAGGGGCTGAAGCAACTACAGACCGCCAGCCGGTGGATTGCCGCCGCCCATTACTGGATGAATCGGGGCAATCTGGAGCTGGCGGAGCGACATCTGCAGGCAGCGGCGCAGCGCGACCCCGATAGAATCGCCTACGGCATCGCGATGGGACGCCTCCGCATCCTGCAAAAACGCCCCGCCGAGGCGCAGCAGTTCCTGCGCGAGGTTCAGTCTTGGGGCTACAGCGACGCAACGGTCGTCGGCTTACTCAACGAGGCGGCGCAGATGCTCAAGCAGGGACAGAAGACGCGCTAATCCTGTCGGAATGACAGTGCGATTGGGGCGCGCCCGCTGTTGTTTGCCCTCACCCCCAGCCCCTCTCCCACAGCGTGGGAGAGGGGAGCCGAGCGTGTACGCCGCACCGCTGGTTCCCCCTCTCCCGCAGCGCGGGAGAGGGAGTTAGTGGGTGAGGGCGGAATTGCGACACTTGAACCCCCGATCGGTATAAGTCCCTCAAAGATTAATAAATCGTCGCCTTTCCACACTATTCTGCCTCCTCTAGGTTCCCCCCGCTTCGCGAGGGGAACCGCAAAGCGGCTCGGTTCCCCCTACGCAGTAGGGGGAACCTCAAGGAGGGGGTTCGATTAATCCTACACTGTCGTT